>ERZ1066121.8-NODE-8-length-316418-cov-60.688377_pt1 | contig 316418 bp, 292 predicted proteins | sample MGYA00382768_ERZ1066121 | MGnify/ENA primary metagenome ERZ1066121 (study PRJEB33369, sample SAMEA5778351) | biofilm metagenome | biome: Industrial cooling water; feature: Water cooling tower basin; material: Biofilm | place: United Arab Emirates | collected...
GACGATCGCTTTCCTTTGTAATTTAAACCTTTGACACAAATCTATTTACATACCCGTGAAGAAAGATTCACAGATTCAGCATCACACCGTTAGCTCATCAATCACCAATGCGCTCAACTGCGTTACCCTTGTCAACTGGTGGTCATTCGTCAAAAATGCCTCACATCCTGCCGTCAAAGCCACTGCGACTTGCAATGCATCCGGCAACGTAAAACTATATTCTGCTCTTAACTCAGCCGCTTGTTGCCCAACTGCCGCTGAAATTGGCACGAACACGGTCTGTTCACCATTTGTAATTAACTCTGTAAAATCTTGTTGCAATCGACTCAATCCACGCCGATAAGGCATGATCAAACATTCTGCTAACGTAATCGGCGACGTTATGAACGTTATCCCCGCTGCATCGGCAACACGAAACATATGACTCACAACTGCCCAATACTGAGGGTTGCGCTCAATATAATAAATCACTGGTGCTGTATCTAGAAATAATCGACTCACTCCCTGTAATGCCTGCTCAATTTTCACGATCGCTCCCCAACAGGCGATCGCGGTTCACTTGTCCTTCGTGCCGTTCACGAGACACCCAAAGCTGAGCATCTTCTCCCAAAAATGGATAAGTTACAATACCTGCTAGCTCACTCCAATTGCGGCGAGATTGCGTTGCGGAAACTCGTTGTTTGGCTCGATCCATCAACTGACTTGCCAAATCCAACATTTCATCAGGTGGTAGGGTCTCTGCTTGTTGAAGTAATGCCTGCAGCAACGATTGTGCCATACACTCTCCAAAATCATTTGCCTTCATTCTAATCTCTATAAACCCTGTGGCAAGTTCCTTTTGATGCAAATGCCAACCTGGAAGACCCGGAAAAATACCTCGTCAGGCAGGAGGAGTGAGGAAAAGGAAGAAAGAAGAAAGAGGAAAGAAGAAAGAAAAAAGAGGAAAGAAGAAAGAGGTGAGGGTGAAGGGAGTGAAGGGGTGAAGGAGTGGTAAATTCTTAAATCATTTTGACCAATCTTCAGCCTGTAATTCACTAATCTGACCAAAATCTGACAAATTTCGAGTCAAAACTACTGCATTTTGAGTGGTGGCGATCGCGGCAATTTTCAAATCCATTGACCCAAACGTCGATAAGACCGACGAAGCCGCTCAAACTCCATCGCTGCCGCTAAATCAAAACTGAACAGCGGCATACTCGCAAAAAGCCGTAGATGCTGCTCTAACTTTTGATAAATCCGAACTTGCGCCTCAGTTCCACGGACTTGGGCTACCCTGGCTAACTAACCTCGTGTTTGCTCCTCATAAGAGATAATCGTCGAGCTAATTCTGTCCGTATTGACTTGAGCAAGCTTCATTTGTAGTGTTTGACAAGTTTCACCACCACGCTCAAGCAGAGTGAGATGGTCAGTATCAAGTAGGTACAAAGGCCTATTCATCCGCATCTGCGATCGGCTTCAAAGACTGCCGATAGTCTTTTCCCAACTCGACGGCTGCCTCAAAATCTGGATCATTAGCAAACACACCCACAATTTTTTCCCACCAAGGTTTCTCCGGCGCACGAGAAGTCGTTTGGATTTGCAGCTTTAATTGCGTCAGTTCTCTTTCGAGTTGTTCAACCCGTTGTTCCAGAGTCGGTGTAGAAGAAGTCATGATCAAAACCAGCAGTGAGAAGTTGTCTAAATTATATGCGGTAAATTTTGTGCTGAATGACCTGGAAAAATACCTCGTCAGGCAGGAGGAGTGAGGAAAAGGAAGAAAGAAGAAAGAAAAAAGAGGAAAGAAGAAAGAGGTGAGGGTGAAGGGAGTGAAGGGGTGATGGGGGAGGGATTAGGAAATTGTATTAGTAAACTTCGTCATGTGTCCCAACATCAACTAAAACAATTGCCTCTTCTTCCTCATCCTCGATCTGGTGAAAATAGAAAACAATCCGAAAGTCATATTCCACAGAACAAGCCCAGAGGTCTTTAAGTTCACCCTGAAGCTTGTGGGTCTTGAGGGTTGGAGAAGATGGATCAATCTCAAGCAGACTCAAAGTAGCCAGGACTTTCGCTTGAAGTTGAGGACGATTTTTACAACGACGCTTCAGGGCACGACGAAAACTTTCATCGTAAATTAACACCCTCATTCTTCATCCCCAAATATATTCGCCATCAACTCAGTAGCCGTACCTCTCTGAGCTGTACCATGATCAACCGCTTGCATCGTTGCCCTAGCATTTTGGGCAATCTCTTGACGACGCTTGGCAATACGGCGTTTAGCAATCAAATCAAATAACACATCTTGCTCGTCTTCTGAAAGAGCTTCCACAAACTCAATAACTGCCTGTAGGGAATGAGGTTGAGACATATAAGAAACCGTGCCGTAACGATGCGGTTAACGTGATTATAACGCCGTTTGCCATGACCTCAGTTGTTTGCAGACAGCTACCTCAAATTCGTAACTGTAGCCATGAATGCCGTTCTGGATGACCTGGAAAAATACCTCGTCAATGAGAAGGGAGAGTGAGGAAGAGGAAAGAGGAAAGAAGAAAGAAGAAAGAGGAAAGAAAAAAGAGGAAAGAAGAAGTGAAGTGCGATCGCGGCATCAATGGATCGATCGTTCTGAAAGCCTTGTTGAACTGAGCGATCGCGTTCACAGATGCAAGCGATCGTATAGCATTCGGGCTGTTAGTCCAGCAGCGATTTGACAGTTTGACGAAATGCTTTTAGCGCCCGACTCCACCCTTCTGCTTGAGCGCGATCGATAAATTCAGAAATCAGATCCACGACCGCCAAGTTCGGAAAGTGCGGACTAACGTTTGAATCCTGATATGGCCCATTGGCCAAAACACTAATTCGCAATCGTCCCTCCTCAAACCGCCACAGTTCCGGAGCGCCTAATCCCTGATACGCATTCAGTCCAGTTTTGGAAGTGACATCCACCTCGATCGCTAAATCGGGCGGTGGATCGATTGCTAAATCGACTCGCCTTTTGCCAATCATCACCGCAGCGTTCTCAATGTAAAAGCATTGATCCGGTTCAATTCCTTTTGCCATTTCTGGCCGCTTGAACGTGGTAGAGCCAAAACATTCATTCTCAATATCAAGCTCTTCCAACAGAATTTTAACCATATCGCCGCTCAACTCATTATCGACTTCATGTTCCGATGAGGGTATCCGAATCTCCAACACGCCACTACTGTAAGCAATCCGATAGGCGCGTTTTTCTCCAAGCTCATCCAGGATGGCTTCAAACTCTTGCAAATCTATGTCCTGAAGCTGAATCCGCCGCCCAGGATAAACCATAAGTTGCTGAAGCTGAATCGCAACCATAACAGTTCAAGAAACAGTATGGGTCAGTATAACAGTGCGATCGCGGATCTTGCAGTGCATTAGTCCAGCGTCATGCACCCCCTAACAACCCAATTCACCCAAAATCTCTAGCATCACCTTTGGACATGCAGCCTCTGCCCAATCTGGCCCATCACTATTCTGAGCCATAAACCGATGAATACTGGAAAATTGCCATGCCTGCGGTGTTTTGCATAACCCATTCGATGCGTGACGCTGACGCTAACTCACCCTACGGTTGAATCCCTGACTTGCTACAAATGCCGTCCTGGATGACCTGGAAAAATATAGCTATGGTCAGAACACTTAGGACATATCAAATGGCTGAACCGCCGATTCTGGGTAGGTGTTCTGACGCGCCGTTGCCACGTTTCACATGGTGACGGTTATACCTCGTCAATGGGAAGGGAGAGGGAGAGGAGAGGCAGTAGCGGGGGAGATGGGTAAAAGGGGCCGGGGTCATCTCAAACTTGACATTTGGGGCAGAAATGGGCCGATCGCCCTGCCATTCTCAACCGTTCAATCATCGTTCCACAGGTGCGACAGGGTTCACCATCGCGAGCATAAACCCAAGCCATGCCACCATAGTTGCCGTTAATGCCTTCCACACTGCGAAAGCTATCAAACGTGGTGCCTTTTGCCTCAATGCTAATCTCTAACACTTTCACAATGTTGCTGTGCAACCGCTCAATCTGCTTACGCGTCAGGCGATGGCACATTGTTTGAGGGCGAATTCCTGTCATAAATAAAGCTTCATCGGCATAAATATTGCCAAGGCCAGCCACGATCGTCTGATCCAGCAAGGCATTCTTGATGGGGCGCTGCCGCTGCTTGAGGCGATCGCGCAAGTAGGCGAGCGAGAACTCCTCTGAGAATGGCTCTGGCCCCAATGCCTGTAACCCGGTAATTACCGTTTCTGGAGGAACGCCAGGTGGCACCCACCACATTTGGCCAAAGGTGCGTTGATCGACAAATCGCAATTCGCGATCGCCCTCAAAAAACAACCGTACTCGGGTGTGTTTGTGCAATGGCGTATCCGGCATGACCCAGAAGAGTTGACCAGTCATACGGAGGTGAACACCGAGGAGCGGAGAGGAAGCGAGGGGAGGGGGGGAGTCGAGGGAGTACCAGGGAGAAGTGCCTGCGGCCTGCGGCCTTCCCTCAAGTTCTGCCAATAAATACTTGCCGCGCCGATGCCACTGGACGATCGCAGTTCCTTTCAACCCATCCAAAAAACCCGCAATAGAAGAAGGGTGGGCAATGGTGCGATCAAGCAACACGTCCCCACCCATGAGTGTTTGATGTAATGTGACTTGATTGAGTCCTCGTTTGACAGTCTCAACTTCAGGTAGTTCTGGCACGGTAGGATTTAGCGTAGATAAAGCACTTCAAGTTTGAAGTGTAGTGTAACGCGGCATCTGAACCAGTGGCAGAAGTGACGTTGTGATTGTTGACGAGGGCACCGAATTAACCTTCAGCTTTTGCAGCAGCAGGCTTCTTCTTCGGCGGCTCTACCTCAATCAGTTCGTTCAAGGCAAAGTTGTTGGTGTTAATACCACCAGCATTACCGCTGTAACCGGTGTAGTTCACACGGTCAAATCGAACGATGACAGGATATTTAATCGCAGGATTTTGATCAATGGACGCTACCGTACCAACGTCTTGATACCAGTAGGACTCTTTTCGCAGAATGCGGACTTTTGAACCACGCTGAACCATGAGTTTTTTCCCTTGTTGATATATCACTCACAGAGCTAATGCCCATCACTTTACTACGGAGTGTTGTCAGGCAAGCCCCCAGTCGGCGCGGTTGCAACAATCTGAAATATTTTGTTGATGTTTTGTTGCAATCATTGAACTTCAGGTTCTGTGGGATAGAACTAGCTCAATCACAGCGATCGCTGCTATTACCCGCGGCGCTGAAGAGTGCGGTTTAGTTAATGCTCATTCCTTGCGGTTAGATGCGCGATCGTACGAATTTGTCCAACCGATCCATCCCTTTGTGGATAGTCTCCAAATCGGTTGCGTAGGAAATGCGAATATACCCTTCCGTCCCAAAGGCAATGCTGGGTACAGCGACAACTTGCTGTTCCTCCAGCAACGCTTCACAGAACGTCAGTGAATCGATGCCAAGTTGCTGAATACTAGGCATGATATAGAACGCGCCAGTGGGCACTACACAGGTTAAACCGGGAATGGCGTTGACCCGCTCTAAAATCACTGTGCGGCGTTGGGCGAACGCTTGGCGCATTTCTTCTACTGCATCCTGGGGGCCTTCCAGCGCGGCGATCGCCCCATATTGCGCAAACGTACACACATTGGATGTACTGTGCCCCTGCACCGTGGAACAGGCTTTGATGAGTTCCGGCGCACCCGCTAAGAAACCGACTCGCCAGCCCGTCATGGCGTAGGCTTTGGCAAAACCGCTACTGACGATCGTCCGTTCAAACGCTTCCGGGCTAACGGCCCCAATGCTGAGGTGCTGGGCATCGTCGTAGAGCAGTTTTTCGTAAATCTCATCCGATACCACGTAAATGTCATTGCGAACAATTACGTCTGCCAGTGCTCGAATTTCGTCTGGGGTGTAAACCACGCCAGTTGGATTGGAGGGCGAGTTCAAAACAAATAGCTTTGTTTTGGGGGTGATGGCCGCTTGCAGTTGGTCTGGGGTGATTTTGAAGTTATTTGCCACATCGGTTTGAATGATAATTGGCTTGCCCTGCGCCAGTTTTACCATTTCGGGATAGCTTAACCAGTAGGGAGCGGGGATAATCACCTCGTCTTCTGGCTCAATCAACGCCATCATCAAGTCATACAACGAGTGTTTACCGCCGTTGGTCACGATCACGTTGGTGGCACTGTAGCAAAGGTCGTTCTCAGTCTGGAGTTTTTGGGCGATCGCTTGCCGCAATGCCATTTCTCCCGCAACCGCCCCATACCGCGTTTTCCCTGCTTCGATCGCAGCTTCACAGGCTTGGCGAATATGGGCCGGGGTGGGAAAATCAGGTTCACCGACGCTGAAATTACACACATCCGCCCCATCTGCCTTCATTGCCTTCGCTTTTGCATCGATCGCCAACGTCAACGAAGGAGTAAGCTGCCCAACTCTTGCTGCCAATTTCATCATCTTTCCACCCGCGATCGCCCTTTAAGGTCGCTATTCAATGTAGCTAGGATACCCTAGCTACTTGAACGTAACTTGGAAACTCTCAGGTTTGTCAGTAAATGGTCACGAAGTGACAACCAGATCCCGCTAACATAATCCTCCGCGCTGCAATGTCGCTTACGCATACAACCGCCTTTGTCACGATCGCCACCCTCAACTTCGATCGGCTAGTTCACTTCTATCAACAATTATTGGAACAAGCTCCCGTGGCCCTCATCCCCAATGGTTATGCTGAGTTTCAGTTACCCGGTATAAAACTGGGAATTTTTCGGCCCAAAGCCGCGAATAGCCACCAGACAGACAGCAAACGCCAGACGGCAGACAGCGCTCAAAAGCCTTCTTCACCCCCACCCTCCCACGCTCCCCCCCCCTCCTGTGGTCTGAGCCTCTGTATTGAAGTGGCAAACCTGGAAAGTGCGATCGCCCATTTGGCGCAACTCGGCTATCCACCGCCCGGTTTAATGCTCACAGCTTCCCACGGACGAGAAATTTATGCCTTTGACCCTGATGGGAACTGGCTGATTTTGCACCAGAGCCATCCAACCGCATGAAAAAGGGTGCCCGCAGACACCCTGAAGTTGGAGTTTCTCGATCGCAGACCATTTTATGAAACAAATTCCACTTTGAACGGCGAGTTTGGGGAAGGGGGGAATTTGCTTAGTTCTTAAAACTCTTGGACAATCTGCTATCTCCTCTGGGAACGGGGCATACTTAGGACGGTTCGGAGTATTTCGATGCGGTTTGATGCATGTGGCGATCGCTTAAAAACTTTTTTTACAGTCTTTGGACTTATTCAGATTTAAGTCCGGATACACGACTGCGACGACGGGTTAATCGCGCCCTCCGAAATCGGCCTCAGCTCAACGCAACAGATTGGCATACCACGTACTGGCAACCCGTGGGAGTGGCTCGCTCGATCTCCGATTTCGTTTACAGCCAAATGGAACTCTACTCCGGGTTAACGTTTGGGCGAGTGCAACCCGACGATCGCTTTAATGACGATCTTCATTTGGGTCTGGTTTGCTGGTTCGACTGGGAGTTAGATTTTTGTGAGGATTTTTGGGCGACATTTTCGATCGATTTAACTCCTCAGTTTAATCCTAATCACTTTGATACGGTGAAAGACCTGATGCTGTTTCTGAATCAACAAGTGCTGTTAACTCACCCGCTTTAGCCATCGTTTTCGGTTCATCCTATGGGAAAATCGGTTGTCGTGCAGAGTCAACCAACCACTTTCAGCGTATGCAGTCGATCGTCCAAGGAATGGTGACAACCGGAGTCGGACTATCAACCGTATTCATTCCCGCGATGGCCTTAGCGCAATCTGCCGCAGACTATCGCCAGCAGGGACTAAGTTTACGAGAACAAGGACAATATCCAGCGGCGATCGCCGCTCTCCAAAAATCTGTTGAACTGGAACCCCAGCACCTCTCCGGACGAGTGATGCTGGGCTGGACACAACACAAAGCGGGGCAACAAGCTGCTGCCGCGACCACATTAACTGAAACGCTCAGTCTCAATCCCTTCGAGGTGCCAGCTCTTAACGCATTGGGAATTGTTTACCTGGTAGATGGCAAATTGGGAAACGCGATCGCGGCTCACAGCTGGGCCGCATTACTCAAACCAGATAACGAAATTGCGTTTTACAACTTGAGCTTAGCCTTCGAGCGCCTTCAACAGTATGACTGGGCCGTTGCTGCTGCCAGAGCTGCCGCCAAACTGGAACCTGACAATCCCCATCCCCCGGTCGCTGAGGCGATCGCGCACTGGGGCAACCGGGATGCGGAGCAGGCAAAAACCGCTTTTCGGCAAGCGATCGCGCTTGATTCTCGGTATAGCGACCCTGATTTCTTGACCTATCTCAACGAAGCAGGCTTCAGCTCAGACCAAATTGTTCAATCTCAAGCAGTGCTTTCAGCGTTGTAGTTGAGGTGAATGAGGCGTGTCAGAACACCTAAAAGCGACAGGCTTGCCAGGAAACCGTATTCCGATAGGATAAGGGCAGTAACGTTTTCTGAAGCGGTGGCAGATGACGGAGCAACCTTCCCTCTTCCTCAAGCAGGAGTGGCAAGACATTACGGTGGAGTATGGTCTGCTCGAAAGCGTGGGAAATTTTGAGTTTGCCATGCCTAAACACTCGATTAGTGTGGCATTTATCCCGCACGATCGCGTGACCTGGTCGGTTGATGGTAAAAAACAAACCACGGCTCTACCTGCCGGAAGTGCGTTTTTGTATGGCGATCGCGAGTTTGTTTGGCATCATCGGGAGAAAGCGAGTGAGTATGTCACGCTTTACCTTGACTCGAATTATTTGAAACAGATGGCGATCGAGAATGACCTATCTGCAGAAACACGATTGACCCATCGGGTGATTTTTCCTGATCCTATGATTACCCAGGTGGCTCACTGGTTCAAAGGGGAACTGTTGAATGAGGGATTGGGCGGAAATCTTTTTGCCCAATCGTTGAAAAATTTGCTGACCGTTCACCTGTTACGCAACTACTGTGAATCGGGAATGCCAAAAAAGAAGCTCGTTGTTCCAGGGCGGGCGCTCGATGCCGTAAAACTGAAGCAAATTCAAGATTACATTGAGGAGCATTTGGCAGAAGAGATTGCGATCGAAGATATGGCAGCTTTAGTTCCAATGAGCCAGTTTCATTTTGCCCGTGCCTTTAAAGCTGCAACGGGGGAAACTCCCCACAAGTATTTGATTCAACGTCGGATGGAACGGGCAAAAGTTCTGTTGACAGTGACTCAGTTGGCGATCGCAGAAGTCGCGTATCGCGTCGGCTTTTCCAATCAAAGTCACTTCACCACTCATTTTCGCAAAGCAACCGGGGTGACACCAAAGAATTATCGTTTGCAGTGCAGTTTGTTTGTTTAGTTCGAGGTTGTGTAGCCACCGTCAATGGCAATGTTTTGTCTGGTAATAAATCCAGGCGCATCAGAACGGCTGTGTTCAGAGGATATAAGCAACATTAAAAACACAAGTTTTTTTCATTCCGCTGCAATGCAGTTGTTAGCTGGAGCACACACCGAGCACCTCAATATATCTCAGCTTATTCCTCGTATTTGATAACTTCCATTTACATTGTGATCACCATTGGCGTCGCATTTCCTTTGGAATCACCCTGGGAATTCTCGGAAGAATCGATGCCGACTCACTGCCACAACCGATTGCGCTTATCTACAAAAGCTTTGTGCGTAGTCTGCTAAAGGCTAAAATTTAGCGATTTAGCAGCAATATTGCCATTCCCCACAGCCCAGAGAACCCGATCAGGATCATCACCAAAAGGATTTGTGTTGTGCGCTGATCTCTGAGCCAAATCTCTTGATAGGACAGGTTATGGTTTTGAATGAGAGCGAAAGCAGGTGGGCTAATGAATGGTAGCAATTTGCTCAATCCCAAGCGAAAAATAAATGCGATCATCCATAACTTTCCCCTTAATGGATCTTGGTTATATTGCCAGGGCGCTGCAACTTGAGCCAAACGAACAACAGCGCTAACATCTGGCGATCGCAAAGCTTCATAACGGGATAGCGATCGCCCCAGGTCGTCCTCGTTCTCCTCCAGAATTTGATGAAACAAAAAAACATCCTCTAAAGCAGAATTCACACCCTGCCCAATATCAGGAGGAAAGCAGTGAACAGCATCACCGAGGAGTAAAACGCTTGGTGTGGTTGTTGTGGGTGCTTCTGTATCCGTGTCGTGCGGACGATAATACAGCCCAGAACAGAATTGAGGCACTGGAAAAGTGCCCCCGTTACTGTTGGCAAATCGCTCGCTTTCCGCAGGTAATACAATTTGCCGTAACGGCAGTTGTGGAAAGGCATGGTCGAAGAAATCTAACACTTCTTCAGCAGTTTTTAATTGCCAAAGGTGATGATCTGGATAAGTGATCAAATTGGCTGTCCGAGGCGCTTCTGGATCTTTGAGCGGTAGTATCCCCAACGACAGAGATCGTTTCCGGTCTCGGAAAGTCCCACGAATGGCATAGGACATTGTAGCTTGAGCCAATTCTTTGCCTTCAGCAGTGAGAGGAAAGTTTGGAGGTAGGCTTAAGACTTTGTACTTTAAACCAGAACTAGGCGAAGGAAACTGCTGCATTTCAAATTTACCTGAATGATCCCAGGTATTGAGCGTCGATCGAACAATTGAATGAAGTCCATCACACCCAATTAAAAAACCTGGTTCAAATCGCCATTGTCGAGAAGGATTTTCACCCTCAATAAGGACTTTTAACGTCTCAAAACTATCTCTAAACTCTTTATTGATTGCAACACATTGTGTGTTAAACAAAACTGTAATCTGGTCGCTCCAGTTCTGTTGAATTTCCTGATACAGTAACTGTACAAACGCCCTACGAGTCACCCAAAAAGCAGGTTTGCAGGTTGGATCAATTAAAGGTAACTTTAGTGTTTTGCGACTGCCATTTGGCTGGATGCGGGTCAAATAAAATTCTTTATTAGACACACCAATCGCAGATAATTGCTCAGTTAATCCCAGTAAATCAGTGAATTTCTGACCACGCCCATCGATCAGGTAATTGAATGACTTATCTGGCTCATAGTAGTCTGCTGCCACTCGTTTTTCTAAAACTGTTATCTCAGTCCAATCGCGTTTTGCCAGCATTAATGCAACAGCAAGTCCTGCGGGACCTCCACCAACAATGAGGACATTGCGACGAGATGAGGGAGGCTGAGTGGTGAGTGCAGGTTGAATAGACATAAGGTCGAGCGACCAACGCTTCACTACCCTTATATCAAAAGGGACGGCGCTTCAATACGGTTAAAAATTGCGAATTATGAATCCAGGATGATGAGATTCGACTTGGCAGAAGGTTAACACATCAGTGCGCTCTCCCCATATGCCTCTCTTTGCTTCAGTTTAGCTATGTTGATCGCACTCAGTCGCATAACCATTGCATTGTGTTGCATTGGCCGTGCAGAGCGATGCATTGATAGTGCAGCGTCATGCGAGCGATCGCCTTCATTTACAAGTGCAAGAGCTATGTGCAGAGCCAGCTAACAAAGCCAAACAAACGTTTCTGCAATATCCTGGAGCTTGTGTAGTTGGGAACGCCCAGAATTGCTCCTTGAGATCCCAGATTCACGATCGCCCCTTTACCTGACTTCAGCATGGCAGGAATCTGGTATTTCAAACAGAGCCACACAGATTTGAGATTGACTGTAATTTCCTGTTCCCAATCGTCTTCGGTTAGATCAATCAGCCGCACCCCTTTACCAGAACCTGCATTATTGAACGCAGCATCGAGGCGACCGTTTTGCTCTAACGTGCGATCGACTAGAGCTTGTACCTCGTTTGCCTGAGTCACATCTGTTTGGACAAAGATTGCCTCTCCGCCAGCTTCAACGATATATCTAACGGTTGCTTCGCCTTCATTCACTCGTCGTGCCGCAATCACCACTTTTGCCCCCTCTCTGGCGAAGGTAATGGCAGTCGCGCGACCAATTCCTGAACTTCCACCCGTCACAATCACAACTTTTCCATTCATGCATCCACTCATATTGTTGCTCCAAATGATCTCAGTTAAATATTTCAGACTGACTAATTTTGTGTTGATGTGGAATGAGACAATGTTGTTTGAAAGTGAGTCACTAATGCATTTACAGCGGTTGAAACTTGAGGATCACGATCGTAGAAATCGAGATGCTGTCCTTCCGCCCAAACTAACTGCTTTTTGCCACTCAGCGCAGCATAGAATTCGCGAGCATTGTCTGGCAGGGCAGAACCATCACTGTGAACCATCAACGTTGGAGTGGTGATTTGGGGAGCGATCGCCATTGCATCAAAGCCTTGCCATTCATGCCAGGACATCACCGCAAAGCGATTTGTCCATGCTGGAATCACACCCCGATCGCGGCTACCGTAATAGCTCACATCCCCAGTCATCGCGGCATTAGAATCATTTTGTGAATACGCTGGAACATACTCTACTTCACCTGTGCGATCGAATTGTTTACGGGCAGCTCGGCCCAGGTTCATTCGTCGCTGCACCGTCTCCTCTCCGAATAAAGCATTGAGTGCATCCAGATCATGCAACCATGCCGCAACCGTCGCAAAGGATTTGAAACTCGAATCTGCTGCAACCGCTTGTGCCATGTAGCCTGCACTGGCACAGATACCTAATCCACCGATGCGATCGCTATCTATCACAGGTAAGGTTTGCAGGAACGCAACCGCATTTTTGATGTCTTGTACTTTCGCCACAGGCGATTCATATTGGCGAGGAGTACCACCGCTTTCACCCCAGTAGCGAAAATCAAATGTGAAGGTGGCAAAGCCGCGATCAGCGAGCCGTTGAGCATACACCGCAGGCATTTGCTCTTTCACCGTTGTCCAGGCACCTGTCACAACAATTACGGGAAGTTTGTCTCCAGGCTGATAAGAGGTTGGCAGGTACAGGTTTCCGACCATCCGTTCGCCCTCACTCTGGAAGATGACCCGATTGAGTCCGGGTTGGAAGGATGCAGGCAGTTCAACCATTGACGCTGAAGAGTCAACTGTAACAGGGGCAGGGTTTACTGGTTCTGACATAGCGATAGGCAAAGACGTGAAAGAAACAAGTGCGATCGTGCCAGTTGCAATCAGAGATTGGATAACGTTCATCGTGCATTTCTCCGCTTGAGTTGGGTTTCAATAACTCAAGATTAGAAAAAGTCTCCTCAAACCTGAAGCCCGATTCTTGCGCTGTTTTATCAAAATTTTGCGGTTACAACGACAACAGCCTGTTTGTCATCTCTCTGATTCATCTCACGCCCAACCTTCGTACTGAGATGGGTGCTCTTAGAACAGTGAAATACATCGTTTCCCCTAATCATCTAGAGCAGGAACGGCGATCGAGCTACTCTACCAGTTCTTCCCAGACAAAGCCGCGATTTTTAAGGCAATGGAGATCTGTCATTCAGAACGGGTGGTAAAGATTGTGGAAAACAATTTGTGGCTTAGTCATCTATGATTGAAGCAATGAGTGGCGAGGGTTCTATGCAATCCACAACAAGCAATCCCATCCGCTGGACGATCGCTGACCTGGTGATCTTTGAAGGCGATCGCGCCAAGCGCTATGAAATTATTGATGGAGAGCTATTTGTGACCAGGGCACCCGATTGGAAACATCAGGCTGTTTGCATCAACATTGGAACGGTACTCAAACTTTGGTCTGATCAGAGTGGCTTGGGTCAAGTTGCAATCAACCCTGGCATTGTTTTCTCGGAATCAGATAATGTAATTCCTGATGTGGTTTGGGCCAGCCATGAACGGTTAGAACAGTTGCTGGATGAAGCGGGACATCTCACTGCTGCGCCAGAGTTAGTGGTTGAAGTGTTATCACCGGGCACAGCCAATGAGCGACGCGATCAGGAAGCAAAACTGAAGTTATATTCTGTTCGAGGCGTTCTGGAATATTGGATTGTGAATTTTCAGGAACAAGCGGTTGAGGTTTATCGCCGTGAGAATGCAGCATTAAAGCTGGCAGCAACGTTGTATCCTCAGGATGAATTAACCAGTCCAGTACTGCCTGGTTTTAGCTGTTTGATTCACAAGTTTTTCTAACTGAAATAGCCTGGTGGATGTTGGAATCCACCAGGCACAGCGTCAAGTTGTTGAGCGATCGCCTTTATCCTGGCAGCCATTCAGAAAAGAAATTAGATCATTGAAGAACTAACTTTAGAGAGCGGCGTACATAAGCTTCCCATGATTCAGGAGTTGGCTGGAAAATCATGGCATAGAGCATAATGCCGCTCATCGTATCGAAAACCAGACCCGGATCTAAGTCAGGCTTCGCTTCCTGTCTTGCTTTGGCTCGCTCCAGGACAATAGCAAATGCTTCTCGTCGTGGTTGTAAGTATTTTGTCCAGTAGATTTGAGCAAATTCAGCGTTACTTGATGCACTGCTGATAATCATGGCAACGGTTTGTCGTCCTAGAGGATTGAGCGAGATTTGAGCGGCATTTTGAATGAGAGTATCCATATCACCCCAAAGGCTCCCAGTATCAGGGATGACAATCTCTTCTCGGATACTCTCGATCGCATCTGTTACCAATTCTGCTTTGCCTCTGTAACGTCGATAAATGGTGGTTTTGCCAACTCCTGCACGAGATGCGATCGCTTCAATACTCATCACTTCAAAGCCAACCTCTGCCAGCAATGCCAGGGTTGCTTGCAGCATTGCCTGATGCGATCGGGTACTCCGGGGTCTTCCGGGTGATTTTTTACTCGAATTTGTCATAGCTGCTATTATAATTTACGATACAGTATCGTATCGAAAAAGAAAGCCGCTCATGCAATATCCTCGTTATGCTGACAAAGCCAGTACTCAAACCCTGCGCGAAGGATTAGCAGAATACTATGCCCTCAATCCCCACATTACCGATCCGGCAACCCAACCCTCAGACTTTGCCAGAATTCTCCGTGCCCATGATGTAGGTCATATCATCTATGGTTGCGATACGGGAATGTTTGATGAATTAAAAATCCTGCCTCTGTTTTGGTGGACGAGTGAATGTACATTTCAGACCTATCTCAAGATGAAAGATTCCCCTGCCGTTGATGTGATGTACGAGGATATGATCAGAGAGAAGGGAACGCTTTGGCTGTATGGCTCAATTCTGAGAGTACTTCCCGGAGTAATTCTAGAGTTAATTCCGATTTGGTTTAAGACTCGCAATCGCCAAAAGCTTTTACCATTTCTGGATTTTGAACCCTTAATGGAGCGATCGCTCCTTGATATTCGTCAGGAATACGATCTGATGCCGCTGTTAAAATAGCCTATGTTGAGGATAATGCTTGTAAAGCGCATTTTCAGAAGAATAGCTGTAGATTTACTCATAACCCGATCGCAGACGAGAAATTTGTGAAATAGCCCCAATGGTAATTGCCATACCAAGTCCTTGTACAAGAGTCAGATGCTCACCGAGAAATAGATACGCTCCACCAACACCAAACACAGGAATGAGAAACAGAAATTGAGCCGCAATACTCACAGGCATTAACCGAATTGCGCTCAAATAAAGACTTTCTACTTCGCTACTTTCAAACTGAATGATCGTGTCCAGACTACCCCTCAAAATTTGAGTCATCTTTGATGTTGGTCAATTGCCAACTCAAAGATAAATGAATTTGGGTGGAGCACCATAAAGTAAACTACGTTAATGAAAGTCAGAATCTTTGGAAATAATCACAAACCCATTGTCTCACAGATAACCTTTGAGTACAGCCACAGCTGGTAACGCAAGCGCATAACTTGTACTTATACCGGAACGCTTCTGCCTATCTAACCCGTGAAGGCGGAATTGCGTCTGCACAATTACCCAGTGCGCAGATCAGCGCGACGCTTTTCCGCATAAATAATATTCCCAATTCTGGAGATTATTTGGACATCTTCGCTGACTTTTGCTTATAAATTAACAATAATCTGCTGCAATTCTTTGGCTTTTTCTTCGGGTAAGGCATCATTGGCGAACATCCCGGCGGCTAATTCGGTGCCTGCCAGATACTTGAGCCGATCGCGCGTCCTATACGGCGGATAAAACTCGGCATGGAGATGCCATTCGGGATGCGGTTCACCATTTACGGGAGCTTGAAACCATGCCATCAGGTAGGGAAACGATCGCTGCCACAAGCCGTCATACTTCAGCGTCACCGTTTTGAGTGCTTTGGCAAGGCTCGATCGCTGCTCTGCGGTTAACTCCAAAAATGTTGGTACAGGCTGAATTGGGGCAATCCACACTTCATAGGGATAGCGGGCACAGACTGGCACAAAGGCGATCGCCCATTCATCCTGGTACAAAATTCGGCGATTCTCTTGAATCTCTTGTTGGATCAGGTTTTGGAGTAATCCCCGCTGATGGTGTTGGTAGTATTCCCGTTGAGTCGCCCCCATTTTGGCGGGAACGGGTGGCACAAAGGGATAAGCATAGATCTGTCCGTGGGGATGGTGTAAGGTGACACCCACCTCAACGCCTTTATTCTCAAATGGTAAAACGTACTGGATTTGCGACTGTTGGCTGATCACACGGGTGCGATCGACCCAGACTTGTAACAATAATTCCAGATGGTCTAATTCCAGACTAGATAGAGAAGCCTGCGGGTCTTGGGTAAACACCACCACCTCACAGGCTCCATTTGCCGGAACTGTATCCACAATTTCTACAGGTGGATTCGTTGCCGTGGGAATCAATGATGGAAACCGATTGTCAAACACGGCAATATCATAGTTTCCCTCCGGCAATTCGGTCGGGAACTGGGGATCTTTGGTCGGAGCGAGGGGATTATACTCTGGGGGTGGCATAAACGTCCGCCCCTGCCGATGGCTGGCGTAGGCCACCCACTCGCCCCGTAACGGATGCCAGCGCAGATGCGGATTGGCTTGCACCGGATCAGGGCTGGGGCTAGGGGCGATGATCCCCGCCGCAATGGGGAATCGGCTGTATAGGGTGAGGTTCCGACCGTCCGGCTTTAAGAGCGTCTGAGAATACATTTTCCATCTGTGACCACGCGACTTTAACCGACTCTAGCAGCATAGTCTGGTCTGCCTCCGCGTTACCCCTGCCCAAAGTGGCAGATGCGATCGCTTCAATCGGAAATTTGGGCGTGCGATCGACATAGAGCAACCCATTGGCTTCTTGAAAGGTATCAGTCAACTGGGTATAACAGAAGCCACTGAAGATTTCTACCCGATTTACGGTTTGTAACAACGCGGTGTACTGCAATTGAAACTCGGAAACATTACTAGAGCGAGCATAGCCCCAGGTGTGCGCAAACTCTTCTGGCTGGGTATAGGCGATGCCGCCAAACTCAGTCAGCATAATCGGTTGCCCCTGGTGGGGATGCCCGTCCAGCGTCAACACGCGCCCCCCCGGACGCTGGCGATCGAACAAGTCCGATAGTTTCACTTCAGGCCCATAACGTTTCGCCAAACTGTGGGGTTTAGTGTCATAGTCGTGAATCGCTAGAATATCGGTTGCGGTACTTTCCCAACCATCGTTACCAATCACTGGGCGAGTCGGATCAAGAGTTTTGGTGAGATGATAGAGTGCCTGGACACAGTGGCGATGGGCTGGTGTTGCGGTGAGATCGGGCACCCCCCAAGATTCGTTAAACGGCACCCACACCACTACACAGGGATGGCTAGCATCGCGCTCAATCACCTCTGTCCATTCCTTCATCAATCGTTTCACGGCTTTGGGTGTAAATCGATAGGCACTGGGCATTTCTTCCCACACCATCAAGCCCAAAACATCTGCCCAGTACAGAAAGCGAGGGTCTTCAATCTTTTGGTGTTTCCGCACGCCATTGAAACCCATCTGCTTGGTGAGTTCTATATCTCGCCGCAATGCCTCATCGTTAGGAGGGGTCATCAAGGTCTCTTCCCAATACCCCTGATCGAGTACGAGTCTGAGATAGTAGGGTTGACCGTTGAGCATGAAGCGATCGCGTTGGATACTGACGGTTCGCATGGCAGTATAAGAGGTCACTTCATCCACTAACTGTCCCTGACACCAGAGTTGAATCTGAGCATCAATCAGGGTCGGTTTTTCAGGACTCCAAAGTAACTCATTGCGGTAGTCATCAATGCCCGGATCAGAGAGCGCAATACGACGATGAATTTCATCATTTAACACTTCATAGGTATCGTTCACCAGCAGTTGATTGCCCGCCGTTAGCCGCACTTTTAATTGCATCTCCGCTTGCGGCTGACCCGCCACAAATGCCTCAAAGCCAATTTCCCAGCGCTCAAAGTGAGGAGTCCACTTGAGGCGATCGATGTAGGTTTGGGGTACTCGCTCTAGCCAAACGGTTTGCCAAATGCCGCTGGTGCGCGGATACCAGATGCTATGGGGTTCGCGCTGCCAGTCTTGCTTGCCTCTGGGTTTGGCCAGATCGTGTGGATCATCCTCTGCCCAGACGGTAACAGTCTGTTGCCCTGAAGCAGACAACACGGACGTAATATCCATTGAGAACGGCGTATGTCCCCCCTCATGGTCAATCATGAACTGCCCATTCACCCAAACTCGCGCCCGATAATCGACGGCACCAAAATGCAGCAGGACGCGATCGCCCTCTGGCACCACTTCAAATTCTCGCTCATACCAACAGTTGGGGTGAAACCCCAAATCATGAATCCCACTTTGGATAGATTCAGGCGCAAACGGAACCTGTATATACTGATTCCAAACAAAAATTTCATCGGGTCGCGTATAGTGCCCTTCATCGTCGTAGGTAAACTTCCAAGTGCCATTCAAGGAAGTCCATTGCGATCGTTGCAATTGAGGGCGCGGGTACGCTGGGTCTGAATGCAACCTAGCCATCGTTGCCAGGTCACAAGGGTATTGCTCTTCAAGGCATTTACCAAAAGCTTTCATGAAACTTTAAACCAAACTGCGTTTACTAGGATGCCCTCTAATGCATCCCCCTATCACCTATTTTTGCAGTTGTTTAAGATCTCTGGGGCAGATTGAGTCGAAGTTACAAAATTAGTTTTTTTGGGTTGCTAAGGATTAATCAAACCGTAATAAATCGCAGCGACAAATAGAACGCTGCTAAGGATTAATAAAGCAGCGCTACGTAACCCCCAGGTATAAAGCTGCTCAGTAGTTAGCTTGTTTCTGGGTTGCTTTTGAGTCACTTGCTGCTGGTCTAAATCCTGGTCTGCCCAGTACAGCGGTTGAGGTTGTTCAGTTGAACTAGTTTGTTGCAAGGGTTTCCCTGTCTCTGGAGACTTTACGACGTTCATCATCTTTCACTTCGTCAAACGATAATTGGGACAACATTTCATCTGGGTTAGGTATCCGTAGGGATACTGCTATAGACCATCCCTACGGATGCTCAATCACACAAAGCGCGATCGTCACTAAGGAGCGTGAATCAAATAATCTGTGGGGTGGTCGTCTCGCCCGCCCGGACGGGCAAGACGTTCGTGAGCAGTTTGGTCGAGCCTCTCTGTCGAGACCTCAGTCGAAGGATGCCCATCCCACAAGAGTTTGTCATTTATCTAATCCACGTTCCGCAGGCATGAGAATTAAACGATGGGTAAACCTTTAATCGCCCGACCTCTCCCCCTGCCCCTCTCCTTGCTAAGGAGAGGGGTGCCAAAGGCGGGGTGAGGTTTTACAGATTATCTAATCCACGCTCCTTAACGAACGACCTCTCCCCCTGCCCCTCTCCTTGCTAAGGAGAGGGGTGCCAAAGGCGGGGTGAGGTTTTACAGGTTATCTAATCCACGCTCCTTAACGAAATCAAGCTCCAAACTTCCCGGCTGTCGAGGCAATCAGAAACGCTGCATAGGTCAAGATATAGCCCACCGTGAAGTGAACCAACCCTGTTAACCAACCCTGCACGATCGACAGAGATACAGGCTTATCTTTCCAGCGCACCAAATTCGCCAGGGGGGTGCGTTCGTGTGCCCATACCAGCGTTTCAATTAGCTCTTGCCAATAGCCGCGCCAGCTAATCAGGAACATGAATCCCGTTGCCCAAACTAAATGCCCAAACAGGAACATCCACGCCCAAACCGACAAGTTATTCACCCCATAGGGGTTATACCCATTGATCAGTGGTGCAGAGTAGAGCCACAGGTAATCTCGTAACCAACCCATGAGATAGGTAGAACTTTCATTGAACTGAGCGATGTTGCCCGACCACACACCCAGATGTTTCCAGTGCCAATAAAATGTCACCCAACCCAGTGTGTTCAGCATCCAGAAGATCGCCAGAAAGAATGATTGCTCCCAGGCAGAGGTTTGACACGTACCCCCCCGTCCCGGACCGTCACAGGGGAAGGTAAAGCCGAAGTCTTTTTTATCTGGCATCAGCTTGGTGCCACGGGCATCTAAGGCACCTTTGACACAAATCAAGGTGGTGGTATGTAGTCCCAGCGCGATCGCATGATGCACCAGAAAATCGCCGGGTCCAATGGTGAGAAACAATGAGTTTGTCCCGCTGTTGATGGCATCTAACCAACCGGGTAGCCAAACATTGCCGTAGTTGGGCCACGCCGTTGTCGCAATACTGTCTGGATTTGACAGCAGCGTGTTCATGCCATACAGTAGTTTGCCATGAGAAGACTGAACAAACTGAGCGAAGACTGGCTCAATCAGAATTTGTTTCTCTGGTGTGCCAAAGGCAACCACGACATCATTGTGAACATACAAACCAAGGGTATGAAAACCCAAAAATAGAGAAACCCAACTCAGGTGCGAAATAATCGCCTCTCGATGATTGAAGACACGATCGAGCACATTTCCCTTATTCGTTTCTGGGTCATAATCTCTCACCCAGAAAATCGCGCCATGCGCAAAGGCACCGACTAAAAAGAATCCCGCCAAATATTGGTGGTGGGTATAAAGTGCTGCTTGAGTGGTGTAGTCCTTCGCCATGAAAGCATAGGGCGGCATGGAATACATGTGCTGTGCGACGAGAGACAAGGCAGTTCCTAGAGCCGCTAGGTGAATGCCTAACTGGAAGTGCAGCGAGTTGTTGTAGGTCTCATACAAACCGTGGTGCGGTAAGTTAAACTGTCCTTCACTCCGGGGTGAAAGCAAACCCGCCTTACTATCAAGCATCTCTTTAATACTGTGACCCAGCCCAAAATTGGTGCGGTACATATGCCCCGCAACGATAAAAATCACCGCGATCGCCAGATGATGATGCGCCATATCCGTCAACCACAGAGACTCCGTTTGGGGATGAAACCCACCCAAAAACGTGAGAATGGCACTGCCCGCGCCTTCTGACGTGCCAAACAAATGTTGAGCAGTGTCAGGATTTTCAGCATATACGCCCCAATTTCCCGTGAAAAACGGACGTAACCCGGCTGGGTGCGGCAGGGTGGTGAGGAAGTTATTCCAACCCACGTGCTGTCCCCGTGATTCGGGGATGGCAACGTGAATCAGATGCCCCGCCCAGGCAAGTGAACTCACTCCAAACAAGCCTGCCAGGTGATGGTTCAGGCGAGATTCGGCGTTTTTAAACCAGGATAAACTGGGACGAAACTTGGGTTGGAGGTGTAACCAACCGGCGAACAGAAACAACCCTGCTAGTAACAGCAGGAAAATCGATCCTTGAAAGAGATCGTTGGTCGTTCGCATCCCGATCGTGTACCACCAGTGATACACCCCAGAGTAGGCAATATTCACAGGGTAATTTGCCCCACCTTGGGTAAAGGCATCGATCGCTGATTTACCAAATTGCGGGTCCCAAATCGCATGGGCGATCGGGCGAGTATGCAACGGATCTTGAATCCATTGTTCAAAGTTGCCTTGCCACGCAACATGAAATAGCAGCGAGGAAGTCCATAAAAAAATAATTGCCACATGACCAAAGTGAGACGCGAAAATCTTTTGGTAAAGATTCTCCTCAGTCATTCCATCATGGCTTTCAAAGTCGTGAGCCGTGGCAATTCCATACCAGATTCGGCGAGTCGTTGGATCTTGAGCCAGATCCTGACTAAATTTGGGGAATTTTGTTGCCATATTACTTGGCTACCTCTTCATTTCAGATTCCGAACATTTAATTAAATCGGCTATCCTTACAGGTCTATTAACGCCCCACTTTACTTCTTTTGATAGCAACCACTTTCTAACCTAAGCAGGAGAACTTATTTACACTGAAATGTGTTAACAAACACCAGAATTATCGGTTAATAAATATCAGTAAAAACTCCTGCCTAAATAACATAGACAGGAGCACTTAAAGCAACTAAATTTCCTGCCTTTGAACCTATCGAATTACACAAATATCCTCACTCCCCTTCAAGAATCAATTTGTGTAAAGATACATTGTATAAATCACTGCGTTGCCTCGTAATAATGCTCCATAAATAGGTTGGCATAATTTGATTGAGGATCCAGTTTCCCTAAGACTCAGCTATCGCTGTTCCCTTTGCCAATCGGTAATATAGGAGTAGCCGTTTAATTATACCGAGCTACTTATAATATTTGCTGCTTTCTTAAACGAGAGTTTGAAGCTCTGATTGGACAACATTTCTTTGCAAAGATAGTGTGACTTCTATTACATTTTAATTTAACCTAAATTTACTTCTGTAATAAGGAGTTAACTTTAAAAATATGAATTAATGTTATTTATACTTAAATTAAATGAGTGCCAGAATTAAGAGAGTGCCAGGATTAAGACGATGGATGAAGACGAACTTTCAAACCGTTATGCCGCAGGCGAAAGAAATTTCAGTCAATTGAATTTACCCAAAGTAAAGCTGTGTAATCTCAATTTGAGTCAGGCCGTTTTCTCTCAAGCTGATCTCAGCCAAGTATTATTCAGTGGAGCTAATCTTAGTAAGGTAGACTTCAGTGGAGCGAACCTGAGCGGGGCTGATTTAAGTCACGCAAATCTGAGCGGAGCAGATTTATCCAATGCAAACTTAAGCGGCTCCTTGCTATTGGGTGCCAACTTAAGTGGTGCAAATCTCCAGGGATCAAATCTAAAATGGGCAGCGTTGACTCATGCTATACCCACAGAAATTGATTTGAGTCAGAGTATCCTCTCAGGCACAGTTTTACCACGGGGTTATTCCTCTAACGGTTAATCCAATTTGGGAGGAAGAATAGCCTTGAACCAATGCTTTGCAAAGCCAATGCCAACCAGCAGCATCCCACCTTTTCCCGCTACATCAATCCAGATACGCACGAACGATGAATACAGCCCAACTAGCGCAACGCGGCAGCTCCAAAAGTGGCATTAAACTGACGACACCAAATTGCGACTGATTTGAATTCATTGGGGTTGATGGTCGCAGGGATGGTGTATCGTTGGGCACCGCTGTAAGCTTTGAGAGGTGCGATCAACACGTAGTCTCCTTCCTGGATGGGAAAGGCTGGCGGCACGGTGGAACCAATGACATCAGCCGATCGATGTAACACGACAAAGAGGTCAGGCCCAGAAGTGGAAGTCGTGAAGGCTTGATCGAGTTCGATAACTGAGTCTTTGCCGTCCTGAACGATCCGCACAGTGCCTTGAGTGGGATGTTCTCCATCGACAAATGTCCCCGATCGAGCAACTAATTGGGTTTGAGGGGTTGCAGGTGACGGTGATGTGGCTTGAGCTGTGGTTGGAGGACTCGCGATCGCTCCGGGAACGGTTGCAGCTCCATTGCGGGGATCTTTGGTACAACTCAGCGCTAAGGTTGACACAAATGAAAGACCAGCGATCGCAAAATGGCGGCGTTTCATAGATTGGAGCTCCGTTTGTAGAGGTTGATTGAGGATTGTTGTACCGAATTGAACTGAGCGAAGGAGTGAAGGTTAGCGCGGAATCAGCACCCGTCCTACACGCTAACCTTGAGACTGAAGGACAATTAACGACCGACTCGTTCGTTTTGCAGGTATTCCCGCACTTGGAACGGTAAGGTCTCACTTGCATCGGCCTGATTCACCTGTTCAGCAAGGTGGGATGGCAGATTAGCAAGAGCTCCCGCTTGAGTTGCATTGGCGCTGGGAGCAGTCAAAGTAGACAAAACAAGGGTCGAAACAAAAGCGATGAAAGTACGTTGCATGGTGTTAACTCCGAATTAGTGAAGTAGATAAGTGGATGTTTGAGGTTTTTATCAGGTGTGGAAGTTGTCCTTGGCCTGACACTTATTACTTTCGGATTTAGGCGTGAAGAGTAAGTGAAAGGCGAATGAAAGGTTTTTCATCTGAGTCACCTCTAACCCATACTTCGGATACTGCTAACGATCGCGGATTATCAACTTGGTAGTGTTTGTTCCTGCATTGTTTAAAGGTCCATTGCGATTGCGTAGAGTGTGTTCGGTAACGCCGTAACGCCCCAACTATGCTTGTTGCGGTGTGTTATGACTTCGGCGCGAGCTCAGTCGAATGCTGTCGCTAACAGCATCCTACAGTAATGCCAGGTCTTTTGTTGCCAGGTTAATAAGTACAGCTTTGTGCCAAGTCAGCCTTCTGACTTGCCTTCACCACGTTACTCATGGCTACAGTGATAAAACAAAACCTCACTCCATTCAGGGTGAGGTTTTATAGCATGGTTTTTGGAGATTCGAGGGATCCCTCAAATCTATCCTGACGGACTCCTATAGCCGTCGCCATGTGAAATGTGGCAGACTTCGGCGTGAGCGCGATTCGGCTGAGCTCATCGTCGAAGCCTCAGTCGAACGAGGCGCGTCAGAACACCTACCCAGAATCGACAGTCCAGCCATTTGATCTGTCCTAAGTGTTCTGACCATAGCTAGAGAAGGGGATGGAGACAAACTCAGGAACCAAACTTGTCAAGATAAGCCCGTTCGAGGTCAACGGTTTGCGTCTCACTCACGGTCATGTTTTGGGCGACTGGCTTTTGTTCTACCGCAAGGGCACTGGTGGCAATCAAGGTCGATAGAACGATACCGGATAGCAGGGTCGAAATAGCGCGTTGCATGAGTGGGTCTCCAGGTGATAGGAATGAGTCGGTTTGAGTAAACAGTAAGGCCGGAGCACGATCGTCAGGCTTAGCAGCCGTACTTCTCGATGTAGGCTTGTTCGGGATCGAAGTTCGTGGATTGAGCGGGCTTGGACTCAGCCGCAAGGGCGCTGGTGGCAATCAAGGTCGAAAGGACGAGGCCAGATAGAACCGTAGCAAGGGCGCGTTTCATAATCTTTGTCTTTGTGAGTGGGGTAGGAATCAACTTGTCTTGAGTATTAGATTCGCAGCCCACCCTGAGACTGTCCTGACCGCAATCTGAGGACAGGAGCGGAATTTTATGAGGCAAGGCTGAGGAGCCAAAGTTTTGAAGGAGCGACTAGGGGCGATCGCCATGCCTTGCCCTCAGCTCTGGACATTTTACCGATTGCCACCCGCTGACGGGACGCGCCCTCGATGAATGATTAAGCCCGCAGCCGATAGCCGATGCCTCTGACAGTTTCGATTAAATCGCTGCCTAACTTCTTGCGTATTTGTTTGATGTAAGCATCGACCACATTCGAACCGGGGTCATAATCATAGCCCCAGACTCGATTTAAGAGTTGTTCTCGACTCATGACTTGCATTGGATGTCGGAGAAAGATTTCTGTGAGGGCAAACTCTTTCACCGACATATCCACGAGTTGATTGTTTATCCAGACTTGGCGAGTCAGCAAATCTAATACAATATCACCCACTTGTAGAGTGGTTTCCCGACTGCCCTTGCTTTTAGCGATCGTAGCGTCTCGGAGTTGCACTCGCACCCGCGCCAGGAGTTCTGTGAACTCAAAGGGTTTCGTGACGTAATCATTGGCACCTCCTTCAAGGGCATTGACGGTATCCTCTACCTCATCTTGAGCCGTCAGCACAATAATTCGGAGTCGTTCTCCCCGGCCTCGGACTTCTTCCAAGACTTGCCAGCCATCCTTACCGGGCAGACCCAAATCCAAAATCAACAGATCAAAGTCGTCGCTGCGGGCCATAGAAACGGCTTCATGTCCATTTTTAGCAACGATGGTGGTAAAGCCGTTGGCGCGAAATCCTTTTTCGAGGAAGGCCGCGATACGGGCTTCATCTTCGGCAATTAGCAGACGATTCATAGAGGTTTTTCCGACTGGAGGAACTGAGGCAGCCCCGGAGCAGGTTCAACCGATCGCAGTTGCAATGTCTTGGGTTGCACAGGCGCTATTTCTGACTGCCGCGGTAGCATGACGGTAAACGTTGCCCCGGCCCCTAAGTGGCTAAACAGTTCCACCGATCCATGATGGGCTTTGACGAGTGCTTGCACAATGGATAGTCCTAAGCCGGAACCCTCTGAGCGCCGTTCGCTGTTAGCCCCCCTTGCGAACCGATTGAAAATCCGTTCCTGGTCTGCGGGGGCAATACCCTCGCCCGTATCCCGCACCCAGAAGCAAACAGTATCATTGTGAATCGCAGAGCCGATCGCGATCGTATCTCCAGTTTGCGTATATTGCGTCGCGTTCTGAGCCAGATTCATGATGACCTGGGTAATCCGCTGACGATCGCACAAAATTTTTCCCGTGCCCACTGCTTCCAATTGCCAATCTCGCGCGGCCAGTCCTTTTGCTTTAGCAAAGAGTTCCTGCGTCAAGGATGCCAGATCAACGATGCCTAACTTCAAGAAGTTGGGACGTTCAGCCCGCATCAGCAGCAGTAAATCATTCACAAACCGATTCATCCGTTTCAGTTCATCCCGCACCAAGGCAACGGTAGCAGCTCGTTCAGTGGGGTCATCCCCCAGAAGTTCCAGGTGTCCCTGGATGATGGTGATGGGGGTTCGCAGTTCATGACTGACATCTTTGATGAAATCCTGCTGACTGGTAAAGGCGGCCTGGAGGCGATCGAGCATCTGGTTAAAGGTGAGAGTCAACTCGGCAATTTCATCGGTTCCCCGCACACTAATACGGTTAGACAGGTCGGTGTCAGTAATGACTTGGGCCGTTTCCTTTAACTGGCGCAGGGGCGCGAGTAACCGTCCCGCCGTCACCCAGGCGATTACCATAAATAAAATCAACATCGCGATCGTCACCTTGACGACAAGCGCCAGGGTTGTTTCTCCCATCTCATATCGCAAGGTAGCATCGTAGACTCCTACGATCGCACCCGTCTGCCCATTGCTTTGCAACGGCTTGACCACGCGAATGAAGTAATCCTCTCGCACAAAGGGCACGTTCGATGGCGTCCTTTGTGTCCATTCCTGAACTAAGTCAAAGTTGTTTCGTAAAAGTGGCGGCAATTGATTGGTTTGAGCGGAATGAACTTGTCCATTCCAGACGAGAAACAGATACTCATAAGGGGCGCTCACTTGCGTCCTAGTGAATTGTTGTAGTGTGGCGATCGCAGTCTCCTGCGTTAGTGCCTTGCCTGGGGTTTGAGCAATTTCTTGTTGCAGGGCATCAATGTCTCGTTGTAATCGGGCACTTGCTTGTTGCTCTTCCAGGGCACAGAAAATCTTAAAAGTTGCCCACACTGAACTGAGGGTAATGCAGAGGGATAGCAGAAAATACCAGACCAGCAACCGCGATCGCACACCTGTAAATGGACCGCTCCACGCCCGCAATTGGTGAAGTCCTGTTTTGAGCGGATGAATTGTTGTAGAAATCTTGCTTCTCATGCTCCTAACCAGATAACACAAATAAAGATCGCGTGGCGTTGCCTAAACCTGGACTTGGGAGGAATATGACAGGTTACGCCAGAACGTCCCCCCTCCCCCAATAGCCTATCAGAGTTAATGAAAGCAGTGTATTTGAGGTTTACAGGAACCACTGAACGCCATTGACCAGGTAAAAGCCACCCGCCAAGATCAAGGCGGCACTGCCCATTCGAATTACCCAGTCCGATTGGCCCAACAGCATCCGGGTCTGCTTAACCAACCCAGTGTAAAGACTGGCAAAAAAGATCACTGCCGTGTAGCCCAATCCGTAGCTGGCAAGTGTTGCCACGCTCACCACCTGGGAACCTGTTGCAGCAGCGGCAGCAATGACCGCAAACAAAACGGGACTAGAGCAGGGAGAACTAATGAGGGCGAAGGTTAAGCCAATACCGTAGGGACCTGCGGCTGAAACAGACGCTTTGGGTTGGGGCAGGGGCAGATGAATCAACCCCGCAAAGCTCAACCCCATGACGAGAATAATGGCCCCAACTACGACATTAAAGTACCCACGATAATCGACCAACACTGCTGCTGCAAAGGAAGCAAATAACCCAAACAGACTAAAAACTGTGACCACCCCCAGGACAAATAATCCCGCTTTGGCAAAGGCAGCGCGGCGAGATGTAATTTTTAACGTGCCGATGTAGCTGAGGTTAACGGGGAGCAGTGACAGAATGCAGGGCGAAATACTGGCAATTAATCCACCGACAAATGCTAGCGGAATCAACACGACCGGATTACTCAAATTCTGCTGTTCTAACCACTGGTGGTAGGGGGCCTGAATGTGTCCGACGAACTCGGTGAGATGGGCGTACCAAGCAGGAAAATGGGGGGCAAGGAGCGTGAGGGCGATCGCACCCAAAAACAGTCCACCATAAAACAGCGTTTTTGCGGAGCCAATCAGTTTGCGCCGCGATGCAGATTTGGGAGTGGTTTTAGGTGGAGACTCAACCAATTGCAGAGATGTGGACTTGGAGGGGGAGTTGAATTTCATGACGGTTTCTCCGGATTGGGACAGGGTAGAAAGAGGCCAGCAAAGAGTCGGCAAAAGAGATGGAATTAGAAAGGAGAGGGGCGTTTCATGAAACACCCCATCGCAAACAAACCGTTCTACACAGCCTGTTGCACCAGATTGACGTAATATCTTTTGGGTTGCAGTCCCACCAGTCGTCCCAGTTCCGCTTCTCCCTTGAACAGGGCAACGGTCGGTACACTTCTGACCTCTAAATCGATCGCCAGTTCTGGGTTTTCGGTGATGTCAATTTCAACCAATTGGAGTTGGGTTGAATAAGCTTGAGTTAGTTCTTCAAGGATGGGTTTAAGAGTTAGACATCCAGCACAATGAGGCGCAACAAACTTCACTAAGATGGCGTCTTCAGATTGTTGCGGCAGGGATGCTAGATGAGATTGAGCCAGGCAATTTAATTGATGCCATGAAGTCAATTGAGCCATGATAAATTCGCTCTTTAGATAAGTTGTGTGAATGTGTAGAGAGATTTGAGTTAAGAGCGGACATTATTGATCCGGGCGATCGCGCGATTAATCCCATTCACATAATCTTGTTGGTCAAAGTTGTAACGGAACTGGGTCAAAATTTGGCCATTACTGGGGTTAAGAATAGCAACGGTTGAAGTTTGGGCACGATGTGCTGTTAGAAAATTGCTTAAACCTAATTGTCTGGCTCGTGCTGCTGCTGCCTGTGTTGTGCTGCGGTTCGTCACATCAAACACCACAAAATTGACCCTGCCGTTGAATTGTTGCTGCAACGCATTGGTTACCGGTCTTAAGCGTTGACAAGCGGGACACCAATCAGCATAGATTTTGACCACTGTTGGCTTGCCTTGCAATTCTGACGCCAGCCCATTAGTCCGTCGGGCTTGAGCGACCACATTACCCTGAGGCTCGGAAACCTCCGTTGCCTGAGCTGATTCTGTGCTGGCTGTTAAGTTGCGTTCCGCGTTAGCCCAATTGATGAGAGGGGGCATACTCGTTGCCGTTGCCAAACTAGCGAGACCAATTAATAGAACCATTTTGAAGTTCGCGTTCATCATTGTTTTCTCCAAGATTAGGGATGCCAGAACTGTTAAGACGCTCTGGACGATTGTGTCTGTAAAGCGTTACTGCCTACAGTCCCCAATTTCGACGAATAGCGTGATGGGTCGATGAAAAAGTTATGAAAAAAAATTCATCATGCTAATTGTGCGAACACCGGCGAGAAGCATTGCTGTGGCCATGTGTAATGTGGCTATAGCAATACAACTGAACTTTGCATCTGCCCAAGTCGATTTAAGAAGGAGAAGCCGCAAGCGCATCAACGTCCGCGTGTTTGCCTGCATCGTGAAATTGTGTTGCGCAATCCATCCCAAATGGTTTGCTCTGACAAGATAGGATTCTTCTGTTTAACATTCAAATTCAACGTCTGGGTTGACATATCAAACTGAAATCCTAGCAGGGCGACGTTCCCTGCCACATTGCTTTTCACAACAATGTCGCCCTTCGTCTCTCCCCTATAGTCCAATGAGCCGTCTCTACTGTCCTTGTTTGCTTTTAGACATTGAAAGATGGCCGGGGTAATGCAGCGAAATGGTGGGGTTGAGCGATTTTGATCAGAAGCTGAACAGGTGTTTTGAGCAAGTTGTTTAGAGAAGAAGGGATTAGCTTGTCCTGAGCTTATGGTAGGCTGACTCAGAAGCAAGCCTATGCCGATCGCGCTCAGGTGATTCACCAACAGATTTCTCATCGCCTTGTTTTTCCTTTTGTTGCTGCCAACCGTCGTCCTCGCCACGTCCAACCCCAACCTGTTTGGGTCTTAATTACCGAGGCGATCGCGAGACTAGCAATTAAACAACCGCCCACTCCCTGCAACCACCAATAAGTGGTGAGGGTTCCCAACGCCTGCGATCCCTGTTTTCTAATGCCATATTGCAGCAGAATTGTCAGGCCAGCCAGAGCGATCGCGATCGTGGAGAACACGTTAGGAGTGTAAACGGTTTGCAGTAACGCTACCCCCAGCATAATCCAAGGAACGGTATAAACTAGCAACATTACCGTGGTTAACAGCAGCATCATTAAGATGCTACGGTGGGCACCGACATATAAGACCTTAGTCCAACCCTCCCAAAGCGATTGCCAAGTTCGATACATGCGGAGCGACAGGAGATTTGGACCTAAGATTGAGCGGGAGTTAACTCCTTGGTGTTTCAGCTTGCGGGCAAAAGCAACATCCTCAGCAACTTCGTGGCACACTCCCTGGTGCCCTCCAACCTGCCAATAGACGGAAGACCGAAACAGCAGGAAGGGGCCTAACGCATAGGCCGTTTTAGTTTTGGGATCTTTGACAACTGCTGAATTAAATGAAACTAGCACATTGATGTACATCAGGGGTTGTACTAACCATTCTGTGAGGGAGCCGCTCACAATTTGAGGAATACAGGTAATAAAGTCTACTGAATGTTCAACCGCTGTTTGCACGATCGCGACGATCGCACCTGATTTCAGCCGAACATCTGCATCGATAAAGATGAAGTAATCACCTGTTGCCTTTTCTGCCGCTTGCTGACAAGCCCAGTTCTTGCCCAACCACACTGGGTCATTTGGTCTGGATAAACCAGAGACTACATGCAACCGCAGATCTCCTTGCTGCTGGAGAGCCTGAAGAATATCCAGGGTCTGATCAGTGGATTGGTCATCAACGACCCAAACCTCAAGCTTATCTGGCGGTAATGCCGTATTCAGCAGAATTGACTCAATGCACTCCTGAATATTTTCGGCTTCGTTATAAGCTGGAACAATGATTGATATACGGGGAAACTGCTCTATGAATAACGGAGGTTCTTTACTGCTATCCGGTAAAGCAATGCGTGGAAACTCTTTAATAGCCTGATTAAGACTTGACCAATACCCAATAGAAACAAACGTTGAGATGAGTAGAACTAAGATGATGATCACAATATCGATGTGTAAAATATTGAATTTAAAGGCGCAGAATCATAACCCAAAAACATAAGAGAACCTGAATTTGATGAGCAGAGACTTAGCATAGTTAAAGTAAGAGTCTGTCTAAGTAAGCCTTTAAAGCAAGGAACACCAAGTAGATATAGAACTTAGACCGGACGAACTAGTTTGAGCATTTACTCCCGATTGTTGTGGTAGCGATCGTTAAGTGTCCCAAACCAGTTCCAAGTTGGGCATAAGCCGTTGTAAGTTTTTCAGCGATTTTTCTTGCCAGGGAATTTCTGTAGAGCCTTGCACAATCAGGTGGATATGCTCCTTACCACGCACCTTCAAAACAAACTTGGAGATGACATTGATTCCCGAACTGTTCAGGAATTCAAGCTCCTGTAAGTTCAAGTTCAGAGGTGAGGGAGCAACTTCTACCACTTGCTCTAAAAGCTGCACAATTGGCGCATAATCTTCCATCCCTGCCAACCGCAAAGCCCCACGACAGAACACCGTCTGTGCAGTTTCGTCGTATTGTACACTATATTTTTCCGTTGTAATCTCCATTCCCATCCACCTCCTACTGCTACCTACATCATTAAATAGACCATTGTTGTCACGATCGCGATTTCTGACTCTGCCTGGACGGTTTCAAACCTCCAGCCAATTTTCGCCAAATAATCGTTCATCATCGTCAGCAAGCCTAATCCAGAACCATTACTGTCATCCATTTCCGCATTCTTTTCTAACTGGCGAATGAGCAATTCACCAGGATCTTCTGACATTAGCTCTTGAATAAATGCCTGAAAATGCTCAACGGCTTCAGCTTTAATGCTATTGCTTGCCAGGAAAATCAAACAGTCTGCATGGAGCTGTAAGGTGATGCTGATGGGATACTCGGCGGCGGAATCATTAAACTTCATTGCATTTTCTAATAACTCATTCGCAATGAAGCTAACAGCACTTTTGACTTCGACTTTGCTGTTGATTTTTGAAACAGAGTCTTGACTTCTCGGAAAGAAAGTTGCAAAGTAATCGGCCATAAAATCAGCCGATAGCCCATTGTTATGCCAGCGTTGCTTCAAAGGAGCAGAACTCGGTGACAACACAATGGTCATATACTCTTTGCTGACAGGCAAGTGTTCGCTGAAATCTCCAAGGATTTGAGCCATGTCTGTAGCCCTCAATTGCTTTCCACGCTTTCACTACGCTGGAAAAATCATACATCAGTATCTATGAATTCTTGGATTCTCACTAGATGTTCACAAATTCCAGTAAATGGTTGAACCAGAACCCGCGCTTCTTGGCTTTCGCCTTGCTATCCAGTTCCGGCTGAGATAAATAAACTGGACTTCTCCTCAATTTCCTCCAAAATCGACGAAATTCCGGTAATCTTAATCCAAGCTATTAATTAGTTCAGTTGCAAATTCTGTACTGCGCAGCATCCACAGTAGGGACTTTTGGTGTGAGGAATCAGTCCATGATTAGCAAATTTAAAAAGAGTAAAATAACACTTGCCTGGTTGTTCATAAGTTCAGGGCTGACAGGGCTATTCGCATGGCTACCCCAGGCATTGGCAAACCCGTCAGGCTCCAGGGTTGCTCAAAAGCAGCCGTCAGCTAATTTGCTCGGTGATCCATTCGAGCTGACAGAACACGCGCTGGATCAAGTCACTTCAGTTTCTCAGCTTGCTGATGTTAGCCCGGAAGATTGGGCCTTTCAAGCCTTGCAATCGCTGGTTGAGCGGTACGGTTGTATTGTGGGCTATCCCGACAGAACGTATCGGGGGAACCGTGCCCTCAGTCGCTACGAATTTGCTGCCGGGTTAAATGCTTGTTTAGACAAAATCCAGGAACTCATTGCCGCTGGAACGGCTAATTTGGCTACCCAGCAAGACCTGCAAAACCTGAAAAGGATGATGGAAGAGTTTGCCCCTGAACTGGCGGCTCTGCGAGGACGGGTGGAAAGTTTGGCAGTTCGAACAGCGACCCTGGAGAAGCAGCAGTTTTCTACTACCACTCGGCTGAATGTTCTTACCTCTTTCAACATCAGTCAAACGTTTGCGGCGGGAGATATCAAGGCAGAAGGAATTCCCATCCCCGGTTCGTTTCCCACGGCGCGATTTGGCACTCGATTTCTTAACCCTTTGACAGGAGAGGTTGCTCCGGTTGTCACGACGACAACGCGCAACCCAGAAACCACTTTCAGCTATTCTTCGTATCTCATCTTCACAACCTCCTTCACCGGTAGAGATGCCCTGACCACAATCCTCGCGGCAGGCAACGGCAACCCTCCGGCCAGTACCTTTAGTTCAGCCGGGTTTACCAGCACATTTGGGGTTCCCTATGCCGATTCCAACCCGGTTAACCCTTTAGCGCCCTCCAGTGTTGGGTTGTTTGAAGCCAAATATAGTTTTCCGATCGGGGAGTCTGTCAATGTAGTTGTTGGACCGCGTATTTTGCCGTTTCGGCATGTAGACCAAAATCCATACACCAACGTGATCACAGGAGCCAGTGGGTTGAATTCTTACCAAAGCACCCTGGCCAATAGCGGCCTGTCGGGGGCGGGGGCGATCGTGAGTTGGAATATTAGCCCGCAGTTGGTGTTTCAAGGGGGCTATCTGGCCCGCAATGATGCTTCGTTGCAATATTTTGGGTCAGATGGCCCAGCCAATCCGGCACGCGGGTTGTTCAATGGCACCTATTCCTGGTTGGCAGAGCTAGCATACTCGCCGATCCCGGAACTCAACCTGCGATTTCTGTATACCCGTGCGCACATTCAAGCTCCCCCAGCCGCTCCTCCATTTCAGCCCAATTTCCCATTCTTCCTAACCAATTCACTCCGGGGTGTAGTGGATGATGGATTTGGTGGCCAGTTAAATGATGTAGACTCAGACAATTTCGTGTTCAATTTTGACTGGAAAGTTGCACCAAACTTGGCCTTATTTGGGCGGTATTCCTACAGTCGATCGAGCCTTGAACCGATTAACCCATTGATTGTGGACGGTACAGTCAAAGTGCAGGCATTTCAGCTTGGGTTGGCCTTTCCTGATGTGGGCAAACAGGGGGCGCTGGGAACGATTTCGGTGGTGGCTCCATTTGATGTGTTGGAGGGGCGGCGCTTTCTGGTGGCAGGCTCCGGTAACGGTGGGACTGAGATTAACGTGGAAGCCTCTTACTTCTTCCCAATTACGTCGAATATGGCCTTGGTGCCGATGTTTTTTGCCACCTTTAATGCAAATAACTTTAGTGACAACCCGACAGTCTTTAGTGCAGTGCTGAGGACTCAGTTTTTGTTCTAAAGGTTGTGCTTGGCAAGCGTTCGTAGAATTGCGAGGCTTTGTGCAGAAGGGTTGCTGCGAGCTACCTTGCTCACCATGCAGCGCTGCTCCTCCCAGCCCAATCATAAATTTTGGTATGAAAGGATCGAAATTGTCTCAATAACCAGAGTATTTTGGTGGTCGTAGTTTTGGTGCTTTAGGCAGATTATGGTCGCGATCTCAGACTATGAGGTGCTGGAAAAGCTTTATGAAGGCAGACGTTCCCTAGTTTGTCGGGCGCAAAACACAACCATGCAACAATCCTTCATTTTGAAGTTGATGCAGGCAGAATACCCCAGCCTGGAAGAGTTGGGACGCTATCGCCTGGAATACGACATTATCAATCGGTTAGAGACAGATGGGGTTGTGCAAGCCTATGAGTTGATCCCCCATCAAAATGGGCTAGTCCTGGTGTTAGAAGATTTTGGGGGAGAGTCGTTGCAGGCATTGCTGCAAACCCAGCGTTTCGCGCTAGTGGAGTTTTTAGAACTGGCGATCGTCCTGACCGATATTCTGGGGCGAATCCATGCGGCGAACGTGATCCATAAAGACATTAACCCAGCCAACATCCTGTTGAATCCCCAATCCCGCCAGGTCAAGCTGATTGACTTCGGTAACTCCACGGTTCTATCCCGAGAAAATCCATCCATCCGCAACCCAAATGTGCTGGAAGGGACGCTGCCTTATCTGTCTCCTGAGCAGACCGGACGGATGAACCGTGCTTTGGACTACCGCACAGACTTTTACTCCCTGGGCGCAACCTTCTATGAAGTGCTAACTGGGACTCCACCCTTCGTTGTGGGCGATGCAATGGAACTGGTTCATTGTCATCTAGCAAAACAACCCAGTGCGCCTCATGAGGTGGATTCTGCCATCCCTGAACCCATTTCGCAGTTGGTTCTCAAGTTATTAGCCAAGAATGCCGAAGATCGGTATCAAAGTGCTTACGGGATTAAGGTCGATTTGCAACAGTGTTTGGCGCAATTGCAGCGGAGCGGAGCGATCGCCCCGTTTCCCCTGGCTCAACAAGATACCTCTGGAAAATTTCAAATTCCGCAAAAGTTGTATGGGCGAGAAGCAGAGGTAGACCTGTTACTGAAAGCATTTGAGCGTGTGAGTGGAGTCGTAGCGCCAGGTTCCCTGCCTGCTCACGCATCTCGCCCGCTTTTGACCCGCAGCGAACTTGTGCTGGTGGCTGGCTACTCCGGGATTGGGAAATCAGCGCTGGTGCAGGAAATCCATAAACCGATGACGCAGCACAACGGCTATTTTATTGCGGGCAAATATGACCAATTCCAGCGAAATATTCCCTATTCAGCGATAATTCATGCATTTCAGGAGTTGATTCGCCAGTTGTTGACCGAGAGTCCAGAGCAGATCGCCCACTGGAGAGCGCAATTACTGGTTGCCCTGGGTAGCAATGGCCAAGTCATGATCGATGTGATCCCGGAAGTAGAGCTAATTATTGGGCCACAACCTGCTGTGGCAGAGCTGGGGCCGCGTGAAAATCAAAACCGGTTCAATCTTGTGATGCAGAACTTCATCAAAGTATTTGCGCAAGCAGGGCATCCTTTGGTGATTTTTTTAGATGACTTGCAATGGGCAGATTCGGCTTCGCTCAAGTTACTCAACTTGTTGCTGACAGCGCCCGACAGTCGCTATCTTCTACTGTTACTGTCCTACCGTGTCAATGAAGTTAATACGGCGTTGTTGAAGCGGGCGATCGATGAAATTCGCAAAGCCGGAGTCACCGTTAACCAGATTGAACTGTCTCCCCTCGGGTTAGAGCATGTCACTCAATTAATTGTTGAAGCCTTTCAATGTGATGGTTCTAGGGCTACTCCCCTGGCCGAACTGGTGCTCCAGGTGACAGAGGGCAACCCCTTCTTCATCAACCAATTTCTCACGTCCCTCTATGAAGAAGGTTTGCTCAATTTTGATACCCAACAGGGTTCCTGGCAGTGGAATTTGGAGCTGATTCGAACCGCTCAGCTTCCCGATGATGTGGTGCAGTTGATGGCGGGTAAAATTCAGAAACTGAATACCCAAACCCAAGCTGCCTTAAAATTGGCGGCCTGCATTGGCAACCAGTTTGACTCTCGCACTCTGGCCATTATTTCTGAAAAGTCCCAGACTCAAACCATTACGCATCTTTGGTCGGCTGTGCAGGAGGGCTTGATTTTACCCCTGGGAGAAACCTATAAATTCGCCAATGTGGGGGATCAATCAACTGACCAGTCCTCTAATCGATTTGTTGTATCCTTCCGGTTCTTGCACGATCGGGTGCAGCAGGTTGCCTACGAATTAATTCCAGATTCCGATCGGCAGCGGATTCACCGGGAGATCGGTAATCTGCTATTGCTGTATACGCCTCAAGAGAAACGGGAAGAGCAAATTTTTGACATCGTGAATCAGCTCAATATGGGGATTAGCTTGATTGCTAACTCGGCAGACCGAGAAGAGTTGGCGAAATTGAACTTAATGGCTGGGAAAAAAGCTAAAGACTCAGCAGCCTATGAAACGGCAGTTCGCTATCTGCTAACTGGAATTGATCTGATAGGCGCGCAAAGCTGGCAAAACCAATATCGACTAGCGCTGGCTTTGCATAATGAGGCGGCAGAGGCAACTTACTTAAATGGAGAGTTTGCTGAAACGGAACGATTGGTCAAACAAATCTTTGAACACGCGAAGGATATTCTGGATTGTGTCAAGGCTTATCAGTCCAGCGCGGCAGCCTACACCGCCCAAAATAACCTGGAAGCCGCAATCTACACCATTCTTGATGCCACTCGTCGTCTGGGAGAACCACTGCCTCGTCACCCCAACCGCCTGAGAGTGGGTTTGGAACTGTTTTACACGCGCTTTTGGATGGTAGGCCGACGATCGATGAAAGAGTTGGAAGCCCTGCCGCCCATGACCGATCCCTACAAGGTGGCAACCGTGAATCTTCTGGGATCTGCTGCCCTCGCTGCGATTAATGTGGCACCCTTACTGGTGGCAGTCCTGGCCTTACGAGTTGTCAACTTGACGGTGCGGTATGGCAGTTCCCCCTCCTCCTCGGTGCAAGGAGCCGCCTATGGCGTGATGTTACGGGCGGGGTTAGGGGATATCGAAGGAGCCTACCGCTTTGGTCAACTCAGCCTGCGGATGCTGGAGCGATCGAACGATCGCATTTACCGCACCATGACGATCGTTGCCTACGAATCCTGTATTCGCCACTGGAAGGAACCTCTGCGTCCTTCGCTCCCCGTGATGTTGGCAGCTTATCAAGAAGGGTTGGAACTGGGAAATTTAGAGTTTTCCTTAGTCGCCGCCCATGTCTACTGTACTCACTCCTTCATTTTGGGAGAACCCCTAGCGGAGGTTGAGAGGAGTTTCCAGGAATACATTACCCAAATGCGCCAATTCAATTTGGTTGGGGTTGTGTATTACACGCAGCCCTGGCATCAATTGGTCTTAAATCTGCAGGGGCAGGCATCCGATCCCAGCCGGCTCATGGGCACTGCTTTCGACGAAGCAGAAATGCTACCCATGTTCACGAAGAATCAACAGGGAATTCCCCTCTTCTACACCCACATTGCCAGGACCATTTGGCTTTATTTTGTCGGTGATTATGTGGGTTCTCTAGACGCGGCAAAATTGGCAAAACCTTTAGAAGAATCAGCTCCTGGCACTCCGGGCTTTGCCATGCGCTATTTTTATGAATCGTTAGCCTGTTTGGCGATTTGTTCTCGGTTGCCAAAAGCCAAGCAGCGGCACTATTTAAGGCGAGTTGCCAAAAATCAGCGACGAGCAAAGCGGTGGGCAAAGTATTGTCCTGAGAATTATCAACATCGCTATGACTTAGTGGAAGCTGAACGATCGCGAATTGCGGGACGCACGACCGATGCCATGATGCTTTACGATCGCGCGATTCAAGGAGCCATCGTCCAGGAGTATCCCAGTGAAGCGGCTCTGGCAAATGAGTTAGCTGCCAAGTTCTATTTCCAACTGGGCAACGATCGCATTGCGCAGGTTTACCTGCTAGACGCGCATTACGGCTACCTGCGCTGGGGGGCAAGCTTCAAAGTAGAGGCATTGGAGACTGCCTACCCTCAATTGCGCGATCGTTTAGCTGAACATGCTCCAGATGGCATGAAAACAACCGCCAATCAAACCTCAGTAGCTGGAGTAACGTCAAGCAGTGCGGGCAATCTGAATCTAGATTTAACTACAGTTATCAAAGCGGCGCAAACGATTTCAGGCGAAATTATTCTTGATCAACTGTTAGCCAAATTGCTGGAATTAGTCATTGAAAATGCTGGTGCCCAAAAAGGCTATTTGCTCCTGCTCACTAATGATGAATTGAAGATTGAAGCTGAAGGTCAAATTGATCAAGCAGATCTGGTGATCGTGCGCTCCAAACGGGTGACCAACGAATCTGAACTCCCCCTCTCAATCATCAACTATGTGCAGCGAACCCGTGAAAATGTGGTCCTTCGAGATGCCCTGTCAGAAGGTCTCTTTGCAACCGATCCTTATATTGTGCAGACGCAACCACGGTCAATTCTGTGTTCACCAATTTTGAATCAAGGCAACTTGATGGGAATGGTCTATTTAGAGAACAACTTGGCGACAGATACATTTACGCCAGACCGATTGATAGTTCTCAATATTTTGTCTGCTCAAGCCGCGATCGCCCTAGAAAATGCCTCCTTCTATCGCACCTTAGAAGCAAAAGTTGAGGAGCGCACAGCTCAACTTGCCGCAGCAAACGAAGAAATTACTCAGCTGAATCAGCGCCTCCGTTCAGAAAACTTACGCATGAGTGCAGAACTGGATGTAACTCGTAGACTTCAGCAGTTGATCTTACCTAAAGAGGCAGAACTTGATCAAATCCCAGAATTGGAAATTTCTGGGTATATGAAACCTGCTGATGAAGTGGGCGGAGACTACTATGATGTTTTAAGAATTGGTGATTTAATCAAAATCGGAATTGGGGATGTCACTGGACATGGTCTCGAAAGTGGAATGCTTATGCTAATGGCGCAAACTGCGATTCGAACCTTAATGTTGACTCAAGAAACCGATAATGCGCGCTTCCTCAATACATTAAATCAGGTTATTTTCGATAATGCTCAACGCATGAACTCTGAACGTAACCTGACACTCACCCTAATTGATTATCAGAAAGGGCAGCTTAGGCTGAGTGGCCAACATGAAGATGTTCTACTTGTTCGAGCAAATGGAGCAGTAGAACGTATCGATACCGGGGATCTTGGCTTTCCAATTGGCCTCATTGAAGATATTGCTGAATTCGTGCATTACGTCGAACATAGCCTCCAGCCGGGGGATGGACTCGTGCTATTTACCGATGGCATCACTGAAGCCATGAATGAAGCCGAAAAACTCTATGGCATTACACGACTTTGTCAAATTGTTTCCCAATCCTGGCAACGTTCAGCGAAAGAAATCCAGCAAACCATCATTGAAGATTTACACAGTCATGTTGGGCAACAGACAATTTTTGATGATATCACCCTGTTGGTGATCAAACAAAAATAAGCCCTCAATCCGCTGTATTGGCTCTGGCTTGTTTGAGTGAATCGTAGAGTTCTTTGAGATTCAAGGTTGAGCTGAAGAACATACTAGTGAAGTGAATGTGGCAAGTTCGTGCCTCAGCATTCACATTCATCACCTTGGCATAGTTTTCCGCTGTTTTTGATGTCTCCGGCTCATTTCTCAGGTAGGAAACCTTCAAATTACTCAAAACTTCAGGAATGAAATCACCGGGAGATGGGCCAAACTGGAGCAAAGCCCCTTTACCCGATAGTTGTACCAACTCTCCTGTCAACCAAATATTCGTAATCTCTTTACCATTGAGCAACTCACATCGAACAGAAATTGGCTCTTGCAAAGGCAGTAGCTCATCATCTTGATGGTGTTCCTGCAGCCAGAGATTGTACTTCCCGCCAATGCCTGCAACATCATACACGGTGATGGGGTCAGACAAACCCTTCATCCTGATCTGGCGAGATTGATGAATCTGAATAATGGGCTGTAACGCTTGCCAGGTTTCCTCAGAAATTAAAATTTGATTGCCTGTTGTGTAAGATTCAATCCGAAAAGTCAAATTGACTTGATTGCCCACAACACCATATTTTGCTCGCTTTTCAGAACCAATATTGCCTGCAACTACTTCCCCCGTGTTGATACCGATGCCCATACTGAGGGGGGGCAATCCCCAGGCTGTCATTTGAGCATTAATCGTTGTCATGGCAGCCTGCATCGAAATTGCGCAGGCAACGGCTCGTGCTGCGTCATCTTCTCTTGCGATCGGGGCACCAAAAAAAACTAAGATGCCATCTCCCATAAACTCATCGATCGCCCCGTGATAGGTCGCAATCACGTCTACCATGTGGCTGAGGTAAAAGTTAATGACTTTTACCACTTCTTCTGCCGGTAACTGCTCAGAAAAAGCGGTGAACCCTCTTAAGTCCGAAACAAGCATGGTAATTTTTTGTCGCTTGCCTCCTAGCTCTAATCCTTTGGGAGTTTCCAGTAAGTTATCAACAATTTCATTATCTAGATATCTACCAAAAAGATTACGAATTAGTGTATTTCTCTTTTCCAACTCCATCTCAATAAAGTCAGCATGTTGTGTCGTATTTTCTAGAAGAAGTTCTAAATCGGTGTTTTCACGTTGCAAATTATCGATGGTTTGCCGCAAGCGACAAATTTCATCCAGTAATTCTGTCTCAAATTTGTTTGAGTCTGACATTAAACGAGTTACATGCAAATCTTCATCGGTATGTTTTGGAAGTTTTTCCATGCCAAGAAACTGTCACTCTAATAACAGTAGATCGAACTACTTGAATGAATTTAAGAAGTTAGCGAACCAGAACCAGTTGCCAGCGCGGTTTCGTAACCGATGACTTTGTAACCGATGATTCATCCTAATTGAATCAAGTATGCTCATTCTGGAATGTCCTAAAATTAACTTTAAGCATTTAGTAAGGATGTCAATATTGGAGTTTTTGTTACCGGTATGATACTACATTTTGCCAAGCCAGATCTTCATGATAGCTAGGGCATGCTTGAAAACTCCAAAGCCAAAGCAGAATTGCTGAAACACTCAGATTCTGGAGTGTGCAAATGGTGGCATGCTTGAACCGCTTCAGGCGCGATCGCCCCTACAAAGGCATGAACATTACGGGAGTTCAGGGGGTGAGTCAGGGGTAGAAGCTAACGTTGAAAGTTCTGAGGGCCATAGAAGCCGACGTTGCTGCCGCATTGCTTCTGCCGAATTAGCGCAGGAGGTCTGGAGCGAAAACAAAACATTTTGTGAATATTACCAAGTTGCTTAGGAATGAGGATTAAACAACTTGCAATTTTTGTGGGATGGGCATCGTTCGACTGAGGTCTCGACAGAGAGGCTCGACCGAACTGCTCACGAACGTCTTGTCCGTCCGGGCGGGTGAGACACCCACCCCACAGGTTATTTAATCTCTACTTTGTTGGAGCAACCGGATGAAAATACTGAAGAGTTCGAGAGTACCCAATAGCGACCAAAAGAAATTGAGTTTTTTAAAGAATTGAGTCTGCCAACACCGCCTTGTCCCTAGGGTTGGGGAGAATAGGGATTGTATAGTAGGCTACATTTTACTTTGTCAGGGGCCAAAATGTAGCCTTCATCCCAATTTGGAGCGGGTAGTAAGATGGTTCAGAGTATAGGGACTGCAACCTTTACCGATCGCGACCTTGATCAGTTTGCAGAAGAATTAAATCGAGATGGAATTTGTATTATCCGTGGATTATTTGATCGGACATTGATCGAAGCCTGGGCAGTTGCATTTAATGACTTATTTCAAAAGCGGCAGCAGCAACTCGGTGGAGTGGCTCCTAGAGGTAAATCTCGCTGCTATTTGACATTACCCTGGGTGTCGCCCTTTGCCGCTCCAGAGGTGTTTGCTAATCCAACAATTTTAGGTGTACTCGATCGCGTCTTTTATCAGGAGTATAAACTGGTGCAGTTAGCGGCAGATATTCCCATGCAGGGATCGGAGTATCAAGAGATTCATCGCGATTTTCGGCCACTGTTTACCGATCAAATTGTTACACCCCTGTATGCCCTCGCGGTTAATTTTCCGTTAGTGGAAGTGACTGCTGCAAATGGGCCATTTGAGATGGCCCGTGGAACCCACGTGATGTCGCGAGAAGCCGGATTAGCGAAGGTGCGGTCAGGAGAAATTCCAATGGAGCAATTTTATCTGCAACCGGGAGATGGGATGGTGCGATCGCCCCTGGCCCTCCATCGCGGGACACCGAACCAAACATCGCAACCTAGACCCATGATCGTGATGGGCTATGTGATGCACTGGCTTCATACTCAAAAGGTAGACCTGACACTACCACGAGATTATTACGAGAGCTTACCATCTAAGCTGCAACAGATGATTCGTTGTGAGGTCATAGACCAGTTACCAGCGAATGAAGTTGAAACTTATGTTGACTTCAAGTACTGACTTTGAGCACTAGAGTTTGAGTGTTAGTTGATGAAGATATATACGAATCCAGTTTATCCAGAGTATTTTGCTGATCCTTTTGTTTGGCAGCATCAGGGTGTTTACTATGCGATCGGGACGGGACCGGCAGAAGCGGCAGGGCAGGTGGAGGAGAATCATCAACGACGAGTCTTTCCTCTGTTGCGATCGCTCGATCTGGTCAACTGGCAGTTTGCTGGAAACGCTCTATTACGTCCCGATCCGGCATTGGGAAATAACTTTTGGGCACCGGAAGTGGCTTACTGCGATGGAATTTTCTACCTTTACTACTCAGTTGGGCATGAGGATAAACATCATCAGTTGCGAGTTGCCACCAGTTCTGACCCATTGGGACCTTATCAAGATATGGGCGAATCTTTAATTGATCCAAAAACTTGTCCGTTTGCGATCGATCCCAGTCCGTTTCAAGATGATGATGGGCAATGGTATCTCTTCTACGCTCAAGACTTTCTGGATACGGAGGACGGTGTTCGAGCCGGAACTGCACTGGTCGTCGATCGCCTGCTGACGATGACACAATTAGCGGGAGAAGCGAAGGTTGTTTTGCGTGCCCGTCACGACTGGCAACGATTTCTAGCGAATCGTCCAATGTACGATGGCATCTACGATTGGCATACCCTGGAAGGACCTTGTGTTCGTAAGCACAACCAACGCTACTACTGTTTTTACAGTGGTGGACGCTGGGAAACAGAAACCTATGGGGTTGATTACGGCGTTGCTAATCAGGTCATGGGTCCTTACTTAGATACGGGGAATGAGTCAGGTCCGCGAGTGCTGCGATCGCATCCTGGCTATGTGCTGGGTCCGGGTCACAACTCGACCGTCACCAGTTCGGATGGGCAAACATTTGTGGTGTATCACGCCTGGGACGCCGAGATGAGCGCACGCCGTATGTGTATTGATCCGCTCCTCTGGACGGCAGATGGTCCTCGTTGCCAAGGTCCAACCTGGACGCAACAACCGATTTAAGTGAATAACCTGATGCTTATTGGCAGACACCTTAGAAGCCCATTGCAACTGCATAGGGTATATTTGATGACATTACCATGCATCAATTCTCTTTATTTAATGAATACATTAAAGCTTAACACGAACTCATTCTTCTGACTCAAAATAGCTCTTTCCTTACGAAGGTGATTACATTTATCTAAAGCCATTATTTTTAATGGTATAGTCTCCTCAGTGCAGAATAATTAAATCATTCTAAGACAACTGTTAGACAATTGACTGCAAACTTCATCAATAAAACAAAAATATAAAGAGAATAAACTAGCTTCTAAATTAAACAACGTTACTAAAAGCTAAATCATAATTCTCATCTACTTTTGTTTGATGATTTGATTGACTTGCTGAAGTTTACATCTATGAGGTCAGAAATGTCCACGCATTACAACTTTCATAATTTAGTTAATCCCATTCATACAAAGAGCAAAGAAGAAAGCATATCTATTAAACAATTGCTCAATATTGAAATTGAAATTGAACCAGAGCAAGATTTCGCTCCTAATTATCTGAAATGGTCTCGCGATCAAGGCATAATCTCTACTTCAATGAACACTCCTGACCTGGTTTGCTTTTCTCATTTACGGTGGGATTTTGTGTATCAACGTCCTCAGCATTTACTGAGTCGTTGCGCTCAAACTCGAAGAGTTTTTTTTGTAGAAGAACCGCTTATGAGTCTGGATAGCTCTTATGGGTTAGGAACCAGTCAGCGTGAGTGTGGTGTTTGGGTTGTTGTGCCACGCTTGCCTGAAGGGTTAAGTGAAAAAGATGCGATCGCCATCCAACGAAAGTTACTCAATACCTTATTAACAGAGGCGCAAATTCAAGCACCAATTCTCTGGTATTACACGCCGATGGCAGTCCCATTTACCTATCACTTAAATGCGTCGGCAATTGTGTATGACTGCATGGATGAACTCTCGGCTTTCAAGGGCGCACATCCCGAACTCCAAGCACGAGAAGCCCATCTATTTAATTTGGCGGATCTCGTATTTACGGGTGGGCGCAGTCTGTATGAAGCCAAACAACATCAGCATTCTGCCGTTCACGCCTTCCCCAGTAGCATTGATGCGGCACATTTTGCCCAAGCGAGAGAGTTATCCGAAGAAGCTGCCGATCAAGCACTAATTCCCCATCCTCGACTGGGATTTTATGGCGTAGTCGATGAGCGCATGGATCTGGCTCTACTGGATGGCGTTGCTCAAGCGAGACCCGATTGGCATTTCGTGATCATAGGGCCGGTGGTCAAAATTGATCCGGCAACCTTACCCGATCGCCCCAATATTCACTATCTGGGTAGTAAGTCGTATCAGGAGTTACCCCAGTATTTGGCAGGCTGGGATGTGGCGCTGTTACCCTTTGCCCGCAATGACTCCACTCGCTTCATTAGCCCCACGAAAACGCCTGAATACTTGGCAGCCGGGAAACCTGTTGTTTCCACGTCAATTCGAGATGTGGTGCGTCCCTATGGCGAAGAAAATCTCGTACAAATTGCCGATACGGTGTCAGAGTTTGTAGATGCTATCACCACAGCTTTAGATCAAAATTCAACTAATTCAGAGTGGTTGCCGCGAGTGGATGTGTTTCTCTCCCAAACCTCCTGGGATTTGACCTGGCAGGCAATGGAGTCATTGATCGATCACGCGATCGCGGTCAAATCTTCAGGATTACTAGAAACCGCACAGTTGAAACAACCAGCTAAACCCGTTCGTTCTACCCGATCGAAACGGCCTGTCTCGATCAACACAAACGTTAGTCAGTCAGCCAGTTAGGCGATTTCTGGGAAAGAATATCCCTTGCGTAGGGACGGGTTCTGCCAAAGACCTTGATGCGAGCCGACAATTCCGTGGTTAAACCTGCCCGTACAGATATTTTGTTCTCTAGAAATCTCAAATCATTCACTGAAGGAGTTGTCTATGTTTGATTATTTGATTGTTGGTGCAGGCTTTGCGGGTAGCGTTCTGGCCGAGCGGTTGGCAAGTCAAAGTCATCAAAGAGTCTTAATTGTCGATACGCGAAATCACATTGGAGGAAATGCCTATGATCACTATAATGAAGCGGGTATTTTAGTGCATAAATATGGGCCACACATCTTCCATACCAACTCCAGAGATGTATTTGAGTACCTATCTAAATTTACCGAGTGGCGGCGCTATGAACATCGGGTACTTGCCAGTGTAGACGGACAACTGGTACCCATTCCCATCAACTTAGATACGATCAATAAACTCTATGGTTTGAATCTCACTGCCTTTCAGTTAACTGATTTCCTCGCTTCGGTTGCCGAACCGAAAGACTCTATTCGGACCTCTGAAGATGTCGTTGTGAGTAAAGTTGGGCGAGAACTCTATGAAAAGTTTTTCCGTAACTATACTCGCAAACAGTGGGGCATTGATCCATCTGAGTTAGATAAATCTGTGACCGCCCGTGTGCCGACTCGTACCAATCGGGACGATCGCTATTTTACAGATACTTATCAAGCCATGCCGCTACAGGGATACACCCGCATGTTTGAAAGGATGTTAGCGCATCCTAATATCAAAGTGATGTTGAACACGGACTACCGCGAAATCCTGGATATGATTCCTTACCGGGAGATGATCTACACCGGACCTGTGGATGGCTTCTTTGATTACTGCTACGGCAAACTCCCTTACCGATCGCTGGATTTCAAACACGAGACCTTAAATGAGTCAGTCCATCAGCCGCAAGCTGTGATCAATTATCCCAATGAGCATCTCTACACTCGCGTCACAGAGTTTAAGTATCTGACCGGGCAAGAACATCCCAAAACCAGCATTGTCTACGAATATCCCAAAGCGGAAGGAGATCCGTACTATCCCGTCCCTCGCCCTGAGAATGCTGAACTCTACAAACAATACAAAGCCCTCGCCGATGCGACACCGAATGTGCATTTTGTGGGCAGGCTGGCGACGTATAAGTACTACAACATGGATCAAGTGGTAGCTCAAGCACTCACCCTCTATGCTCAGCTAACTGAACGCCCAAGCTGGCATCCCGCAACAGAGAGTATTTCGATGAAAGCGATCGCTGCTGATGCTAATGGCGATCGTGGTTCTCTTGCCGTCAGTCAAGCAGCCAAATCCAACGGGAAGTCTCACTCATCATGAAATTAACTCGTAGAGATCTTCGACTTCTTGAAGAAGTCGGAGATCTGTCAGAATTGGAATTATGGGGTGGCATTGAATGTACTGTTAACCGAGTCGGCGATCGCTATTTTGATCAGCTAGCGCGGAACGGTCACGCCTCTCGGATTGAGGATCTCGATCGCTTTGCTGCTTTGGGCATCCAGACAATCCGATATCCAGTTTTGTGGGAACGAACCGCTCCCAATGGAGTTGCACAGGCAGATTGGACCTGGGCAGATCAACGACTGGCCTATCTGGATAATGTGGGAATTCGCCCGATCGTGGGTTTAGTTCATCATGGGAGCGGGCCTCGGTATACGAGTTTGCTTGATCCTGCCTTTGCCGAGAAATTAGCAGAATTTGCTCAGGCAGTGGCTCAACGTTATCCCTGGGTGGAGTATTACACCCCCGTCAATGAACCGCTGACCACTGCCCGATTTAGCGGCTTATATGGTCACTGGTATCCCCATCAGCAAGACGATGTGAGTTTCATCAAAGCATTGATCAATCAATGTCGGGGAGTGGTGCGATCGATGCAAGTGATTCGCCAAATCAATCCTGCGGCGAAACTGGTACAAACAGAAGATCTGGGTCGAGTGTTTAGCACGCCTTTACTCGCGTATCAAGCCGAGTTTGAAAATCAGCGGCGCTGGTTATCCTTTGACTTACTATGTGGTCGAGTGAACCGAGACCATCCGTTGTGGGGTTATTTAAATTCGATTGGCATTGATCAGTCAGAGTTAACCTGGTTTCTCGATCATCCTTGTGTGCCGGATATTGTCGGCATTAATCGCTATGTCTGTAGCGATCGCTTTTTGGATGAACGCCGCGATCGCTATCCTCATCGGACGCACGGTGGCAATGGCAAACATCACTATGCAGATGTCGAAGCGGTTTGGGTCTGTGCTGATGGCATCTATGATCACGCCACGTTGCTCAAGGAAGTTTGGAACCGATATCGACAACCGATCGCAATCACAGAAGCGCATTTAGGCTGTACCCGTGAGGAACAGTTACGCTGGCTCAACGAGATCTGGCAGGTAGCGCAATCGGTGCGGCGGGAAGGGGTGGATTTCCGCGCGGTCACAGTTTGGTCATTGCTGGGAGCCTACGACTGGAACAATTTGGTGACTCGTGAGGATGATTTCTACGAGCCAGGGGTATTTGATGTGCGCGCTCCTGTGCCGCGCCAAACAGCGATCGCGACAATGCTCCAGGCTCTATCTACAGGACAAGCGTATAATCATCCGCTTTTGCAGACAGCCGGATGGTGGCAGCGATCGCAACGACTGCTCTATCCTCCTGTGAGTTATGGAGATGCGGGCTGGGTCGATATTGATCCGCTCACTGTTCAAACTCCAGTGATGAGACAGGAGAAAGGCCGCAACCGTGCTGCGATCGGCTCAACTCCACCATTGCTGATCACTGGAGCCACCGGCACCTTAGGTCAAGCCTTTGCCCGATTGTGTGAAGTACGGGGTATTCCCTATTACTTGCTGTCGCGTCAGGAGATGGACATTACCAACCCGGCAACAGTTGAGCAAGCATTAGATGAGTTGCAGCCCTGGGCAGTGGTGAATGCTGCGGGATATGTGCGGGTGGATGATGCCGAGCGCGAACCGCATCTTTGCCTGCGAATTAATGCTGAGGGAGCCGCAATTCTGGCAAATGCCTGTGTTCAACGCAATGTCGGATTGATCAACTTTTCCTCTGATCTGGTGTTTGCTGGCGATCGCACTCAGCCTTATCTCGAAAGTCATGCCGTTGCTCCGTTGAATGTTTACGGTCACAGCAAAGCTCAAGCCGAACGCTGGGCACTGTATCATCATCCCTGCTCTCTCATGATTCGCACCAGTGCCTTTTTTAGCCCCTGGGATGAATACAACTTTTTGACGATCGCCCTCCGCACGCTCAAAGCCGGACAACCCTTTGTGGCTGTAACTGATGCGATCGTGTCTCCCACCTATGTGCCTGATCTCGTCAATGCCAGCCTGGATTTGTTGATTGATGGTGAATGTGGTCTGTGGCATTTGGCGAACTCCGGTGCGATCGCCTGGGCAGAATTAGCTCGCCAAATCGCTCATCTGGCTGGATTCGATCCATCCTCGATTCAGCCCTGTTCCATGAAAACCCTCGGTTTAGCGGCCTCTCGTCCGGCTTACAGTGTGTTGAGCAGTGAACGTGGAATTTTGCTACCCAGTCTCGATCGGGCAATTGATCGATATCTTCAGGAATGCAATCTGTAGAGGCGTACGGCCATATGCCTCTACTTAATTTATTTATGTCCCTTAATTGCTATGAAAATACATCATCTTAATTGTGGTTGTATGTGTCCCCTGGGTGGAGCATTGTTTGATGGCTTTAGTCGCAGCTTAACCGCCCATCTAGTCTGTCACTGTTTACTGATTGAAACCGATCAAGGTCTTGTATTAGTCGATACGGGGTTTGGTCAGCAAGATGTGCAATCGCCCTATGCACGTCTCAGTCCGTTTTTCATTCACTTTAACAACATTCAATTTGAGCCGAAATACACCGCGATCGCCCAGGTTGAACAACTCGGTTTTGCTGCCAGTGATGTGCGCCACATTGTCTTAACCCATCTTGATTTTGACCACGCGGGCGGGTTAGAAGATTTTCCCAATGCGACGGTGCATGTGATGCAATCAGAGATGGAGGCAACCCGCGATCGCCGGGGGTTCATCAATCATCGGCGTTATCGTCCGCAACAATGGGATGACGTTAAACAATGGCAATTTTATGCGAGTGGCGGAGAACCCTGGTTTGGCTTGGAAGCAGTGCGAGATTTGCGGGGATTGCCACCAGAAATTCTCTTAATTCCGCTGACAGGGCATACTCAGGGACACGCTGGGGTTGCTATTCAAACTTCAGAGGGGTGGTTATTGCATGCGGGCGATGCCTACTTTTATCGGCATGAGATGAACGTTGCTAATCGTCACTGCACGGCGGGTTTGCGCCTTTATCAAACCTTGATGGAAGTCAACCGCAAAGCACGACTCCACAATCAGGAACGGCTCTATACCCTGTCCCGCGATCGCGCCCATGATGTGCGGCTTTTTTGCAGTCACGATGCGATCGAGTTAAAAGCATTTACCGATCCTGCAAGCATTGATCCATCGCTACTCCCAGGAAGACACACTGGGCAGCTCTCTCAAATCACTTAAGAACCCAGTCATTGTCATTTCTTGCTCGCCTTCTCCTGCCCTGGGAGAAGGGGTTGGGGCTTCGACATGAGCGCTCAGCCGAACGGGATGAGGGCAAGCACAGCCTTCTGCGATCGATTAACTCTGTTACTTGTTTCTAACTCAACTCATTTATCCAGGAGTTATCCAGCCAATGCAAGATTTACCCAATGCCCGATCGCTAACGCTCTGGCTCATTTGGCTCGGTTTCATCATTCATGTGCTATTTTTTGCACCGCCCTTCCGCTCCGACACGTTTCAACCCCTGCAATCGCTCCTATCTGGACAACTCCCTGCGATCAATCCAGTTATTGTGTCATTGTTTAGCCTGGTCGGTATTTGGTTGTTGATTTACAGTTGTCTGATTTTTGTGGATGGCAGAATGCAGTCCTTACCGGCATGGATGTTTATGCTTGCTGCGATCGCGACTGGCATGATTGCGCTAATTCCATATTTGGCATTGCGTCAGCCCAATCAATCGTTTTCAGGCAAAAAAGATGCCTGGATTGCTCTACTTGATTCCCAAAAAACTGGTGTGGCTTTGTTGATCAGCACGATGATTCTGGTGCTTTATGCAGTTTTATGGGGCAATTGGACTGGGTTTGCCCAAGAGTTTATGACGAATCGGTTTGTGTATGGCATGAGCATTGCCTTTTGCCTATTCTGTGTGTTGTTTCCCTACCCAACCCTGTTACAGGATGACATGGCGCGACGTGGACTGGAACCCAACTCCCAGTTATCTCAAATCACTACATGGATACCTCTGCTGGGTCCGCTTGTCTACTTGTGTTTGCGTCCACCGCTGCTAGCGTTTCGGTTTGAAAATTCTTGAGCTTCTTTCTATCACAGGATAGGGGATTTGCCTTGGAAAACCTCTTACGATTTCTGCATTGGGAAATCAATTTCATCTTCTAATTTTCACCCTAATCATATGAGCTTCCTTTCAATCGAAGAACTGAAAGAACTGGTCGAACAACCACAAGGATTGTGTGTCTCGATCTACATGCCAACCGTGCGGCTGGGTGCAGAAACCCAACAGAACTCTGTCCGCTTCAAGAATTTAATTCGGCAAGCGGAAACAGAGCTAGAGAACCATGAATTGCAGCAGCTTGAGATCAGTGAACTGCTTCAGCCTGCGATCGCGTTGGATAACGATGAGTTTTGGCAACAGCAGGATGCAGGTTTAGCTTTATTTGTCGCAGCCGGATGCTTCCGCTGCTATCGCGTGCCGATCGACATGATTGAATTAGTGGTGGTGAGCGATCGCTTTCATCTCAAGCCGTTAATTCCGCTATTGAGCGGCGACGATCGCTTCTACCTTCTCATCCTCGGTCAGCGCGACGTGCGGCTGTTGGAAGGCAATCGCTACGGCATCACTCGCGAAGTTGAGATTGAAGGCTTGCCGAAGGATATGGATGAAGCCTTGCAATATGACGAAACCTCGAAGGATCAACAGCGCCGCATGGAAGGGGGGGCAGGTCGGGCAGCGTTACAAGGGGGCGGCTCCTATCATGGACAGGGAGCCGATCGCGAGAACGTCAAGGAAGATTTGCTGCAATATTTTCACTTAGTGGATAAAGCATTGCATGATTTTTTCCGCAATCGTCGATCGCCGCTGGTGTTAGCCGGTGTTAACTATTTGCTGCCGATTTATCACGAGGCAAATACCTACAATTTCATTGTGGAAACGGGGATTCAACACAACACCAAGCAGCAAACAGCGCCAGAACTTCATGCCGAAGCGTGGGCGATTGTGGAGCCGCAGTTTGAAGTTGATCAGCAAAAAGCGATCGATTACTACCATGAGTCAATTGCGACTGGCAAAGGCTCAGACGATTTGAACGACGTAATTCAAGGTGCATTTTATGGTCGCGTCGAGCAGCTTTTTGTGCCAGTCGGTGTACAAAAGTGGGGGCATTTTAATCCAGAGTCAATGGCGCTGGAGATCCACGATGAGGCTCAACCCGGCGATGAAGATTTATTGAATGCCGCCGCCATTCAAACGATCTTTCACGGGGGAACGGTATATGCCGTTGAGCCACAGAATGTACCGGATGAGGCTCCAGTTGCGGCAGTTTTTCGCTACTAATTGGAGCGACAGAATTATGTAACCCGAAACATGGCTGATTTCGGGAATGCCGTGTTCAGTGGTGGGGTACCGATGGACTGGTAGGGGTAGGTTTTGCCTGAGAATTTTGTCAACCCATCCCAAACAGGCATTGCCGTTGATGGGAACAAAGCGTGGTGAAACAAGCACCAGATGAGGCGTAATTGTAACTGGGTAGCCATAGTAAGGCAGCTGCTCATCGATTGCCCAAACCCGAAAACACGATCGCAACAATCACACTGCGATCGTCAACACGACACAAGCTGTTGTTACTGCTGCATCAACGATCGCCACTTTCGCACAAGCTGTCCTTACCTCTACGCAAGTAGACGTTACTTCCACTGAAGCAGAAGTAAGAAACGATGAAGTAGTTCTTACTAACGGTTAAGCAGTCGTTACTAACGGTCAAGCATTAGTAAAGATTAAAACTCAAATCACTTGTAGTGATCTTCTGAAAGTGCTGCCAGGAAACAATGACTCGCGATCGCTAGAATTTTGTCCTTGTCCTCCGTACTATCTGGTCGCACAACTACGATCGCGGTTCAAAAAGTTCGCGAAATCAATATCCATTATTGTGAGGTTTGCTGAACTCAAATCTACTGATCTTTAGCCATGCTGGGATCGTTCACGTAAATTCTGGCATCTACTATGACCCGCAAAAAACGTACTTCTCGCACGCTCGAAAGAGCAGAACTTCGAATTGCTGGATTGAAAGCCGTTGATCCGCAAATGGATTTTGGTGACACGCGCACCCTCACTCATCTCACGGCTCAAATTGAACGACTGCGTACCAAGCTGAATGACTACAACACGGCATTAGCAGTAATTGATTCCTCCAAATCCGAGATCGAAGCGTTAGAGAAAACTTTGGGCGACCTGAGCGACCAAATGCTGATTGGGGTGGCATTTACCTATGGCAAAGACAGCCGTGCATATGAGATGGCAGGAGGGGTGCGCAAAAGTGAACGAATTCGCCGCAGCACGGCAAGTCGCTTGAAAGCAAATGCGGCTGCTTCTCTCCCTGGCAAAGCCTAATCTGCTTGGGCTTGAGGATTATTGTTTTGGTCAAAATAGCTTTTGGGAACGGCACAGCCCACCCTGATGCCTTCAGACCTACTGACAGCGGTTGCCGCTTGAATAAGCCACAATTTTTAGGCTGGGCATCGCCCAACAAACCGCATAGTTAGGACATTTGGCACGGGTGGGCATTGCCCACCTTATCAGCAATTGCTGTAAGAACCCTATTCCCATTGATCGGATCTGATCAATGGGAATAATGTTCTTTACTGGCAATGGCTGAAACCATTAATTTTACGTTGCCGTTTTCACCATCTCTCAAAACTAAAGTTCTTTGCTAGAGGCGGTATTCATCCAAAACCTTCTAAAGTTAGTGTAAATAAAGTTCTTTGCTGTCACACAGGTATAATTGCTTATCAAAGAAGTTTAGACTAGAGTCGTCTGAAAACGTCCCAAGCCCCGCATAAACCTGGGTAACATTATCAAGAGTCTCCTCACTCTTCTTGAGAAACGTGAGCTAATTTTGTCCAAGCATAGAGTGGAGTTTATCCAGAGCGTTATCAATCGCCTCTTGTACCTCCTTTAGACGTAGAATAGAAGCTTTACTGCTGAAGCCAGCTTTTATAACAAACAAACTCCTAGAAGGAAGGATGCCCTCCTCTTGGAATTGCTTCATTACCCAATAAATTCGACGAATAGCGGCTTCTGCGGGAGTTTCTACGGAATCAGCAAGGCTTTGCTTTGTCAAGGGTAATCTAGACAAGTTATGTTCAAGATGCCAAGATTGCCCTATTTTTCTACCGATTCCTCCTCTTGTTACCCGCTTAGGACGCAATGGATCATTTAGTAGGCTTTGACCCGCATTACGAACAAGTGCAGCTAGTTCACGATCGAATTCTTCCCAATTCTTTCTCACCGTTTTTTGAGTCTTTTTCCCTTTTCTATATTTAATTGGGAAACTAATATCTAACCAGCTTTTATCATATCCATATAGAAAATCGAAAGCTTCTCGATACCTTTTTCTAAAAAAGCTTCTAGTCTGATTAGGGTATTCTGAGATTGCCTTTAAAAGCTCTTCTCGATACCTTTTCTTTTTGTCAAAAATATCTTCTTCGTCTAAATCCTCATTCAAGTAGTTAATGGATCTCACTCCTTTTGTACCTTGTCTAGGTAAAGTGAGTCCCAATTGGAAAGCATATTTTTCAAGAGCCTTTTCCTTCACATGAAATATTTCAGTTAGCTTTCCAAGTGATACATCTAGGTCATTCCAAAGCCTTACGAATTTTTGTTTCCATTGCTCTCCATGTTTTGTAACTCCAGAGTATCTAAACCTATCCTCTGCCACTTTATCAGGACCAATTCGGTAATAAGAAAATCCATACTCACATTCAAATAAACCTGTCGGTTGAGGTTTACAACGACCATTTTTATATCTTATTAATTGGTATTTTTCAATTACAAAAGCATTGAAAAACTTACAAGTATGGTTTAAGCAAGGCCAGGGTCCGTCACCAAAAGGTTTACTTTCAGAAGACAAATCTTTTTCAAAACACAAATTAAAAAAATCTTTAATCGAATATCCTAGAAATTGCACCAGAAGCAAGTGATAAAGGGGATTAAGGGCTTGTTGTATAGCTCCAGTTCTGAGTATCCTATCAAGCCATGTGTTGCTCATTTCTTGTCTTATCTCACAACCAAGCTGCTGAAGAACCTCGCTCCCGTAAAACTCCTCAAAGCCACATATCAACTCTGCCATGTCACGTATTTGATGCCCAATGCCTGTTGCAAGTCCTCTCTCAGCAAGCAGCCTACGATAAGTTTGGGCTAAGGAATCAAATCTAGAAATCAAACTTCTCTGACTTAATAGCCAAGAAATATCCTCTGCTATGTTAATTAGGGTGACGTGCTGGGGGTTTGATAAGTCTACAGGGCGTGGTGGTAAAACTTGTATTTCATTTTCAGCTACAAAATAGTGAAATGAATTTCTCTCGTTATGACTCGTCTCCAAGAAAACTTTATGTATATGACAAACCTTTACTCCTGGACATTGAGGTAAACGATGCCAGTAAGTTTCACCAAACTTTCTTCTATCATCTTTCGCACAAAGTGAACAAAACTTTAGATTCTCCCTCTGTTGATTTATTAATATCCCTAATCGGCCATAAATCCCCTTGCTTTTACCTTGCGCCATAGCATTACGTACAGCAGCAATTTGTTCTGCTCTAGCGAAAGGAGCATACATAGGTAGTAGAGTTCCTTCGTCAATAAGTTGATCGACTGTACATGAGTGGCCAGAAGGCAGAATACCGACAAAATTGTCAAGATGACTGGGAAGATCAACAACTGCATAGGCAACTGTACCAAACAGACTTTTTGATAAATCCTCTTTAGCTGGATAACGTAATACTTCTTGATAACGTCCAAACAGGCTATAAAGCAGTTCGTCAGGATAGCGGTTTAAACAAAACCCAAGAGTATGTTTTGTCATTTGATTATGATCTAGAGAAACTTTTGATTGTGATTGCAAATTCTAGAAATTTAAACAGGCGATCGCATATAACCTGCTTCTACAAGAGATTGGTGATAGGGAGTTGAACCATCTTCTGCCTGGAATGATGCGATTTCCAAAAGGCTTTTTCCTGTAAAATCCACATCGAATGATTGAGTTTCAGACTCTGCTACTTGCAAGGAAGTAGAGCCTCCTTCTGCTCCTTCTTGCATTTCATCACTGGAATTCTGTTCGGGCTGTGTCGTATCCTCTTCCGAATCGCTCTGCTTCTGCTCAGCTTGAGTTTCTGGTGACGCAACGTTGATATTTTGATCCATCAATTTCCTGTGAATTTTCTTGATGAATGATTCTTTATCTATGAAAATATCCTCATAGTCCTCAAGAGCGTCCCAATCTTTTGCTCTAAGAGCCTTGAGCATTGGACCTGGTAGATTCAAATCATCTTTTGCTGCCGATCGGATCATTCCAACTGTAATTTTCTCAACCCCGGAGACGATCGCTCGAATCTGAGCAAGCATGTAAATCTTGACAGCGAAATCTATAATGCCAAAGCTCTCTTCGTGAAGCGCATTTTTTAGCTTCCGAGTTAAGGGAGAGACCTGTGTAGTATACTGATATTTCCAAATGGACTCTACAAACAAATCCCAGCACTCATCCAAATCCATTGGCTCCCAAACAGCGTCCCCTAAGCCAGCACCACGACGCGTCTGATGCATCTTCCTACTCAAAATTGATTTTGCTCTAGGAGTGCCGACAAGTACTACTGGAATTTGCATTCTATTTCTCAGTTCAACAAAGAAATCCAGCATTTCTTCATGACCGCCACTTCTTAACTTACTTAAGAATTGAATTTCATCGACTACTAATACGCCAATGCAATGTATAGCAGCTATACGAGCCATATCTGGAACCATGTCCCTAGCTGCTCGTTTATCTTTGCAGTAACGGGAATAGTAGTCTGTTCCCAATAGACTATCAATCGCTTTAAAGAAACTGAGAACAAGACCCTTAATTGAACCATCGTAAGGGCAATCAAGTTTGAGCCATACAATTTGTTTAAAGATGAAATCTTTACCCTTGTAATGAGTGTGGCAGATTACTTGCGGAAACCAAAGTAGAATTTCCTCAATAGTGCTTGTTTTCCCCATACCAGGTGTACCTAGAAATGTGAATCCCGTAAGTTTAGAGCGCCGAGATTTTTCTTTAAAGGGTTCGCCGCGACGTAAGGCTTCCACCTTGGAATTTACATCTCGAAAGTGTTTTGGAGAGAGAGGATTACGATGTCTCAATCCTCCACGAATGAGTCGCTCAAATTTAGAGAAAATATCTGTATGGATATGCCAAGGCTTAAAAATGTCAAATAACGAGAGCGTTAAATGAATACGGTCGTGAGGTGGTAGATTTCGTTCCTCCTCGTCACAATCAGGTGAGCAAATCAAAGCCATTCCTTGCTCTTCCTCTGACAAGGTAGGAGGAAGAGGTTCAATCAGTGGATTGTCTCGATAAATAGAAACAGTTTGCTCATTGTACACAGCATCAATAACATCCCCCATTAGAAGAGCAGAAGGTTCCTTACTCACTGATTCCTGGACGACTGATTTTTTCTTCATCTCTTTTGCCTCTTGAATTTCAGAATTTTGTTTTGTGGCTGTCTGCCAACATATGACTTCTTGAATTACTAGAAGTATTGGCATTCCAACTGTCTAGTCGGAGTTTTATATTAAAGGTCTAAACTCTCGTTTCGTTTTATTGACTCATGGACGATTTCTTCCACAGCAAGTTTAAATTTGTCATGAGTATGTTGCGTTCGTTCTTTGATGTCTGCAAGGTAACTTCTGGCTTCAAACCAACTTTGGCCAAGCATTGGTCTGTACTGAGGAGTCAGATGGCAAACCTCTGGCTCATCACCATTGGCGGCAATAAGATAAACCACGTCTACACACCGAGGATCGTAAGCTAAAGTGACCTTGCTCCTCACACCAACTCTTGCACGGGTAAACCATTGCTCATTAATTGCAGTTCCGCAGGTGTAGTACAGTCCTTGAAAGGCAATGCCCCTTGAGGTGATAGAAGCTGTAGCTTTTGGCAGAAGGTTCAGCCGTTGCCTTTCGGATGGTGCAGCGCGCAGAGAATTGCTGCTACTGTGAAGTCCCCAATTCCATAAGTCGATGGGGACCAAGCCGCTGTGTTGATCCGTTTGTTCATCTATTAGGTAAGGTTCTAACTTCTGATGATTGTTGTAGTGGAGAATGTATTGAACTAACAGGCGTCGAAATTGTTTGAGATCAAGAATTCCATTTAATTGGCGATCGCTAGCACCACAAGATCCTAGTGAAAGTATGACGTGACCAAGACTAGCTTCAATCTTTGCATTTTGTGCCAATTGCCTAGAATTTGGAGATTTGACATGAACACCAAACTCAAGAAGAGAGTTCAAAAGCCATTCGTTAGGAGTGAAGCCAAGCAACAAAGACTCACAGATGTGGTGGCAAGGATAATCAGCATCACTGATCCCGATTCCAAGATTCCTGCAAAACGAGACTTTTTCTGCCAATGCGTTTTCAAATGCCAATAAACATCCTAATTGGAAACCTTCCTCTAAACTTACATGGGAACCCACAATCATCTGGCTCCATCGGTCAAGTACTAAATGAACAGTAGGTTTACCAAGTATTCGAGAACGATCAATTGAACTCGCAATCTGGTGGTCGGTAGAAGCACTGGCAACAAACCATTCTGAATTTAGAGCCGGCAAAGATTGATTTGAAAAAATGCTATTCATAGTTCACCTTGCAATTATTTGCTGTACTTCTCAAGATTCTTAGGACGAGGAACGTATTCCTCATCGTCATCGTCATCTTGACTAATTTGTTGATTTGGCGGTACTTCTACTTGAGGTATGGGAGCTTCTGGGCAATTTGGTCGCCATGTTTCAGAGCTTCGTAAATCATCACGGGCTTCCATACGATTTGGTCGCATTCCCGAAATTTGTGCAGTTTTGCTACGTCCGTCATAAGCCTTTTGCGTTTGCTCTGTCGCATTATTAATGATGTGATCCATTTGGGCGTGATAATCTGCTGCCCCTTGGCGATCACGAGTTTGTGCCGCATGAGATGCTTGCCCCTTTAAAGCGATATAATCTGCAGCTTCGTAAAGATTTCGCCCCTGAAAGATTTTTGAACGCGGAAGAAGGCGACAAACTTCCACTGTTTCAAAATGTTTAGGACGGAGATAGACATTTGACAGGTCCCGAGGATCGTAAGCAATGGTAATCTTCCACCTGCTTTTGTACCTAGCTCGAACGAACCACTCCTCCTTGATTGCCGTCTCGCATGTGTAGTAAAGCCCTAGCTTGTACTGCCCGTAATAGAAATAGATCCCACGTTCAGTTACAGAAGCTTCGGCAGATGGCAATAAATTGAGGCGAATGAGATCAATCGGCATTTCATCCAGGCGACCAGTGCGATTCGCAATTCCCCAATTCCAAAGATCAAGTGGATAGGGAGCGACCTGATCCCGAATCATGTCCTCCTCAAATGGATAATTTTCAAGGCGACGATATGTATTGTGCTTGAGAACAATATGTCCTATTAATTGCCGGTACTGAAAGATGTCTAGCGCTGCATCTAGACGAGGATCTCTTTCCCCCCGCTGAAGAGGTTTAGCTGTTCCTCCGGGAACGAAGTCTTCGTGATCATCTTGAGCGAGGTCATGGATCTTCTCAACTTGACACTTCCAATCTGCTCGAAAGGGAGCCGTATTATCAACCCGAATATTTAGCGATGAATCTGCGAGATTATCGGCGTGTTTACTTAAAAGTTTGCCGCGATCGCCGACTAAAGTATTACAGATGCCTTGGCACGGATACTCCTCCTCTGTGATGTCAATTCCAATTTTTTTATAAGCCTCAACTTTGGGTGTGAACGCATGCTCAAGGGCCATCATCATACCTAGCCAGCTAGGTCCCTCCAGACCTACGTACCAGCCAGTTATCATCCAACTGAATTCATCTACAACAAAGTAAACTACAGGTCTCCCAATGCGTCGGTTGCGATCGAACCAGCTCACCAGATGAAGGTTGCCGATCATCGCATCGATTTGATAGCACCCACCGGGACCACGGGATCTTTTGGGAGAACCAGAAATATCCCTGTTTTCTAAGTCGTACTTACGCCTGCCTTTCCTATGGATAAGAACTTTAGAGAGTTCAAATCTTTGTTCGAACCAATACCGGAATTCTCCAATAGTTGGCAGGGTGTTAATATCAGGAAGAATAGGCGTGAGAACACCCTTCTTAAACTCATAGCCAATGTTGTAAAACTCTTCTAAAGTTCTTTGATGGGCAACTGTGAGCGATTTTTTCTCAGAATCCAGGTAAAACTTTCTGATTCCTCTATCAAATTTCTCTTGGTCACCCAATGTGACATTGACTGAGGTCTGTTCGCCAGTTTGTTTTGTAACATTACTTTTACGCCCCCTCTTGTGCGGTCCTGCCTCTGCCTTTACGCGAGTTCCTCCCGGAGCGCCACAGTTAAAATAGAGTTGAAGAAGGGCATTCTTGTTCTGTCCTCTTTGCCAAAAAGCTCTTAAATAATCTCGTACGGTTACTTCTGAAACTGTCTTCCTACCATATTTTTTTGAAGGCTTGCACCAAGGACGTTCAATAGAAGCTGCAATCTCTATTAATCGCTGTCTCTCAGCAGGAATAAAAGCCGAAATTCCACTGTCTATAATTGGAGAAATAACTTCCCAAGCTTGATCTCTACGAGTACGATGCTTTTCAAGATATTCCTGGGAAGGCAACAATAGGGAAGCGTATGGGTCAATTTGTAGAATTTCAGCACTTCCCGACATAAGTGCCATTTCTAATTCATCATATTTCCACCAATCTGGAAGAACCTTCCCCACCAACTCAATAACAATAATATGAGGCTTTTCAATATGAAGAACTCGAATTTTTTGTTGTTCCGAGCCATTCCTGTGCAACCGCAGAATTTGATTTTTAGCGATCAGCATAATAAATCTCAGCAATTAGAATTCAAGTGGCGGTTGCAGCAAGAAGTTGAGTTTTTTTGAAGGGTCGATAATTTGTCTAATATCAACCATCCATTTTCGAGTAGCGATTAGATACCAAGCCAAGGCTAAGCAGCTACCATGTTTTAAGGCAAATTTAGTGTCACAACTAGCCGTAACTTTAGCTAATGATTCATCGTTTTCTAAAATCAATTGAGTCAATTCAGCATAAGCTTGAACCAATAAGTTCTCCCAAATAGGTGGCTTTGCACCCTCGTGCATGTACTTACGCATATGTTTCACGTTTTCTACCAAATCTGTTGAGATCTCGTTCTCTGTCATAATCATGAAGCGAACGTTGCGAGCCTCCCAGTATCTCCGCCGGATCTCTAGCTTTTCAAGATGCCTTTTTCCTGATTTTGTTAAAGGATTGAGTTCTTCAAGAGGTTTGACCTCAATTGCAAAATGGTCTTCACCAAAATTTGTTTCTATACAAGCAATAAGATCTGTAGTTGCAGTTACTGGCTTCTGCGTCTTTGGATCTACTGGGTGTTTGATATCTAATTGCTCTGCAATCCACAGCGTTTCTGTTAAATCAAGCTCGACTTGCATATAGAGATCGGAGATTTTAGTCGCCCATTCAATCATGCAAAAGACCGAGAGTTCAAGCCCACTCATCACGTGATAGGTTCTTCCCGTAATGTGGCTTTTGATCCGACTCACTCGCCCTTTCGACGAGAACGTCCTAACTGTCAAATTTGAGCGATACTTTGGCTGTTCGTTTTTATGTGTCATAATCCTTATTCCCCAAAGGAGCTTTAGCAAAAGCCGCCTAATACCTTGGACAAACTTTTTTCAGTCGCAGCAAGTTATTGCGTCTCTTTTTGATCGTTAGCTACGTATACGCCAACAATAAGATGTGTGAATGGGTCTGTCACATACACCAAATATGGACGGTGGGGTATCGTCTCTTGTTTAAGCGCAGTTTGCCTAAATGCACATAGAGAAAAAGATCTTAAAAATTTGGAAAAACCTTTTAGCCAAATCCACACTCTTGATGTGATGCTTCGTATTAAGTGCTGAGCAAATTGTCCTGTCTTTTCATTTTCAAGGCTATTTAAAGAGTTTTGCAGGATTGCAAAGTAGTGCTTCAGCGATTTATTCATCATAGTCTTGATTGGATTTTTACTTGACACTAGGTGAACATCAAGTCGTGTTGAACCGATGTAGTAGATCCTTAATTCGGGAAGATTTGGCCGACCTGTTTTAGACATAAAAATCCTCCTGCAATGATGCAGAAATTTGTTTAATTTAGGAACGTTGTTTGGAAGAAGCGGGAATTACGATTAGAAACAATAGGAATTGCTCTCGAATTACAAACTGCGCTTTTCAACTGCTTCTTGATTTCGATTTTTGTTTATTACCCGTGCAAATAGAGGTAGAGGGTACAGCCTTGAAAGACTCTATTGAATTACCGGAACCTCAGAGATTACCTTGTCAAGGATTCCTCGAGTTGGTAAACCAATTTCACCCCCCGGAAAAATTACCTTAGGTAGCAAGGACTGAGCCAAGTTTTGAAAACGTCAAAAATTTGAATATACACAATCTTACACAACATCTGGCTTTTTGCAATATATGCTGTGGAAAAGTTCCTGTAGAAGTTGTTAAGATGCTAAATGCCAAAGATGTAGGTTGTCTAATCTACATCTGTTTTCCCCAGCAACTTCTGCTCCCCCTCAAGGATGTGTGATCTTCCTCAGGGATTGAAACTGGAGGTATCAACGTAGGATCATGAAAGGATTCATTTGATTACCCCGGAGCAACAAATGCCCAAGGGACACAAGCGCACTAAAGGCGTTCCTGAGCTTCACAACGAGTTGAAAGGACGAGTTAACCTCTCCTTAACCCCTCAAGCTGTAGAGGGTTTGGACGTATTGGCAGCAGAACGAGGGCTGTCCCGCTCAGAGCTAGTTGAAAGAATCGGTCGCAGAGAGATTGCTCTGAACGACCCCATAAACTCTAGTTCTCGGGTATTTGATGAGTCAGTCTACTCATTCATTGAGCAGTCTCTACAATCACTGCCATCCTTAGATGAGGTTGAATCATCCAAAGTCTATGTTCTTCCGTTTACAGAGCGCGCCTCACTACCAAGCAAGACGGGTGGTTTTGTCGTCAGCGACTGGGTTCATACGTACTATGGCTGTGCCATTAACCTTCATAAGCACTTTCAAAGTGAAACTGTCATTAAGCACATAGAAATGCAATTTGGAGGTTTGCAGGATAACCTCTTTATTCTTTGGATAACCTGTGATCCTCGAGAATCAAAATCTATCTGGTTAGATGTAAAAGAAGCTTTTGAGAGTATTCGAGAAGAGATGCTACTTCAATTACTGCTTCGAGATCGTCCTAAAATCAAGAAAAGTAGTTCCGTCGAACGTGTCCCTAGTTACCGAAAACCACTTGATGAGCCTACTTGAAGTAGACGAGTTTGTAGAGATTTAAACCTGTGGAGACCCCAATACAATACAGCTCAAAAACATGCCAGGACAAGTTAGTGCGTGATCGCACCCCCGAAATTATTCAGGCAGCCGGGCGAGAGTATGCTATAGAAACGATGGAGGAGGAAGAATTCCATCAGGCTCTGCGGGCAAAATTGGTGGAAGAAGCGCAAGAGGCAGCAGCGGCTACTGATGCAGATTTGGTAACGGAACTTGCTGATTTGTGCGAGGTTATGGATGCTCTTATGGCGGTTTATGGGATTGACCGAGAAACTGTTTTGAAAGAACAGCAACGAAGACAGATTGAGAGGGGTGGGTTCAGTCGTCGTATCAAGTTGCTCTGGAGTGGGGCAGACTAAAGACAGGATTACCGGGAGTTACCTGTTTGAGTCTTAAGGATCTCGACTTACGAAATCAGTATCGGAGCGATCGCCATAATCTGCTCCAAGATTTCTATATTCCTTGCTTGAGTCGGGCAGTAACCTACGATCGCGCTGTTGGTTTCTTTTCAAGCACCTCTTTAGCCTTAGCTGCTCAGGGTTTGTCCTATTTCATCCAGTCAAATGGGCTAATGAGGTTGGTCGCCTCACCTCACCTCTCTGCGGAAGACATTGTAGCGATCGAGAAGGGTCTAAAACAGCGGGATGAGGCGATCGCAGAGAGCGCCATACATGAATTGGAGCAAGAGTTCGAGCAGGTTGTGGAAGATCGCCTTGCTTGCCTAGCCTGGTTACTGAGCAAAGGCTTTTTGGAGATCAAGTTAGCCGTCCATCGCAATCTCTATCATCAGGGTATCTATCACGAGAAATTGGGAGTCTTCACCGATTTAGAAGAGAATCAGGTTGTTTTCTCCGGCTCTGCCAATGAAAGCGCCAGTGCGTTGAGGAATAATTTTGAGTGTATTGACGTATTTCGATCGTGGCGGGCAGGGGATGATGAGCGGATCCTTGAGAAGCTAGAGGATTTTCAGAGGCTCTGGGATAACCAAACTCCTAATTTAGAGGTGATGGAGTTTCCAGAGGCTGCTCGCAGATCACTCCTTAAGCGTTGCCCCTCCAATCCACCAACCTTAGAACCCGGTGTTTCCACAACGAAGGGAGAGTACCAGTTACCACCGATAGAAGTAGAAACTCGTCTCAAAGGAATTCCTAGCCTTCCATTTGGACTACAAATTCGCCCTTATCAGAGGCAGGCGATCGACAATTGGTTTGCCAATAAGGGTAGAGGCACCCTGAAAATGGCAACAGGTAGTGGCAAAACGATTACTGCCCTATCTTTGACCACAGAACTCTATAAAAAGATTGGTCTTCAAGTTCTGCTTGTAGTTTGCCCCTATCGGCATTTGGTAAGCCAATGGGCAAGGGAGTGCCAAAAGTTTGGGCTGGAGCCAATTCTAGCGTTTGAGAATGTTCGTACCTGGCAGAGTAAACTTTCCACTCAGCTTTATAACGTTCGCTCTGGCAATCAACCTTTTTTGACAGTTATCACAACCAATGCAACCTTGATGAGCCAGGGCTTGCAATCGCAGTTACCCTATCTGCCAGAGAAAACTCTGATTGTGGGGGATGAGGCGCATAACCTGGGAGCCAGACGATTAGAAGCCAGTCTTCCACGGAATGTAGGGTTACGCTTAGCCCTGTCTGCTACTCCGGAGCGGTACTTCGATGATCGTGGGACGCAATCCCTCTTCGACTATTTTGGTTCGGTGTTGGAACCAGAATTTACACTCAGGGATGCAATCGAACAGGGGGCATTGGTTCACTACCTTTACTACCCGATTCTGGTGGAGTTAACCGAGCAGGAAGCTCAAACCTATGCGGCACTGTCTATCAAAATTGGTCGTCTGCTTTCTCTCGGCAAAGACCAGGAGGAAGATGAAGCCCTCAAAGCCCTTTTGATGCAGCGATCGCGCCTGGTTGGAGCGGCTGCTAATAAGTTGGACGCTTTGAGACAACTAATGAAGCAGCGGCTCAAGACGCAGCACACCTTGTTCTACTGTGGCGACGGGTCTGTTGAGGAGACCAGTGAGGAAAGCCGACGGCAGTTGGAGGAGGTTGCCAGAATCTTGGGCAGGGATCTGGGATACCGGATTAACACCTATACGGCGGAAACCTCTCTGGAGGAGCGGGAAGATTTAAGACGACAGTTTGAAACTGGGGAATTACAAGGTTTAGTAGCAATTCGCTGTTTGGATGAAGGCGTGGACATTCCAGCCGTCCAAACAGCGGTGATTATGGCTAGCAGCAGTAACCCGCGCCAATTTATTCAGCGGCGAGGGAGAATTTTGCGCCGTCATCCCAATAAGCAACGAGCCACCCTGTTTGACATGATTGTGTTACCACCAGAGATAGAACGGGAAACCTTAGAAATGGAGCGTAGCCTTTTAAGGAGTGAACTGCGACGCTTTGCTGAGTTTGCCGACCTGGCAGACAACGCAGGGGAAGCAAGGTTAAAACTTTTAGGGTTGCAGACCCGCTATGGGCTGCTGGATGTGTAGAATAATTGGTTAATCTCTCGCTGGAAGAAGCGGTATGGCGAAGAAAATTAGCAGTGACGCTGTCCATGAACCCATTAATAGTGCTTCGCCTGAGGTCCGTCAAATCATCCAGCGAGTCCTGGAAATTGAGAAAGATCGGCTAGATAAAAATGAGCGCAGTCCGATTAATGATGAAATCTTGAAAATTATCAAGGAAGCTATCCAATGAAGCTCCTTGCGCTCAAGCTTTGCAATTTTCGACCCTTTTACGGTGAACACAGCCTCACGCTAGCTAAATCAGACGAGCGCAATATTACGGTGATTCATGGTAACAATGGTTCGGGGAAGACGGCTCTGCTGAATGCCTTTACCTGGGCACTCTACGAGAAATTTACGGCGGCTCTTGCGTCTCCTGAGCAGTTAGTGAATCGGAGGGCGATCGCCGAGGCGAAAGTTGACAAGCCCGTTCCCTGCTGGGTTGAGGTGTCCTTTGAACATGATGGTAAGCAGTACCGGGTGAAGCGCGAGTGTCGGGCTTACCGGAAGAAGGATGGCTCAGTCGAGCAGGCAAAGAGCGAACTGATGATGCAATTCGTGGGAGATGATGGTCGTTGGACTTTTTTGCCGTCCTCTCAGATGCCGGAGGATGTAATTACCCGAATTTTGCCGAAGAGCCTGCACCAGTACTTCTTCTTTGATGGAGAGCGGATAGAAAATATCACCCGCACGGACAATCGCTCGGAAATTGCCGAGGCGACAAAAAAACTGCTGGGGGTTGAGGTATTAGATCGGGCAATCAAGCACCTGACGACGGCTCGTAAAACGCTAGAGGAAGAACTGGAAGGGATCGGGGATGCGGAGACCCAGAGCCTGTTAGCCCAAAAGCGCAAACTAGAGCAGGAAGCTGAACAGTTGCAGGATCGTCAGCTTGAGATTGACCAGGAGTTGGAGCACCAAACTACACGACGACAGCAGCTTCGGCAGAAGCAACTGGAGTTGACAGAGGTCGAAGGGTTGCAAATGCAGCTCAATACCCTGGAGGAGCAGGAGCGGGAAATTCGGGAGAAGATCCAGCAGAGCAAGAAGACGCTCAAGCGGGCAATTTCGAATCGAGGTTATATTGTTTTTCTGCCGAAGGTTGCCACAGAATTTCGATCGCTGATTCGGGAGCGGGAGGAACGGGGAGAACTGCCTGCGGACATTAAGCAGAAGTTTGTCCAGGATTTGCTCGATCGCCAAAAATGCATCTGTGGGACGGAGTTGCATGAGGGATCTACTGCCTGCACCTCGGTCAAATCCTGGCTAGAGCGATCGGGGCTTTCAGAGGTGGAGTCAGCCACCTACCGGATTGAAGCACGGGTCAATGAACTGGAGAGCCAGATTGACGACTTCTGGCAGGAAGTTGACCGGGAGCAGGCAAGTATCAACCACAACAAAGGGACACTAGAGCGGATCCAGGATGATTTGGAGGACATCCGAGATCAATTGCGCCATAGCCCAAGGGAAGACATCCGGGAACTTCAGAAACGACTCGATGAGGTGGATGCGGCGATCGATCGCCTGACGACTGAAAAAGGAGCCAACCAGGAGAAGATTGCCAACCTGGAACTGCAAGCTGGGCGATTAGGAAAGCAACTGAAGGAAAGCCGTTCTAATGAGAAGCGGCAGAAGCTGGCAGTGAAGCGGATTGAGGCGGCTCAGGAGGCGATTGACCGTCTGAAGCTGGTGAAGGAAAACCGGGATGAGGTCTTCCGTAAGCAGTTGGAGCAACAGATTGAAGAGTTGTATGGGCAGATTTCGTTCAAGGCATACCTACCACGGTTGAGCGATCGCTATGAACTGAGCTTGGTCGAAGTTGCAGGCAAGCAAGATGTACTGGTGGGAGCTTCGACTGGAGAAAATCAAATCCTCAGTCTGTCATTTATTGGCAGTGTAATTGAGCGAGTGCGGCAGTGGAGTAAAGCAGGGCTAGTGATGGGACCTGATAGCAGCACCTTCCCAGTTGTAATGGATTCGCCGTTTGGCAACCTGGATGAGATTTACCGGAGGCAGGTGGCAAGGTTAGTCCCATTGCTGGCAAATCAGTTGGTGGTAATGGCATCCCAAACGCAATGGCGAGGAGAGGTGGAGCAGGAGATGCAGCCCCGGATTGGCAGGGAGTATGTGTTGACGTTTAACTCACCCAAGTCAGACTGTGAGGAGGCATCAATCAAGCGGTATGGGCAGGTCTATCCTCTGGTCAGGCAAAGCCCAAATGAGTTTGAATATACAGAGATTCTAGAGGTTGAGCGTCAAGATGGCTGACACCAGAATTCGGATTGCTAAGGATAAGGCTGAGCTTGTAAAAGCTCTCAAGGATGGGAGTGACTTGAATGGTCCCTTTCAAACTTATGCTGATGTTGTAGCTTTTGCAGCCATGTTAGGGGTGAATAGGGGAAGACGTATACCCTTAAGTGAAGTATGTAAAAGTGACCCCGACCCAATTCCTCAGGATCATTTCATTTCTAGAAGATACGAAAAAATCATGCAGCTATTAGCAGTTTCAGCTACTCAAAATCCAAAAGTTCTTGCAGACAAAGAATGCTGTGAAGAAGAAAGAGTGAGAATTTTTGAAGAGTACGCAAACGCTGGCTTAGAAATTCTTCAAAATAGTTTGAGTGGGTCAATAGATTATTTGGAGCAAATTTTACTTTTACTTAAAGTAGAGAGGAATAATTCTGCCACCTTTAGTAGTGAATTTGATTTAACTCGTTTTCTGTCCGCTTAAACATCAATTTTGCAGTGGAGAAAACATAGAATCATGACTGAACAAAATGACCCAAAAGCTGTTCAAGCATCTCCAACCAAAGAATTCTTCATCTATAACATAACCAAAGATATAGATACCATAGATGCAATTATAGAATTAGCGGATAACTGCATTGATGGTGCAAGAGATTTGAGAGGAGAAAACAGTCTAAAAGGATTATTTATACGTATCAAAGTTGATGAAAATTATTTTGAAATTACCGACAACTGTGGAGGAATTCCTATAGATGTTGCCAGATATCGTGCTTTTATGTTTGGTAGAAATAAGGATAGTAAGGCAATTCCTCACTCTATTGGTAATTTTGGCGTTGGCATGAAAAGATCGCTCTTTAAATTAGGCCGTGTTTTTCAAATTGAATCTACAGCTAAAAATTCCCAATTTAGTATGCATGTAGATGTTCAAAAATGGATGGGTGAGGAAAAATGGACATTTGAATTTGATGATGGTTTTAAGGAGGATATGCCATTAGTTGAAGAAAGCCAACGCGGAACAAGGATTTTGGTAGAACAACTCAATAAAGGTATTAGCAGTGACTTTAAGAAAGATGCTTTCAAGAGACGGTTGGAACTTGGATTGAAATCGAAGCACCAAACGTATCTTGAAAAAGGAATAGAAATTTCAATCAACGGGGTTATTCTCAGCTCAACTTCTCCAAAAATCCGTCTATCTAATAAAATTACCCCTGCTTATAAGCAACTAAGGTTAGAAGACGATCAGTTAACAGTCAAAATTTATGCAGGTTTAGGTGATAGAGACAAGGATAAAGCTGGCTGGAATGTTTTTTGTAATGGTCGATTAATTTTAGAAGCAGATCAAAGTAGTGTTACAGGGTGGACTAAAGAATTTGGTAATCCTAAGTTCAATAATGAATTTGCCTGGTTTAGAGGTTTCGTTTTTTTTGAATCTGATCAGACTGATCTTTTACCCTGGAATACAACCAAGACCTCTGTTGATTTAGATTCAGTAAACTACAAATATATTCAAGGTCAAATGGGTGAAGTAATGCGCCCCATTCTCAATTTTATGTACAAAATAGCAGAGGAAAAGAAGAACTCTGATGATAGCGATGAAGATACTCCTCTTGAGAAAATAATTAAAGAGACAAATCTTGTTTCCTTAGACTCCATCACTGAGGAACAAGAATTTTCAGCTCCTTTAGATATTCCACCTCCTGTCAATAATGTTCGCATCTCCTACTCCAAACCCAAAGAAGAAGTTGACAAATTAAAACGCGCACTAGGTGGTATTAACAGAAATTCTGAGTTAGGAAAATTGACTTTTGAATATGTTTTTAGAAGAGAGTGTGAAGACGAATGAGCAAGAAAAGAATTAACTACTCTCTACGTCTTGCTAAAAATATTGAGAGGAAGATGCTTTGTGAAACTTTTCGCTGTCTTTCTGAATTTCGATTAGTCGAAACATATAAATATATTGGTTTCGGCTCTTATTATTTTGTTGATTTTGCGCTATTTCATAAGGCTTTGAACATATGCTCTATGCTTAGTATCGAAAAGGGTGCTATGAATAAAGACTTGCTCCCCAGATTTGAATCTAATCGTCCTTATAAATGTATAGATTTACGTCCTGGTCAATCAAGTGAAATTCTTCCTCAATTGAATTGGAATGAGCATTCAATTGTTTGGCTTGATTACGATGGAGACCTAATACCAAGCGTACTCGCAGATATCAAAACATTTTGTACAAAAGCAACCACTGAAAGTATTTTAGTAATCACAGTTAAAGCTGATCCGGGAAATGATTTAGAGGAAGATGATGACGGCAATAAGCTTGACCGTTTAACTCGCCTCAAGCTAACCATTGGTGAAGGTAAAATTCCTTTTCAGATTCCGGTGGTAGTTGATGGACAGAAGAAGATGGTTCCTGTAGCTAATAAGCATCTTGATTCTTGGGGAACCGCAAGAGTTTTTAGAGAGATTATTAACAACGAAATAATTGACACTCTAGAAAATCGTAATGGAGTTCTCCGAGAGGAAATGAAAGTTCAATACAAACAGTTATTCAATTTCCATTATTCTGACAACACAAAAATGCTTACTGTAGGAGGAATAATTTATTCTCAAGAACAAGAACCCAAAGTGAACAAATGTTCGTTTGAGCGTTTCCCCTTCATTCGCTTTGATGAAAATCCGTACAAAATAGAAGTTCCTTATCTTACCTATCGTGAACTCCGTAAATTAGATAGCGAGTTACCTACAAATGATATAGATTCCTTAAAAGCGGTTCTTCCTGGTGTTCCAGAAAAAGATATTAAAAACTACTTAGATGTTTATCGTTATTTTCCAACATTTGCAGAAGCAGAGCTTTAACTAGCTCAGTTTATATATCCAAATCAATTTTCTATTCAGATCCTGTAATTAATGGACAAATGTTTCTGGTTAACCAGCATTTGTTCAACTTTGCTATGTACACAGAATCTTTATAAAGTATTAAGCCGTTTTTGCATTAGGTTTAAGTATGTTATTTTTTACATACAAGACATTAGAAGATCATGTAAGCTAGGTTCAAGTGTACTACCTGTATGTGAAAAATTACGTTTACTAAATAGACGAGGGTAGTTATGGAGCTTTCCTATGGGTATGTATTCCCGGCTATCAGAGGCATTCAAGCTAAGTGCCAGTACTACACTGCCATGTGCCCTATTCGATTAATTCCAAAGCTATTTTCTTTTGACGATGAAGAAATTCCACCGGAAATGAGGGCACAGCGAACCTTAAATAAAGTTCGAGTACCAGAAATTGCAAACTATATTTTGAATAATCGTGATAGCTATGTCTTCTCGGCTATAACTGCATCGATTAATTCAGATATAGCTTTTGAACCTATAGGAACTGAGGGTGAAAGCAGAAATATCGGCAGTTTAAGAGTTCCGATGGATGCGCGATTCATTGTTAATGACGGTCAGCATCGTCGAGCAGCTTTTGAGCTGGCTTTGAGAGAAAATCCGGACATAGGAAACGAAACAATTGCTGTGGTTTTCTTTCATGATTTAGGGCTGAAACGATCACAGCAAATGTTTACAGACTTGAACCGATATGCAGCTCATCCTGACACATCATTAAATATTCTCTATGACCATCGGGATAAAAAATCTATCTTGGCAAGGTCTGTAGTTAAAGAAGTCAAAGTCTTTAAGGGACTAACAGATTTAGAGCGGAGTAATTTACCGATTCGGTCAGGAAAACTCTTCACTCTGAGTAGTATCTATCACGCTACTCTAGCTCTTTTGGCAAATCATAAAAATGATGAACTAGAAGAACAAGTTAGAATTGCTTCTCATTATTGGAATGAGGTTTGTAAGCATATTCCACATTGGGAACAAGTATTTCAACGTAAGGTTAGCGCAGGTGAGATGCGCCAGGAATATGTACACTCTCAAGCGATTACATTATCAGCTTTGGGCAGATTAGGTGCTGTTTTGCTCTCCGTTTATCCCAATGATTGGGAAAAGCACTTAAAGGGATTGAAGAGGATAGACTGGTCCCGCACTAATCCCGTTTGGCAAGAACGAATTATTTTTGACGGTCGTATCTCCAAGTCTCAAGCGAGTGTTACTCGCATGGCTTCCTATCTAAAAACTAAACTTGATCTTCCTCTTAACGCTGATGAAGAGCAGCTAGAGCAGAGCCTGATCTTGGTGGAGGCTAAACCATGATCGTGTATCAGTTCCAAATTTTGACAAACACTGAAGAGGCTGCTCACCAGTTCATGCAGGCGGTTGGTGCTGAGGATGCCTCTGTTGAAGAGTGGGAGTATAACGTTGGCACTCCAGAGCATAAGCAGGAGTGCTATGGCTTTGGGCTAACACATCTTTCACCCAAACGTCTTCAACACCTTGCCGAGCAGATGGGAGTTGTGGTGGTCTATGCCAACGACAAGGCTGAAATTGACCAGGAAGACGATAAGCTGGTGCAGCAAGTGCTGAAAGCACGTGAAATCGTTGCTGCGATGAATCTTGCTTCTGATCGGGAGATCCTGCATCAGATGTTTGAAACCTACAGGCATCTATCTGAGGAGGCTGGCTAGGAATCAATCAGAGACACCCCTCTAAATTAAGGAGTGAAAGTATGGTAGCCGCCCCCGAAACCACTAATAGCAAGCAGGTTCAACGTCCTGTTCCAGAGTTAATTGAACATATCCAAATCCTGATCAAGCAAATCCAGGCTCTATATTGCTTAGATGCAATTCCTTGGGTTGTAGGTTATTCAGGGGGAAAAGACTCCACTGCCGTTTTGCAGTTAGTCTGGTCTGCTATCTCTGCTCTTCCGTCTGAGAAACGCACTAAAACCATTTATGTCATTACCACAGATACTCTCGTCGAAAACCCGATCGTTGCAACTTGGGTTACTCGTTCATTGGAGCGAATGAAAGTCGCAGCTCAGGAGCAAAACTTGCCTTTTGAGCCACATCTACTCAAACCAAAGGTCAAAGATAGCTATTGGGTCAACCTTATTGGTAAGGGCTATCCTGCTCCCCGTCCTGGCTTTCGCTGGTGTACTGAGCGGCTCAAAATATGGCCCACCAATGATTTTATCCGCGATAAAGTTCGGATCAAGGGCGAGATCCTCATTATCTTAGGTACTCGTAAGGCTGAGAGCACTCGTCGAGCTAAAGCCATGTCCTTGCTTGAGAAAGAGCAACTAGAAACGCGCTTAGGTTCCGAAGCAACTCAAATCAACACAACCCTCTACGCAGGTTTACCCAATACGTCCATTTACAGTCCTATTGAGGACTGGACGAATAGTGAAGTCTGGATTTACTTGAACCAGTTTTCTAATCCTTGGGGATACAGCAACAAGGATTTATTTCAAATGTATCGGGGAGCGACAGAAGATAACGAGTGTCCGTTGGTCATTGATACATCTACCCCAAGCTGTGGTGATTCTCGCTTTGGTTGCTGGGTTTGCACCTTGGTGAATAAGGACAAGTCAATGGCAGCTATGATCCAGAATGATGACGAAAAGGAATGGATGCAACCGCTTCTAGATCTCCGTAATGAGTTGGATGTTCGAGATGATTACGATCGCCGCGACTTCCGGCGTATGAGTGGCAATATCCAATTAGTTAGCAGCAAGGTAGAAGGTTCAGACAAGCTAGTTCCAATTTCCGGTCCCTACACAAAGAAATGGCGAGAGCACTGGCTTCGACAAGTTTTGATGGCTCAGGTTCAAGCCCGTCAAAATGCTCCTGAAGACATGAAGGCAGTTACTCTCATTACCCTTGATGAACTAAGTGAAATTCGGCGTATTTGGCGAGAGGAGAAGCACGAATTTGATGACTCTCTTCCCCGCATTTATCGAGAGGTGACGAAGGAGATCTTCCGGGATCCTAGACCGGGGGCTGATAGTTCGTTGCTCGGTAGCGATGAATGGAGCCTTTTGGAGGAGATTTGTGATGATCCGATGCAGCTAGAGCTAATGGCAAAACTTTTGGATACCGAACGTCAATATAAAACATCTTCTCGTCGCACCGGAATCTACGACGCTTTGAAGAAATGCTTTGAGACCAGTTCTCGCTCTGGGCAAGATGCCTTAAATAATGCCTACCGTAATCGTGACCTGAGAACCGCAGCTCTTGAGGGCGATACAGATAAGATTAAACACTTACAGAATGAGGATGCTAAAGACTCGTTTACCCCTGCATGGGCAGATTTAAAGTTTGGGCGCAAGCTTCGGAACGGTATGAAGCCCAAATCTGATACAGACTCCTAACCTTTCAATTTGCAGGGTACGTCGTGATTTTTCGAGAACTCGTCCTACAAAATTTTGGTCCCTACCGTGAGCAGCAGGTAATCCAGTTTGCCCCGGAGGATGGCATGAACGGCTCCTCATCAGAGTTGCCCCCTATCGTACTGGTGGGTGGGATGAATGGTGGCGGTAAGACAACACTTCTTGATGCAGTTCGCCTTGCTCTCTATGGACAGCGGGCTAAGTGTTCCACTCGCGGCAACCTAAGCTATAGCGAATTTCTTAGGCAATGCATCAATCGTCATACAGCAGACGAGGACCTCACCTATGTTGAACTGGCTTTTCAAGAAACCCTGAATAACCAATCCCACGAGTTTCGAGTTCGTCGTGTTTGGGATCGCTCCTTGAAAGGGAACAAGGATTCATTAGAAGTCAGTGTAGGCGGTTGGCTCGACAAAACCTTTACTCAATCTTGGGATGAACGGGTTGAGGACATTCTTCCACTAGGAATTTCCAATTTGTTTTTGTTTGATGGTGAACAGGTCAAGGAATTGGCAGAGCAAGACACGCTCCCTTCTGGAGTTATCAATGCAATCCGCTCCCTTCTGGGGTTGGAGTTGCCTGACCTACTTTCCACCGACTTAAGCGTACTGGTTAACCGAAAGCTGAAAGAACTTAGTGAGAGTGCAGAACTCCAGAGTCTAGAGTCGCTAGAGCGAGAATTGGAAAGTAAACGCCAGCAGTGTGAAGGTGCTGAGCAGGATCTATCTGCCATTTATGTCCGGCTGAAACGAGCCAAGTTAAACCAAGACCAAGCTCAGGAACTATTTATTGCTCAAGGGGGTAAATTAGCGGGGGAGCAAGAGCGGTTGAGCGAGCAGCTTAAGCAGATGCAATCTGAGGTGGAAGAACACCAGCGATCGCTCAGAGAGTTAGCTGCCAGCACGTTACCCCTAGCCCTAATCCAGCCATTACTACGCAAAGCGCAGGTACAAGGACATCAAGAACTACAAAATCAGCAGTATCAAATTGCCAAACAACTCTTGATTCAGCGCAACCAGGAATTACTGGAATTGGTGAATCAACTCGCTTTGCCTGTAAAGAAGGCAAAACAGCTACAGTCATTTTTAGGGGAGCAGGAGCAAAAATTAGAAGGTGCAGATTCCGACGCGACATGGCTCAACGCAGATAGAGAGACGATCGCTCAGCTTGACTACACTCTCGAATTCTTGCTACCTGCTGAACAGAGAGCAGCTCAAAATCACCTTTCCCAACTGCATGAGTTGGAAGAGTCGATTGATGCCACTGAAGGGCGTTTGGCTGCTGCTGCCTCTCCAGAGTCCTATGAGCAACTAGTTCAGGATCTGAAAGCTGCCCAAGCAGAGGTTACGCGATTGTCAATAGAGTATGAAAAAGCCAAAGCGACTCATGAGAGGCTGCTGAAGGAGCATAGCCTACTGAAGCAGCAATTAGTGGATTATGCCGAAGCAGCAATTGCCCGGAATAACGATCAGCATTTCTTGACGACGATCGATGAGCTTCAGAAGAAGCTTAAGGTTTTTCGTGAAAAGCTGAAGTTGAGGAAATTGAATCAGTTAGAATCCCTAATTACAGGCTGTTTCCGCTATCTTGCCCATAAATCAGACTTGGTGCAACGAGTGGAAGTTGATGCTGAAACGTTTAACCTGTCCCTCTATGACAATGATGGATTACCTATCCCTAAGCATCGGTTATCAGCTGGGGAAAAACAAATGCTGGCAATTTCTCTTCTTTGGGGGTTAGCTCGTGCTTCAGGTCGGCAGTTGCCCGTGGCGATCGATACTCCTTTGGGACGGTTGGATTCCTCTCACCGGAAGAACCTGATCGATCGCTACTTTTCCCAAGCCAGCCACCAAGTGATCCTTCTCTCTACTGATACTGAAATTGGCAAAGCAGAGGTGCAGCGGCTGAGAAAAAACGCGCTACTCTCTTATGAATATCTACTCAAGTACGACTCTCAAAAACAGCAAACATTTGTAATGCCCGGCTACTTCTGGTGAATCTATGGAACCCCCAGTCGATCGCATCAAACTATCCCAATCTGCTAAGGATCAACTTCTCAAGCTGAAACGTATTACCAAAATTGACCAGTGGAATATCCTTTGCCGATGGGCGTTTTGCCGTTCGCTGGCGGACTCCAGTTTGCCTTCTCCAGTTCTAGTCCCATCTGATGATAACCTTGAAATCACCTGGCAAGCGTTTGGTGGTAATATTTCTGACCAGTTAATAATTGCGTTGAAACAATGGTGTTATGAACATGAATTACCCATTGACAAGGAGAGCCTTGCTCATCAACTTCGGCATCATATCCATCGTGGAATTGGTTATTTAGCAAGTGATCCAGACATTAGAAGCATCAAGGATTTTACAGAAATTGCGTTAGCAACTAATGAAGTTCGCTCGAATTAAAGGTTTACTTTGATATAGCTAAGGCTCTTTAGATATGGATCTGAACCCAGTTTACACAGCAGCAGGCAGCATCTTCAAGAATAGCCCGATGTTTCGTATTCCGAAGTATCAAAGGGCTTATGCCTGGGATGCGGAAGCTATATCAGATTTTACAAAAGACCTAAAAAACTGTTTCCTGAACAGAAAGAATGGTTCTCCTATCAGCCATTTCTTCGGTGGGGTTCTAAGTGTCTCATCCCCAGTGCAAGGAGTGGTTGATCAGAATGAGTATGAAATAATAGATGGACAGCAGAGAATTTCTACTTTCACCCTTCTAATGTCTGCAGTTGTAAAACTTTATAAGGAATTAAGCGCTGAAGCAGACAGCATCAATGATTCAGGCAATAAAATTATTCTCAATTCCAGGATACAAACCCTTACTTCCAGATTCATTGAGTTTAGCCAAGAGGTTCAACGAAGAATACGGACAGTTGAAGTTTTAAGACTATCCAAAGCTGACAATGAATTTTACAGAAATTTAATTGGAGACATGAATCCTCAACCTGAGAGGGATTCACACACAAAAATTGCAACTGCCTTCTCAAATATATATGAGGCAGTTAAGCAAATGATTCAAGCTGCAAGTCTCATTGACAAAATGGATAATCTAGAGGTTATTCAAAATGTTGTTGACAGTGATTTCACAATATTGCATATGATCACGCAGACGCGTGATGATGCTTTTAGATTATTTCAAGTTATCAACGATCGAGGACAAGGATTAACAGAGGGAGATTTGCTAAGAGCAAAGACCCTAGAATTGCTAGAGAGCTTTGACAATTATCAAAATTCTGCAGAGAATCTGTGGATCAACATTTTGAAGGATCCACCTGGGGAAACAAAGAAGTACCTCAATTGGATTTATGAATCAGTTCAAGGGCGAAGAGCAACTCAGAAGGAGTTATTTGATGAGTTTTTAGACGATTTTTTCCCTGAACATAAGCTCAACACGATCTCCCCTCAAGCTGCTGATAGTATACATAACACTATAAATAACCTCTATAACAACACTTTAATGTGTAGAAAATTGGTGGAGGGTCAATGGCTCTACCCAGAACAGCAACCAGTTACAGGATGGGATAGGTATTGCTTAGTTATGCTTATGCGAGATCTTGATCATGACTTGGCTGTTCCACTATTTCTGTGTGCATCAAAGCTAGACCATCGCAAGTTCTCTGAAGTCGTCCAAATTGTAGATAAAACTTATTTTCGGTACAAGATTCTATGTGAGCAGAGACCTGAAAATTTAAAGAGGATCTATCGGGATGAAGCCCGAAAAATTTTGAATGATCCCAACACATATAATCCTAACGATTTACGACAAGAGCTAAGACAATTAATAGACGAGAAAGCGCCAGACCCACTTTTCAGAAGTAAACTAGAATCTCTTCGGTACAAAGAGTCTGGGGGAGGTAGTAATAAACCACTGAAGTACTTATTGGTTATGACGGAATACTATTATCCGTGGTTTAAGGCAGGGGCTAATGGTTCCCCTGAATGTGATAAATCTAGAATTTATGATTTTGCAGGTACTTCTATAGAACATGTCTATCCTCGCAATGCAAACCCTAATCGTAATGTTTATGATGTTTCTCTAGAACCTTTGAAAAATTCTCTGGGCAATTTAACCATTCTTGATCCCGCGCAGAATAATACAGGGGATAACGATCCCTTTGCAGTTAAGAAGCCAATTTATGAAGCTTCTTCGATAGCCTTAACAAGGGAAGAGGTTGCTAAAAAGCCTTCTTGGGGCACTCAGCAAATTAATGAACACCAGAATTTAATTATTGATATAGCTATGAGAGTATTTTATCCGTAGCTTAAAGATCACTATTAATTGCATGAGCTGTTAAGAACATTTTGGAAGAAGCAATTGGGGTCAGCAATCATCTAAATTCTGGCTTCTTTTAACCAACGGGCTGGTTTTTTGAATACTTCTTGTTCATGCCAAGTTAAGTACTTCCTCTCAGGTAAATAATTTGGATTTTGCGGGTGGCGGATTGGTTGCCCGTGAAATACTAATAAGCTTTCTCTAAAGCCTTGTCTTCCATGTAGCTGCTCAGAGATTAGGACATTTAAATGAGAGGTTACGGTAAACCCTCCTAGATCAAATAGCTTGTGATGAAGAACGCATAGGGCTAAGCCATTATTTTCTGTACTAGGTCCACCTGCTTGATGCCACATAATGTGAGCAGCCTCTAGACCAACTTGAACTGAGCCGAGCCGAACATCAAAGCCGCAAATAGCGCACTGGTGTTCATAGGCTGTCATTATTCGTCTCCGGAACTGCGGATCTCTCTTTCCACGGATAGGCACTTCGTCTGCAATATCTAAACCGGTAGCTGCAAGAATATCTTCATGAATAGATTCTGGACAGCTGGAGTTGAGTAGTTGCTGAGCAATAGTTCGTATAAGGGAGCGATCCCGTGAAAGAGCTTGATAAATTTCTTCTGGGAAGCCTCCAGAAACATTGTGTTTCAATAGTTCTGATTTCTTAGGGATGGTTCCGCCTTTCCTTTGCTCCATACCCGTTGTTCTAGAAAGTTCCCAAATGCTATCGTTTTGAAGCCACCAGAAGGGATATTCGGGATGATAGGACTTTCTAACAGGACTAAATTCCTTGAGAAGCTCAGTCAAGTCTGGATTAATTTGACTAAATGGAATTTCTCTAGGCTCATCTTTAGCACATTTAGCAAGCTCATATAATATGAGCAAGGGCTTATGAGGCGCACGTTCAGATCCTTTCGTCCAAACATTGATTTGCGAAAATAGTTCCTTGACTCTAGTGCTATCCACAGCTCTATATACCCTTGAGCCTTTTGACTTAAATAGGATCTATTCCATCGCACACCCTGAAGAATTTATTACTATTTCAATGTGGATTGAAGCAATTCATACTTGCCATCTGAGAGCTTCTTAAAATATTTGGGTGCGGTTGAGTCTTTACGATTTAATCCTTCACATCGCCGTTCGATCGCTCCACGTACAGCCCCTTTAGGATCTTGAGTGTTGAAGGTATATAACCCTTTGTCTAAAATCGCTTGGGTGATTTCTGAAATAGTCATTGGTTCATTGGCTGCCTTCAAAATATCGACTGCTATCTCGGCGATCGTACGTTTTTCCATAATTTCTCCAATTAAATATGGCACATAGAATTAAAAATCATCAAAGAGCAAGGGTTGAACCGCTCCATCTGAAAATAAGGTTGGTAATAGGGTGTCTCCTTTAGGTTCCGTACCATCCCATCTATCAGGATAAGTACTAGCAGCAATTAACTGATTAATACGTGCTAATTCCTCATCGTTAATCAAGCTGATTTCTGACTTGCCTTCAGCTCTGGCAACGATATTTACCTTATCTTGAATCTTTAGCACCTGTTCCAGAATTTGAAGACGAGCCTCAATGTGCAGCGGACCCAATCGATTTTGTTTTGACGCTAAAGAACCATCTTTTTTAAATTCCCCATGTTTCCGCAAGCGATACTGGGGTTTCCGGATTTCCCAATATAGGGGGCGAAGCTTCTGTAGCGGAGCGAGGTATGCCCACTCCGGTTGCCGAATAATGCGTTCCAATGCTGCATCACGTTCGACTAATGGACAGCCGATACAACCAGTTCTGGCGTTGATGGGTTCTTCTCCATCACTCACCTCTTGCCCATAGACCCTGGCAATTTCAAATGTTGGAAATCCTAATTCCAGGTCGGCTTGTAGCAACCAGTCCCAAACATGGCAGACTCGCCAATGCAATATGGGAGCCAGAATATCCGCTACTGCTTCAGAGGAGGTATGTTGAAACCAGCCCTGCCCACACTCTCCGCCATCCTTTGTACAGCTAACCGCAATTCGCTGGTCACGAGCAGCGCTCTCTCCAATTCTGACTCCTGTTAGCATCAGGAACTTTTCACCCCGTTCCTGCCGCAGGGCTTCTAGCTCACGCTCAATGCTCATCAGCTTGAGCTTTGGTGTACACCAGCGAAAGGTGTTGGATGGTGGCGGAACACCGCGTCCTAACATATAGACGAAGAAGCGGTAGTCTAATTCGGGTTGTACGACACGAGCATCAAACCCTCGCTGCCGGAGTTCCTGCAAAATGCCTAGGGCTGCCGCATGAAGGGGTGGAAGCTCTTGACGGGTATCAGCATAGAGAATAGTTAGACTCTCTGGTTCAGGAATAGAGCCTTTTTTAATCAAATCTGCGATCAGGGTGACTGTGGCAGAGGAATCTTTGCCTCCAGAGAAGCTAACGACCCAGTGTTTGTAGAGGGAGCCATAATGACGCAGCGAGTCAACCGACAGCTCAATGCTTTTCGGCAGAGTTAGGCGATCCTCCTCAAACAAGCTCAGGGTTCTCATCAATCACGCTTTCGTTTTCCACTGGCTCCTAACAATAGCAAACATTTAGGGCTTTGCACTAGATATGGAGTCCAGAAACATGGATGTAGGAACCTTAAGCACTAGCTGATTGTCAAGAACCTGCTTTAGTATAGCCGTACTTAAAATCGTTTTGCTCCTCACATTGATGAATGCCCTATGCTGTTTTTAGCGACTGGGTGAGCTTTATGGACAGCGTAGAGTCAGCAACGTGCGCCTCAAAGTCGATTCATCAGCAATTTGCTGAAGTTATCAGGTGCTGCGATCGCAGTCAAGCTGGCAAACGCCTTCCCGGTGCCCTCTACGTTCATGTCTCTGCCCTCTCTGCGCTGGAGCGATCGCTGCAAGATTACGAAAACTTGGCTCGTCAACATTTGAAGAAGCTAGAAGGGGCTACCCTCGTCAAGTTCAGCACTGACCAGCCCAGAGTTTCTTACCTGTCCTACCCTGATTTTGATACCGATGACCATCCTGCTTTGCAATGGAGTGTTCAGGTTGATCTGGTAACTTCGCAGGTGGGTGTGCGGAACTATAACGACACAGATAATCCGCCTGTTCTGCACCGGAAGGAAACCTTTGTCACCTCAGACTACCCTCTGTACCAACCCTTTGCAGAACTGACACGGCAGGAAGAAGCTTTGGGGTTACTGAATCAATCGCGGGAGATCGGAACTCGTGAAGGTTGGGCAAAACGGCTGACCGATTGCGGGATTGAGATTCAGGGTCATGTCCTGGCTTGCCCGACTTCCCGAACTGCGGTTATCAGTCAGCCCAAAATCGATCGCCATAAAGCCGCTCTTGTCCGTAACGAGCTTTCTAAGCCTGTGAGGGTTGCGCTGGAAGCAGGACTATTTACCCCTAAAACCACCTTTTTTGATTACGGCTGTGGACATGGGGGAGATGTGGAGCGGATTGGCGATCGCGGCTATACCAGTGCTGGTTGGGACCCTTACTATCATCCCGATGCTCCCTGTGGAGCGGCTGATATTGTCAACCTGGGTTACATCATTAACGTTATTGAAGATCCAGCAGAGCGACGAGAGGCATTGCTCAAAGCCTGGGAGTTGACGGGGAAGGTATTAATTGTCGCGGCGCAAGTGCTGATCGAAGACCGGATGCGCGGCATGATGGCGTACAGCGATGGGGTGATTACCCGCCGCAACACCTTCCAGAAGAATTACAGCCAGGAGGAACTCAAGAGCTACATCGACCAGGTGATTGGCGTTGATGCCATTCCGGTTGCGTTGGGCATTTACTTGATATTTCGGGATGAGGCACAGGCACAAACCTTCCGAGCATCCCGCTTCCGATCGCGTGCCACAACTCCCAGAGTCAAAGCCAGCGTCAAACGATTTGAGCAGTATAAAGAAATGCTGGCTCCCCTGATGGCATTTTTCACGGAGCGGGGACGGTTGCCCCTTGAGGAGGAACTTCAGGAGTTTGCGGCGCTGCAATCGGAATTTGGAACGCTACGACGAGCCTTCCAGGTGGTTCTCCAGGCAACGGAGGTTCAGGAATGGGATGCCATCAGCGAGAAACGCCGCCAGGATTTGCTCGTTTACCTTGCCCTCAGTCATTTTGGCGATCGCCCTAAACTACGACATCTCGCCCCTATCGTTCAGCACGACATCAAGGCATTATTCGGCAACTATCAGCAAGCCTGTACCGCAGCAGATTTGATGCTGTTGAGCCTGGGGAATTTAGAGGTGATGGCAGAACGGTGTAAGTCCAGTGCGATCGGTAAGAAGCTGTCGAACTCTCTCTGGGTTCATGTTTCTGCTCTGGATGCCCTTGACCCTCTGCTCCGACTCTACGAAGGTTGCGCCTCTCGCACGATCGGTCGTCCTGAAGAAGCAACTGTGGTCAAGTTCCACACCAGCAAACCCAAAATCACCTACCTGTTCTACCCAGACTTCGATCGCGACCCGCACCCTTGTCTCCGCACCAGTATGCAGATTGACTTGCAAGATCTGCACGTCAGCTACCGAGACTATGACCCAGAGGACAACCCACCCGTGCTGCACCAGAAGGAGTTGCTGGTGCAGTCAGACTATCCGCTCTATGAGAAGTTTGCCAAGCTGAGTCGGCAGGAGGCGGATTGGGGGTTACTGGATGACTTAGGAAAGATTCGCGATCGACGAGGTTGGCAGAAGTGTCTGGAAGAACACTGTGCGGAGTTAAAGGGGTATCGGGTCGTGTGGCGGAAAGACGCTGACCCGTATCGGGTGAAGTTGGTGCGATCTTCAATGCGAAAAAAAGCGGACAGGAACTAAGTGATCACCCCTTCAACATTCACCGCGCCATAGGTAGTGGTAAGTTGCTGTCCCACGCGACGTTCTTCGTTAGGGGCATCCGGTTTCTTCCAACCAAGGGCTTGATAGAGGAGTTGGCGGTGGGTGTCAAAGCTAGCAATCGTTAATGTTCAGACGACAACATGAGCGCCTTTCTGATACAGATAGATAGCTTTTGTAGACATTAGAGATACTCTTGCGACAGGAGTTGCTCTAGTATCTTTCCTTGTTGGAGTGTTTTTGATTTTCACTGGTAATGCTATGGGCTTATGACTCTTGAACCTGACAAGACTCTAAGGCGACCCACCAATACCAGTAGTCCCTAATAAGCAATATTTCGCCACCAGCATTAAAAGCTCGGAGAATCAAACATCGAAATTATACTTCTTTTTAAGAAAATCTCGAATCTCCTCGCTCGGCTGCTCACCATAATTAGAGGCAATTACCTGACCATAATCCTCAAGATCAATATTCTCAGTAGAATCCAATGCAGCCATAAATTCTTCTTCTTTTTCTGATTTTATCAAGACGAAGTAATATGCCCAACGCCCCGTACTATCCTTAGCTTTAAGCTTATGAATATTATGACCATTATTAGCAACATAAATGTCTCTAATGAGTTCACGTAACTTTAATACATTTGGCTCGTTCCATAATCTCCCATGTTTGTGGTGGCGAACTTCATTGCTTAAATCAGTCAAACTAATGTTCAGAGATTCTACAAACCCCTTGGCTTCTAAATTGGCAATCTCATTTGCTGCACGCCTCTGAACCAGACAAGCAATTGAAATTGCTTGCAACTGTTCATCTTCCAACATCGCAGCCTGTTGTAGAAAGGGGATGACGAATTTTCCTGATTGGCAACTAACTCTTACAATGATTTCTATTTTTTCCTGCCGCGAAATAACCGGAGAAAATAGCCCCCAGACTAGGTGATTTATTGTTTTGGAGTTAAAGCAGTCAAGTCTCAAACAATCAAATGCAATACGAAAGCTGTCGTAATCTTTAACTGAATTCTGCCTCAAGGCGAAACTCAATACGTATGAAATTTCCTCTCTCTTGTTTTCTTGTTTACGAGTAAATTCATCACCTAATGCTTGAGTTTCTGTGTCAAAAAGAGAGAGTAATCTCTCTAACTGGTAAGAACTACGCCAAAGGTCACGAAGCGCAGTTCCTACCGCCACAAGAGTCGTATTCTCGACATGGTGCTCCTTAGCAATAGCAAGTAGCCTATCGTCAATATTAACATCCTGAAAATGTCGCCGTCCTGGGTTGCCATCCGGTTCACGAGCTATTCTACTAACCGCGAACGCGGCTGCAATTCTCTCTGCTGTACTTGTCTTTTGGAGCATATAAGACAGTCCATAAAGAACCCCTCCAAAATAAGGAATAGGTTCAACTGTAGACTTTTGACGATATGACCACATTGCTCCTGCGATGCGATATGCCGCAAAAGAGCGTTCAAACATATCTGGCGATCTTAGCCCTTCCAAAACAGCAGTTGTAAAGGAGTCGTTTAGAGTATTGTTTACAAGCTTAACTGTGTCAATTTCTGACGGAATCTCGTCACTGGGAGAGCCGCAGTAGAAATGTAAAAGTGCAGCCCACTTAAAACGGTTGCTAGCGCTACATGGAGCCTCAGAGTGGAGTGCTAACAGATATGCACCCACGCTGTCTACTGAGTGGTGAACTAAAGCAGAATCGACGAGTTTAGAGTACTGATTCTTAGGTAATGAGGGATTTAGTAATGCAATTGCGTAAGCTTTGACTCGAATCCGACTCAAGTGCCCGAGAGGTAGCTCTATGCCATTTACCGCAAACTGACTAGCAACGTTAAATAATGTATCCAGAATACTAGCTTTCTGCGCTGCTGAACTCCCTAGGTTAGACCCAAATTTGTCCGCTATCCCATACGGATCAACATGACGTTGCCATATTTCAATTGTCTTTTGAAGAAAAGCGTCAGGATGCCCTTGTGCAATTTTTAAGCAAAGACTTTTAGCAGAAGAATCAGATAATGTAGATAATGATTGAAAAACAATCTCTTGCGCAAGCAAATCTGGTTCAAAAACAGGCACTTCCTTCTTTAAAATACTTCGATTGGTTCCAAAGAGCTGTTCCATTTTTTCCCCTGACCAGGCAGTAGGAACAACTCGTTCCAACACGGAAGAGTCTATGGGGGCTATCAATGTCGATACAGCTAAAACACAGATGCCATCTTTTTCACCAAATAGTCTTTTAGCCTGCTCTACAATTACCCTGGCGTAGTCTCTCAGCTTTTCGTTCCAAATCTGTGGATACCGACCTGCTAGCCCCAAAAATGCAGGTATACCTCTCGTATCATCTATCAATTTTTTGGCTTCATAGTCAGAAATGCTGTTATCTCCACTACTTTCTAATAGACGCTTTTGCTGCTTTTGGTCTTGAAGAGGATACAAAGAAATGCCTGAAAAAGGCATTGATTTAGTAGCTTTGACGGATCGTAATTGTGTACCTACTTCTTTTTCTTCTTCTAATCTGCTTTCTCTTAACTCCTTTAAAATTTGATCTCGTTCAAATTTGGTAGATAAAGGTTCAAGGTCAGTGTGAGCCAAGAATAATATTCTTATTTTAAATCCAAAATCTTTCCAAGATAAATATGCTCGATACAAAAATGCCCATAATTCATCACCAAAATTTTCAGCATTATCAATAACAAGTGCGGTTGCCTGGCTTGGGCAACAGTTAAGTAATTGATACAGCTCACTAATTTCATCTGGAGCGAATCCTACAATCCATTGTGGATTCTGACTCTGCAACTGAATTAACCACTCTTTTGCTAAGCGCGATTTTCCTACACCATGCTGCCCGTACAGTACCTGCCAAATGAAAGCCTCTGGTCGTTGAATGAAATCTTCTAATCGTTTTAGCTCTGTGTCTCGCCCTACAAGCTCGACCGGTTCAAAAAAACGACGCCAAGCATCAAGTTTTTGTCTAGGATCTATCAGTAATGCATCAGGAATAGAATCCCCAAGACTCTTAAGTGATAGCGAAAGATTTCGATCTCCAAGCACCAACTCGCAAAAGTCTGGATCTTTTGCTATTACTGAAATAGGTGTCGCCCATAAAGCCTTTTCAGCAAAAGATTTGTTTGTCTCAACAATGACACCAACTAGAAAATTATCGACGAATAAGACGGTTCCGCTAATTCCTTTCCATTCATCGGCTTGCTTTGGTATCGGGGACGTAACTTCCAATCGAAGTTGCCCTTCTTTTATTGCAGCAAGACGACTCAAATTCCCTCTAAGCGGTTCAGGATTATTACGGTTTTCAATCTTCTGAACAACAGGAAAGCCAGTTCCTTTTGCAACTAAAGTTTTGAGAGTTAGTTTACCGAAGCGAGTAGCAGGAGAGTCTTGGGATGATAAGAAGGCTGGTTTCCCTTTCACCAGCTTAAGAAGAGCAAGATCTAATTCTTTGTTATCCCAACACAAATAACATCCCTTCTCGATCCACTCTACTTTTCCCTGTTCGTAATCTCCAACAAAACGGACATCATAGTTCGTTTGTAGAATCCCATTTTCATTGATTGGAGCAATGATATGGTGGGCTGTCAGAATAAGATCTTCTGTAATTAAATAGCCAGTTCCGCCTGTTTTTTGTTTCTGGTTATATAATTCTGCAACCCGCCGCTCATCCATAATTGTACGTCCATGGAATTCTAAGGAAAGATATAAAAAGGCTTCTTAAGCAGCTAGTCAGGTCTATCTGACTGAGAAGTAGAAACTCGAATTGGTTGACCAGTTGCATCAACAGCTTTCAATGTAAGTTTGAGCTTATGCTTGCTAGCATCTTTGGTCTTAGAATCCACACCCCCTCCAAAGATATACCAGTTAATTTTTCCAGAAACACCTGATTCATCTTCTGCAATCACCTCTAGCTCAAGTTCAACTGATTGAAGATCAAATTGCAGATTTTGATTTTTGCCTTTTTCTTGAGCGAGTCTAAGCTCTTCTCGAAGATTCTCGATCGCGTCACTTAACCTTATTAAGCCCATAAAACCCCTCATTTTGAATTAAACTTCTATCTGGCAACAAATTAACACTTAGACAGGAATCCCCCAGCACAGTTAGGTTTTAGTCAGTTCATAAGAGCGATATGTGATTCAAGAAAATATGGGATCCAGCATCACTCGGATTCTCAGAGGATGAATGTCTTTACCCAAAGAACCTGATGCATAAGAGCCTCGGGTGGTGTTGCTGATTTTCCCACACTCAGCTGACGCACAACCACACAACTCTCCCTCTAGCGAACTTAATCCACACAAGAACTGCTTTATCAATGCTTGAGTATATGTTTAAGTTACTGACTGAGAGTTATTTACAGATAGCTGAGAAAGACTTTCCTCATAGCGATCGCGTAATTCCGGAGAAAGTTCATCCGGAGATAGAATGGTCTCCTTGACGATTGGCGGAGCCTTCTGACTTGAAACAACTCCTACTTTTTCTTTGCCTCGACGAACCTGCGCGATCGCAGCTAGGAAGTCATCCTGAAAAACTTGGCATCGCCCCCCAGAACGAACAACCGCTTGACTCGCTGCCAGTTTCACAACATTTAGAATATCGCCCCCAGCTAAACCCTCTGATTGAGCAGCTAACCACACCATAGTGATATCTGGCGATTTAGGCACTTCAGCAGGTAATAGATAGTTCCATAACCTTTCTCGACAAACCTGATCTGGCAGTTCAAACTCAATATGAGCCAAAATTCTTCTTACAAAAGCACCATCATAGTTCTCAGGTAGGTTGGAAGCAAAAATAACAACTCCATCGAAGTCATCTAGCTGAAGCAACATCACAGAGCGGCTAACATTCACACCATGATCAGCACTCTGAGTCACACTCGTTAGTCGCTTTCCTAGAATGGAATCAGCTTCGTCAAAAAATAACACGGCATCAGTTTCTTTTGCTTTCTTAAAAGCAGCCGTGATGTTCTTGGGTGTTTCGCCCACGTATTTTGACTCAATCTCAGCGTAATTGACGGTGATAATCGACTTTCCCAAATGATGGGCAATTGCCTCAGCGCAAAAAGTTTTTCCCGTACCCGGTGGTCCGAAAAAATTGATAGCAGTGCGACGACCGTGGGGATCAATTTTCTTTAAGTTCCAGGCATTGTATAGCGTATCGTGATGCCGAATTCGATTTAGGGTAGTCTGTATTTGAGTCATGATCGACTCTGAAACAATCAAGTCTTCCAAGCATCGTTGCGGTTGTCGCGCATCGAAGGTCTCCAACCGTTCCATTTCAGATGTTGCTGATGGAGGAATTGGCTTCACTTGATCAGCCTTAGACGAATCATCAATTTTCTTCCAGTTTATAGGCATTTTCTTTCTACGTAATTTCCTAGGCTATCTGCTGCAAGATGCTTTTCCGAGCATGTCCCTGCTTTTGAAATTGGGCATACACATCAGGATAAAGCCTTTCAAGTTCTTCAGGAGTAAGCATCTCCTCTGAAATTTTCTGTTCACCAGTTTCCTTGGTTACGGCAAAAATTTTGCAAACGATCTTTTTAGCCGCACCACTAACATCGTCACAAACAAACAAAACATCCATCAATTTAGATTTTTCGAGGTTGTGAGCACTTAGCCAAGCTCTTATCTTTTCGCGAATTCGATGGCGGAATCGCCATGCGACGTACGCTGCAACAGCAAGCATTACTAAGCTGATCAAAAAACCGAAAAGGTATGGAAAGATATCTTTCATTAGATTCCTCTCTGACTCTGGTCTAACTCATCGGGAAACATGTTCCAATCCCGACAGACTGTCTGATTCCCAGTTTGCAAAAACTCTTTTCGTACTGTGGCAGGTAGATCATCCCATTCTTTTTCAATTGCAGTTGAGAAAGTCGTGTCGCTTTCTTTGTAAAGAAGATCGAGTTGTATTTGAAACTTCGACGAAGATAACCGTTGAAACGTTACAGTTACAGATTGAACTATCTGCTCAATTTGTTGAGCTAAGGGAGAGGAACTTGGATTCTTCAAGGCATCTCCTACTACTTGGGCAGGCTGATTGAATTTTCTACTTAAGGCTTCAGTTAGCCTTTGATTCACCCAAGCATCAATCTCTGCCTGAGTTTCGATATTCGTTTGTTCAGAAATATACTTCAACCCCACTGCAATTGCGGTGAGTCCAGCGATAACCAGGGCAACTTTAATACCTATCCACATCCAAGACTCGCTTCTCATGTTCACCTCACTGCCTTTTTCTCAAACTGCTTCCCTCAGTTTTCCTCCCTAGTTTGTCATCTCTAGTGTTTCAAGGTGCTGATCACGACTCGCGGTCACATCAAGATCATGAGACTGTTGCGAACTTTTCATCCAAGCACTTCTCACATCACTAGGTAAATCATCCCAGTCTACTTCTTCAACAGTCTCAACTTTCTTAACAACTGGAGTCTGGGGCGTTAATACCTCAACAACGAAAGAAGTAATTCGCCTTTCCCACTGGCTGGCATTCCGCCGTTCCAATCGAATTACGGTTTTAAGCAGATACTTCCGAAGTTCTTCCCAGGCTTTTTTAGCTGCTCGTCGAATCGGAACAGCAACATTCTCGTCCACCCATTCAAAAGCCTTCTGAGCAACGGACAACATTGAAGGTAAATTCCTTTCAATCCAAGGAAAGAGACTATCTTTTGCCCAATCAACAATCTTATGCCAGAGAGCAATTACCGCAGCAATTGCGACTCCAACCAAACCAATAGCTGCTCGCAGTGCATCTGCATATAACAACATAATGAATCCTCAAATTGAAGCTAGTGGGTAAGAGTTTGAATTTCCTTATCTCGGACTTCGATAAAATCTAATTTGTGTTTTTTTTGGGCAGAGTTCCACCAAACAGAGCGAACTTCTGGAGGTAGATGATCCCAGTCCACCTCTTCTTCCACTTCTCGCTTAACAAGTGTGGGCTGCCCAGATTCTAAAACTCTAAGCAACGTGCTTGTAAAACGCTTAATCCAAACAGTAGAAGACATCTGTTCAAACTCAACTAATGCCTCGATCAGGAAGCGGCGTAGCTCCTTCCAAGCTGCTTTAATAGTGCCATACGCTGTAACTGAAACTGCTCCTAAAGTAAAGAAGGCTGCTTTGACAGATTCAGCGATCAAAGCTCCTAAATCATTCTGAATCCAAGTCACCAAACTCACAGAAACCCAATTGACAATTTCAACCCAAAGAGCAAATGCTACCTCCACAAGAACGTTCAATACAGATGCCACAATCTCGGCTACCAATTCTTCCATAAATCACTCCTCAAGTGGGTAAACTTGATAAGAAACTTTCTGCTTACCTTCTCGCAGAAAACTGTCTCGAATGTCAGTAGTTAAGGTTTCCCAAGGAAGCTCTTCCTCAATCCGTTTTACTCTCGGTTTGTTGGCACCCGTTTTGATTGAAAATATTTCGGTTTCGCGCTTGCAATGGCTGGCTTCACCAAGAAGCTCATAATGCACCTTAATCATTAAGATGTGCTCCTTTGCAGTAGCCACGACTCGCTCAACTTGCTTAGGTTGAGGCAGCTCTCCTGGAATTTCAGTAATGCGCGGATCGGCTTCCCCACACAACGAGCAGGCTGCCAAGAAACAAGCCTCAAAAGAATTAGCTTGATAATCAATTTCTTGATTTATAAATTTTGCAACTATCATTAAAACTTGACGGGTTTGAGCTAGTTCATGATCCGCTTCTAGTGTTGAAAATATTGAGAGCAATGACTCTATTTGAAGTCGAAGTCGATCAATGAAGCCAATCTCTAACTCTTCAGATTTAAGATGAGATCTTAAATCTCGAATCATTTTTTCCAAATTTTCTAATGACTCATCTAGGTGCTTATTCATTACTTGACACTCTTGATAAGTTGATAAGACCAACTGCCCGATTGCAGTAAATGCCAAAAATGTTGTATAAAATACAAACGATTAGTTCGTGGTGCCAAGTCAACGGTCACTTTTTTACTCCTCTCTACAGTGAGTGAAAGACAGTTCGGGTGCGTGTAGCTTTCTACAAAGAAAAAGGAAAAACCGTAGTGTACCGTGGCTAGTACAACCTATTGACAGGTATACTTGATTTTTCTGCCGCTAAAGTGATATATACTCAGGTAGTTCCCCCATTGTAAATTGAGTTCTGCCATTCTCTATTTTATAGAGAAAAATGGCTTTAAATAAATGCAAGTGCCATTCCTGAAGAGGTTAACCTGAGCACTCACGAATATTTCACCCAAAATTCATAGGAACTTTACTTTACTGCCACCTCATTGCAGACGTATTGGGAGTAGCGTTTTTTGATAACATACTCAATGATACTGGTCAACCCACTTCTCAATGCCTTTCCTCGTAGGCACTCCTTCGTCTGTGAATGTCCAAATATTATGCCTTTGTTGAGGAGCGTAACTGATGTGGATAGGTCGATCGCTCCCATAGTAGTACAGCGAGTCAAACGACAATTGCTGCTTCAGAATCCACTCTACAAGGCGATCGCTCTCCACTCCCACGATCTGAAAATCACAGGCAGCACCAAGGCGATCGCAGTAATACTTGCCATTTCGGTTCTTCTCATGCGCCATGTGCTGGTCACGGCTTGGATCAACCCGCCCATTCTTAATCCCTGTCTCTGGGTCTTTCTGAGCCAGAAACCGCTTCAGATCCTTTGAACAGAACCCATAGGTCAACTGAAACCGCTCCCTGCCGAAGTGAGCAATCACAGGGTCAAGGATGTGATGGCACAGAGCCTCTAAAGCTGGGATTATCTCTTCAAAGTTTTCAGGGTATGGGTCAATCTGATCCGCATACTTCTGGTAAGTTTGCGTGCAGGTGCAAAACTCCTCCAGCGTCAGATATTGACCGATCTGCATTTCTTTCACAGTCTGAGCCATCTTGAAACTCCAGGCTCTTTATATCCATCACCACTGTATAACCCAACCCAATCCAGCAAACCCCAAGACGGAAAATTCTTCAAAGCTCGACATAGCCTGCATTCAACAGTGCTGTTTCCGTAGAGGTGAGATCTTTACCAGCATCCACCAGGCGAATTCGAGGATAGTCACTCAACTGCCGCACGATCGCTTCTGGGCTGGTATATCGGGTTCGACCTTATTCGGAACGGGTTGTCTCAACCTCTGGCAATCCCCAAACAATCAGCACGACCTCAGACCATAAATTTAAGGGTTCAGGTGCAACCAGATCACCCGCCACCACCATGCGATCGATTGAGTAGTGATCCCGCAGAAACGTAGCCGTATCTCGCGCTAACTTCCAGGCACCTGCTTTGTGGTTAGGGTCAGCGGCTACCTTTCGTTGTGCCAGCAGAGCAGCGACCCAATCACGCGGATGAGCCAATTTGACGACCTCTGCCAATCCAAAGGTCATCATGAGCATTCCTGCCAATCCCTTGATGCCTTCTCGTCCACCAATGTCAGGTCGTCCGTTGAGGAACTCAAACTTTGCCTCTGGACACCAGTAGATGTAGTCATCAAAAGCGCGCGGCGAAGCCGATACCGCAAGGGTCGCCACTGGGTCTAACGCAACGGGAAATCTAAGCAGTGCTTTGCTCCAATCAACCCCTTCCCCCAGTTGAGGCAAGCGGGTAAGCCGGGGTGCATCTGCTGCCACTTCAAACCAGGTTTCTTCGAGGGGGTAATCCCAGTCATCTTTTGCCAGCCAAATCTTGCCAGGGAGGAAGGTCAAGCCCGGAACGCTGGAAACAACATATCGTCCAGTCGCATCGGTTGTTTGTCGCTGGTATGTTCCGTCAACGAGCCGCCATAATTCCATCTGGCATTGAGCCGCATCCACAATCCACAGTTCCGGAACACCAGCCGCCTCATAAATCGGCTTCTTAACGGTGTAGGTGTACTCCTCACACCCCGGTTGGATGAACTCCACAACCACGTCCGCCGCTCCCTCCAGGTAATACTCATACAGCCGATTGCGCGGCTCACCCCGGAAAAACAAGACATCGGGCATGAACCCATGCTGCCCTAACCGATGGACAAACCCACCGCCCAATGACTGTCCCAATTTCTCATAACGCATCCCCAGCCCAAACATTGCCATCCGCAAGGCTTGTCGCAGTTGAGAATAGGAAAATCGCCAATCGCCGTGATGGGGAGGGTTCTCTGGCTGATAGTCAATTCCATCCGCCCACTGTTGTACTGCGGAAGCATCAAGCCCATCGAGACTGGTGAGCATCGGTGCGCCGAACGTGTGGGATAACGCCTGCCACCACAACTGTTCTGGAGCAAGGGCAGCGATCGCCTCTACACCCCACCCTCGAAGAATTTGGCTCAGTAATCGACGGCTGTGAACGAGGCTGTCTCCAACGATTAATTGCCCGTTCACTAATTCAATTTTGGAACCTGGTGACCAGGCGTGATAATCATCCAGCAGGCTTGCAGACATAAGAATCAGCCCCAATGACAATCATTCAATTCAGAATAATGGAGTAATTAAACGATCATCGTCTCTTCCATCTTCAAACACCAAGTATCCTATCCCAGCTACAGGTTATCCTGCTTTCGCCTGTTCCATCTCTTCAATTCAGATATCAATGCAATAATCCGACCAATCCCAAAATTACTGATGTTCTGAATCAATCGTGCCTGGGAACTGTGCATTTGCCACCTTCTTCGTGAGATTTGTTTCGAGGCACATACAGTTGATGCAGAATTTCGTTATACCGACCTTCGGCTTCCATCGCCTTCAGGTCTTTGAAATATTCCAAAACGTCCTCATCTAAATCGATTTCGCCACTTCTAAGACATTGTTCAAGAACTTGAAAAGTCACAACACAAAGTTGCTTTTGTTCCATCTGCCAAAGATGAAGTAACCAACTTTGTATCTTTAACGCTCGTTTGTACGAAAGGACTCCTTTGAAAAGTAGGGACTTGTTTACTCCAAGCCAAAAGGCAAGCAGCATCGAAATGAGGAAGTAACGTTTGCAGGGCAACTTGAGCGATTTAGACATATTTGTAAGCTTGCAATTAGACATGAACTGAAAGCCTTAACCTCAGCTAGGACCTTCAATTTCCTCGTTGGAATGGCGACGCCTATCTCAGATCTGCAAACTACCAAGACGATCGACAATGCCAACAACATTGAACAGCTCACCAATGTATGTGAGTAAGCAAACCAGTTCCTGAGCTAATCCAAGCTGTAAGTCGGGAGCGATCGGAAGTTGCGCCAGGTTCTTTTGGAGCTGGTAGCTGACCTCAATCCACTGTTGCGTTGTATAAAGGGGCTGATAGGAAACCGAAAGACCATCTTTTGACCCGCCAACCGGAATAGACAGAAACTGGAACCAATCACCCAAACTGATTTGCATCTCAACAAAAAACTCCGTAATTTCAGGTTCTTTAGAGGGTCTAATTGTCTGAATGTTTTGTAGTTGTAGGGGATGAGGCAGGGCTTTTAACGCCCAATCCGCTGGGTTCTGAGCGACTTGCAGCGGTAGTGTTACGCCTGATTCTTCTAAACCTGCTACCAACATGGAGTGTACAAACCGCTCGAAATCGGTTGTTGTTAGAAGCGATCGCGCATCGAAAGCAAAATGAGTCCGAAGTTGATCGAGCAAAGTTTCCTGAAGGGCAGTGAATTCTAGCTCTCGCTGACGGATTGAATCAAATTCAGCAATGACCTGCTGCCTCATTTGATTCAGTTGAGCGGATAACTCCCTGCCTTTGCGTCGTCTGAGCTGCGTGTATATTGCCAGAAGTTCCCCAATGGTCGATGAGGAGAGGGTTTGTGCTGATGAAACAGGGGGATCTCCGGGCATGCTGTCTAAGTAGTCTGAAGCATCGGAACCTATCCACCGGGTTTCAACCTTTACCTGGTTAAGGGACTGAACCTGAACTGGCTGAATTCGTACCATTTCAGCCGGTTCATCAGAGTAGGTTTGGTCAATCAAGGCTAACAGTACTTCGGGTGTGAGTTCGTCACTTTGAACTCGTTGCCAAACACTACGAGGATCACCATCGTCCGGGTAAAGATGGTACAGCAGTGCTTGCCATTGCTCTGGATGAGCCAACATCTGCTGGGCGATCTCAATGGGAGAAGTTGCTTGAACCAATGTGCAGCTCTTGTCATGTAGCCCTTCGATATCACTGTGGAGGATGGTATAAAGTGGCATAGTTCTTCTTTCCCTGATCACAAGTTACAGCGCTCGGAATAATGCTCCTTAAGGAGTTGGGAAGCAACGGCTCACCTGTAGGACACAAGCAAGGCTGGCAGTTCGATCTCAAAAGCCCTCCCTATTGCCGTTTTTCCCATTGCTTCACTCACCAACTTCAGCAAGTTCTCTGTACGGCTGATCAAAAACATTTCAAAGTCGTTCTGCCACAAAGTTTCCGGCTCTACCAGGTGCGATCGCAAAATCGAGTCGAGACGAGATCGGGAGATACCCTGATCCACCAATGCTTGAAGATACTCATTCGGTGCCTTCCCACCAATCTTTTTATTGCTGAGTTGGGACAGCGGAGTCAGGTTCACCAGACAGTTGTACTGGGAGGCAGGAATTGCCTGACGTTTGGCATAAGCGGTGGGAAAAAGATGGTGGCACTCAATCGGGTCATTAAAGAAGTTCACATCTGATAGTGCTTCGCCAGTGGCAAGGTCGATCGCCCCATTTTTCCGCAACAAAGCGCTGACGCTTTTGTAGACAGAGCCATGTCGCCGCTGAGTGCGCTGTAGGAAGCTGCGGTCAAACAGCGCCTCCCGCACTGTGCTTGGGGCAACAGAACTATTACCCATCAACCAGCCTGGCACCTCCAACATGTCTCTTGAAGCTCGTGCCTCGTGCCAGGAGGTGTAGAACGCGGTGCAAGCCCCGCACCAGAACCACTGCTCTAACTTAGAGCGTACCTGTTCCTGGGGATAGCCAATCACGGCAAGCACAGCAGCAAGAGCGACGAGCTGAATCTGGTAGGGCAGATCCTCAGCCGTCACAATCCGTTGTCCATGTAAAAACCTCACTGCCTCTTCATACCCCACCACCACTCGTGGGGCAAAGGTTTTGTACTCCTCAACCGACAAATTCAAAACCTCATCACGTCCACAAGCGACTGCCGGGAGCTTTGGTGAGGGAGTTGAAGTTTTGACGGCGTGTTGGCGACGGTAATAAGTTGCCACCAGGGTCACACAACTGAGAAAGTCTGTTTCCCGCACTGAATGCAGCAATCGGTGTTTTTTGAGTTGCTGCTCTTTCTCCGCCCAATCCTCTCGGAGGGAGAAGTTGTCGGCGGCAAAACAGGCAGTCGCTAGGTCAAAAAAGGTGAGCACTGAATTTTGTGTGTTCACGTTCTCAAACATCTGGCACACCGCAGGTCTGGGCAGCGATGCCATTAATTCGATCACCGGGAGTTGGTAGTGTTCAAACCGCTTGATGATCTCCTGCTCAAACTGGTCAATTAACTCCAGTTTGTCGGGGGCGTAGTTCCAGTACCTACAATACTCCTGCCGCCATTTGGAAAACTGAAAAGTGCTGATAGTTGGAAATAGCCCCTGTTCGTACTCCTTCTCTGGGGTTGAGCAATCAATCTTTTTGCCCTCACTGTTAAACCCGACGCGGATGCGATTCTCGTTTAGGCTGACGATCGCCTGCTCACGCCGAATCTGAGGATCTAGTGCCTTCTCAATATCGATGTAATACCAGCGATTGGAATGTTTGTAGTTTCGCTTGCTCCGAAGCTGGACAGGACGGTTCGAGAAGAGCGCCATGTAGAGAGCTGTGAGTCTTTGCTGTCCATCCAGAATCAGGTAGGTCGGAATCGGCGAGTTTTCTAGTTGAACGCCTTCAACCAGACGAGGACGAAAGACCCAGTGGGGGCTGTTGTTCTCCAATAGCATAATTGCCCCAATAGTCCAGCCTTTGCTGATGCTTGCCAAAAGACGAATAATAAGGTCGTCGAGCCAGCAGAAACTGCGCTGGAGATCCGGTAGCTGAATCTTACCTAGATGGATTTGTAGAAGGAGATCTGCCAGTACGGGTTTGCCGATGTCGAAATTGGAGAGCATTCCGTCCATGTTTTGCGGGTTCCTTAACGGCGATTGGAGAGATTGTTGTCACGATAGATCGAGCGTACTAACTCAAACAAGCGTCTCCAGCAAATTCCCCTCAAATGAGGGAAAGAACCACACATCTGTCAGGACTGGTCTGGAAAGAGAATGGCACGATCTCTGGGTGGGAGTGGGCAAAGACGATCCCATGCTTCAGCAGGAATTTCACGGTAATGACGGAGTAAAAACCGGAACTCCCCTAATCGACGCAGGTAAACCTCTTTGAGCATTCGGGGTTCATTGTTTTGGCTCATCCAGCGCTCCATTGTGGCTAAGCTACATCCGGCGACAATCGCTAGTTGCTCCTGGGTGAGATCAAGTTCCTCATACAGCTCGCGGGGATGGGCGATCGCAATTTGGCAGTTCACGTAAGTTCGAAACAGTACCCGTTCAACTTCTCCAAATGGGACTTGTCCTGATCTACGTGTCATAAAGCCTCCGATTCATCAGAAGCCGATAGATCTTGTCCAGCAGGAAGAAGCTCTAAATCTTCTTCATCAACCCAATCAGCAATGATCCAACCTCTTGATGGGCTATCGGCGTCTAGCAAGACGAGGTAAATCCAGGACCACCAATCTGCCTTCTGCCTTGATTTGCCTAAGTCCTTAAATACTGGAGCATAAATCTGCCCAATTATCGTTCCCCATTCTGAATGGGTCTGTGGAGCCAAACGGCACCGACTACCTATTGAATATTTGGGCAACTGGGCAGCCGCAAAATCAGGGGGAATTACTACCACGGAAGCATTCTGCCCAAAAAGCAAACCTACCCCCTCATCGCTAAGAAAAGCTGAAGGGTTGGAGTTTCTATCTCCTAAAGAGGGTTGAGAGGCTGAAGCATCTGAGTTCATACCAAGAAGGAATACATACACAGCCAATAAGATGCTAGCATTATTTCATGAAGTAATTACTTCATGAAATAATGCAGTTTAAAGGATTTCATGCCTTCATGAGATGATGAATTCAGGAAATTTACGTGAACCCCACTCAGGCGACTTGGTAACTAAGCGTGACGACCCCAATTACGCTCAGGTAAGCGGCTATGTGCCTAAAGAGCTTGCACTGCGATTCAAAGTCCTCTGCACTTTAGAGGAGATGAGTCAAAGTGAGGCTCTTGAGGAGGCGATCGCTCTGTGGATGCAGAAGAAAGAAGACTCGAAACGCACCTCATCCAACAATGACCGCTAACGGCTCGTCATTAGTTGGCAAGAATCACAACTGTTCAATTACTCCTCATAATCTCCGTCGAACTCGGTCTGCCTATTTCTGGCTGAACTGCTTAGCTGAGTTCGCGTAGATTCAGAAGATTCTGCTGCGATGCCTCTAACCAGGCATCGCAGTTGTGGAACGAAGATTAAGCCATTAATAAGCAATCATGCTTGGATGCTTTCCTGCTCCTTACCCAGATGAGCTGCTTTACAGTCTCTGTGCTCGATTTCATAGGCGGATGCAGTATTCGAATATGAAAGATACTATGCAGGAGTTGTTTGGAGATGAAGCAGCGATCGCTGTTGTTGACTTACCCAGTAATCTTGGCAGTCTGGTTTCTGCATTACCACCCGGTAGTCCATATACGATTAAACGCTTGATCAACGATTTCACACTCTTTCCGTTTTTTGCGCCCTTCTTACATCCTAAACAGGCTCGAAAACTTTGGGCTGATATGGAAGGGGCACGAGGACCAGCCATTAAAATGCGCTCTGGTATTATGGCAAGTACTATTCGCCCTCCAGAATGGCTCAGGTTCTGCCCTCTCTGTGCATTGCACGATGAACAAGAATTTGGTGAGTCTTACTGGCATCGTCTCCACCAATTACCCGGAGTAGAGATTTGTGTTGACCACAATGTTGGTCTTCTAAATAGCTATATTCGGATTCAGAATCCTCAAACTCGTCATGAGTTTGTTGCAGCAGAGCAGGGAATTCAACTACCAAAGGCACGCTCACTCGATGTACTACAACCTCACCACAAAATTCTGCTGAAAATTGCACAGGATGCTGCTTGGTTGCTAAAGCAAACTATTTCCCCGCCCGGATTAGATGTGCTGTTGAAGCGTTATCATCAACTACTTGCAGAGAGAGAACTTGCCACAAGTAGCGGTAGAGTGCGAGTTAATCAGTTGTTGAATGAGTTTTGTCATTTCTATTCCAACGGTTTCCTTCAAAGTATGCAATGTCAAATTGATACTGAAAGTCAGCATAGTTGGTTATTTCGGTTAATTCGATCGCCCAAAGGTTCCCAGCATCCCCTACATCACCTATTGCTCATACAATTTCTGGAGTATTCAGCCGAGTCATTCTTTCAGCTTCCTGATCAATTTAAACCTTTTGGTAAGGAACCCTGGCCTTGTCTAAATCAAGCTGCCTCTCATTTTCATCAACCTGTAATTCAAACGTGTGAAATTACTTACACTCAAGATCACGGAAAGCCAGTAGGTACGTTTCATTGCTCTTGTGGCTTCATCTACTGCCGTACTGGTCCTGATAAAACGCAAGAGGATCAGTTTCGCATTACCAAGGTTCGAGCATTTGGCTCAGTCTGGGAAGAAAAGTTGAAAGAACTGTGGGCAGATCCAACAGTCAGTCTTCGAGGCATGGCACGGGAGCTTGGAGTTGATCCAACTACTGTCAAACTACATGCTGCTGCGCTGGAATTGCCTTTTCCACGCCAGGGCGAACGACAAATAAACAGAAGTAATAGAAGACTTGTTTCTTCATTAGAAGATCGAGAAGGAGTACCAGCAACTACTCTAGAGAACTACAGGGCGGAATGGTTGACTGCACGAAGAGAAAACCCTACATCAGGAAGAACGAAACTGAAGAATCAATTTCAAAGAGTTTACATCTGGTTACGGCGAAATGATCGTGAATGGCTAGAAGCTAATCTGCCTCCTAAACAACAAACACAATCGCCATTTCCACGTGTGGATTGGGGGAGTCGAGATGCTGAACTTGCAGAAGCAGTGAGGCTTTCTGCTACCAAGTTATACAAACAGGAAGGACGACCAAATCAAGTAACAATTGCAGCGATCGCACGTGAACTAGGTCAACTGGCTTTGATTCAAAAACATCTAGATAAGTTACCGCTAACGGCAAAAGTTTTGACGGATGTTGTAGAAACTCGTGAATCTTTTGCGTTGCGACGAATTAACTGGGTTTTACATTGTTATAGACAAGAAGGTAGTTATCCACAAAGATGGCAGTTAATTCGTCGGGCAGGTTTACGCCCAGAACTGATAACACTTCAACCAATTCATGAGGCTATCGACTCAGCATTAGAGTTACTACACGGTGCGTTCACTTTAGAACCAAATTATGAGGTTCTAGATCAACAAGATTAAATCAATCCTTTTCAGTCCCACCAATAAACAACGATCGGTGGTGGAGCAGGATGTCTGCCTAAGAGAGAGCCGGTATGAGTGCGATCAATAACCTCTGTACTGCTGCATTGCCATTCCTTGCTTAAATCCAGCAAAGGAATTACATAGTCGTCGTCACAAGACAGGACATACAAAGTGTCTGCTTTCCATCTATAGTGCAAATCTCGAAGTGCAATTAGTACCCTATCTAGAGGGTATTCTGTATCTTCCGGTAACGGTGGTCCCATTGCAAAGCTTTTCCACCACTCTCTATGAGCATAAAGATCAGACAAAACCTGTTTAGGATCAAACTGGTTGAATGCAGCCTTAAGCATTAGGGCTACAACTAAATCTTGTGAGGAGCAGTCTCCAACAGGTTTTGCAGGATCTAACATGCAAACAACTTTAGGTGAAATTGAAGAATTTGAACATTGATGAATGATCTAGCTTGTAACACAACCAGTCCCGTTTTCAAATTTAATCTCTTAGCCTTGCTAAAACACGACAGCAGTAATGGTTTAGGCACTAAAGGCAAGGACAAAGCAGGGGCAGTTTACCATCTCAACTAACTGGATTAGCGATGAATAACGATCGCTTCAAAACTGCCCCTGCCCTTCAATCCTGCTCGAAGGGATTGCCATGAGCAGAAGTAAGTATTTATGCTCTGTGCCAGTTAGTAAAGAACTTTATTTGCTAGTAAAGAACTTTATTTGCTAGTAAAGAACTTTATTTGTTAGCAAAGAACTTTATTCCCATTGAGTCGGATCAGCAGCGCAGGAAAACCAGTTATTCTACCGTAACCGATTTGGCCAGGTTCCGCGGCTGGTCTACGTCTAAGCCTCGGCGAGCAGCGATGTGGTATGCCAGCAGTTGTAGCGGAATGACCGTAACTAGGGGGGACAAAATTTCATCCACATGGGGGACGGGAATCAGAGTATCAAAGGTGTCTTCGGCGTCCTGTTCATCCATTGGCGTAACCCCAATCAAGCGGGCATCACGAGCGCGGGCTTCCTGAGCGTTGGACAAAACTTTTTCAAACACCGTTCCGGGCATGGCGATCGTCACCACCGGGACTTTCGCATCCAGGAGGGCGATCGGGCCGTGTTTCATTTCACCAGCCGGATAGCCTTCGGCATGGATGTAGCTGATCTCTTTCAGTTTCAGGGCACCTTCGAGGGCGATCGGGAAGTTAACACCCCGTCCCAAAAAGATAAAGTCCTGCGTATCGACAAAATCGTGCGCCAGTTCTTCGATGTAGCGCTCTTGACTTTCCAAAATCATTTCAATCTCGGCTGGGAGCTGACGCAAGCCATCCAGCAGTTTCTCGACCTGCTCACTGGAGAGAGTGTTCCGGTAATGAGCAATATCCAGGGCTAACAGGTAAAACGCCATCAGTTGAGCGGCGAAGGTTTTAGTCGCCGCCACCCCAATTTCAATGCCAGCGTGGGTGTCAATAATGTGGGGTACTAAATTCCCCAGCGTACTTTCGGGCCGATTGGTAATCCCCAACATCCGGGGTTGATACTCTACGGCTAAATCTTTGCGGCGCTCCAACTCCATCTCCAACGCCGCTAAGGTATCGGCGGTTTCGCCCGATTGCGTCACGCCGATCGTCAGTGTATTGGGCGTCAACGGAGAAGGCGCATACCGAAACTCTGAGGCATACTGCACCTGCGTTGGAATGCCCACCAGTTGTTCCAGCACATACTTACCCACCAAACCCGCGTGCCAACTGGTACCACACGCCACAATCTGAATCTGTTGCAGCTTGTCATACAGCGTTGTTGGTAGATTCAGGCGAACAGGGGAATGGGGCGTAGGAGTTGTTCTTTCTGCTCTCTGCCCTCGGCCCTCTGCCTTTTCCTCAGACTCCTGACCCCACTCCGGATTCAGGTAGGTTTCTAAACAGGCGCGGACGACTCCCGGTTGCTCGTAAATCTCCTTCAGCATGAAGTGTTTGAAGCCCTGTTTTTCCACCATGACGGGGTTCCAGTTGAGGGTGCGGGGGGCTTTCTTCAAACGGTGGCCTTCAAAGCTGTAAACCTCTGCTCCGAGGGGAGTAAGGCGTGCCAGTTCGCCATTTTCCAGCGGTAACACAGCACGGGTGTAGGGCACGATCGCGGGTGTATCGGACGCACAAAAGAACTCACCCTGCCCAAAGCCCAACACCAACGGAGCTTGTTGGCGTGCCACGATTAATTCATCCGGATAGTCGGCACTGATGACGGCGATCGCGAATGCACCCTGTAACTTGTTCACCGCCCGACGCACCGCCTCCAGGAGGGGCAGGTTTTTTGATCCAGTTAGGGTGTTCCCAGATTCATTAGATAAACCTACCCCTACATGACCTACGATTTGTTTCAACTCCTCGGCAATCAAATGGGGAATGGTTTCGGTATCGGTATCGGAACGAAACTCGTGTCCCAGTGCCTTTAGCTCTTCTCGCAGTTCACGGTAGTTTTCAATAATGCCATTCTGAACGACGGCAATGCGTCGAGCCGTATCCATGTGAGGATGGGCATTGTACTCTTCTGGTTTACCGTGCGTGGCCCAGCGAGTATGGCCGATGCCGAGTTGGGCCGGAGTTGCTGCCCCTTCTAGTTTTTCTTGCAGGTTGTGCAGTTTGCCTTTGGCTCGGATGCAATGAATTTCGTCTTCATAGATAGTTGCAATTCCAGCCGAGTCATAGCCGCGATACTCTAACTTGCGCAACCCTTCCAACAAAATACTGCTGGCCGCTTGAGTTCCGATATAGCCCACAATTCCACACATAATTTTTCCTCACTGCGCCCTACTGATTGGGCAAAATACGATCACGATCGGGCACTCAAATGTTTGCGGGTACACTTCCTGCTTGTTGTAAAAGATTTGGTGCATTTTGACAAGTCCGATTCTGGATTCTCCACCTCCCCAACTGAACTCCTGCCCTAAAATAGAAGAATATCTTGTAAAGAAATGTAAGGGTTTTCATGGCGGATCAGCTAATTCGAGCAACGGCAGCAGATGGAGGAATTCGGGCGGTTGGTGTGATTACAACTCGCTTGACGGAAGAAGCACGGGTGCGGCATCAACTTTCGTTTGTGGCAACAGCCGCCCTCGGTCGCACCATGGCCGCAGGGTTATTGTTTGCCTCCAGCATGAAACGGGAGCGATCGCGGGTCAACATTCGGATTAAGGGCAACGGCCCACTGGGAGGCATTCTGGTCGATGCTGGCCTGGATGGCACAGTGCGGGGCTACGTCGAAAATCCCGATGTCGAATTGCCCCCCACTCCGCAAGGCAAATTGGATGTTGGTGGGGCTGTCGGGCAGGACGGCTATGTTTATGTGATTCGCGATGTGGGGTATGGCTATCCCTACTCCAGCACAGTGGAACTGGTTTCAGGCGAAATTGGGGATGACCTCACCCACTACCTTTCCACCTCAGAGCAGACCCCTTCCGCCTTGATGGTGGGGGTATTTGCCAACGAGACGGGCGTTACTACAGCCGGCGGATTATTAATTCAGATTTTGCCCAAAGCCGCGCGCGATGAAGCTTTGGTGGAATTGCTGGAATCCCGCTTGTCGTCGCTTGCCGGATTTACCTCATTGTTGCGATCGGGCAAGAGCTTGCAAGACATTTTCGCGCAGTTGTTGGGAGACATGGGACTGGAGATTTTGCCGGAAACGCAACTGGTCCGGTTTCATTGCGGTTGCTCCCATGAGAAAGTGCTGGGTGCCTTGAAACTGTTTGGCGAAGTTGAACTCCAGGACATGATCGAGCAAGACAAAGGTGCAGAAGCCACCTGTGACTTTTGTGGGACTCGCTATCAAGCTAGTGAAGCCGAACTAACTCAGCTTTTAGCCGAGATGAGAGCCGAAGGATAGTGGAACCTGCTTGGAGATTTCTTTGTCTTTTTGAGAGTTGGGGGGTAGGATGACAACTAGATTTCTTGCAGGATTCGCTATGTTAAAAGCAAATTAACACCGTCTCGAAGCGGTTAAATGGGAAATTCGATGCAGGAATGGGTTGAGGGTGTGAGCGGTGTGGTGTCTCTCTAGTGTCTATGTCTGTTAATCGGGGAAAATCCAACCATCAGCCTCAGCGTCAACCTGTGCCGGGGGAAACGGTCGATCGCGCCATTCAACCCTTCGCCGCCGATGAAGACGTTCGGCATAGCAACGGCTTGACAACCACCTCGACAAACCCACCGCTTGATCCATCGGCACCTGCTATTTCCCCGTACCCGCCTCCTTTTACCGAGCCACTTCGAGCCGAGACACCTCACCGAAAGCGGCAGCCGCGCCGCCAACGGAGCTTGTTAGCCAAACTCTGCCGCTCATTCCGACGACTTTTCCACGCCTGCAAAATGGGTGTTGCGCGGTTGGCCTCAAGCTGGCAGTTTTTGATTGTGGCAGCTTTGTTAACTTGTGTAAGTGCTGCGAGCTTGGCGATCGCCTTCATCGTCCAATTACCAGCCTTGCCCAACTGTCCGGCGATTTTTTGGCCCCTCGCTTCGGCCTCCATGCGGTTTGAATGCGCTCGTATTGCGGCCAGTAAACAAACTGCCAAAGATTTATTAGAAGCGATCACGTTGGTGGATGGTCTGCCGTCTGACCATGCCATGCGCCCCGAAGCCGATCGCCTGATTGAACTCTGGTCGCAAGAAGTTTTGAAGCTGGCGGATGAACTATTTCACAAAGGGGAGTTGGAGGAGGCGATCGCGGCGGCTCGCAAAATTCCCAGTAAAGTGACTGCCTATCGCCTGGTCGAAGAACGCATCAAAACCTGGCAAAGCACCTGGTCAAAAGCAGAAGGAATTTATCGCAACGCCGAAACTGCCCTCCGCAAACGAGATTGGCGACGGGCGTTTGAATTGGCAGTTGGGCTATTGGACATCAACAACAAATACTGGCAAACGACGCGCTACGACGATCTCAACAACCGCATCAATACCGCTCGCGTTGATGGGAATAAGCTATTTAAGGCTGAATGGTTGGCCGATCGGGGTGATTTAACCAGTTTGAAAGAGGCAATTAAGCTGGCCCAAGAGATCCGGCCCGAAAGTTACATTTATCCCCTGGCGCAAGTCAAAATTCAGGCGTTCGGTCGCCAGATGCTGGAACTGGCGCAAAAAGCCCTCGATCGCCAAAACCTGTCGGAAGCCATTGCCATCATCAACCAGATTCCAGCCAGCGCTAAAGTTGAATCCGAAAAGCGCGACTTGACCATCCTGGCCAATGCTCAATCTAACGTTTGGCTGAGTACGGTGGCAGGATTGGAGGAAGCCATTTCGCAGGCTCAGCGAATTGTGCCAGGGCGGCCTTATTACCAAAAAGCCCAAAGTTTGATTACCCGCTGGCAATTTGAAATCGAAGGCTTAGCCCAGATTGAACGGGCACGGTTGCTGGCTCAAAATGGCACAACTGAAGCGTTACAGGCCGCGATCGCCGCTGCTTCGCAGGTAAGGTCAGCCAATCCTCGTTGGGGTGAAGCGCAAACAGAAATTCAAAAGTGGACGGCCACCATCCAGACGATCGCAGATCAGCCTTTGTTGGACCGGGCCGAGCAAATAGCCAGTTACGGCGACCTTAATTCCTTACAAAATGCGGTTGCCCAGGCAGACCAAATCGCGCCCGGTCGAGCGCTTTACAAGCAAGCGCAACAAAAGATCCAGCAATGGACTCAGCAGATCCAAAGCAGTCAAGACCAACCCTACCTGACTCAAGCTCGTGCCTATGCCTTTTCCGGCAACATTCAGGCGGCGATCGATATGGCTGGACGCATTCAACCTGGACGGGCACTCTACACTGAAGCCCAGGCTGATATCGCTCAATGGCGTAACCAACTTCAAACGCAAGTTGAGCAAGTCCAGGCTCAAGCCTCGCAAGCTCAGGCTCAACGGAATTTGCAAGATGCCCGTCAACTAGCCAGCGTGGGTAATTCCACGGCTCTGGCCAATGCCATTCGAGTGGCTAGCCAAGTGCCTGCTGCGGGTGCAGTGCAAACTGAAATTAATGCCGCCATTAACGAATGGAGTTGGCTCCTGCTGCAACTAGCTCGCGACCAGGCAAATGCATTGAACATCGCTGGCGCGATCGCCACTGCCCAAAAAATTCCGTCCCGTGCTGCTGCTTACGCCGAAGCCCAGGCTCAAATTCAAACCTGGCAAGCAACTGGCAGACCAAGCAACTGAGGAAATGGGTGTTGCTCAATAGCAGGATGAATTGGAACGAAGTTTCCATCCAACTCCTAATTCATCCCCAGATCCAGCCACTGAGGAAATGTAAACTATTGCTGCGATGGCTACCTTAAGGGCCGCAATTCTTTAGACAATATGGCCTGAGATTTAAGATTCAGGAGATAGTCAATTGCTTCATTCATTTGTATTGGCTGCCGCTATGAGAGCCTCCAACTGGAGTCCTTCTGTTGCTGTTGTGATGATCGTGGCAAACATTATCGCGATCGCCATTAGCAAGTTCTCGATTCAACGTCCTAACGTTGGCCCCGAGGTTCCTGGCTTAGGACTCAGCCTGCCAGCCCTGATCGCCGCGGCCTGCTTTGGTCACATTCTAGGCGCAGGTGCCATCTTAGGTTTAACCAACACTGGTGCATTGTAGCGATCGCCCAAGCACCATTTACATTGATCGATTTCCATCTGCCAGGAGTTTGCTTCTGGCTTTTTTGTAGTCGCCAGCCGCCCAGAGCCAGATCACCGTAATTCTCCTTCCTTAGGCAGTTTGGCGGGTTCAGCAAAGTCGCTACAGTGAAGCGAAACAGACTGGATGAGAGTTTCTGTGAACGACTATACGCTGAGCCTGCTTGTCGTTGGCGCATTGTTACTGCTGGTGACATTAGGATCGGGCTGGATTGCCAGACTCCCGCTCTCCTATGCCTTAATTTACTTGATCTGCGGTATTGGCTTAGGCCCTTACGGGTTCAAGTTGATTGATGTTCGACCGGAAACAGAATTTTTAGAACGCCTGACTGAATTTGTCGTGCTGATTTCGCTCTTCAGTTGTGGCCTCAAAATGAACCGCCCCTTTCGGCTCCGGCCTTGGGATTCAACCATGCGGCTAATTGGATTGTTGATGCCCATCTCGATTTTTGCTGTGGCCGCGATCGCCCACTGGGGATTGGGAGTTGATTGGGGGGAAGGCGTTTTACTGGGGGCGATTCTGGCTCCTACTGATCCGGTTCTTGCGTCGGAAGTCCAACTATCTAGCCTGGATGATCAAGACGAGCTTCGCTTTGGATTAACCTCTGAAGGGGGGTTGAATGATGCGCTGGCATTTCCGTTTGTCTACTTTGGCTTACGTTGGCTCAAGGATGACCAATGGCAAAATTGGTGGCATGAATGGGTCGCGATCGATGTGATTTGGGCGATCACTGCTGGGTTGGCGATGGGAATTGTGGTAGCGCGAGCTGTCGTGTGGATCGATCGCCGGATTCAGCGGATTCGCCCTGCCGACTCACTCATGGAAGATTTTGTCGCACTCAGTATTGTGCTGCTTACTTATTCACTAACAGAACTGGTGAATGGCTATGGTTTCGTGGCAGTTTTTGTGGCTGGCATCGTCGCCTACTGGAGTTACCGCAATCCCGAAAAAAAGACCTCCCAACTAGAATTCACAGAGACGATCGAGAAACTTATGGAAGTCAGCACGATTCTCTTACTGGGTTCGCTCCTTCGGATTGAACCGATTTTGAAGTATTTGCCCCAAATCTTGCTGATTGCCGGAGCTTTGTTGTTCTTGATTCGCCCACTCGGAGCCTGGATTTCTACTATGGGCGATCGCTATGAGCCAATCCATCGCTTACTGTTTGGTTGGTTTGGCATTCGGGGAGTTGGCTCCCTCTATTACATGGCCTACGCCCTAGGCGGTGGGTTGCGGGGAGAATTAGGTGAGCAATTTGCCTGGATTGTTTTTTGCACTGTTGTGTTGTCAGTCGTAATTCATGGCACAACCTCCACACCGTTAATGAAATGGTATGAGCGCTACCGTGATCGGCGCAGAAAACTATCCTCCACAACGTCCCTCCCAACTTGAATGAGGGCGATCGCGACAATCCTCGCCTTTTGCCTGCCCTTTGCGATGAACCTGTGATATCCTGTATAAACGTATCTTACTTACGGGATGTAGCGCAGCTTGGTAGCGCACTTCGTTCGGGACGAAGGGGCCGCTGGTTCGAATCCAGTCATCCCGATTGCTTTTCACTGGTTCGAGAAAAACTTAAATTGCCAGCTGCTCCAGTTAGCGATGCACCACTTATATCAAATCGTGAGCACCTTCTAGATTGCGATAAGACATTGTTCTGTGAGACAAACGGGTAAAACTTCTTTGAGCAGTGGTAGTGCCCTGGTCGACTCTGTAAAGTGCTGAGCTTGGCTGTGAGGTGGGAGGCTAACTCTTTGCTGCCCTATTAAATAGGTAAGGTCAGTTTCAATGTTGTCTATTATGACTAGTTACAACAAAAATGACCTGGAGCATTAACGATGAGTTCAAATCGGCAATTTCTGCAAGATTTATATGCAGCCTTCAACAATCGCGAGCTTGAAACAATCATCTCAGTAATGCACCCAGATGTGAAATGGGCAACTGGGGTAGAAGGCGGTTTCGTTTATAGACGCAACGCGGTGCGCGAATACTGGACGAAGCAATATCAGATGATTCAAGTGCAGCTTGAAGCCTTAAAGTTTGAGACGGATGAACGCAATCAAAATATTGTTACCGTTCATCAAGTCGTCAGCGATTTGCCAGGCAATTTGCTCGTGGATATGACAGTTCAGCAGATCTTTACCATTGACAATGGTTCGATCGTTCTTTATGAAATTGGCGAAACTGAAACCATCCAAGAGATGATTCAACGGACGATCGCTGCCAATGAGCAATGATGGTTTGGCTATCCGTGTTTACTCATACCAATTTGATTTCGACACGCTACAGATTGAGATCCCCCTTGCCTGCGGCTTGCTCCTTACCAAGGGAAATTGCGGGGGATCGGTGCAAGGGATGTGCCCCTACCACTGGTTAAATCGGCATCAGCTACTGTTGACTGGTGTCGCTTGGAGCTAGCAACTCAGCAATTTTTTGAGTGTTCATTCAACCTCGCGACATAACCACCCGTTGCGTAAGCAATGAGGACTAAATAACTTGCAACTTTTGTGGGATGGGCATCGTTCGACTGAGGTCTCGACAGAGAGGCTCGACCGAACTGCTCACGAACGTCTTGCCCGTCCGGGCCGTTGAGACGACCACCCCACAGGTTATTTAAGTCATGCGCCTAAATAGCCGTAATCCCACAAAGTTGTTACTCACTCGCTGCTTCTACGGGCGTGGTGGATTCCAGGATGGGATCAGTGGATGAACTAAAGGCAACCCGCAGAAAAGGTGGAGCCAGAAAAGTGGTCAAGATCACCATGATGATAATCGACACTTCCAGCGGCTTATCTAAAATGCCGCTCGCGGAGCCAATGCCAGCAAACACTAGACCCACTTCACCCCGCGGAATCATCCCAACCCCGATCGCAAAGCGATTGATTCCGGGTAGTCCAAACGCTGCCCAGCCTGTCACCAGTTTGCCAGCGATCGCCACCCCTACCAAAAAGACAGCAATCAATAATCCCGCCCGATTCTCCGGCACCATCGGGTTCAAAACACCCAGGTCGGCCCGCGCTCCCACAGTCACAAAAAAGATGGGCACCAGCAAATCAGCGATCGGTTTGATTAATTCATCTAACTCGTTGCGGGCATCGGTTTCATCGAGTACCAAACCTGCAGCAAAAGCACCCAAAATCGCTTCGAGGTGAATGGCGTTCCCTAGAAATGCCATAAAGAACGCGAAGCTGAATGCCGGAATCACAATGTTTCCACGGGTTTTGAGCTGCTCCACGATCGCCACAAAACTTTTGTTAAAGACACCTCCTAACAAAATGGCTCCAATCAAAAATGCCGTGGCACTGACAATCAAATAAATCACATTAGCAACATCAATTTCACCCGTTTTGGCTAGACTGGCGACAACAGCCAGGACAATAATCCCGAGGACATCATCAATCACCGCCGCACCAACAATGATTTGCCCTTCTTTGGACTTGAGTTGACCTAACTCTGACAACACTTTAGACGTAATGCCGATACTCGTTGCCGTTAACGCCGCCCCCGCAAAAATCGCTGGAATTGCAGCAACATGAAAGAGCAGCATTAATCCTGCCGTACCCGCCGCAAACGGTGCTGCGACTCCAACACAGGCAACAACCGTGGCTTGAATTCCCACTTCCTTCAGTTGCCGCAGATCGGATTCCAGCCCAATTTCAAACAGCAGAATAATCACGCCGATTTCAGCCAGCACTGAAATCACTTCACTTTGGGACTCAAAGATCCGGGTCAGCGCCTCTGGTGTCAAGTGATTCAACCCTTGCAGCGCTGTCATAATCACTGAGTCAGAGGCAGATAGCCCGCCTTCGGGAAAGATCACCAGGTGCAACGCCGACACGCCGACAATCACCCCGGCGACCAGTTCCCCCAGAACGGGCGGAAAATCTAAGCGTCTGGCGATCTCTGCGCCGCACTTGCTGGCTAGATAAATCACCACCAGCGTTAGCAATACGCCAGACAAGATAATGGGTGAATCCTCCGCCACAGCAGTCGCCAGGAATGGTCTCGGAGCCATGAGCGCGGCGATTTCCCCACTGAAAGGGGACAGAATGTTGGACAAAATCATAAGTTCAAAACGATGAAGGTTAAAGGTTTGGGGGAGTAAAAGTCATAAGACTGCGAGCCGTGATAAAAAGGCAACCGGTCAAAGCATGGTTATGCTTTGGATGCGGTTGCCTGAAGCGAAACAAGCCTAGTTGTCAATGAGTGACGGGCGCGAATGGGTGTTGAGAGGATCTTGAAGCACAAGTCGTCTCGGTTCAACAGCCGTCTGGTCCACAGAAACTTCTTCCGTACAGAACCTCTGCTTCACAAAGATAGGCAATGCCCGCATAGTCGGTGAAAAATGACATTGCGACTTTATCCGCAATCATTTCAGCCATCTCCCGGCTTTCGGTAAGAACCTCAAACTTTACGTTTGAATCGGTGTCAGCAGTGTTGGGTTTACCTGTAGAGCGCACATTGCGACTACCTTTACCACCAGTATCCACCACTGTATAACCGGTCGCCCCGCATTCTTCGATGATCTTGGCGACCTTTTTCATCAGCACCTTTTCCGTAACGATGACGAGCTTGTTAGCTTTCTTAGACATGTTGGCGATCTCCTTAAAGCTGTACATTAATTTGCTGGGTCTGCCCGGTCAAGGGAGCACTGACAGACCTCGACGCATCTGAGATTAGAGTCCGCCGATCGCCTGAGCAAGCCCGACGAAGAACGGGATACACAAGCCGATCGCAATGGGCGTACCAATGGCTGTGGACGCACCGATATAGGCGGAAGGATTAGCCGACGGAATCCCGGCTCGCAACGTGGGCGGCCCTGAAATGTCTGAACTGGAGGCGGCGATGACCGCCAGGATCACAACACCGCCCATGCTGAATCCTGCAACTTGGTGGGCAATCATGCCAAGACCGAAGGCGATCAGTCCATGAATAAACGGTGCCACGACGCTGTACACGACATACCACTGAGCCACCTTACGTAGTTCACCCAGCCTGGACCAGGCTTCCATTCCCATCACCAGCATCAGGATCGCCAGCAAGCCGCGAAAGGCGGGATCGAAGAAGCCTTCATAGACTCTTTCCGGTCGAGCGAACAGACCCAGGGCGAGACCTAACAACATTGCGGATAAGGCAGGACCCTGGAGGCTTTCCTTAATAATCGGCCAGATCTGAACCCGATTCGCACCCGGATCCTTCTGCTGGTCGTGATACTCTTGCTTGGTGCTGGGATAATTGACTGCTTCTATGGCACTAGCCTCTAGGGCAGCAGCCTTAGCCTTCTTCTTGTTGAGATAAATGTTGGCCACCACGATCGCAGTGACGAGCGCTGGGATATCCATGAAGGGATAGAGGGCACCCGCCCATGCCTCATAGGGAATTTTTTGTTCTTCCAGCATCGTTAGTCCAGCAGCCATGGTAGAACCACTGACTGCGCCAAACAACCCCCCAGTTGCAAGCGCATCCACGACTTTGACCTTGGGCAGCTTGGCCAATGTATAGCGGGCAATGAAGACAACCACAATCCCTACCATGACAGCAAAGAGCATGGGTAACACCATCTCCGTCAGGTTGGAATTGCGAATCGCAATGCCACCAGTCAGACCGATTTTGGTGAGCAGCATAAAGACAATGATCGAACAAATTGCCTCTGGAATGACCAATTCGCTACCGAGAGCGGCAATGACCATCCCACCAATCAAAAAGCTGAGTGTTGGAGACTGCAACTGGGCAATGAAGTCCTTCACGAACAGAGTCAAAAAATCCACGAAAACCTCCTTGTGTCTCTTCTGACAACGAGTATTTGCAATAAATGAACTGAAATGAACTTTCGAGATTGAAAGGGCTTAAGAGTGAGGCGCTTCGAAAAAGCTGCCACAAACTACCCCTAGAATCTCCTGAGGGACTCCGCCCCAGAGGCAATGCCAAAGGCCAGAGCCAGGGGCGATGAGGCAACAGCAGGCGTGACACTGCCGAAGTGATCACCCCGGAGGGGATTAGGCTGAGTGAGATTGGTGATTGACATCATTGAGGTAAATGAACGGTAGGAACGGTAGGTCAAACTTCCAGAAGCGACCCATTTCATAGAAAGGATCGACTCTAGATAAAAAAGGTCTGGAAGAATGAACGCTGGCATCTGCGATCGCGCACTCAAAAAAGCTTCGACAACAAACTGCCGAGGATGATTGCCAAGCGACTTCAGACTTTGAAAGACTAAATCGTAATAGTTAAATCGTTTAGATTTTTTTAACTGTACGCTACTCTGCGTAACAGTACTCATTGAGTAGCAAAGAAAAAAGTTCTAATCTGCATAGAAAATCTCCTATGCTTCTTTCTTCGATCACTGGCACTGCGCCGCCGTGGTTGAGGATGGCGGTTTAACAAGGCGTGGCGGCGGCGGAATCAAGGTTATTGGCAGAATCATAAGGCAGTCGCCGCGGTTGAATTTGGTGGTTAGTGATTCACGACTTGCATTAAACCTTTACTTCCACCCTCTAAGTAACGACGATACATGGCACTGTGGGGCAAAACGCGCAACACTTCTTGCGTGGTCGTGATGCCCTGAGTGACTTTAGCGATCGCGGCCACTCGGAATGAGTCAAACTGAATTTCGCCTAAGTAACGGTGGAGTTGAGTCATAGAGCCTTCGTAAATGATGTGGCGAATTGTGTCATCTACATTCAGCAGTTCGATGATGGCTTCCCGGCCCATGAAACCAGAGTGGAAGCAACGCACACACCCTCGCCCCACTCGCCATTGGCCCGTGTCTGCCTCCTCCCAATTCAGCCCCAGCACTTTTAGATCAGACTCTTTGGGCGTGTAGGGTTCGGCACAGTGAGGGCAAATGCGGCGAACCAGGCGTTGAGCCACGATGCCGAGCAGTGCATCGCTGATTAAGCCTGGATCAGGGCCGATATCTTTGAGGCGAGGAATGGCACTGACAGCATCATTGGTATGCAGTGTGGTGAACACGAGGTGCCCTGTAAGCGCAGCACGGACAGCAGTTTCGGCAGTCTCATGATCGCGGATTTCGCCTACCATGATAATGTCTGGGTCTTGTCGGAGGATAGCGCGGAGTCCGGCGGCAAAGGTCATCCCAGCTGCTTCATGAACCTGGGTTTGGGTAATTCGGGGCAGAATATATTCCACCGGATCTTCCACTGTGACGACGTTGACGTGTTCCGTCGCCACAGATTGCAAGCTGGTGTAGAGGGTGCTGGTTTTGCCGGAGCCAGTCGGCCCTGTGAAGATCACCATGCCCTGGGGTTGTTGCAGCCAGCTTTTGTAAATGGCCAGGGTGCGATCGGTAAAACCCAATTCATCAATGCAGGCAAATGGGTTTTGGCGGGGTAACAACCGAATGACGGCTTTTTCACCGCCGACACAGGGCAGCGTGCTGACGCGCATATCCAGCCCCAGATCGGCATCCTGCCCAGAATTATACTTTTCGCCAATGCGAGCGTCCTGCGGGCGACGACTTTCGGCAATGTCCATATCAGCCATGACTTTCAACGCGACGATCGCCCTGCGACTGATTTCTAGAGGCAGTAAGGTGATGTCGCGCAAAATGCCATCAATCCGATAACGAACTCGCAAGCCCTCTGGTAAAGGCTCCAGATGAATATCGCTAGCTCGATTGCGTAAAGCTCCCGCAATCAGGGTTTTGATCCGGCCAATTTGATCTGCCGCCCGTGATAAGAGTTCGCTCGTAATTTCGCTAATGTTTTCCTGTTCCTGCTGCCCAGTGAGGGGGTTGACGAAGGGTTGGACGGTGATCTGGTTGTGATCCAGGCTCTGGGCACGGTACCAGGTGGTGTAACTTTTGTCGGCGACAGGGATGATGCGAATGTCGGTGAGGGTGCGATCGCTCATTTTGCGAATGTCGTCCAGGGAGATCGGTACAGGGCTACCCAGGTAGAAGCAATTGCGCCACAGCAACAACGGCATCACAGGCGGCAGCGCGGCGCGATCGGGAAACTCGCGCAAAAACCGAAAACTCACTTCTGAGTCGAGCAAATTCAGCGTTACATTGCCATCAGCATCAACCAATAATTGCAATGCCGCTTCGCAGGTCAGTTCTCGTTGTTTTAATTGTTGCCAGACAGAGAGAGAAGTGGTCATGAGAAAAATTACAGTGCCAGAAGTAGGGATTGAACGATTGTAAATTCGGGTTTGGTTACTGTTTAATCACAGCATGGTCGCTTTGCCTCATTTGTTCAGGCAGCCCCCACAATTACACTATGAGCATTTCCTTTTCACAGTTGCATACAACGGGCGACGAGTTTGACTTTCTGCATGAAGCATTGCTCAAGGGGCAATTAGCTGGCGATGGTGATTTTACTCGGAAATGTCAAGCTTGGTTAGAGGCGGCGATCAGCTGCCCTAAAGTATTGCTCACCCACTCCTGCACAGCCGCCTTAGAGATGGCAACCATTTTGGCTGGAATTCAGCCCGGTGATGAAGTCATCATGCCATCCTACACGTTTGTTTCCACGGCTAACGCAGTGGTATTGCAGGGCGGTGTGCCGGTCTTTGTTGATATTCGGCCTGATACGTTGAACCTGGATGAAACCAAGGTAGAAGCTGCTATTACGGCTAAAACCAAAGCTATCATCCCAGTCCACTACGCTGGAGTCGGCTGCGAGATGGATGAGTTGCAGGCGATCGCCGAGGCTCATGGGTTAGTTCTAATTGAAGATGCAGCGCAAGGGGTGTGCGCGAGTTATAAGCAACGCCCTTTAGGCAGTTTGGGCGATATGGCCGCCTTCAGTTTTCATGCCACCAAGAACATTGTCTCCGGCGAAGGGGGAGCCTTAGCGCTGAACAATCCAGAATTGATTGAACGTGCCGAAACGGTGTGGGAGAAGGGCACGAATCGCAGTAAGTTTTTTCGCGGCGAGGTGAGCAAATACACCTGGGTTGATGTGGGGTCGTCGTATTTGCCCAGCGAACTAACCGCCGCATTTCTGTGGGCACAACTTCAGCACGCAGAGGCGATTCAGCAGCAACGGCACGCCATCTGGAACCAATATCATCAAGCGTTTACCCCCCTTGCTGCGCAAAGGTCGATGCAGTGTCCTCAAATTCCAGCCCACTGCTCCCATAATGCCCACATTTATTACCTCATTATGGCCACCTCAGCCGCGCGGACGAAAATTCTCGCCGCCCTGAGAACCGCCGGAATCGCCGCGGTGTTTCACTATGTGCCACTCCATAGCTCTCCTGCCGGTCTACGATTTGGCCGTACGGCTGGAACGTTAGCGGTGACGGATGCGATCGCCGATCGCATTGTGCGCCTCCCACTCTCCGCCAGTCTCACTCAAACCGAAATAGACACCGTCATTTCCACCGTCACAGCTCTCCTGTTGGCGGGCGATGATGCTCACCATTCAGGCTGAGCGGCCTTGCCTCTACCGGGTGACTCCAGAAGTGGCTTCCAGGCTGGAATGTTGGGGGTTCATGCGATCTTCTTGTTTTTGCAAGGCCGCGTAGAGGCGATTTAGGGCGTTGATGTACGCTTGGGCCGAGGCCACGATGATGTCGGTATTGGCGGCATGTCCGGCAAAGATGCGATCGTCGTAGCGGAGGCGAATCGTGACTTCTCCGATCGCATCGATTCCGGCTGTAACCGATTGCACCGAGAACTCAATCAATTCATTGGGTACATTCACAACTCGATTGATTGCTTTATAAACCGCATCCACCGGGCCAGTCCCGATCGCGGCATCCATCAATTCTTTGCCCTCGGGAGTTTGGAGTTTCACCGTTGCTGTTGGCGCAGCATGATCCCCACAGGAGACTTGCACCAGTTCCAACTTGAACAACTCTGGGGACTGTTGAATCTCATCGTTGACGATCGCTTCTAGATCCCGATCGCTGATTTCTTTCTTCTTGTCGGCCAGTTCCTTAAACCGGACAAAAGCTTTGTTGAGTTCTTGCTCAGTCAGGTCAAAGCCCAATTCCCTCAAGCGCGACCGGAAGGCATTGCGACCCGACAATTTGCCCAACACAATCTGATTGTCAGTTAACCCAATCAGTTGGGCATCCATGATTTCGTAAGTCAGCTTATTTTTGAGGACTCCATCCTGGTGAATCCCAGATTCGTGCGCGAAGGCGTTAGCTCCGACGATCGCCTTGTTGGGTTGCACGAGCATGCCCGTCAAGTTCGATACCATGCGAGAAGTCTTGTAGAGTTGACGGGTATCAATATTTGTCAGGGGCGCTTCTGAGTCTGCCGGACGACCCAAGAAGGTGTTGTAATATTGACGGCGCACATGCAAGGCCATCACTAATTCTTCCAACGCCGCATTGCCAGCCCGCTCACCAATCCCGTTGATGGTGCATTCCAGTTGGCGGGCACCATTTTTTACCGCTTCCAGGAAGTTGGCGACCGCCAATCCCAAGTCGTTGTGGCCGTGAACCGAAATAATCGCCTGGTCGATATTGGGCACGTTTTCTTTAATGCCGCGAATTAGTTCGCCAAACTCAGATGGGGTGAGATAGCCGACGGTATCAGGGATATTGATGGTGGTCGCCCCCGCCGCGATCGCCCGTTCCAACACTTGATACAGGAATTCGGGATCACTGCGTCCGGCATCTTCAGGTGAGAATTCGATGTCGGTCATGAAGCTTTTGGCATAAGCGACCATTTCTTCCGCGATCGCCAGCACTTCCGCCCGACTCTTGCGCAACTTATACTTCAAGTGGATGTCAGAGGTGGCGATGAACGTGTGGATTCTCGAATGAACCGCCGGTTTGAGGGCTTCCGCCGCCGTTTGAATATCTTGCCGAGTGGCTCGCGCCAAACCACAGATTGTTGGGCCGTCGGCTGTGCCAACGGTCTGAGCAATTTTTTGAACCGCATCAAAATCACCTGGACTGGAGTAGGGAAATCCGGCTTCAATGACATCTACACCTAGCCGCGCCAGTTGTCGTGCGATCGTCAGCTTTTCATCCACGTTCAGCGTTGCCCCTGGAGATTGCTCGCCATCGCGCAACGTGGTGTCAAAAATGATGATCCGGTCTGGCTGTGATGTGTTCATAGGAAAAGCACTACTGGTTTTGAAATCAGGCAAATTTAACTGTTACTAGCCTACCGTTTCTTCCGAGTGAGATTGCATCCTCCACCCAGGTTTAGTTGCACAGCCGCTCAAAAGTCTGTCTTTTCGATTTCCTGCCGGATGTCATTCAAATCAATGTAGCGATCGGTGGCATTGCGCAACTCACGAGCAATCATCCCTTCGGTTGAAACGACTGTAATGTGAGTATTCTTCCCACGTAATAACTCGATCGCCCGTTCAAAATCGCCGTCGCCACTAAACAGGATGACCCGATCGTATTGGTCAACGGTATTAAACATATCCACCACAATTTCAATATCTAGATTTGCTTTTTGGGAATACCGACCTGAGTTGTCATCGTAGTATTCTTTCAAAATCTTGGTTCTAACCGTGTAGCCCAAGCTAATTAAGGCATCTCGAAACCCACGTTGATCCTGTAAATCTTTCAGTCCGGTATACCAAAAGGCATTTGTTAGAACGGTGTTAGCTTCGCGCGTAAAGTACTCCAGAACCCGCTTCGGGTCAAAAAACCAACCATTTTTCTGTTGTGCATAGAACATATTGTTTCCGTCTACAAATATAGAGAGACGGTCGGACAATTTTTGCATAGAAATTAATACCTATAAGAGAAATTAATGGGATAGTTAATTGTAACAAGCATACTTCCGGGGGTTTACGCGATTAGAGAAGTCTAGCTCCAAATGCGCGAACTGCCGCACTCAATTCAAGACTAATATCTTGATTCCACCCTGTATAACGGATAGAAATCACGATCACTAGCTGAATGAAATACTTCAATAAACCACAAGAAGGATAATTTTAAGAACCTGGGGGGCAAGGAAAATACATAGACTGAGAATATTAGGAAGTGCCTTACTCAGGCTTAGTATGACTTTGAAATAGGCGATTCTTTGTAGCAAGTTAAGCGCAATATCTCGGTTTTACCTCCTTGGAAGACGACGCACTGCTGCTTCTATTATTGCAAAAAACACAATTTTGGCTGCGTGCAGCAAATTTAAACTAGTGGCGGTTGGAGAGTCAACAGCCTAGTTGGGTAACTTGCCCAGAAAGATGCTGTAATAGTAGGCAGTTTGTTGCTAAGTGATTAACCTGGCGACAGCAGGGTGCTGAATGGGTCAAAACTCTCATGAGCGATCGCGATGTCAGACAATTTCTTGCCCCAAACAGAACCTTTAGAAACGGACTCAAAAGCCTCTCAGCAAGGACTTCGGAGGCGCATGCTGAAATTTCTCCCCTTCAAACCATCCCGCTCCTACTTCCGGAAACAGCGGCAGGCGATTTCAAGTAGTGTCCTCCTGGTTGGCTCCCTGGCTCTGACTGCGGCGATCGTCACGGCCAAAAACCCTACCATCGTGCAAATGTGGGAACGCAACCTCCAAACATTTTTCTTTGATGTGCGGGGACCGTTAGCTCCACCCCAACCCGAAGGAACGCCCGCTGGCCGTCCCGGTATCATCATCTTGACTATGGATGGTGAAACCATGACGCAGGGCACCCAGATTTACCCTGCCGATCCTAAGCAATACGCCTATTTTGAGCCGATTCAACAATGGCCGTGGCAACGCAGCGCCTACGCGATCGTCATCGATCGCCTCATGCAAGCGGGGGCACGGGCTGTGGTGCTGGATGTTGTTCTCGATGCACCCAGTAGCTATGGCCCCGAAGACGATGCGGAATTGCTACGCATTTTGAAAAAATATCCAGGGCGAGTCACCCTGGCCGAAAAATATATTGAAGAAGAAAGCCGGACTGGATTTGAAACTAAACTGCTATCTCCCAATCCAGTCTTTCAAGCGGCTGCCCCTGTCACCGGGCACATCAACTTCATGATTAGTCCCAATAGTCGCATTCATAAATTGGGCAATGAGTATCTAGAGCGGCTAAGGCAGACTCACAACGATTTTGGCCTCTCACTGCCGCGCACAATGACGTTGGCCGAAGCGGCTTTGAGATCAGCCCAAGTTGCCTACCCGGTGAATACTGGGCGGGATATATTTTTCTACGGTCCCAGCCGCACCTTTGAGCAGGTCTCGTTCTGGCATGTGTTAGATCCGCAGAATTGGGATGAATATCACCTTGAAAATCAGACCTTTAAAGACAAAATCGTTTTGATTGGCCCGACGGGGGGCGGCGAATCATTTCAAGACTTCCATTTCGCGCCCTTTTCAGGCACGCTGCGGTATCCTGAAAAAATGGCCGGGGTTGAAATTCAGGCGAATGCGATCGCGACCTTAATGAATGGCAAAGCCATTTCACCCCTATTTGCTGATCCCTGGCTGCAAGGAGTGTTTGTGGGGGTACTCGTCCTCGGAGCCGGTTATTTACAAGGCCGGACTAACCGCTCATTGCGCCGGTTTGGCTATGGGGTTGTGATCGCCGGCGGATTTTGCATCCTGAGTTTTGGGGTATTTGTGGTGAGCCGAGTGGTTGTACCGACAACAGTCCCGATGATTGCGATCGCCTCATGCAGCTTGTTTTATCTCATTAAAGGAATCATCGACGCGATTCGCGACTTTCGCATGCTGTCCAAATCTTCAGAAGTGCAAAGCTCCATGAGTGAGTTTGAAAGTTCTGATCTGAAAGACTCGATCGCCCGTCTGCAACAAGAATTTATTGGCAGAACTTTGGATCGGCGGTATGAAATATTAGAGCAGATCGGGATTGGCGGATTTGGCGAAACCTACAAAGCCCGTGACTTGAAACAACCGAGTCATCCCTTGTGCGTCATTAAGCGGCTCCGTCCCGCCAACAAAAGCCCCAAAGTGATTCGGCTCGCCACCGATCTATTTCGACGGGAAGCCGTGGTGCTGGAACAATTGGGCAAATACCCCCAAATTCCCCAGCTATTTACTTACTTTCAAGAAAACGATGAATTTTATCTTGCCCAGGAATACATCGATGGTATTTCTTTAGCCGAAGAACTTAAACTGCACCGCCTGCTGCGACCGATCAGTGAACAAACTGTCGTAATGATTTTGCACGAGTTGCTACAAATTCTTGACTTTGTGCATGGGCAAGGCGTGATTCATCGCGATGTCAAACCTGCCAACGTAATTCGCCGTCGCTCTGATAGAAAACTGGTTTTGATTGATTTTGGCGCAGTGAAACAAGTGACAAACCTGGAAGAACAGGCCGATGGCACCGTCCTCACAGTAGCGATCGGCACCAAAGGTTACACCGCCCCCGAACAACTCATGGGGCAACCCTGCCCAGCCAGTGATATTTATTCCTTGGGCATGACTGGAATCCGCGCTTTAACGGGCATTGAACCCAGCAAATTAGACAGTGGGCAAGGCGAACCTATGCAACGGGTCGATTGGAAAGAAGGCATCCAAATCAGCCACTCCTTAGAAGCCATTTTGGACAAGATGGTGAAAGTTGATACAGCCGATCGCTACCAATCGGCTCAGGCCGTGTTAGACGTTCTCTCGCCCCTGGTTGAGTTTGCGCAAAAAACCGACCACACCCCAGAATTCTTGACGGTCTCAACGGCAGACCATGAAGACACTGACCTTTCAACCAGCGACGAAACGAAACGCTGGTTTGATGGGGTATCTGCCGCTCATCTACCGGCCACCGATCCCGAACAGCAGTCAAACGATTGCCCTGAGGATGCAACCATGCCGTGGACAAGTCCTTACGCGCCCCTCCCACCTACCGATTCAGAAGGGAATACTGCCCCTAAATAACTCGTCATTGCAACGTATCGTCGCTGTCGCTCCAGAGCAACTCGATCGAGGAAACTTCTGCCACTTCTTCGCTCAGGTCTTCCACTGATCGCCGGATGATGAATGGCAGAAAGGCTCCTTTTAGCCCACGAATAATCCGCTCTGGAGTCCCTTCAAACACCACAAACAGCGGATACACACTGTCTGCCCCCTCACTCAAAATATGGCGATGCCGTATGGGCATGTCCCACTCGTACCCTTTACTGAGATAGACCTGCGTTTGCCGCCACCGACTCAAAAGGTCAGAAAAATCCTCATGGGGTCGATGAATAAAAATAACGATCTCGACTCCTGTTTTGATTTTCCATTCTGGGTCACACATTAAGATCGCTAGATCGCAGGGCAACCCGGTGGTTTCATTTCCGCGCAACTTGACAACGGGTAACGGGATCGAAATGACGCTTTCATCCGGGCGACGCATGCTGGGGATCATTTCCAGGTAAGGGCGATATTGCCGCAACAGGGCGATCGCATCAAGGGGATTACTACACTCCGCTAAAACGTCCTCATATTGACTTTTATGAATCGACATACAGCATGTTTAGCCAAGCGCGGCATGGAGTTGATAAAGATGTTGACTAGGCCAGCCCGTTAGATACAGAACCCATGCAAAGTGCTGTGGCACGTTTCTACACCCAGCAAGGGATACAGTTGCATTAGCCCAACTGTTCAAATACAGCAAACATCGGTAGGTACATCGACAACAAAATGGCACCCACCATGCCTCCCAACACCACAATCATGATTGGTTCCAAGACACTCGTTAATGCTTTTACGGCTTGTTCCACTTCATCTTCGTAGAAGTCGGCAACTTTGGCCAGCATCTTATCTAGTTCCCCAGTTTCTTCCCCAATGCTGATCATCTGGATGGCCATCAGTGGAAAAACCTGCTCTTTTTGCAGCGCGAGGCTAATCATGCCCCCCGTTTGAATTTCCTTGCGGGCTTCGTCTACGGCGTTCGCAATAATTTGGTTGCCTGCTGTATCGCGCACAATTTCCAAACAAGTCAAGATGGGAACGCCCGATCGCGTCAAGGCTCCAAATGTCCGGCAGAAACGAGCTGTGGCGGTCTTCTGAATCAAATCACCGAAGAGGGGGAGTTTGAGCATGAGGCGATCGACCGTTTCTCGCCCGACCCGCGTTTTGTAATACTGCCGAAACGCAAACACCGCCCCTGCCACGATCACCAGCAAGAACAAGACATTCCGAATATCTTGCACAAAGTAACTGATATTCATCATCATCTGGGTGAAGGCAGGCAACTCCACCCCAATCTCATTAAAAATATTGGCGAAAATGGGCAATAAAAATCGCACCATCCCAAAAAAGATCAAAATCGCCAGAGTGCCAACTGTTACTGGATAGGACATGGCCGCTTTAATCTGGTTTTGCAGACGCGCCACATCTTCTAGCAGTTTTGCCAGTCGGTTGAGGACTTCATCCAGGACGCCCCCCACTTCCCCCGCCTGAATCATACTCACATAGAGATTATCAAAGCACTCGGGATGCTTACGCATCGCATCCGACAGGTTGACCCCCTGCTGCACATCCGAACTGATATTGAGCAGAGCTTTCTTCAACTTGGGGTTCTGGCATTGCTCGGCTAACACGCCCAAGCCGCGCACCATCGCCACCCCAGCGTTGACCAGGGCCGCAAATTGACGCGAGAAAACGGCCTTGTCTTTTACTGTGACCTTCGCCAGGGATGTACTCAGATTTTTGGGATCTAAGTTGAGCGAGAAGCCGCTGTCCTGCTTCAGCTCTTGAACGTACAATCCTCGACTGCTAAGATTGGCGCGAGCTTCTCGCAAATTGTCGGCAACGATTTTTTCTCTGCGACTGCCATTCGCATCTTGAACACGAGCGACGAAGGTGGGCATGGGACGATACCTGTGGAACGAAGATGGATGGTTGACGAAACAGTTAGTGTCTTGCAGCTCCAGCAGCGGCTCCAGCGGGCGCGCTACCAATCAAACGTTGTAGTTCATCCGGTCTAGAAGTCTTAGACATAGCGGCTTCAAACGAAATCAAACCAGATTTGTATTGATCAGCCAGAACTTTTTCCAGCGTTTGCATTCCCAATTTACCCCCAGTTTGGATTGCTGAATAAATTTGCGCCGTTTTTCCTTCCCGGATCATGTTGGAAATAGCCGGGGTGACAATCATAATCTCTTGGGCCATGATGCGCCCATACTCACCCGGCTTGGGGTTTTTCTTAGGCACCAACGTTTGACTAAAGACCGCCACCAGAGAGTTGGATAACTGCACGCGCACTTGGGTTTGTTTATCGGCAGGAAACACGTCAATGATTCGATCGACAGTTTGAGCGGCAGAACTGGTGTGTAATGTGCCAAAGACGAGGTGCCCAGTTTCAGCGGCGGAAATGGCGAGGGAGATGGTTTCCAGGTCACGCATTTCACCCACCAGGATAATATCTGGGTCTTCCCGCAGGGCCGCGCGAAGCGCATTGGCAAAACTCTTAGTGTCTTCGCCTAGTTGGCGTTGGTGAATCAAGCTTTTGATGGGTTCGTACACAAACTCAATCGGGTCTTCGATCGTCAGGATGTGTTCGGCTTTGGTGCGGTTGATCAGGTCAATCATGGCCGCCAGCGTGGTGGTTTTGCCGGAGCCGGTTGGTCCCGTTACCAAGATCAAACCTCTGGGTTTATCGGCCATTTCCCGCACAACGTCAGGCAATCCTAATTTCTCAAAGTTAGGAATTTTGGAGCTAAGCGCCCGTAAGCAGGCGGCATAAGTGCCCCGATCTTTGTAAACGTTGACGCGAAACCGGGCTAACCCCCGCACCCCGTAAGAACAGTCCAATTCCCAGTTTTGTTCCAGGTTTTTTCGCTGGGTGTTGTTCAACATGCTGAAGATGAGCCGCTGACACTCTTCTGCAGTTAAGGGTTGGTCGCCAATGGGTTGCAACTTACCGCTGATGCGAAAGTAGGGGGGGAGGCCAGCGGTCAGGTGCAGGTCTGAGCCGCCCATTTCGATGAGTTGTTCCATCAAATCTTCAATCATTAACTCCATTGGCTTGCTCCTTGGGTCAGGGGTTAATTGGTATCTTGGGGGCGATCGCCCGTTCACAGGTGTCAGTGACAGTCTACCCAGTTGGGGCAAATTGCTTTCAGCCGCAATCAGGGATTTTGCGATCGGGCTTAATCTTGGAAGCGGGGAGTGAGGCAGTAGGGGCAATCAAGCCACTCTTGCTTCAAATCGGCGCTACAGGTGCGGCAGGAGAGCGAGGTTTTGCGTTTTGCTTTGAGTTCGGCTTCCAGGCCAGAGTCGGTGAATGTTACCCGCTCTACTTCTTCCAGGGTGGTGAGGCCCTCTTGCACCAGGTTAAGACTATACGCCAGCAGGGTCTTCATCCCTTCATCGACAGCAGCTTCTTTGATGGTGTCAGTGGGCGCACCTTCGTTAATGAGCGTTTGCAGGCGTTCGGTGACACGCATCACTTCATAGACACCACAGCGACCTTTATAGCCTACGCCTTTGCATTTGGGGCACAGTTGGTTGCGACCGCTGGCTTCTTGAATTTCATGCGGCTGGAGGGTATTGGCTCGATATAGGGTCAATTCTCCATCCCTGGCCGCAGAAAGACCAAACCGCGCCAGTTCTTCTCGACTGGGGGTGTAGGGGATGCGACATTCATCACAAACTCGCCGCACTAAGCGTTGAGCGACAACGCCGATCAACGCTCCAGAGACCATGAAGGGTTCAACGCCCATTTCATCCAGACGCGCGATCGCGCCCGCAGCATCATTCGTGTGTAGGGTGGTTAAGACCAGGTGGCCAGTGAGAGCCGCTTCGATCGCGGTTTTGGCTGTCTCACGATCGCGGGTCTCACCCACCAGAATCACATCCGGATCCTGACGCAGAAAGGCCCGCAGAATCATGGCAAAATCCATGCCTTTTTCGCGAATTACCTGCACCTGGGTTAACCCGGCCAAGGAATACTCGATCGGGTCTTCAGCCGTACTGATATTGACTCCCGGATCGTTGCGCTCTGCCAGGGCTGAGTACAGCGTCGTCGTTTTCCCGGAGCCAGTGGGACCCGTCACCAGAATCAGCCCAAACGGACGAGCAACCATTTCCTGCACGATTTTGAGGGTTTCGCGATCGCCAATCAGCTTATCCAGGCCCAATTGAGTCGCTGAATTGTCGAGAATCCGCAGCACGACTTTCTCACCGTGTTTACTGGGCAGCGTACTCACCCGAAAGTCAATGTTGCGGTTATCATAACGCCGCCGAATCCGACCATCTTGAGGCATCCGCCGTTCGGCAATGTCTAATTGCGCCATGATCTTGAAGCGGGCAGTGACGGCTGGAATAATCTTTTTCGGGAATGGATCAAATGCCTCTCGCAGCACCCCATCTTTCCGAAAGCGCACGCGCAAATATTCTTCCTGCGGCTCAATATGAATGTCTGAAACACCTTCTTGCAGTGCTTTGATCATAATTTTGTTAGCCAAAGCAATGACTGGAGCCGCTTCGGCATCTGCCACATCCAGATCTGCATCGGTTTCCTCCGGCCCATCTTGCAGATCCATATAGCCCAACCCTTCCAGGTCGGCTTGGATGTCAACTTTGGCCTGCTGATCAATTTCCTTCTGCCGCTCTACCTGTTCATCCAGGTACTTGGAGATCAACCGCTGATAGTCTTCATTGGTGATAACCATGCGCTGGAGGGAAAACCCCTTTGTGCGCAAAATGCGGTTGAGATCATCCTGCGCTCTCAAATCATCCGGATTGACCATTGCCACCAGGATGGAGGGTGGTTCATTCGCCGATCGCGTCAACGGCACCAGTTTGTGGTTGCGACACAGGTCGATCGAAATCAACGTATCAATTAGCTCACCGACTTGATCCGTGGGAATATGGCTCACCTCTGGATCGAGGGATTCCACGCCATAAAGAATCTTGAGTTCAAATAATTGCTGTTTCTTGTACTGCCGGATTAACTCCGGTGGTAGTTGTTGCCCCGTCAGGGATTCTAAAACATCAAGCAACCTTCTGCCGGATTTGCGACTCTCGGCGAGGGCTTGCTGCATTTGGTCGGTGTTGACATACCCAGCCTGGACAAGTTTATTGCCAAACGGAGAGAGATCGTTTTTGACGATCAGGGCTTTACGCGGAGATGAGGAGTTAGTCATAAAGGATGGAAGGTGAACTCCTTAGCAAGGATTCCCAAAATTACAGTAACTGCAAGCGTCAGATCGGCAAACAATGACAACCACAACCTGGAACACACTATCTAGAGCTAAAGCATAGCTCCAAATTCTATCGTTAAGCAGGTAGGTGCAATTAAATTGAAGCTACCATCTCCTAACCCCCTGGCTGTTGCTGTCCCCATGACCCAAGGGGGAACTGCAAGGGATGGCTGTTTAATTGTCCCCAAATGCTTAGGAACGAGAATTGCTTAACTTGGAAATCCTTGCCCTCACCCTAGCCCGCTCCCGTTGGGAAAGGGGCAGCACGCGAGCAGCAGGCAATTCAAGTTTTAGAGGTTGTTTAATCCACACTCTCTAGCAGCGTCTCCCCAACGGCTCATCTGAGTCAAGCTTTGATCAGCAACATTGTTCGATTTCAGTGTATTCTTTTTGACTTAGGAAAGCGAAGTTTTACCGTACTAATACGTCAACATTATTCACGGGCACGCAGCGTAACCTGAATAGAAATAAATGAATGTTCTTGTTTCTTCCAGGAAGCTCAATGAGCTAGTCATGACTCTGTCTTCTCAAGTGAGCTGAGTGGAAAAACTCAGCCAGCGATCGCAGGTATCAATTTACTCCGAGTAATACTGAAGTCCGATGCTTTTCCTTTTTGAAGAAGAACTTTCTTGCAACTATTTCGTTACAAAAATTTGAGCTTTTTGGAAGCCTCACAACTGCGTCCCTGTGAAGCGATACCGCATTTAGCAACCTGATCCCACAGAAAATTTTGATTAAATGAACTTAACCACTCTTTGCTAGGGCAGACTTGATAGAGAGGGTATCTTCTAGCTGTTCAATCCTGATAATGACTAGGATTAAGCTTAGTGATTATTACATGGACACAGTCTTCACATTTGGGAACCCACAATGATTGACGAAGAACATCAGGTAGAGGGAATGCAAGGTTCATCTATAGACGCCAACGCAGCAGACTCACCTCAAAATTTGGGGATGCAAGAGGGTGCTGAGGCAAGCACCACCGAGGGGAGTGAAGCCGCGCCAGATTTATCGCTAGGAGCGGTTGAATTTCCCGATATTGAGGAAGATTCACCGCCCGTGCCGGTTGCTGAGGTCGATGGGGCGAAGATCGCCGCTTTAGAAGGAGAAATTCAATCCTTGAAAGCGCAATTAGAAGAGCGAACTGGACAATATGTGCGGCTCGTGGCTGATTTTGACAACTTCCGCAAGCGCACTCAACGCGAGAAAGAAGAATTTGAACAGCAGGTAAAGTGTTCTACGATTAATGAGCTTTTGCCTGTAGTCGACAATTTTGAACGGGCCCGCTCGCAAATCAAACCCCAAACTGATCAAGAAACAACCATCCATAAGAGTTACCAGAGTGTTTATAAGCAACTCGTGGATTGCCTGAAGCGGGTGGGCGTTTCGCCGATGCGCTCGGAAGGGAAAGAATTTGACCCAGCTTTGCATGAGGCTGTCATGCGGCAACCTTCCGCGGAGCATCCCGAAGGTACTGTGATTGAAGAATTGCAACGGGGCTACATGTTAGGCGATCGCGTGTTGCGTCATGCCCTGGTTAAAGTTGCTGCGCCGCCAGAACCAGAGTTATCTTCTGAGGAGAGTAACGTCACTCCGACAGAAGGCTAAAACGGCGATCGGCTGGATGACTGGCGAATCATTCCAGCCGATATTTTGCAATCAGCATAGAGCCGCATCTCTACTCAGCCACACATCGCTCAGCCATCCATCATTAGTTTTTACAAAACCGTCTATACTCCACAGCTACTCGTTATGGGAAAAGTCATCGGGATCGACCTGGGTACCACTAATAGTTGCGTTGCCATCCTGGAGGGGGGGCAGCCACTTGTCATTACCAATTCGGAAGGTGGGCGTACCACACCCAGCATGGTTGGGTTTGGCAAAGCGGGCGATCGCCTGGTTGGGCAACTAGCCAAACGACAGGCCGTGACCAATGCCGAAAACACGGTGTTCAGTATCAAGCGGTTCATTGGGCGACGGTGGGATGATACGGAAATCGAGCGCTCCCGCGTGCCCTACAACTGCGTACGGGGCAAAGACGATACGGTTGATGTCCAAATTCGGGGTAAGAGCTTCACACCCCAAGAGATTTCTGCCATGATTTTGCAAAAACTGAAGCAGGATGCCGAAAATTACCTGGGTGAAACTGTGACTCAGGTTGTGATTACAGTGCCAGCCTACTTCAGCGACGCCCAACGCCAAGCCACTAAAGATGCCGGGACGATCGCCGGATTAGAAGTGCTGCGGATCATCAACGAACCCACTGCCGCCGCCCTTGCCTACGGCATGGATAAACAAGACCAGGATCAGTGTGTGCTGGTGTTTGACCTGGGGGGCGGCACCTTTGATGTCTCGATCCTGCAGTTGGGAGACGGCGTGTTTGAAGTCAAAGCCACCTCCGGCAACAATCACCTGGGGGGCGACGATTTTGATGACGTCATCGTGCGCTGGATGATTGAAGCCTTTATGGCGCAAGAAGCAATTGATCTGTCGATCGATAAAATGGCCCTCCAGCGCTTACGGGAAGCGGCTGAAAGAGCCAAAATCGAACTTTCCAGCACCCTCACCACACCGATCAATTTGCCGTTTATCACAGCGGATGAAACCGGCCCCAAACACCTGGAAATGGAATTATCGCGGGCTAAATTTGAGGAATTGGCCAGTCATTTAATCGAAGGCACGATCGAGCCGACCGCTCAAGCGCTGAAGGATGCAGATTTGACGATCGACGACATCGATCGGATTCTGCTGGTGGGCGGTTCCACACGAATTCCTGCCGTGCAAGACGCCATTCGCAAATACTTCAATGGCAAAGCGCCCGATCGGTCAGTCAATCCGGATGAAGCGGTGGCTTTAGGGGCGGCGATTCAGGCGGGTGTTTTGGGCGGCGAGGTCAAGGATCTGTTACTGCTGGATGTCACGCCCCTTTCCCTAGGGATCGAAACTTTGGGTGAAGTCTTCACCAAAATCATTGAGCGGAATACCACCATCCCGACCAGCAAAACTCAGGTCTTCTCCACGGCGACCGATGGGCAAACCTCCGTTGAAATTCATGCCCTCCAAGGTGAACGAGCGATGGCCAAAGACAATAAGAGTCTAGGCAAATTTCAACTCAATGGCATTCCACCTGCGCCCCGAGGCGTTCCGCAGATTGAGGTGTCTTTCGACATTGACGCCAACGGCATTCTGAAAGTGTCTGCTCGCGATAAAGGCACAGGCCGAGAACAAAGTATTGCTATCACCAATACCGGTGGCTTGAGTTCAACTGAAATCGAACGCATGCGGCAGGAAGCCGATGTTTATGCGGAAGAAGATCAAAGCCGGAAGCAACTGGTAGAACTGAAAAACCAGGCTGAAACGCTGCTCTATAGCTATGAAACCACCATGCGTGACACGGGTGAGTTAGTCAGCGAAGCGTTAAAGGGGCAGGGTAGTCATCAGGCTGAGATGTTAAGGGCCGCGATCGCCAACTCCACGATTTCAGTCGATGAATTGAAACAACAACTGAATGCCTTACAGCAAACCTTGCTTGAGATTGGGGCTTCGGTGTACCAGCGATCGGGAACCACCAATAGTGGAGACAGCGCAGATGAACTGTTAGCCGAAACAGTTCATTACTCCTACGATCAACCCCTCACTGACGAGGATGATTCAACCGCAGCCGGTGTTTCAGCGAAGTCTGATCCTGGTTCCGACGAATTTGATTTTGATGTTGATGCCACCATCACCGCAGATTACGAAGCAGTAGATTAAACCGTTAGTCCGCAACAATTTCGAAATAAATCGGTACGCTAGAGTTGGAATAATACGTTTGCAGGCAGCAAATTCGCTATGGCTGATTACTACGAAACCCTTGGAGTTTCTCGCGACGCTGATAAGGAGGACATCAAGCAGGCTTACCGTCGGTTAGCCCGCAAATATCACCCCGATGTCAACAAAGAACCGGGAGCCGAAGAACGCTTTAAAGAAATTAACCGCGCCTACGAAGTATTATCGGAACCCGAAATGCGCGCTCGCTACGATCGCTTCGGTGAGGCGGGAGTTGGTGGCGCAGCCGCCGGAGCCGCCGGGTTTCAAGACTTTGGCGACTTTGGTGGGTTTGCCGCCGACATTTTTGAAAGCTTTTTCAGCGGGTTTGGTGGCGGGATGGGCACCCAGACTGCATCCCGCAAGCGCGGCCCCACCCGTGGCGATGATCTGCGGCTGGACTTGAAACTAGAATTCCGGGAAGCCGTATTTGGTGGCGAAAAAGAAATTCGCATCAGCCATCTTGAAACCTGTAACACCTGTGAAGGCTCAGGCGCAAAACCTGGCACCCGTCCCCGCACCTGCACGACCTGTAACGGTCAGGGCCAAGTTCGCCGGGCAGCCCGCACGCCCTTCGGCAGTTTCACCCAAGTTTCGGTCTGCCCCACCTGTAACGGCACTGGGCAGATGATTGAGGAAAAATGCGAAACTTGTGGTGGGAGAGGCCAGCGGCAAGAAACCAAAAAGTTGAAAATCACCATTCCTGCGGGAGTGGATAATGGCACTCGCTTACGAGTTACTGGAGAAGGCGATGCCGGTCAACGCAATGGCCCTGCTGGCGATTTGTATGTCTATCTGTACGTCAATGAAGATGCCGAATTTCGGCGAGAAGGGATCAATATCCTCTCTACGTTGAAAGTGAGTTATATTCAAGCCTTGCTGGGTTCTCGCATTGAAATCAACACGGTAGATGATACACCACAAGAATTGCTGGTACCGCCAGGAACTCAACCAGGGACGGTGTTAACGTTGGAAAGTAAAGGTGTCCCGAAATTAGGAAATCCCGTTGCCCGTGGCGACCATCTCATTACTATTAGGGTGGATATTCCGACCAAATTGAATCCCGAAGAACGCGAGCTGTTAGAGAAAATTGCCAAAATTCGGGGCGATCGCACCGAGAAAGGCGGCATTGAGGGCTTCATTGGTAAGATGTTCGGTGGATAACAACGGTGACTCCCTTGGCAACCCCTACCGCTACCCTGGATTTGCGCGGCACCCCCTGCCCCATTAACTTCGTGCGCACTAAATTACGCTTAGAGCAGATGGCTCCCGGCGAATTGCTGGAAGTCTGGTTAGATCCGGGTGAACCTGTTGAGCAGGTGCCTGATAGTTTGGCCATGGAAGGCTACACAATCGAGGCAGTGATCGATCAATCAAACTTCTTCGCGCTCCAAGTGCGCTGCCCCACCCTCAACCAGGCAGAATTATGAGTGGCGATGCGGATCGCCCGCAAGTGAAGCATGATGCTTGCGAGGCATTATTCGGAACTGTTTTGGCAGTCCAGGCCAATTTTTACTTCGTCAAGCTTGACTCTACCAGCCCGCTGCCTCGTTCCACCCTGCTCTGTACTCGGCGGTCCCGATTGAAGAAGCTGGGTCAACGGGTGATGGTGGGCGATCGCGTCCAAATTGAAGAACCAGACTGGCAAGGCGATCGCGGGGCGATCGCGGCTGTACTCCCTCGCCGATCGGAGTTAGACCGTCCACCTGTGGCCAATGCCGATCAGATTTTGTTGGTGTTTGCCCTGGCAGAACCAGCTCTCGATTCGCACCAACTGAGTCGGTTTTTAATTAAAGCGGAATCGACGGATCTATCAGTTTGTCTCTGTTTGAGCAAAAGTGATTTAGTTTCAGCCGCAGAACAGTCTCATTGGCAGCAACGCCTCCAGCAATGGAACTATGACTCAATCTTCATTAGCGTTTACCAACCGTGCGGTTTAGAAGCACTGTTTCAGCAGTTACGCGATCGCGTGACGATCGTTTCGGGGCCATCTGGAGTCGGTAAATCTAGCTTGATTAATGCCCTGATTCCGCAGGCAAACCTGCGGGTTGGTGATGTCTCTGGTAAATTGGCGCGAGGGCGGCACACAACTCGCCATGTTGAACTGTTTGAACTGCCCACCGGCGGACTACTGGCCGACACACCAGGCTTCAACCAACCGGAATTAGATTGTCCCCCAGAAGCACTGGCTGACTATTTCCCCGAAATCCGGCAACGACTGATGGCGGCATCCTGTCAGTTTAGCGATTGTTTGCACCGAGATGAACCGGGTTGCGTGGTGCGCGGCAATTGGGAACGCTACGAGATTTACTTACTACTGCTGGAGGAAGCGATCGCCCGTCAGGACAGCCTCGATCGAACCCGCGATCAAGAAACGACTCTCAAGCTCAAATCTAGTCGAGACGGACGCGCCACCTATGAACCCAAATTAGAACTGAAAAAATATCGCCGCCAGTCTCGTCGTAGTCAACAGCAGGAACTTTTGGTTTTGCAACGGGATGAAGCAATTGGAATGGAAGAAACAGAGGGAAAAAGGGAGGCGGGCATCGATGAGTGAAGGGAAGATGAGGTTGTCTTTACACTTCTTCCCCATCGGCTTCTCAGCCATTCGCTCTGTCCTAAGTGTTCTGACCATAGCTATAATTCCCCCGCTCGTTGGCCTCGGGCTGCCTAAACGATCCAACGATACACGGTAGCGATTTCATCGGCTTCGATCGGTACTTGCACCACGGCATCTGGTTGCCAGTCGCCCAAATCAAAATCATGGGAGAGGATGCGAGCGCCGGGTTGGAGTTGGGAGCGCAGCGCAGGTAGAAGTTTCAAGTTCAGGTGTGGCAGCAAATAGAGCATCACAACTGTAGCGGCTCGAAAATCACTGGCGTATAAATCTGCGTGGCGAAATTGAACCAGGTGCTCCACGCCTGCCAGAACTGCTTGTTGCGTAGCTGTTTGAATGCGATCGGGATCGATGTCAATTCCCACGCCACGCACTCCATACTGCTGTGCCGCAGCAATCAAGATCCGACCATCGCCACAGCCAAGGTCATACACCACATCGGTGGGTGCCAGTTCGGCTAACTGCAACAGCACCGCGACGACATGCGGCGGTGTAGGAATAAAGCCAATATCAGGTCGTCGCTGCATGGATGGCATCGGCAGTCGCTTGAGGTTTTTCCAAATGGGGCACGTGGCCGCAGTTGGGGATCCAAACAAGCTGACTATGAGGAAGGGCTTGTTTGAATTTTGCGGCATCCGCTGTGCCCAAGATATTGTCAGAATCCCCCCACAAGATCAAAGTGGGTGGCGTAATCTGGCTAATTTTGTCGGCCAGGAAATTATAGCCACCACTTTTGGTGAAGGTAATGAGGGCTGTTTGCCAACGGGGATGATGTAGGTGCAAAGCGGCGCACAATTCCGCATCTGAGGTGACAAAGCTGGAATCGGCGTAGGCTTTGAGGCTGACACTGCGACGCACTCCCGGACGACGCAAAAACTCGGTGGCCAGGAAGCCTAATCCCGGTAGCATCAATTTGCTGATGTCTGGCCCTTTGGCAAATCCGGCGCTGTCAATTAGCACCAGGTGTTGCACGGCATCAGGATAGGTGAGCGTAAAGTCGATCGCCGCGGCTCCGCCCATGGATGCTCCCACCAAAATCATGGGTTCACCAATCAGCGTTTTCCAGGTGTAGTAGAGGTGAGTCTTGATGGCCGCAGGCGTAAACGGGACATCCAACGGGCGATCGGAAAAACCAAACCCCAATAGATCCACATTCCAGGTGGAGTAATGCTGGGCCAGCAACGGTTGCAACCGGCGAAACTCGAAGAGGGAACTGTCAAAGCCATGCAGAAGCAGCATGGGGGCACCGCTGCCCTGGTGGACAAACGTTGTCTGGATAGGGTTTGCGCTGAGCGGCGTAGAAATCGCCTGACATTGAATTTGCTGGGCCAGGGCGATCGAGGTTGGCTCAGTCAATTGAGCCACTGTGGGAGGAAGAATGATAGAATCCATCCTTCTAGTGTATGGGTTGAGTGGGCCTATTCCAGCGGCCCGGATTGGTTTTCACGTTGAGAGGGTGTGTGATGACTCCAGAGCAAGAGCAGGCGATCGTCGATTTACGGTCGCGGCATGTGGCCCCGAAGCAAATTGCGCGGCAGTTGGGCTTACGTCCGGCAGAAGTGAGTGCTTTTTTGCGAATTCAGGCTGAGCAAGCAACCGCTACTCGGACGGCCTCCGGCGAGTTAAATCCCATCTTCCAATGTTTGGTGAATAAAAACTGTTTGCCGAGCTTGACTGGATCGATTCCTATCTCTGAAGACGCTACCGCAGATGAGGATGATGAGTTCGATGCGGAGGGTTCGGGGTTTGCGATCGTCACCGTGGCGCGTACCGCTGGCTTCAATCGGTTGGAAGTTTGCACGTATCTGGTTGACATTTGGTGTTTAGGTGTCAAAGATGTATCTGGTCTGCGCAAAGTAGACCCAACGACGTACAACGATTTCATCAATTTTGCCTACCAAAAATTTCCCGATGGCACTGAGGAAATCTCTCTGAAACTGGCACAGGCGATCGTACTGGGTGCAGTCGATTACGCGGCCAAGTTGGGGTTGCAACCGCATCGAGATTTTGCCCAAGTGCGATCGCACCTGGGCACCTGGAGCGGTGAACCCGTCCTCAACTTTGGGAAAAACGGCAAACCGTTCTACATGAATGGCCCCTACGATGACTCGCTGAAAATTCTCAAAACACTGCGGGAAACCGTCGGCGAGGGGAATTTTGACTTCCTCGTTGGCGATGGCGCACCGTGGTAACGTTCCGGTTGAGCATCTGCTGTAACCTTTGCATCCATACCAAAACCTTACGTCAGTTCGCTTCAACCGGGTTGTTATGCTGCCTCAAGTTGTCTGTGCTGACGTAGTTGAAGGCTGATCTATGAGCGTTGAGTGTTCCAGGAAGTTGTTGATAGGCTGACGATGTGTATCGGACAATGAGCAAATTGGGGTGTACTGCGGGAAAAATTAACTCAGCAACAATTCAGCAGAATCCTAAATGGCAGAAAAAGTAGCAATCTTTCTGGACGTTGAAAATCTATCAGGTTGGCTGAAAGTAGATGGAGGAGAAGCGCTATTGGAACGCGCCAATGAGCTAGGGCGTGTAGTTGTCCGTCGAGCCTATGGAGATTTCAGCATTGCATCAGTCAGTGTACGTCAGCCAGAGCTGAATTTGCTCGGTTTTGAGTTTGTCCATGTTTATCATCCAGTAAAAGGTAAAAACTCCGCTGATATTCAAATTGTTGTCGATGTTATGGAGTACTTGGCTCGTATCCCTGATTTGGAATGGGTTGTGCTTGCCACTGGAGATTCAGATTTTTCACCTTTGTTTAGGCGTTTAAGGGAGTTAGGCAAGTCTGTAGTTGGCGTTGGACCACGTTCTGCTCTTAGTGAAGCTGTCAAGAAATCTTGCAATCGATTTATTTATATTGATGAAGAATTAACCTCCAATGGCGTATCTGCGTCGATGAAAACGACTCAATTGCGTGAGGACGCATTGGATTTGCTAGAACGTGTACTTGGTAAATTTCCAGATGGTGTCAGTCTTTCTACGTTAAAAAATGAAATGCTTGAAATTGATTCGGCATTTGATGAGCATAATTTAGGGTTTGGTGGATTCATGAAATTCCTCCAAAGCGCACCTGAAATAGTCAAACTATATCAAGTTAAACAAACTTGGCACGCAAAAGCTGAAGAAACTGGAGATGAATCTAATGAAATCACCCTGACAACAACAAACTCAGAGAGTACTTTAGTAGAACCTACAGTTGATTTATACAAGCGCCTTTTACGCAAAAGCAGTTGGAGATCTTGTGAATCATCTTTCCTCTGCGATGCCTTGAAAAATTTGAAAGAACGTTTTCCAGACGGCTTCACCAGAAGTGAGGAGTTTGAATATTTGATTGAAGCATTCGGGTATAACCGAACTCGTGGAGAATTACGTTCGGTGATCTATCTTCTTTACAAAGCAGGTTATGTAATTCAACAACTGCAAAAGCAAAATGACGAACATATTTTTATAGCCGATTTACCTGAATCTGAGCGTGTAATGTCAAAGAAGATAGATGCAGTGTTGGTAAATCGACTTGTTCAGCTTTGTAAACTACACAATACATCTTTTATTCCTGAACTCGTAACCCAACTTTTAACTAATTCTTATAATAAAGAACAGCTTAAAGTTTTAATTGCTAATAATCAAATACCTTAAAATGAAGGTCAATGCTGACGTTGCGACACCAGCAAAGTCGCTGCACCGGAACGCCGCAAACTGGTCGGCTGAGTTACAAAGGTTATTTGCGTCCGGTGAGCTTGGTTGTTATGCTGTCCGCAACGACTCCACGAATCTTATCCTTTCTCCAACCATTTTTCTATAGCTAGGGCTGACAAGACATCCCAGAAATCTGGCTTTTCTGGACTGTCTCGACATCTTAGGTACCCTTCTATTTCAATTGGAGTACGCGATTTACTTGATAAGCTACTTCTCATGTGAGGGCGTTTTTCGAGTGGGATCTGATCCCACTCTAACTTTGTTTTCATTCTGCCAAACCCCTCTGGTACATGACCTACGTGAGAAATTGTTTGTCCGTTAGTCCAAACGCGAAGACGACCAATGATAGGTTTCTTAGAATCACGCCTCAAATACGTACTTGGGGTTGGCAACCATAGAAATAGAACAGGCTTTTGTGCCTTTTGCTGAAAACATATTTCTGCACATAACTTTGTCTTTCCAGATCCATATTGTATGGTTTTCCTTTCGACAATCTCTTTCATCCGTCGATTGCAAGCGAGGACTTTACTCCTCACTTTTAGAAAGCCTTCCTGTTCTTCCTTTGTGCAGCCACTCAACCATTTAATTAATGGTTCTGGCGGCTCTGGAATGCCTTCAACCGCCAAGGTTTCAATTGGTTGATATGGAATTAAATGCTTCTTGAGATTAAGGTCTTTTCCCAGTTCTTGGAGAAGAAAATGAAAACCTTCTTCATCCTTGATAATAGAAAACTGAAAAAGCTCAAAGTTAAGCTGACTGTACTCTTTGTCAATTAAATTATGCTGATGATAACTCGGTGCGATTGCAATAAGTCGAGCCGAGCGAGAATAGTCAACTTCTTGAGAAAATGGTTTTTCTTCTAAAAGATTTGCATAGTAGCGAGTTAGCTGCTGAATTAAGTATCGATCTTCTGCATTCTTCAACTCTAAAATGAGGAGTCTTTTATCGTCATCTACAGCAAGAATGTCACATATTTCACCATTAGAAATATATTGCTGCTTAAGGGGAATAACGCCAAATAGTTGCTTGAGATTTGCCCAGATAAATTTCTCTAATGCTGCTTCACTTATAAACCCCCAGCCACTAAGAGTTTCATGCAACGCTACTCCACTGCTCACAACTAATCAACTCCAGTATCCAAATAAGCACAAAAATTTCCAAATGACTTAACTTTACGCATCGGCAGGCAGGCTTCAAACTGCCACCCCACCAAGGACTTGCAGTACAACAATTCAAAAAATAGTTTTACTGTTGCCGATCGGCGATGGCGAATGACAATACTTGATTCAGCTTGCCGCTGCGAAAGCCTTCCAGGTCGAGGGTGACGTAGAAGAATCCAAGGGCTTGGAACTGTTCCACCAGGGTGGGCAAATCGGTGGTTAGGACAAATTCTTTGATTTGATCCGGCGGTAACTCAATGCGGGCAGTATCCCCTTCCGATCGCACGCGCAAGGTCTTTAGGCCCAGCTTCCGCAGATAGGCTTCGGCCCGTCCTACCCGTTGCAGTTTAGCCAGCGTAATTTCTTCACCGTAAGGAAAACGCGAACTGAGACAGGGTTGAGCCGGTTTATCCCAACAAGCCAAGCCCAAATGTTTGGCAATTTCGCGCACTTCTAGCTTGGTGATGCCCACTTCCGCCAGGGGCGATCGAGCACCCCGCTCTTTGGCTGCCTGGATGCCGGGGCGGTAGTCTTGCAAGTCGTCGGCGTTGACCCCATCCACCACGTAGGGATAGCCGCGATCGCGGGCCAACGGTTTCAAGGTATCGTGCAGTTCGCTTTTGCAGAAGTAGCAACGGTTAACCGGGTTGGTGGCATAGTTGGGATTGTCTAACTCGTGGGTTTTAACCAGTTCATGCGCAATGCCAATTTCAGCCGCCTGGATGCAAGCGTCTTCCAAATCTTCCGGCAGGAGGGAGGGGGAAACGGCGGTGACAGCCAAAGCGCGATCGCCCAACACATCAAAGGCAACTTTGGCGACTAAAGTACTATCAATCCCGCCTGAGTAAGCAATTAACGCCTGTCCCATCTCAGCGAAGAGTGCTTTGAGTTGCTCCAATTTTGCTAATGACATATGGCTTGAATTCCTGCCCAGATCACAAACACTGACTACTTCTTTACATTAGCGGTTAGGGCTGACGAATAGGGTGGAGGAATAAGGGATAATGAGCTTTGGTTTTTTGAGGGATTGGAATGGGAATGCTGCACACTTCTGCCGTGACGGTTTCAGTACCTGCGACAACGGCAAATATCGGGCCAGGGTTTGATTGTTTGGGCGCAGCACTTTCCCTCTACAACCGGTTTACGTTTTCAACGTTAGATGCCGCACCTGGAACCGTAATCATTGCTGCCAGTGGGGCAGAAGCCGATCGCGTGCAAACCGATGCCCATAATTTGGCCTATCAAGCCTTTGCCCGCTTTTTTCAGCAGGCCCAGGAGGCCGTGCCTGCGATCAAACTTGATATTCATCTGGGCGTACCGTTGGCACGGGGTTTAGGCAGTTCCGCCACCGCGATCGTCGGTGGATTAGTGGCGGCTGGAGCGATGACTGGCGCTGGCAAGACTCAGGAGCTAGTTATGCAACTGGCGATCGCGATGGAAGGCCACCCGGATAATGTGGTGCCGGCGTTATTGGGGGGCTGTCGCTTAGCTGCAACGACCCCAGATAACGGTTGGGAAATTTGTGAACTGTCCTGGCATGACGAAATTGTGCCGATCGTCGCGATTCCCGACTTTGAACTGAGTACAGCGGAAGCACGACGGGTGCTACCCAGCAGTTATGCGCGCGCGGATGCAATTTTCAATACGGCTCATTTAGGCTTACTGATTCGCGGGTTGGAAACTGGCAAGGCTCCCTGGCTGCGGGCAGCTTTACACGATCGCATCCATCAACCTTATCGCCAAGCCCTGATTCCGGGATACGACGCAATTCATCAAACGGCAATGGCGGCGGGGGCATATGGCCTTGTGATCAGTGGAGCTGGCTCAACCTTACTGGCATTGGCGGCGGCGGCCCAGGCAGAACCCGTGCGGGCGGCGATCGCAGCTGCGTGGCAGGCGCAAGGGGTGGAGGCCGTGGTGCAGGTGGTGCAACTCGATCGCAGGGGGGCCACTGTGCAAGTTGAACCCGGTTCGCATGGCCACTGAAGGTGATCTCATCGGTTGATACTGCCAGCCACCTGCTGGCTTTTTTAACAAAATTCACTGCCGTAGCTCTTTCAGCACGTCTCCAGAACCGTCTATTCTACTGAATACGGAATCAACGATATAAAGATGCAATTTTCCAAAATCCTGATTGCTAACCGAGGCGAAATTGCCCTCCGAATTATTCGGACCTGCGAGGAGTTGGGGATTGCGACGGTGGCTGTGCATTCAACCATCGATCGCCATTCGCTACATGTTCAGTTAGCTGATGAAGCAGTCTGCATTGGCGACCCGCCCAGCAATAAAAGCTACTTGAATATCCCCAATATTTTGGCCGCAGCACTCACTCGCAACGCCACCGCAATTCACCCCGGTTATGGATTTTTGGCGGAAAATGCCCGCTTTGCCGAAATTTGTGCCGATCACCAGATTGCTTTTATTGGCCCCACTCCAGAAGCCATTCGCATGATGGGCGACAAATCCACAGCCAAGAAAACCATGCAAAGCGTGGGTGTGCCGACGGTGCCGGGGAGTAAGGGGCTGGTGCTGGATGAGGCCGAAGCCCGCGCGATCGCCCAAAATATTGGTTATCCCGTGTTGATTAAAGCCACAGCCGGGGGCGGCGGACGCGGTATGCGCCTAGTGAAAGAAGAGGGCGACCTAGCCGCCCTATTTGCGGCAGCGCAAGGGGAAGCAGAAGCAGCATTCGGCAATCCTGGCGTGTATCTGGAAAAGTTTGTGCAAAAGCCGCGCCACATTGAATTTCAAATTTTGGCAGACAGCTACGGTAACGTGGTGCATCTGGGTGAGCGGGAGTGTTCCATCCAGCGCCGCCACCAGAAATTACTGGAAGAAGCTCCCAGCCCTGCTCTCACGCCAAAACTGCGAGAACGGATGGGGCGGGCCGCAGTGGCAGCAGCCAAGTCGATTAACTACGTTGGGGCGGGCACGGTGGAGTTTTTGCTAGACGTGGAAGGTAATTTTTACTTTATGGAGATGAATACCCGGATTCAGGTCGAGCATCCCGTTACAGAGATGATTACGGGGCTGGATCTAATCGCGGAACAAATCCGGGTGGCCCAGGGCGAACGGCTCAGCCTTACACAAAAAGATGTGGTGTTGCGGGGGCACGCGATCGAATGTCGCATCAATGCCGAAGATCCCGACCAAAATTTTCGACCGCATCCTGGCCGCATCAGTGGTTATTTACCGCCCGGTGGTCCCGGTGTCCGGATGGATTCCCACGTTTACACTGACTACGAAATTCCCCCTTACTACGATTCCCTGATTGGGAAGCTGATCGTTTGGGGTAGCGATCGTCCGGCTGCCATTCGGCGGATGCGGCGCGCCCTCCGAGAGTGTGCTGTAACTGGACTGCCGACGACGATTAACTTCCATCAGCGCATTCTGGAAACGCCCGAGTTCCAGGCAGGAGATGTGTATACCAACTTTGTGGAACAGGTGATGATGCCGAAGGGATAGGAGAGAGAAGGTTCCGGGTTTTAGGTCATAGTTTTTAACCTCTACGCCCGCTCCCCCATCCCCCCGCCCGTGTCCTATCGTAGAAATATGACAAAGCGGAGAACACTTTCCTTGCAACAACGATTGCGGCAGTTGGGGCGATCGTTGTCGATCTATCAATACTGTGGACGAGCGATCGGGTTGGTTTGGGCAACAGACCGGACGCTAACCGTCGCGCTAGCTGGCTTGACACTGATTGCCGGGTTACTGCCCGGGGCTGTCGCGTATGTCGGCAAACTCATTGTCGATGCGGTGGTGCAGGCGACCCAATCGGGGCTGGCAAGCGATCGCTGGTTGGCGTTGCAATACCTGGCCTTGGAAGCGATCGTCGTGGCGCTGCTGTCTGGGAGCAAACAGGGAATTGCCCTGTGTCAGTCTCTGCTCCGGATGCTGTTGGGCCAAAAGGTGAATGTGCTGATCCTGAGTAAAGCCCTCACCCTGGACATGGCCCACTTTGAGGATTCGGAGTTTTACGACAAGATGATCCGCGCCCGCCGGGAAGCGTCTAGTCGGCCCTTAAGTTTAGTGGGGCGATCGTTTGGCCTGGTGCAAGATGCCCTGTCGCTGGTCACGTTTGGTGGCTTGTTGTTGAGCTTTTCCCCCGGGGCCGTGGCGATTTTGGTGCTGGCAGCGATTCCGGCCTTCATTGCCGAAACACGATTTGCAGGGGAAGCGTTTCGGCTGTTCCAGTGGCGTGCCCCAGAAACCCGCGAGCAGAACTATCTGGAATGGCTGATGACGAATGAAACCACCGCAATGGAGGTCAAACTGTTCCAATTGGGGCCAAATCTGCTCGATCGTTACCAGACGACCTTTGAGCGACTGTACGGCGAGGACAAAAACCTCGTCATTCGGCGTGGGATGTGGACCTATCTGCTGGGCTTAGTCAGTACAATCGCGTTCTACGGTGCCTACGTCTGGATTGTGCTGGAGGCGATCGCGGGGCGCATTTCTCTAGGCGAATTAACGATGTACCTGGTCGTCTTTCGGCAGGGGCAAGCCACTTTTTCTAACCTGCTCACTTCCATCAGCGGCATGTACGAAGACAGCCTCTACCTGTCTAATCTGTATGAGTTCCTGGAGCAGCCCATCCCTGAAGTCACTGGCGCTGCCACTATAGGGACGCTGCCAGGGGATGGTTTACGGTTTGAGCAGGTCAGCTTCACTTACCCCGAAAGCAGTCAACCCGCCTTGCAAGCGGTATCCTTTCATCTGCAACCGGGAGAAAAGTTGGCGATCGTCGGCGAAAACGGATCCGGTAAAACAACTTTGATCAAACTCCTAACGCGCCTCTATGCTCCCGACGCTGGCCGCATTCTGCTAGATGGATTAGATCTGCAAGCTTGGGATCGAGAGGTACTGCAACAGCGGATTGGGGTCATCTTTCAAAACTTTGTCAAATATCAGTTCACGGTGGGCGAAAACATCGGGGCGGGAGACGTGCGCCACCTGAACGACGAACCTCGCTGGCACGATGCCTCCTTTAAAGGCACCGCCGACACCTTCATCGAAACACTTGCGGAAGCCTATCACACCCGCCTGGGCCGCTGGTTTCAAAAAGGGCGAGAACTCTCCGGTGGCCAGTGGCAAAAAATCGCCCTCTCCCGGGCTTTTATGCGGCGCAATGCCGACATCCTGGTGCTGGATGAACCCACCTCGGCGATGGATGCGGCAGCCGAGATGCAAATCTTCACCCGCTTTCGCGCCATGACCCAAAACCAGATGGCAATCCTCATTTCCCACCGCTTCTCTACTGTGCGCATGGCGGATCAAATTTTAGTACTGGAACAGGGCGTTGTGGTTGAACAGGGCACCCATGAGGAACTACTCCGCCGGAACGGACGCTATGCCCATCTATTTTCGATCCAAGCGGCAGGCTATCGGTAACAGGCAGAAGGCAGAAGGAGAAAAGCGTAGAAGGAGGGAGGAAAGACCGCCTGGAGGTGTGGGAGCATCGGAAGTGTAAGGTACTAAAAGTTCATCTCCACAAATCATTTATGCAAACACGAGAATTGGGTACGTCTGGAATTCAAATTACGCCGATTATTACGGGCACCTGGCAAGCGGGAAAATCCATGTGGGTGGGGATTGAGGATGCCGAGACGATCGCCGCGTTGCGAGCAGCGGTGGAGGCGGGCATTACTAGCGTCGATACAGCGGAAGTGTATGGTAAGGGTCATTCCGAGCGAGTCGTGGGGGAAGCCCTGGCAGGAGTGCGCGATCGCGTGGTGTACATGACCAAAGTATTCGCCAATCACCTCAAGTATGACCAGGTGATCGCTGCCTGCGAAGGGTCGCTGACCAACCTGCAAACTGATTATATCGACCTGTACCAAATCCACTGGCCCGCTGGCACCTGGAACAGTGAAGTGGTGCCGATCGCCGAAACCATGCAGGCATTAAATGACCTGAAACAGCAAGGCAAAATTCGGGCGATCGGGGTTTCCAACTTCTCGCGGGCGCAATTGGCAGAAGCGATGCAGTATGGACGCATTGATAGTCTGCAACCCCCCTATTCCCTGTTCTGGCGGTATGTGGAGCAGGAATTGCAGCCCTACTGCGTGGAACATTCCATCTCCATCCTGGCCTATTCGCCGCTGGCCCAAGGGTTGCTCACTGGGCGGTTCCAGCGGGGACACCAATTTGACCCGGAAGATGTGCGGGCAAAAAGCAAGCTGTTCAACGGCGAAAACTTCGATCGCGCTCTGGATGCACTAGATAAATTGATCCCGATCGCCGAGCGCCACCAGACCACTTTAGGAAATCTGGCCCTTGCCTGGTTAATTGCCCAACCCCAAACTCAAGCGATCGTGGGTGTTCGTAATGCGGAGCAGGCGAGCCAAAATGCCAAAGCGGTGGAAGTGCAGCCATCTGAGGAGGAATTAGCAGAAATCAGCGAGATCGGGAATGCTGTCTTTCTCCCGATGCAAGACGGCAACCCGGTCATGTGGAACTTTTAGAGGTACTTTTTAGACACTGCCCCTGGCTGACTGACACATCTTCTAATGTAGGTTGGGTTGAACAGCGTGAAACCCAACACCATCGATGCTTTCGTTGGGTTACGCTAACGCTAACCCAACCTACATAAAGAATCAGGGTTCCGGGAGTTGTGTCAGTCAATCAGCACTGCCCCTCAATCAGCGAACCGCAATCGGCCTACTTGAGATCAGCCTGCTTGCGATCGCCCCACTATGATCTGGGCTGTCCCAGTAAAGGCCGGATTTGCAAGCCGATCGCGGTGCCCATCAACGCAAAGATGATCCACACCCAACCATGCACACTGGTTGACGCAATCCCGCCAAAAAATGCGCTGACATTGCAACCATACGCGAGGAATGCGCCATAGCCCATAATCAGGCCACCTAACAGTGTCGTCAGAATCAGGGCCGCCGTGAAATTGCCTTTTGGCACCAATCGTCCGGCTAGGGCCGCCGCCAGAATTGCCCCCAAGACGATTCCAATATTCATGACTGAACTGACATCAGCAAAAATGCCCGCTTGCAAAGCGGCTTGACTGGCTTCACTGCCCCAAAATGGGCTACTAGTGGAATCCCACCCCAGCCAGGAGGCTGCTTGAGCCGCCCACAGGGCAAAACCCCAGGTAATTCGCCAGGGTTGTCCCGACAAAATCAGGGTGAACCAGTTCAACACGGCCAGGACGATCGCCCCAGCGACCAGCGACCATGGTCCGCGAAGAACAGTGGAAAGAAACCTGGATGGGTGAGTCGGTGCGGAGGTGGGTGAGTCTGTGGAGTCAGCGTCTTTACGTCTCTGACTCCACCAACGCAGAAGGATGAAGGCGAGGCTCAACAAAATGAATTGCACAATCACGGCTCCCCACCAACCGATCGTGTTGCCCAGGGAAATGGGGGGAGTGGCTGGTAGTCCGGCCCAAAGTTGGCGGGTCAGGCTTGCCCCAAACGCTCCCAGGCAAAAGGTCAGCAGCGTTAGCAGCATCGCCAGACTGCCACCGCCGATCGTGTAGAGGGTGCCACAACCACACGCCCCGCCCAATTGCATCCCAATCCCAAACAGCAGCGCCCCGATCGCCCCTTGCACACCCACCGGAGAGACCGCTCCCCGGACATTCTGGCCAAACACAGAGCCACTGGCGAGAACCGGCGCAAACAAAATCGTTGCCAGCCCCAGCATTACCAATTGGGCATACATCCCGGTGACCTCCCGCTGCCCCAGCAACTTGCGGTAAGCCGAGGCAAACCCAAAGCTGGAATGATATAGCGTCACTCCCAATAACCCTCCAATCAGAAACAGCACACTGTGTTTCCAGCCATAGTTGCTGAGCGCGATCGCGCCAATGGTAAGCAAAAATAGGGCGATCGCGATTATTAACCGTTGAGGCCGCAATCGATTGGTCAAGGGTTCAGGTGAGGAAAAGGGTTCCGAAATGCTGTTCATAATCTGGGGGTGCTGATTCAAACTGGAAAGGGATGAGTGCTAGCTCATCCCATCTCTAACGACTGTGATCGTATGTTTTGGTTAGCGGCGTATCAATTCCGCTTATTTTTTAATGGTGCGTTTGGGTGGTTCTGGAGGAGGATCACAACTGGCCAAACTGCTGTGAAAGAAACCACTCAAACTCACTAAGGAGATAGTTCCTAAGCAGAGTAGGAGAGAAAAAGAAAGCGATCGTGCGAACGACATACTTACCTCTAGCGAACATCAGACGTTAAGGTTTTTTCGGGGCCAGTCGCAACTGGCAAATTCGTGGTGCTGTACTCAGTCCAGGAGCCTTCATAGATGCGCACTTTAGGGTAGTTCAGCAAATGCTTCAGCACCAGGTACTGCAAAGTGGCCTCCCGACCTGTACTGCATGTGACGATAATATCATCGCTGGGCTTAATCCCGCGCTCTGCTAGCAGCTTGCGGATCTCGTCGAGAGATTTGAGCTTATGAGGGTTCTTCAAATCTTCTTGGGCATTATTGGCTTCTGTGAAGGTCGGCCAGGGAATATTCCGCGCGCCAGGAATATGACCATTGCGTACCCAAATATCCCGATCGCCCCGAAACAGTTCCGGTGGCCGCGGATCGATAAAGGTAACGCCAGGTTTGCCAATCAGTTGCTTGACTTGATCAAGGGATACGCGAATCGCTGGATTATCTTTCAGGTTGAAATTACCCACTTTGTACTGGGGAAAAACTTTGGTTGTGGTTTGACCAGCAGCTTTGTAACCGGCAAATCCACCATCTAACACATAGACATCTTTAACGCCCGATCGCTCCATCAGGTAAGCCACCATCGTTGCCCCCAGCACATCATTGCCGCTGGAGTAAACCAACACCTTGTTGTTGCTAGACACACCAGACTGCGCAAAAAGATTCGCTAACTTGTCGTTATCCCAGTACTGCACTGGCAACACTCCATTCGGCCCACGGAATGCCGTATCAGCGATGTTTACCGCGTTTGGCAAATGGCCAGCAATGTATTCCAGGGGGGCATTGCGCACATCAAGCACTCGGAGACTCGGATCTTTCGCATTTGCCGCCACCCAATCTGGTGAGACAAATTGCACGTTGGCTTTTGGTGTCGCCGCAAAAGATGGAAGAATCCATGAGGGGACAAGAATCAAACTGGCTATCAAGGCAGTAAGCAAAACAAAGACCTGCGCCTTCCTCCGATTCAATCGCGATCGCAAGTTCATATCTGGACTCCTTTTGATGGTTATCACGATTTGTCGAGCAACAAACCGTAGATTGTGTGCATTAAAATTAGATTGCCATAACTAATTGCTAAACACAAGCAAAAGAACCCCCACTGTCGTTCTCATGCATCACTATTGAGTACCCTTGACAGGCGTCCTTACACGAACTCCCCTATTTCAGGTGAGAAAGCGGATGAGATGCTTTTATGTCAAAAAACTTAAAGTATTTCACTCCCTTTTTAGGGATGGGGAGTTCTTAAATCCACATTTTTAGGAAAAGACAAGCAGACTCTGACCAAAAAATATTAGTGACAAATGTCATTTCCCCATCGTGACATCTATGAGAGGTAACTCCTGTGGTTGTTTTGATATTTTTTAAGTACCGAAAAATAAGGAGTGCCCCCAATGCAATCGTCCTATCGTGGTTCTAGAGCTTCACAGAGAATTGGTTTAACAAACTACCTGAAATGGGCAAGTAGCAGTTTTGCAGTAACTGGTGGAATATTACTGGCGTCTAAAACCCACATCAGCGGTTTTGGCTTTATCTTCCTGGCTCTAAGTTCTAGCCACATGCTCATGGCCACTTCTTTAATGGGCGATCGAAGCATGATGTGCTACTCTGCGGCTCTTTTTCTCTGTGTCGATTGCCTGGGAATCTACAGATGGTTACTTTCCTAAATCCTGAAGCCACATCCTGCCAAGGGCTAGAGACCAATCAACAAACCCTTCAAGCAGCAATGGCAGTCAGGAGCGGAGATCCGCCGTTATCAATTCCTTTTCTGGTACGGTTGTTAGAAAATCCGGCTAGCCCAATCGCATTACCTGGCAAGATTAATCTTTACAGTCATGACTGTCTGCATATTCTGTTGAATCGAGGCCAGTCTTTGCATGACGAAGCCTTTGTGGTTGGCTTCACGATGGGGAATGATGAGCAAACAAACTGGGTTCATCTTCTCATTTTTAAGGTCTTTTCTTTATGTTTCTACCCTCCCAAATACCGGTTTAATCAAGAACACCTAAAAGTATTTGATCTGGGTGTCACCTATGGCAGGGCCGTGAAAGTAAAAAACTTGAATCAGCTAGATTTTAGCCATTACCAAACTCAACCACTTGAGATTGTGCAGCGTCAATTGGGGATTGATTCTGAAATCTTACGAGTTTTTGAACAGATGGAAGACCTGTTAAGAAGCAGTCACTGAATCGTGGTTATGCCCACTTTAATGCCTTAACTCACGATTGGAACAGCCGCCGGACTTTCGCTGGCGATCGCTTTGCCATGTTGAGGATGGGTCAGAGAGCGGACATGCTCGATCGCCATTAATGTGGCTTCCGGTGTGGCCGGGGAGGCCAGCGGCACGTAATCAGGATTTTGGCCAAAGGCGGCAACAGCAGCCCGCATTGCTTCCCGCACGGAAAATGCCAGCATGAAGGGGGGTTCGCCCACAGCCTTACTGCCATAAATCGTGCCATCCTGTGCTGCCCGTGTGAGCAAATGCACATGAAATGCCTCTGGCACTTCGCTAATCGTCGGAATTTTGTAGGTGCTGGGGGCATAGGTGCGAAGGCGGCCCTGGTCATCCCAAACCAGTTCTTCCGTGGTCAGCCAGCCCATGCCCTGCACAAACCCACCCTCCACCTGGCCCTGATCCACTAGGGGATTGAGGGATTCACCCACATCATGCACGATGTCTACTTGCCGCAACTTAAAGGTGCCCGTGAACCCATCTACTTCAACTTCGCTCACAGCGGCCCCATAGGCAAAGTAGTAGAATGGCCGCCCTTGGAGCGTCGCCTGATCCCAATACAAGTTGGGGGTGCGGTAGTAACCTGTTGCTGAGAGCGAAATGCGGTTGTTGTAAGCGTGATTTACGACTTCGTTAAAGGAAATGCGATCGCGGGGATAGGTGCGACAAAAAATCCAATCGTCTTCAAACACAAGTTCCTCTGGCGTATCCAATTCCAGTAGCTGAGCCGCCAGGGTTGCCAGACGGGCTTTGAGCGTGTCACAGGCATCTTTCACCGCCATGCCATTTAAGTCAGCTCCACTGGAGGCGGCTGTCGCCGATGTATTGGGGACTTTATCGGTGCTAGTGGGCATGATGCGGACGCGATCGAGCTTGACTCCCAATGCTTTGGCGGCAACTTGCACCATTTTGGTGTGGAGTCCCTGCCCCATCTCCGTGCCCCCGTGGTTCAGTTGGATGCTGCCATCGGTGTAGATCAAAACCAACGCGCCGGCCTGGTTGTATTGAGTCTTGTTGAAGGAAATGCCAAATTTGACTGGCGTAATGGCAAGTCCTCGTTTGCGGTGGGTGTGAGTTTGGTTGAATTGGGCGATCGCCTGCTGCCGTTCCGGAAAATGGGCTGTTGCTTTTGCCTCATGCCAAACTCGCGCAATCCGATTATCAAACAACTCCTGGCCGTAGTGGGTGGTGTTGGTTTCACCGCTACCGTGATAGAAATTGCGTTCTCGTACCACATCCGGCGGCAGGTTGAGCGAGCGGGCCACGCGATCGAGAATTTCCTCAATCACTAGCATGCCCTGCGGGCCGCCAAACCCTCGAAACGCCGTGTTGGAGACTTTATTGGTTCTGGCAATGTAACCCTGCACATCGATGTGGGGCACATAGTAGGCATTGTCAACATGGAGCATGGCCCGCAGCAAAACCGGCGGCGATAGGTCTAAACTCCAGCCGCCATCGGCATAAAGCGCCACCTCTAACGCCACCAATTTACCATCCCGATCGCAGCCAACTTTGTAGCGGCCTAAGTACCCGTGGCGCTTGCCCGTGATCATCATGTCGTGGTGTCGCCGCAGCCGCACCCGGGCTGGTTGGCCGGTTTTGTAAGCAGCCAGGGCCACCGCTGCCGCCATTGGATTTGCTTGGGATTCTTTGCCACCAAAGCCGCCACCCATCCGGAGACACGTCACCGCCACTCGATTACTGGGCAGCCCCAACACCCGCCCCACAATGACCTGGGTTTCGGTGGGATGTTGGGTAGAAGAATACACCAGATAATTGCCTTCCATATCGGGAATGGCCCAACTGGTTTGGGTTTCCAGGTAGAAGTGATCCTGGCCGTTCATTTCCACTTCCCCCTGGATCACCATGTCAGCTGCGGCAAACCCAGTTGCGATCTCACCGCGCTGGCAACGTTGCGGTTTAGAGTGGAAGTTTTCTGTGGCGATCGCCTCCTGAATGGTCAACACAGGCGGCAACGGCTCGTACTCCACCACCACTTTAGCCGCACCCATTCTGGCCGCATCCTCCGTTTCCCCCACCACCCAAACAATCGGTTGCCCCCAGTAGCTCACTGCGTCGGTTGGCAACAGCGGTTCATCATGAACAATCACACCCGTATTATTTTCACCGGGGATATCTGCCGCCGTCAGCACCGTGACTACACCGACCACCTGCGTTGCTGGGGTGACATCAATGTTGAGAATTTTGGCGCTAGCGTGGGGAGATAGCACCGGATAAAGCGACAACATGCCGCTGGGTAAGCGTTGATCATCCGTGTAAATCGCCCTGCCGCTGACGTGTCCAGTGGCACTTTCATGAGGTTTCCGCTGTCCGGTGCTGCTCATCGTCAAACCTCCACTGCCTGTGGCTGCAATTCACTCATTTCGACAAAAAACTTTTCAAACAGGTTGGCGACTAGTAGGGTGCGGTAGTGGGCACTGCCGCGGAGATCAGTTAAAGGCGTAAAAGCTTCTTTCAACCGGATTTTAGCCTGTTGCACGGTTTCCTGATTCCACGGTTTGCCGATTAACCAATCTTCTACCGCGATCGCGCGGGCGGGTGTAGCAGCGACGCCACCGTATCCCAGGCGGGCATGGACGATCGTCTGGTGGGCTTCTAAATCCACGACAAAGGCGGCGGCAACAATGCTGATGTCGTCTGTACCGCGTTTCCCAATTTTGTAGGATTGGCTCAAGCGGGTGGTGGCCGTTGGCGCGATCGCCGTTGGGATGCGGATCGAAACAATTACTTCTCCGGGTTGGAGATCGGTTTGGCGATAGCCCTTGAAGAAGTGAGCCAACGGGATCACCCGCTCTCCAGCTAAACTCGCCAGTCGTAACTCTGCATCTAGTGAAAGGAGGACGGGCGGCAAATCGCCGATCGGGGAGGCGGTGCCGATGTTGCCGCCCAGGGTCGCTCGATTTCGCACCTGCCGCGCTGCGAACCAGTGCAGCATTTCATCCAAACTGGGAAAAACTCCATGAAGTCGCGTTTCAATCTGGCTCAGCGGCACTGCTGCCCCAACTTCCACCCAAGCAGCGGTGTGCTGCCAGATTTTCAATTCGGCCACGGCTTCCAGCGAAATCAGGGTGGGGTAGTGCTGCCGATGCCAACTCATTTCCAATCCCAGATCTGTCGCACCGGCCACCAGCATGGCATCGGGATCGTGCTGAAGTAATTCCAGCACAGTTTGAAGTTGGGTAGGGCGGAAGAATTGCTGCTGATTGCCGGTGTAGCTCAAGGCTGGAAGGTCGATCGCCGCCGTGGCTAATTGGGCTGAAAAGTGATCATCGGGTGCAATCATCGCGGCTTGCTGCGCGGCTTTACGGATGGGGAGGTAACCGGTGCAACGACACAAATTTCCTTCCACGGCCACATCATCTAAAGCACGATCGTAATACGCCGCGAACAAACTCATGATGAAGCCGGGTGTGCAATAACCACATTGGGAACCACCTGTTTGCACCATCGCCGCCTGAACTGGGTGCAATTGTCCGTTGGCAATCCCCTCCACCGTAATTACTGCTCGTCCGGCTACGGCTCCCAATGGGATCAGGCAACTATTTACCGCTTGATAATGGGGTTGCCCATCTGCCCCCTGACCGATTAAGGCAACTGTACACGCACCACAATCACCATCACCGCAGCCTTCCTTCGTGCCAATGCGCCGACTCTGGCGCAAATACTCCAATAAGGTCAGCGTGGGCGATACATCGTTCAATTCAATCGGTTGCCCGTTTACCGTAAAAGTCAGACATTCAGAATTTGAGGTCACAGCACTACACTGGTTCACAAGTTATTAGATTTATATTGCATACCAGATACACTCAAATTCAGACTTCAAATGTTTCTTTTAATACTTTCTCCTGGTGCAATTCGGCGTGCGAGGATTTGGTTCCGGTGACTAATGCTGCACCCTCTATAGAACCGCAACTGTCGTTTCCGGAGCGGCTAGATGCGGCTGAAATTACTCCCGCTATGCGATCGCTGTGGCTGCTCTCCGCCGGATTAATCGCTCTGGATGGGTTTGACTTTTTCATCATTGGCGTCGCCCTGCCCTTTCTGCAACGGGATTTTGGGCTTAGCTCAGTTGAAGTTGGAGCCGTCGCCGTGGCGGCGATCGTGGGTTCTCTACTGGGTTCTCTCAGCTTAGGCCCGCTGACTGATCGGGTTGGGCGACAACGCATGTTAGTTGTCGATATTGCCCTTTTTGTGATTGCCACAGCCGGTACCGCCTTCGCCTGGAATGCTCTATCTTTGGTGGCGTTTCGGTTTTTGGTGGGCGTGGCAATCGGGGCTGATTATCCTATCAGCGTCGCCTACATTACCGAAAATGTGCCTGCGCGAGCGCGAGGTCGCATGGTGATTAGCGCCTTTACGTTTCAGGCCGTGGGAGCATTGTTGGGAGCCATCACTGGCTTGCTTATCATCTTTCTATTCCAGCAGCTTTATCCAAATAGTGTGCAACCGGCGATTCAGTATGCGTGGCGTTGGATGTTGGGTGTGGGCCTGGGGTTGGCGATCGGCGTGGCGGCGTTCCGCTTCAGCTTCTTGTTAGAAAGCCCCAGCTACTACATCACCAGAGGGGAGTATGATGCGGCCTCCAAAGCGGCGTCTATTTTGCTAGATGAACCCATTACCCTGACACCACAAACAGATCCTCCCGATCGCCGCACCCAACTCCCATACAGTGCCCTATTTATGGCTCCTCTGCGTCGTTCTACCTTCCTCGCGGCCCTGCCCTGGTTTCTGCAAGATATTGCGACCTACGGCATCGGCATTTTTACGCCCACCATCATTGCAGTGCTGGCCCTGGCTGACCAAACAAATTTCTTGGCGCGGGAAATGGCGGCTGCGAGAGGAGCCGTGATCGTCGATCTGTTCCTGATTGCCGGGTTTCTGTTAGCAATCTTATTCGTGGAACGAGTTGGACGCATTCCCTTACAAATTATTGGCTTTGTCGGGATGGCGATCGGGTTGTTGCTGCTGACCTTATCTAACCTGGTTCATTCCGGTAACAGCAGCCTCATCCTGGTGTTTCTTGGTTTCTTCGTCTTCAACCTGAGTATGAATGCCGGTCCGAACTCCACTACCTTTCTGCTTTCGGGTGAAGTCTTTCCAACTTCGATTCGGGCTAGTGGAGCGGGATTTGCCGCCGCAGTTGCCAAAGCCGGGGCGATTGTTGGCACCTTCAGCATTCCCATTTTGGAACATCGATGGGGAGTCCCAACCTTACTGATTGTGCTGTCTGGCTGTTGTCTGCTGGCGGCCATCCTGACCTATCTCTTTCGGACTCCAGCGTCAGCAGCAAGCACTAGCCTTGATTAAACTGCAAGGGTAACTCGCATAGTGTCCAATATTTATTTAACGTGGCCATCACTTCAGCAAAGTTGATGAACGTTACAGGCTTGAGAATGTACCCGGCCACGTTGAGGTTATAGGCTTCAATACGATCGCGATCCTGGTTAGAAGTCGTCAACACGATGACTGGAGTCGATCGCAAATTAGGGTCAGACCGTAATTCCTGCAAAAACTCCAACCCGCCCATCCGGGGCATGTTCAAATCCAGCAGGATAATCCGCCGACTGGAAGGAATTGCTTGAACGTCGGGAACACCGCCTCGCAGCATTTCTAGGGCTTCGATGCCATTATTAGCAACATACAAGGGGTTGACAATGTTGTTCTTCTTAAATGCTCGCCGAACATTCATAATGTCAACTTCATCGTCTTCCACCAGTAAAACGTTAATCACTCGGTCATCCATGATGCGTATTTGTTAAATCGAATTGTTTATTTTTATAACAGCTTTCTACCATACTATAGAATTTTGCCGATAGTAGCCTTCACCCAAAAGGTGGAACGCCTAGACTCCTTCAAGTGCCAAGAAGTCACAACATAACCCTACCAGCTCGTTTTTCTGAACTGGCCCAATAATACGGCAATCCAGGCATCCTGCTGCGTCCCTCACTTTTTAAAAAGTGTGTTATGTTAAGCATAGATGCAAGCCGAAAGGCCGCATCGAACTCCAAAACTCTTGAGACTAACCGTTTAGGGACAAGGAGGTGATGCCCATGCAAGATAGTAGTAAATGCTTGGGTCATCAGACTGGAGCAAGCCAACTGTGCGCCGGAGCTGTTCTCTAATCGACAGTTCGATTCTAGAAGGCTCAAGTAGTCTGTAATCAGACTCGATAGAGTTCCTTCCGGCAGTTAGGTTTCAGTTTGAAGACCCTACTAGACCGCTCCCATTAAAGATGTCTCTCAACTCCGAGATGTTTTAGTGGGAGCGGATAGTTTTAAACAGCAAGATTTTGATTGATTTGGCAATGAACGCGCTCGATCGCCCCATTTCCCTCATCGACGCCCTGCGCACTCGTCGCCAGCGCTTAGCTGAGCTGATCGACGCACCACTGATTCTGTGGTCCGGCCAGAGCAGTTCTCGAAATTTCCCTGCAAACAAGTATCCTTTTCGGGCCAATAGTCATTTCCTTTACTTTGCGGGCCTGCCCTTAGAAAACGTTGCTATTCGCCTGTTTCAAGGCAAAATGGCGCTATTCATGGATGCCGCAACGCCAGCCAGCGCGCTGTGGCATGGTGAGTCTCCGCCCCCAGCAACGATCGCTGCCATGATCGGAGCCGATGCGGTGTACCCGTTATCGCAGTTGCCCGCTCAAGCTCAAGCTTGCGCCACTATTCCAGTGCAGGATGAGCAGACGCGCACCTGGCAGAAGGAAATTCTGGGGCGATCGCTGTTGCCACTTGCGCAAGCTAAAGGCCAGGATTGGGCACTTGCGCAGGCGATCGTTCATTTGCGCTTAACTCATGATGCTGCGGCCCTGGCAGAACTCCGGCAAGCCGCGGCTATTAGTGTTCAGGCGCATTTGGCCGGAATGGCCGCAACTCGTACCGCTAAGACAGAAGCGGCAGTGAGAGCGGCTATGGAAGCGGTGCTGATTGCGCATCAGGCAACTCCCGCCTACACCAGCATTGTGACTACGCAAGGTGAAGTGTTGCACAACGATCGCTCACATTTACCCCTGCGATCGGGCGAGCTGTTGCTGGCCGATGTGGGTGCAGAAGTGAATTCTGGTTGGGCTGCGGATATTACTCGCACCTGGCCCGTATCGGGCAAGTTTTCGCCGACTCAACGGGCAATTTACAGCGTTGTTCTGGAGGCGCACGATCGCGCGATCGCGGCAATGCGTCCGGGGGTTGAATATCGAGATATTCACCTGTTGGCTTGTGAAACGATTGCTGCCGGGTTAGTTGATTTAAGTATTTTGCATGGCGATCCAGTCGACCTGGTGGCCCAAGATGCCCATGCCTTATTCTTTCCTCACGGGATCGGGCACTTGTTGGGATTGGACGTGCATGATATGGAAGATCTGGGGGATCTTGCTGGGTATGCACCGGGAAGAATTCGCAGCGATCGCTTTGGCCTGGGCTATCTCCGGTTCGATCGTCCACTCCAATCGGGAATGCTGGTCACGATCGAACCTGGATTTTATCAAGTCCCGGCGTTGCTGAACGATCCCGATCGACGCGCAAAGTATGAAAGGGTTGTGAATTGGGAACGGTTAGCTGAGTTTACTGATGTCCGGGGAATTCGGATTGAAGATGATGTCTTGCTAACAGAAACCGGCACTGAGATTTTGACGGCAGATTTGCCGACTGCGATCGCAGCTTTAGAAGCTATTTTGACTAATGAATTCGCTTCGAAATGAGTTGCTCTTCCAAAGCTGCAATGCGGCTATAGGCAGCCGTCAGTTGGGCGGTCAGACGTTGAATTTGAATTTCTGGAGACAATTGCCTTTCACTGCTTTGAATAGCTGAATCTAAACTATCACCGTCAGTTAGCACATCTTTATGTTCCAAACTGGGATCAATGCTGAAGATACTGCGGGGGTGACGATGTCCAACCATACTATTCGTATCAGCATGATGTCCTTGCTCAGAGCCAAGTTTGCACTCAGAAACAATTTCCGACACTCGAATGCTTACCTGCTCAATCAGTTGATGTAAGCCATCAACTTTAGAGCTTAAAGCGGTTAGCTGCTTTTGCAAGGTATCCATACTTTGTCCAATGATTCCTATGAATAGTTGCCCTCATTCTAGGAACTACTCACAATCAATTCGCCTTATTCCTGAATCATTTAACGTTTGTACCAATCGCTAAGCAATAAATTATCTATCTTAAGGTTAATTAACTTCTCATCCCGTAAAAATGACCTGACTTGACAAAGCCTTACGGGGTGAAAGACGCAAGTAATTACAAATTTCTGCTAAGGATTATGGATTAAATTACCTATGGAGTGGGTGTCTCACCCGCCTGGACGGGCAAGACGTTCGTGAGCAGTTCGGTCGAGCCTCTCTGTCGAGACCTCAGTCGAACGATGCCCATCTCACAAAAATTGCAAGTGATTTAATGCTCATTCCTAAGCCCTGCAAGCCTGATTTTGATGGCGTCAGCGAGACTCTATGCGGTGTCAGGATGTCAGAATAATAATGAGTTTAATTCGTGATGCTTTGGAACACAGAAAATTGTTGTTTAACTCAACTTCTCTAAGCATCAATACTTATCAGATGCAAACCCTTCTCTAGAACCCGTTTCTTGGATTGATTGAATGCTAACTTTCGAAGAATTTTTTGCGGCTTGTGCTGGCGTGTGGCGAACGGAACGAATCTATCACTACCCACAATCTGGGGAAGTGGAGCGATCGTACACAGAGTTTCGGGTTGCGGCTTTGCACGAAGCTGCGAAACAAAAAATCTTGTCGCCCTACATGTCGGGTGAGCTAACGATCGCAGCGGCAGCCCTAACTTCTGACGCGCCCAGTTGTCCCGGTTTTGCGATCGCCTTCGAAACCCGCTCTGAAACCGGGGAAGAAGTCTCGATGAGTTTGAGTGCCCTGTTTGTTCCCAATGTCTACATCACGCAGCCCATCGAACTGCCAAAGTTACCGATTGCGGCCCAATTAGCTGCCAGTGATGAGGTGATTGAGGGGGTTTATTTGCGGGATGAGGGGTATTCGGAAGCGGGGGCGATCGCAGGCCGATTCACCTACCAACCGACTCGCCAAACGCTGGAAATGACCACTTACTATCGGCGTTCTGTTGCGGTCGATCAAATGCGCTTAATTGCGCCAACGCTGCGCATGCGGACGATCGTCACCTACCAACGACCCGCAGCCGACGAACTGCCAACAACGATTACACTGGTTGGGTTTGGGTTGGAACATCGACAGGTGGTAGCAGGATGACAAATGAAGAAAATTTGATGGGGCGGCGATCGCTGCTCCGAGGTGTTAGCACCTTAGCCTTTAGCACGCTCCTGGCGGGTTGTTCTGGCCGCGCAGGGACAACGCTACGATTATTGATCTTACGGGGATCGATCCCCCCCCAGTTTGTTGGAGCATTCCAAAGCGCCTATGCTCAACAACAATCCGATGGGGTCAAACTTAATGTAGAGTCCCAGGCGCAACTCCACATGCTCTTTTCGCAATTGCAAACCTGGACACGATCGCCGACGACAAATCCGCCTCAGTCTTCCTTTTGGGATTCCTTGATGCAGTGGATTCCTGGGGTTGGTCGGTCAAATCGCACCGTTTCTGATTTGGCCACGTTGGGCGATTTTTGGTTAGAAACAGCCATTCGCCAGAAATTAATTGCGCCGTTGGATGTCAAGTCGTTGCCGGGATGGGCGACGATCGCCGCAACACCTCAATTCCAGCAACTCGTTACACGCAATTCTCAGGGACAACTTGATCCCACTGGCCAGGTTTGGGCCGTCCCCTATCGCCTCGGAACGGCTGTAATTGCCTACCGGAAAGATATTTTTGCCCAGCGCAACCTGCAACCCCCTACCGATTGGGGCGACCTGTGGCGGGCGGATCTGCGGCGACGTATTTCCCTACTTGACAATCCCCGTGAAGTGATTGGTTTGACCTTGAAAAAGCTTAACCAGTCTTACAACATTTCAGATTTGTCCCGTGTTTCTGACTTGCAAGCAGAACTGCAAGCGTTGAATCAACAAGCGAAATACTACAGTTCCACGTCTTATTTGCAACCATTACTGCTGGATGATGTGTGGATGTCTTTGGCCTGGTCAACGGATGTGTTGCCGTTGCGGGAACGAAATCAACAAATTGGGGTCATTGTGCCGCGATCGGGTACGTCTCTCTTTGCGGATTTGTGGGTGCGTCCGGCTGGGAGTGCGGCTTCTTTACCTGCTGCTGCCAACCAATGGATTGATTTCTGCTGGCAACGCAATTATGCGACGCAACTCTCTCTGGCAACGTCGGCAGTGTCTCCAGCTTTAATTGGAACGGCGATCGACCAATTGCCACGAGGCTTTCAAGATCAACCTGCGCTATTACCTGATCTGGAAATATTCAAGCAGAGCGAATTTTTGTTGCCCCTTACTCAAGCTACCATGCAGCAATATCGCGACTACTGGACGGAGATGCGCCAAAGTTGAGGCGAGGTTGATCAGACCTTAGATTGACGAATTTTTTAGTTCTCCTTTGGATACTCAAAAAGTAAGCGATCGCGTTCAATCAAAACCGATGACTGAAAAGCAAGCCAATCAACCAGTGTTTCAAACTCCCAACCCAGATGAGTTAAAGAAAGCCGCTCAAGAAGATCCAATTCACGAGCGTGAAGGTGCAGAAGAAGCCGACGTTGCCGGGGAATTTGTTGAAGATCAATCGGCTCAGATGGGGCGAGAAATTTCTGAAGATATGGCAAACAGCCAAACTACGATCGCCAATCTCGGTGGCCATTGAATACATCAGAACGTGGCAACTTTAAATCGGGCCAATGAGCGGCCTGAGTTGACCATGATTGAATGTAGACTTCCCGCTGCTTCCCCTGTGACTGGCACATCAACAGGATTCTGAATACAGCGATGCTTAAGGTGATTCACGAATGGTATTAGCTTTTCCAGAGTTTAGTTGAACAATTCTTTCCCAAATAATTGCTCCATCTGGGTCACAAAAGTTCTGCATAAACTCAAGTGTAAATCGATTAACTACCTTGCCATATTCAGATTGAAATTGCTCATTATTTTCCCGTGCTTTGTAACCAAGCGGCTCAATAATATCCGTATACAAAAGCTCATTTCCAGAAATGAATTCCCAAAACCGCTGGCCACACAACTTTAAATAAGTTCCCTTATCTGGTTGGTCATCTTTGCCATAGCAACATCCATTCACTGCAATGACATTTGCAAAAGTTGCATTCGTTCTTACTATTTTTTTGGCCTTATTGAAGTTTTCGACCATTTTCTTAATTTGAGAACTATTTCCCCAATTTGGTCCAGATTTGATTGATACAATGTATCTCGCTTGGTCACGTTCAAACTCTAGGTCAATGCCCTCTGCGAATGATTTCCTGCCACCAAAAGCTTGAGTGCAGATAAATATTGCAAGTCCCTCTAAAAACCCTCCAAATAAACCTTCTTCTGAAGAAGATAAATGAGCCTTCAAAAGTTCCTCGACAAGGCTACTTGCCGTGATTAAGTTTTTTGCCTTAAATAGGTAAGGATTTTTTCGCCTAAGAATATTCTTCAACTTTAGTCTAGTTAGCCCGTTGATTCGGCTTTCGTGAAATTGAGGGATATTCGCCTCAACATATTGACTAATGTCGTGAGAATTAATGGGTAACATACTTGGAAGATTTCTCCAAGAGCTTATGCTGTAAGGGGTCCAAACTAGATACAGCCAGTTCATAATACTCTGAAGAAATTTCAATCCCAACAGAGTTACGGTAAAGTTCTCGGGCAACCTGACAGGTTGTGCCAGAACCCAAAAATGGATCTAGGACCCAATCGCCTTCTTGAGTAAAAAGCTTAATAAACCACTCCGGAAGTGATTTTGGAAATGCTGCACTATGCTTCTTATTACCACATTCAGTAGATAGATGAATTACATTCGTAGGATAAACTTTATCTCTACCTAGCCAATTAGAAATATTCTTGCCAAATCCACTGCCAACTTTTGACTCATCTCTCGTTCGATCGGTTTCGCTCAAGTTTTTAAGTCGAGTATCTGCCCAACTTCCCATTGGAACCATGACAGCTTCCTGGTACATATTGAACTTCTTGCTTTTATTAAACTGCAAGCAGCGTTCCCAAGCATCTCTAAATCGATTTGGCCATTTGCCAGGGTAGCAATTTTTCTTGTGCCAGATAAACTCCTCAGTCCAAAGCCATCCTTGTTTTCGCATTTCAAGTATTAGCTCTAAAACATAGGTATGTCTCTCTCCGTTTACGACCTTTTCTTTAATGTTTAAAATGAATGTGCCGGTTGGTTTGAGTACTCTGAAAAACTCTTGTGTTTTTGGCAAGAACCACTCAACATATTCATCAGGTTTAATTCCTCCGTACGTCTTTGCGCGACTATCAGCATAGGGCGGGGAGGTAACGATTAAATCAAAGGTGTTATCGGGAAAATGAGCAAGTTTTTCTAAGCAGTCACCTGGCAGGATGGTAGTTTGAATTTCATATTTGGATTCATTTGCATAGTTGGCAAAATGACTACTGATGTTAGTCGCACTTCCTGGCATTTTTAGTACAAATGTTTAGGCTTAACATAAGGCCAATTCTAGAGCAGATTCTTCAACTTGGCGAATAGGTAGAATGTAATCTTGCAAAAGATCAACACTGGGCTAGCAGGGAACATCGTAGCCAAAGAGGTTGGGGTTAACTTCACTCAGGTTTAAGTCTGACAAGCCATATTCAGCCCACCGGCGATCGACCATAGCAGCGGTGTCGGGGTCAGATTTGAGGGTTTCGCTCCAGGGGCGATCGCTCTCAGGATACATTTTTGTCGTCGCATCGATGCCCATGCGGCTACCAAGTCCTGGCCGTTCAGTCGCAAAATCCAGAGAATCAAAATGGTTGTCAGGCAGAATGAACACATCCCGCACCGCATCCACCTTTGATGTAATTGCCCAGACGACCTGGCGTGGGTCACGGATGTTGATGTCTTTATCCACAACCACCACAAACTTGGTGTAGTTGAACTGGGGTAAGGCAGTCCAGAAGGCCAATGCTGCCCGCCGCGCATGACCAGGATAAGCTTTGTCGATCGCAATGACTGCAATCTTGTAAGACAGCCCTTCCATCGGCAAGAAAAAGTCCACAATTTCTGGCACTTGTTGCCGCAGGATCGGCGTGTAGATGCGGTTAAGGGCGATCGCCATCATGGCATCTTCTTTGGGGGGGCGACCGCTAAACGTAGTCAGATAAATCGGATTTTTGCGCTGCGTCATGCAATGAAACCGAAGCAGCGGCGCTGTTTCATTCACCCCACCGTAATAGCCCATGTGATCGCCAGCCGGTCCATCGATCGCCGTTTCTCCAGGGGTGATTGTGCCTTCCAACACAAATTCGGAATCCGCTGGCACGTCTAGATCGACTGTTTTACATTTGGCTAAATTAATTCCCTTACCGCCATACAACCCAGCAAATAACCATTCTGAAAGATCGACTGGCAACGGAGTAGCGGCGGCCATGATCACGAGCGGATCAACCCCCAGCGCGATCGCTACTTCCAGGTTTTTGCCCATCTCTGCGGCTTTCCGTAAATGGCGCGTTGCCCCCCGCACCGATAACCACTGTACTGTCATGGTGTTCTTCGATTGCAGTTGGAGCCGATACACACCGACATTCACAATCTTGGTTTCGGGATCTTTCGTGATCATCAAGCCCAGGGTGATCACCTTATCGGCATCGCCAGGATAAACCCGCAGCAACGGCAGTTTGGTCAAATCCACCTCATCCCCTTTAAGCACAACTTGCTGGCAGGGCGGAAATAAGTCGCGATCGGGCTTGGCCTTAAGCACATCAAACAACGCCATCCCCAATTCCACCGCTTGAGAAAGCTTTTTCGGCGGACGAGGTTGGTACAACAAGGCTAATTTCTTGCCCAGGGTTTCCAATTCAGCGGGATGCTCCATGTTCATGGCCCAGCAGACGCGCTCCACAGTTCCCATCAGATTAACGGCTACCGGGTAGGGCGACCCTTTGACATTTTCAAACAGGAGTGCTGGCCCACCGCTCTGCAACATCCGATTGGCAATTTCAGCAATCTCCAGGTTTGGATCAACCAGTGCTTTGATACGACGTAATTTGCCTCTTTGTTCCAGCAGTTTGATGAATCCTTGCAGGTCTCGCGCCATGATAAAGCAATGTAAAGCGTTCGTCTTCCATTATGCGGCGCGATGGGCGCAATCGGCTGCCAGATGCGCTAGGGTGGCGTAGCAGATCCGAAACAGGCCATCGTACTGGTTAGATGGCATAACTCCTGTCGCAATTAGGGCGGCTGCTATAACTGTTTTCATATCCTTGGCGTTCCCCACCGACATGTTGAAGAACCCCGATCGCCTGAATTCCGTTAGCCGAAGATGGCTGCTAAACCTACTCCGAGGTGTAGGCGCAGTTCTACTGGCCAGTTGTTTACCCAAACGATCGAATCTGGCTGTGGCTGCGCCGGATTGCATTGTCCGCCCTCAACAAACTGAAGGCCCCTACTTTGTCGATACGCGGCTGCAACGCTCAGATATTCGCTCCAATCCTGGAGATTCGACGCCCAAGCCAGGCATCCCGTTACAATTGCGATTCCAAGTTTCGCGGCTCAATGGCACCCAATGTCAGCCGCTACAAGGCGTGATCGTCGATATTTGGCATTGCGACGCCGCGGGAGTCTATTCCGATGTTGCCGACTGGCGCGCCAACACCACAGGGCAAAAGTTTTTGCGCGGCTACCAAGTGACCAATGCCAATGGTGTGGTGCAATTCTTAACGCTCTACCCCGGATGGTATCCAGGGCGTACAGTTCACATTCACTTCAAAATTTGGGCAATGGCCTCAGATCGATCGTATGAATTCACGTCGCAACTGTATTTTGATGACACGTTGACCGATCGAATTCACGCCCAGGCACCCTATGCTCAACCCGGACAACGCAGAACTCGCAACACCAACGATGGTATTTTTCGGCAAGGGGGGAAACAGTTGATGCTGGCGGTTGTGCCATCCGACGAGGGTTACACGGCCACCTTTACCCTGGGTTTAAGGCTGGCATAGGCTTGCATTGGGCCAACTTCGGCGCGGCCTTGGCTGTTCAAAGAAGGTCGGGTAATGGCTTAAATCCCCTGTGAGGCGAGTGTTTCATGCGTTCAGATGGGCTAGTTGGCCATCCCCCAAAAATTGCAGTTGATTGATGGCTTTGGTCAGAACGTTTGGGCCAAGGAGACTGTTGCAAAGACAATGCTGGGTTCCAATAATAGCCATCTGCGAGCGGTAGACGCTTTCGCCAAATTAAATAACATTTTCTAATGTGAAAAGGGGGTGACAAACCTGTGACGCTGGCGTATATTTAAGTAGTGTGAGGAGCGAACCAGCGAGACCGCCGAGACGAAACACGGACAGTCGTCGGCGGTCTTTCTGATTTTAAAGAAAGCAATCCTCAACAAAGCAATCGGTAGCGGCGGTAAGCAGATTTCAGATATTGAAGAATCTATTAGCGATCGTCGGTCTACCAGCGATAAGGACTGATCGGTCAAGTTGTTTTGCGTGGCTAATAGCAAGCAGTCATAAGCAATGTTGGAAATTGGGTGAGCCTGCAACCCACGACTAGTGTGGGGAAGAACCACACTTTAAAGAGGTTAAAGAGCTTGAAATCGATCGATTTCAAGCTCTTTGTTCATCCTTCTTGGATCACCCTGTGGTAAATCTAGCTAGGGCTGATGGCGTAAAGGAAGACGCGGAATCGTCGTGACCACACGCGACCTTAGGCTGGATTCAAGAAACGGCTAGCAAACTTGAAAACATCACCCAGATCGTTACTGCCACCATTCAGGAAGGCACTAAGTAGGGGGTTCGTGGCACCAGGCTTACTGGAAGCGCCCATATTGAGTAACCCAGCAACACTCGACAGCACAGTTGGCAACATGGCCTGAATCATGCCTGCATTTAAGCCAGTCTTTTGAGCGATGCCTTGAATAAGTTGCTGCTGCACTTGGGGCGGAAACAGGGTTTGCAATGCAGTTGCAGGTGCGCCAGAACCGGTGAGTTGCCCCACTAAGCCACCCAAATCGGCCCCGCCAGGAAGATTACTATGTTGTTTTTGCAGGAGTGGCCCCAACAAACTGCCCGCTGCTGAGAAGACAGATTGCATGGTTGAAGTATCAACTCCTTGATTCGCGGTTAGTTGTTTAACACCGTTGGCAAGGTTCTCTAATTGAGCCACACTACCGTTTTGGTCGGGGTTGTTAATCGAACTCAAGACATCAAAAAACATTCCCATGATGAATCTCCTACGTAAAGTGAGTACATGCAGTAAGCAATTAGTTCGGCGTTGAATGGTGCGTTATTGAGCCGGAACGCGGACATGGAAGGAGCGGATTAGTCGTAACCAGCGGTTGTCGTCGGTGAAGTAACCCAACTCGGCAATGTAATCTCGATCGCTAACGGGAATCACCACATGCTTATCCTGATCGGATTCGTTGCACACATAGGTCTGGGTGCTATGGGGTGTTTGATAGTCAATATCCAGATTGGTGGCATCATGAATCCGTAACATCATCCGCCGCCCGCCCTGTTCGCGCAGAGCTTGCTTATAGGAGTTTGATACTTCCCAGTAGGCATAAGCGTCCCTGGCGTTGCGGGGCACCAAAATGATGCGGCAGTCATGGGGTTGTTCGGGGGTGGTGCTAGAAACCGGGGGTTGTTCTTCAAATTTGGCTCTGGCGGTGGCCCCAATGCCAGCGACTGCAGCAGCTCCACCCGCGATCGCTGCTCCTACGGCCTTAGTCGCATCTCCCGTTAAGCTGGTAGCCTTTTCGGAGGCGCGATCGAGCAAGTTCGCTGCGCCTCTGGATGCATCGCCTGTGAGGCCAGTAACTTTTTCTGTCACTGTGTCCAAGCGACCTGGTTCATCCTTTGCCGTAATGGTTGAGCTGTCGATGTCAGCTGCTAATTTGGTGGCCGCCGCACCAGCAGCTAAATCCATAGGATTAGACTTTTGGACAACCTCTTGCAAGGTGGCAGGCACATGCACCGGATCAGACTTTGCAATACTAAGCCAGCGATTATCTTGAGTAGCGTAACCCAGTTCGGCCACGTAAGAACGGTTTGGCGCGGGGATGGGCACATGCAAATCCGGCGATCGCTCGTCGCATTCATACTGCCGTACACTGTGCGAGCCTTGTTTGCCAGGAGTGATGTCGGTGGTGTCGTGCACTCGCACCATCAGCTTTTGGCCACCGGCTTGCTTTAGCTCAGCTAGCCGCGCTTCGGGCACTTCCCAGTAAACATACCCTTGCTGTGGCGAGCGGGGGGTCATGATCATGCGGCTCGGTTCCAAAACACGGCTCCCAGAAACCAGGCTGCGGGCGGCAGCGGTTGCTCCGGCAGCGGCAACACCCGTGGCGGCCAGAGTCGCGGCAGTTTTCAGGCCAGCACTGTTGCCAACGGGGGGGCAGGCTGGAACGCGCACATGCTCAGAGCGGACTAAGCGAATCCAGCGATTGTCGGCAGTGAGATAGCCGAGTTCGGCCACATAATCCCGGTTGTCTACAGCGATCGGCACATGCAGATCGGGATCACCCTCCACACAATCAAATTCCTTCATCTGGTGGGGCGTTTGCCGTTCCATGTCGCGAATGTCAGTCACATCGTAGAGGCGCAGTTTAAGATCCCGCCCTCCCTGGCGACGAGCTTCCGCAAACCGTTCTTCCGGCACTTCCCAATAAGCGTAGGCATCGCGGCAATCGCGTGGAGTCAAAATCATGCGGGCTCCGTCGGTTGCAGCAGCAGCAACGGGGGGAACTGCGGCTCCGCGCCCTTTCAGCAACCACCACAGGAGGGGAATGCCTAGTAACGGTAACAGAAGCCACCACCAGGGCGATGGGCCTGTTGCCTGGTCTTGCGTGGTCGTCGGTGCAGTTGTCGCTTCTGCCGTTGGGGATGCGGTTGCGTCTGCGGTTGGGGCAGTAGTTGCTTCCGTGGTGGGGGCAGCAGTCGCGTCTGGAGAAGGGCTGGCTGCAACAGTTGGGCTGCTAGTGGTGCCATCGGGTGCGGTTGTGGTTGTCCCCTGCTGAATTGCCGTTGCCTCTTGCTGGAGTGCATTTGCAATGGCAGTTTGGCCAGCCGCCGAGGTGGCAACTCCCAGGAACGCTAACGTCCCAGGACTGTCTTCTTTGTAGACGTAGCTGCGCGGTTGGGAGTAGGGATAGCGCGGGTCGGTCGGCAAGGTATCGTGCATGGGCAGCACTGTCACTGTGGGCTGGTTCACAACCTGGCTAGCGATCGCGTAGCTGATGCCATCTTTGCCCAGTTCGTTGATGACCGCTGTTGTATCGTCTGCCACTTGCGTCGCGTTGGCCCCTGTTTGAAAGGGAGCCGCCTGGAACACGGGATAGCTGCTCAATGCTTGCCGCGTGTCGCTGGTTTCGGGGCGATCGATGAATCGAATCGGTACATTAGGCCCACCTACTTGAGCCCAATTGGTAATTTCACCGCGAAACATCCTAGCGAATTGTTCAGCCGTAATGCTGCCTTTAAACGGGTTGTCAGCACCCACAACAATCGCGATTTTCTCCCGGTCAATGGGCACAACTTTGAATCCTTGCGCTTTTTCCGCTGCGGTCAAAGGCCGCCCAACTGCGGCCAAATTCACGCTGCCATCGGTTAATCCCTTTAACGCCGGAGTGCTGCCATTCGTCGCTAAATTGACCTTTGCATTGGGAAACTTTTGTTCAAACTGTGGTTTTAAGGCTTGATTAATCGTGGTCATGCTACTGGAGCCATCTACCGTCAGGGTTGTGCCATCGGGTAAAGAGGTGGGTAGCTTGAAGGTTGGTGCTGTTGCCGGAGCTTGAGCAAGCAGCCCTTTGTGAGCGTCGATCGCAACCCAAGCGCTCATTAGCAACAGGGGCGTAGCCGTCACTGAAGTGATCAATCTCCAGCGGTTAGGAGATTTTTTTGGATGTCTCAACATAGTGATGTGTACCCAGTGAAGAACACAAAAAACGCAGTTCGGTCACAGACATATAGCTTTGGTCAGAACGCTTAGGCCAGGGGAAAAGTTGAAAAGCAAATACTGAATCGGCGTTCTAACTCACTTTCGCCACGTTACACACGGCTACAGCTATACATTGCCATCAGACTAAACTAGAAAAATAAAAAACTGATAAGAACGACCTGTTTGTTTGAGCTGGGTCAGCCGCGATCGCTGTATTGCCGGTGACATTTTTATGGAAAACCGCTAACTGGGCATTGTATTGACAACATCCCGACCCGGTTTAGCGGCTCGCTTAGGCAACGCAAATGATAGAATTAGCCCCAAGATGACCAGCGCCAGCAGCGATAATAACGAGAACTGCAATGCTCTCATAGCTGCATCGGGAAACATCGCATTCAACTGCGTGCGGACCGAGGCAGGCAGTCCATCGAGGAAATCACGGCGCTCCTCTTGACTAAAGGTTTGAATTACCGACTGCAACTGATTAATCGCCATCTGGCGAGTCACTGGTGAGAGCGTTCCCCCAAAGGCTTGGGAGACATCATCAACCAAATCGGTGGAAAACACGGTAATCAATAAAGTGCCAAAAATACCTCGACCTAAAGAGCTGCCAACGTTTTGCAATGGGTTGTATACGCCACTGGCTTCTGCTTTTTCGTGGGGTTGGGCAGCGGAAAATGCAACTCCAGCAATGCTAGTAAAAAACAGGCCGGAGCCAAGCCCCATGATAAAAAGAGCCGGGAACAGGCTGAGCGCCGTCATTTGTGGAGAGATGGCGCTGCGTAAAAATAACACGCCTGCACATACCAATGCTAATCCAGCTTGAATGAGATGCCGGGAAGCGATCGTCTGAATTCTCCGGTTATACGTCCCAGTGAAGAAAGCAATCAGCGTCGCCAGCGTGTAGGGGAAAACAGCCAGTGCCGTTTGAAAGGAATTCAGCTTGAGTACAGTCGGGATGAATTGGAACAGGTTAAATTGCACACCTGCCACTGCAATGCTGTGCAAGATCGCTGTGAGTGCCCCTAACACAAAAACTTTCCGCCTGAGTACTCCAGCCCGGAATAGCGATGGTAAGCCTTTTTGCGCAGCGCGGCGTTGCCAGAAGAAAAAGACACCCAAGAAAACCAGCCCTGAGGCCATGAGAATTGGTGCGATCGAGAGTGGAAACGGGGGCACCACAAAGCCGCGAATTTCAAAAATTTGTTTCGGCTCCCACCAACCGTATTCACTGGCCAAGCTCAACCCCAAAAGCGTTAATCCCAATCCCAGCAACGAAAAAATGCCCCCAATCCAATCTACGGGTAAGGTCACGGGCGGCTGGTGATATGGGGCTACGCGGGTTAAGCCATAGATGACGGGAAGCAGCACAAGTTGAGGGAGGAAGGCAACGCGCCAGCTCATTTGAGACGCGATAAATCCGGCAGATAACCCGCCCGAAATGCCACCCGCGATCGAGGCCAACACCATCACCCCCCCGGCTTTGCGTTCGGCCTCATCATCGTAGAGAAAGTCCATCAATGCCCAAGACGAATCGATCAGGGGACTGGCTGCAACGCCCAGCAAGAGGGCATACCCAAACGCTAACCATCCAGGTGAGGGAGACAGAGCCGCTACAACTAGGCCGATCGCGTATAGAATTAACCCAGCCACAAGAACTCGCTTGCGCCCATAAACATTACTCAGGTTTTCAGTTGTTGGGGTAGATGCCGCCGTTACCAGGGAACACAACACCAACACACTCTGAATGAAACCCATACTGGCTTTGAATTCTCGCACGATCGCGGGCATCATTGGCGGAATTACACCCAGGGTAAAAGCCACTACAAACAGGGCAAGACACAATCCGATAAACGTTTGGCGATTCAGATTGGCAGCGGGCGATCGTTCGTTCATTGGCGAGTTAAAGCCAGGCATACAACAGGGTTACAGCCCCCAAAAATGGGGATTTACTCTCTCACATTCAACGCTAACAGTAGAAGCAAAATCCTAATTAAAACATTAAGAAATCAATTTCTTATTACTTCCTTACATTTGTTTCTTATCTATATAAGAAGCGAATTTTACGTTCGCAACGACCTCTAAACGTCCTGCCGATGGTGTCATGCGATCGGCAGGTTTTATGGTGACACTAACCTTGTCAATGTCAATAGTGAGGGGCTTTATTACTTTCTTACTTTTGCCGTGATAGTGTCTAATTGCATTCAGACGCTTCAACCAACAAGTTACTTGTATGAGAGGATGAGTCAATGAGTCAACAGTATTTTTCAGATGTGGAATGGGCAACGTTGAAACAAGCCCCCATGAAGGCGATACAGGTTGTAACCCTGGCAGACAAAACCGATCCAGTATCCTTTTTAAAAGAAACCCGGCTGGCGATCGAACTGTTGAGTGCAGAACAACAACAAGGTAGCTCAAGTGATCTAGTCAACGCCTTGTTAGCTGCAATGAATACCAGTGATGCTGAAGAAGCCGTGCAAGGAGAAGAATTACTACTCAAGAAAATGTTCCAGTATTTGGGTGAGTTGCAAGCCCTCAAAGATGCCAATCAAGGTCGTACTGAATCCTTAGATCATCTCCATCGGGTCTCTGAAATTCTCGCTGCAAAGGTCACGCTGAACCAGGCTCAAGAGTTTCGCCAGTGGTTAATTACGCTGGCTACCAAGGTGGCTGAAGCGATTAAGGAAAGTGGCCTTTTTGGCGGCTTAGGCGGCGAGCGCATCAGTGGCGAAGAAGCCTCAGCCATTCGCAAAATTGAACGAGCTTTAGATTTGAATTAATCACAAGATTGTGTTTGGAGTATTCATTCATGATTGCGTTTTTGATTACCGTTATCGTGATGGCAATCAGTCTTTGGCTGATTTCAAAGTTACCCCTTGGGGTTGAAATTTCTAGTCCTGGACCGGCTTTGCTAGGTGGTGCAATCATTGGTGCTTTTTCTGGGATTTGGTATCTCTTTCCGGCTGCGTTTCGCGCGGCTACAACCTGGTTAAGCCTTGGGATTGTTCCATTGATTGGCAGCATTATTGTCTTTGGTTTGGCGGCCTGGTTGGTGGAGGGTTTTCGCCTGCGCTGGGGTATTGGTAGTGCAATTCTGGGGGCGATCGCACTTAATATTGTCTACATCATTCTCAGCTTCTTCTTGCGCCAAGCTGGCATTGCCACCATTTAGTTGCGCCGAGCAGGACGCTACCCAAACAAGTTACTAACGTGAACTAAGGAGCATGAATTCAATAACCTGTGGGGTGGTCGCCTCGACCGCCCAGACGGGCAAGACGTTCGTGAGCAGTTCGGTCGAGCCTCTCTGTCGAGACCTCAGTCGAGCGATGCCCATCCCACAAAAATTGCAAGTTATTCAACCCTCATTCCCAAGGATGAGGGTTCGGGCTGCCTTACCCCTATTTTTTGTAGCTCGATCGAAACCAACCACTTCCAGCGAAAATAAGAGACAACTGGATCCAATCTCTGAATTTTCAGCCTCAACGAATGACTATGAGCTTCAGCGAAGAATTGGAATTACTCCTGCGGGCGCGGTATCCGCTGCTTTACATTCCGACTCAGGAAGAAGAGCGAGTTGAGGCCGCGATCGACCAATGCGCCAAGCAGCAGGGAAATCGCTCTGTCTATGTCTGGGATTTTGTGGATGGCTATCAGGGGAATCCGAATGATGCTGGATTTGGCAAGCGCAATCCCCTTCAGGCGCTGGAATTTATTGAGAAAATTCCAGCCAGTGTGGCCGCCATTTTCATTCTGCGCGACTTCCATCGCTTTCTGGAGGATGTTTCAGTTTCTCGCAAGCTCAAAAATTTGACCCGATCGCTCAAATCGCAACCCAAAAATATTGTCATCCTATCCCCTCAACTCAACATTCCCGACGACTTGAGCGAAGTCATGACCGTGGTAGAGTTTCCGCTCCCTCGTTCAATTGAGATCCGGAGTGAAATCGAGCGGCTGCTAAGTGCCACTGGGCAAGTATTTGAAGCGCGAGTATTGGATGATTTGGTGCGTTCTTGTCAAGGTTTATCGATGGAGCGGATCCGTCGCGTGTTGTCGCGGGCGATCGCCACGCACGGCGAACTGCGGCCCCAGGATGTCGATTTAATTTTGGAGGAAAAACGGCAGACGATTCGCCAAACTCAAATTCTCGATTTTTATCCCACAACCGCCAACATTACAGATATTGGTGGCCTTGACAACCTGAAAGAGTGGCTCCTGCGGCGAGGCGGGTCGTTCTCCGAGCGCGCACGCCAATACGGCCTGCCCCACCCCCGAGGGCTACTCCTTGTGGGTATTCAGGGCACCGGCAAATCCTTAACTGCTAAAGCGATCGCCCATCACTGGCATTTACCCCTCCTGCGGCTGGATGTAGGCCGCTTGTTTGCTGGATTAGTGGGCGAATCGGAATCTCGCACCCGCCAAATGATTCAATTGTCCGAAGCCCTTGCGCCCTGCATCCTCTGGATCGACGAAATTGACAAGGCGTTTGCCGGAGTCGATAGTCGGGGCGACGCTGGCACGACCAGTCGGGTATTTGGGACGTTCATCACCTGGATGGCCGAAAAAACTAGCCCCGTATTCGTTGTGGCAACAGCCAATAATATTCAATCCTTACCTCCCGAATTACTGCGCAAAGGCCGTTTTGATGAGATCTTCTTTGTCGGTTTACCCACGCAGGAAGAACGGAAGGCAATTTTTGGGGTGCATTTAGAGCGACTCCGACCGCACACGTTGAAGTCGTTTGACCTGGAGCGGTTGGCTTACGAAACGCCTGATTTCTCTGGAGCCGAAATCGAGCAGATGATCGTGGAAGCGATGCACACGGGCTTTAGCCAAAATCGAGACTTCACAACCGATGACATTTTGGAAGCGGCCAGCCAGATCATTCCCCTAGCCCGCACGGCGCAAACGCAAATTGATCAACTCCAAGAATGGGCTGCTTCCGGGCGAGCCAGACTTGCTTCCAAATACACCCCTTTGAGCGATCGCATCCAACGCCAAATTCAGCAACCAGATTAGCGTCTGCCCGATTCAAATGAAACTGCCGATCTAACCAGTCTGCTCTCATCGCCACGACCTAACTGCACTCCTTCCAACTCAACCCCGCACCAAAATCAGTTTCCCCCTAAGATTGGGTTGACTGGGGGGAGAACCAATTCGTAACAGTTCAGTTAGAGACAAAACCGCGCGATCGCTATAGAATTTCCAGCATCCTTCATTCAGTCGTTGCTATGGGTTGGTCAGGATTCTTCAAAGGGTTTAGTGCGGTGGTAGTCGCGATCGTGCTACTCCTGGGTGGCAGTTATGCTCTGCTTCAGTTTTTAGTCGCTCAATTTACCGCCCCACCCCCCCGCCCTACATTTCCCAACGACAAACCCGCCGCAACCGTTAAACCGGCAGCAGCTAAACCCAGTCCCCCTCCTGCCCCTGCGATCGCCGCCCCGAAGCCCAGCCCTACACCATCCCCGACTCCTGCCGCCAAACGCGCGCGGATTACCTTGGGTGAAGGGCTAAACGTCCGGCAAGCTCCCAGTGCTGAGGCCGAGCGCGTAGACGGGGTTGATTACAACGACGAAGTAACCGTTCTGGAAACCAGCCCCGACCAGGAATGGATCAAAATTCGCATCGCAGGAAGTGGCGTCGAGGGCTGGATCAAATCTGGCTATACGGAGCCGCTCTCTCCCAATCCACCGCAGTAATTTCGATTTATGTAGGGGGAGCGGAGGGAATCGGTGAAGGCAACCGTTACACTCTAACGCCTAAAACATCCACTCAAAGCTGATGCCAAAGCGAGTATCTTTCTTCCGATTGGAATTCTGTTTTTCGATGTCGGTGGAGAGCCGCACATTTTTTGTCAGGGCGTAACCGAAGGAGAACTTGGAAATTCCGACTTCTTCGCTCTGACGGGGACTCACCCAGGTTTGAGTGAAGGAGATATCAGCGCCACCGGTCCGCGATAACACGGCCTGAAATCTGGCTCCGACGTTGATGCCGTCGCGGCTGTAGCGGGGTGTTTCTAGGTAGCGATACCCAAAGACCGGCGCAATGTTGAAGTAGTTGCCGAGTGGTAACAGGTAGTAGCGCAGTTCGCCGCCGCCTGCCTGCCGATCGCCCGTGAAGGTGGTCTGATAATCGCCGCTAACGGTGAGATTAGTGCGCCCGACAAAAACATCTTCAATGCCCACATTCCACCCCAACGAATCAAAGGTGGAGGGGAAGTAGGACAGGCCCAAGCGGGCACGAGTCCGAAAGGCCGGATCGCGTCTGATGTCGTCTAAAACATTGGGAACTTCTTTGTTCCAGCGCTGGAACACCGGGCTGGTATCAAGTAAATCGGTGGACTCTCGTGTCGGCGGAGCCGTCGCAGGGGTGTCTGCCGTTTGCGCAACGATGGGCGATCGAGCTTCCATTGGCTCCAACTGCACACTTGCATCAGTTATAAATTGGGGTAACTCAATGGGCTGCAAATCCTGAGCAGATTGTGTTGGCGGCAGTTCAGGCGCGGCCCAGGCTGCCCCCATTAGTAGCACAACGCTAGTCACCGTGGAAACTAGGAGTTGATTCGATTGGATCACTAATTTGGCAACACACGTCATAGTCAAACTCTTCTCCTCACACATCTGCACACCAGTCTCTCAAAAAATAAGCTCTGCACCAAATAATAATGCAGAGCTTCAGCTTATAAGCATATTCCAACTGGTGGAAGAAATTCGAGCAATAAATTAACGGACGACTCCATGTGTCTGTTCAACAGCGATCGGCTTCATGAAATACAACCGCACGAGTTGCCAGCCATTGGAGACGTAGTAGGGGAGTTTTTGCACAAATTGGAGGGGTTTCGGTGTGTTGGAGTTCACAATCTCCGTCAGTTTCTCGTTATTTTTGACGCACACTTCCAGGCGATCGTAGAACTCTGGCTGCGATACATCCAGCATCACCGGAAACACACGAGCCGCCGTTTCATTGGTTTTTTCAATCACGTGCTTGTCATACTCCCGTGCATCTAAGCCCAGGGAGGCATAGAAACCCGATCGTTGCACATCATTCAAGTACATCGTGGCAAATACAGACAGCAGGAAGAAGCGGCACCAGAGCTTCGCTTTCCAGTCGTTCAGGTTTTCCGGCGTAGCCCGCATGATGGCATCGAAGAAATCACCATGTCGGTTCTCATCCTGGCACCAGTTTTCAAAGAACCGAAAGATCGGGTAGATGCGATTTTCGGGATGCTGTTCCAGGTGGCGGAAGATGGTGATATACCGCCAGTAGCCAATCTTTTCCGATAAATAGGTGGCGTAGAAGATGAATTTGGGTTGGAAGTAGGTGTAGCTGCGGCTCTTAGTCAAAAAGCCCAGGTCAAGCTGGAGGTTGAAGTCGGACATGGCCTTGTTCAAAAAGCCAGCATGCCGTGCTTCATCCCGCGACATGAGTTCAAAACATTCGGCTAGTACGGGATTCTTCCCTTTCAGCTTGCGGCTCAGTTCTTTGTAGAGCAAGAAGCCAGAGAATTCAGCCGTGCAAGACCGCTCTAAAAATTCGACAAAGAGTTGACGGGTCTCCCCATCAATGTGATCCCAAGATTGAGCAAATTCTTCATCTCGAACGAAGTGATGGCGGTTGTAATCTGCCCGAAACTCCTCCAGGATGGCTTGCAACTCATCCTCGTTGGGCGAAATGTCCATCTTAGCCATCGCGTCAAAATCAGTGGTGTAGAAGCGGGGCGTGAGAATGGTTTCTTTCGCCGGAACTTTAACGCCGGGACGGATCTCATCAAAAGCAGGCTTTTTAAGGGAATCTACCATGAGTCGTTTTCTCTATGTTCTGTCGCTACAGAGTTGATGGAAGGTCAGATGTCACAGTCGATCGTGAAGCCAGAAAGACACATCTGCCAGTGGCGAAGAAGCCAATGCGACGAAGACGCCGCGATCGCTTGATTCACAGTCTACCAAGGGACACAGCGCCAACAGAAGCTTGGATTGTTAAGAGTTGCAACAAGCCATCCACTCCTCCCCTCACGCACTCACCCCTCCACCCCTTTGGTCTCCCCATTTCTGACCAAACTCTTTATCATAGGGAGCAAGCTTCTCCACACGATATACGACAGGTTATGAACAACATTGGCACGTCTTATGTGCTGTGGCTTGGGTGCCTGCTCCAACTCCACGGACTTCAGCGGCTATACAATGGCAAAATTTTCACCGGATTCCTGTGGCTGTTCACGTTTGGCTTGATGGGCTTTGGCCAATTGATTGATCTGATGCTGATTCCCGGCATGGTGGATGAACACAACAACCGCTACCGAGCTAAACACGGGCTTCTGCCCCATGCGGCTCAACCGCAACCTGTGATTCAACGAGTTGTTGCTCAGGAATTCGCCCCGCCCCCTAAAGTGACAACGCCCGATCGCGATCGCTTAGCCATCAAACTGGTCAAAGCGGCGCATGCCCGGAGTGGCAAATTGTCGGTGACACAAGCGGTGATGGACACAGAAGCCAGCTTTGCCAAAGTCGAATCAACCCTCCAGGATTTGGTGAAAACTGGCTACGTGGATATGTATAACGATCCGGAGACGGGGGTCGTGATGTACGATTTCCGGGAACTGTAAATGGGGAGTAGGGAATAGGGATGGCTTAAACTAAGTAGGTGCAAATCCAGTCAACCCTTTCATATCCTTCCATTCACCTATGGCTTCTACATTCTCCTTTGATATTGTCAGCGATTTCGATCGGCAGGAACTTGTGAACGCCCTGGATCAGGCCACCCGCGAGATTCAGAGCCGGTATGATTTGAAGGACACAAAAACGACCGTAGAATTGGGCGAAGACACCATCACAATTAATACAGATAGTGACTTTACATTGGATGCGGTCAACAGCTTAATTCAAACTAAAGCCATCAAACGCAATCTATCGTTGAAGATTTTTGAGTACGGCAAATCCGAATCTGCCAGTGGGAATCGAGTCCGCCAAATTGTGACCTTGAAAAAAGGAATTAGCCAGGAACTGGCCAAGAAAATTACGAAGCTGATTCGGGATGAGTTTAACAAGGTGCAAGCCTCCATTCAGGGGGATGCGGTGCGGGTGACGGCTAAATCCAAGGACGATCTGCAAGCCATCATTCAACGGTTGAAGCAAGAAGATTACCCTGTGGCTTTGCAATTCACTAATTATCGCTAGAAGTTGATTATCCCCGCGGCCTTCTGCCCATCTGCTGCGGCCTAACGCCCCTAGCGGGAATTGCCACCTGGTGAGTTCGGTTCAGCGACTACCATTTACAAGCTATTCCAGATAACCTCGTAATAGCAAGAATGATAAGGGTTATTGGGGGTGAGACTGTGCCGAAGTGGTTGTTGCCAACGTTGAGTGAGGTGGTGTCATTGAGTGACCCGACCTGGACGGTTGGTGCATCCCAACGCTTGATCGCGTCCGTTGAGGGCACTTTGAATGGGCAACGCAAACCTGGAACGCAAATTGGTAAGCATCCGCGCGCCGAGCGAGAATGGCGAGGCGCGATCGCGGCTCTGGATGAGTTGCTGCATCAGTATCTCCATCAGGCAGCTTCGCATCACACAATCGACCTGCATGATGAAATTTCTCAATATGGGTTTATTCTGTCTGGCCCATCGCCCGTATTGAGTCAGGTTGAAGTCGTCAAGCATCTTTCCACCTGGACGCTTGCTTCTCCTGCCATCCACTCCCCCCACTGGATTGGCTTCCAACTCTTACCCGCCGACAAGTCCCTTTTAACCGACGAGTTGACCAATCCCGTCTTGCCCCTACTCCCTGGTGATCCACTAGCCGCAGAACAGTTTTGTTTGCTGTTTACGCCGTGGTTCAGCCTGGTTATGGTGCTGGGCGAGGGAGTGGCGGGTGAATTGGCGTTTATGTTTTCGTTCGCACCAGATGTGGTGCAGCGCAGTTGGGAAGCCGTTCGTCCCCGCATTTTGCTGATGAGTTCTCATCAAGTCGACTTTTTGGATGAGTTGGTGAGTCAGTTTCCGCCTGTCACGCCCGACTTTAAAACAGTGATGCAGTTCAGTCGCTTGATGTTGGAGCGAATGCCAGACCCCGTTGAAGAGGTAGAGTTAAAGCCCAGCGGACGCTCACCCATCCCATTCGAGCCGCCTTCCGTGAAGGACTCAGAACTTTCTCACACTGTGCCAGAAACCACCAGCTTTGATGTGGAGTTGGTGAAAGCCCTTGCCCATGAGGTGCGTACCCCACTAACGACGATTCGTACGTTGACTCGATCGCTGCTGAAGCGGAGTGATTTACCCAAGGACGTGTTGCGCCGATTGGGCATTATCGATCGGGAATGCAGTGAACAAATCGATCGGTTTGGGCTGATCTTCAAAGCAGTGGAGCTGGAGTCCAAGGCATCGCCTGGGGCCTCCATGGCTTTGATTCGCACATCGCTGAATGAAGTCTTTCAGCAGAGCATCCCTCGGTGGCAACAGCAAGCCAGCCAGCGGCAAATGATTCTGACTGTAGAACTGCCAGACAAAATGCCGATGGTTGTGAGTGATCCGACTGTCCTCGATCAAGCCTTGACTAGCTTAATTGAGCGCTTTACTCGGAACTTACCGGCTGGCAGTCGCATTCAGGTGGAGGTCGTGCCCGCTGGCAGTCAACTCAAGGTGCAGTTGCAATCCCAACCAGAGGACACCCGCGATGGACAGGAGCATCCCTTTAGCTCATGGAAAAGCTCGGCCAAATCGATTGGGCAAATGCTCACCTTTCAGCCAGAAACAGGGAGCCTGAGCTTGAACTTAGCGGTCACCAAAAATCTATTTCAAGCGATCGGCGGTAAGCTGATCGTCAAGCACCGCCCCCAACAGGGTGAAGTGATGACTGTTTATCTGCCGCTAGAAGCCAATAACATCAGCCCTCTGGACAGCAACACGATCATTACGGTTTAGGATTACACCAGAGAGAAACAATCCGGATAAACAACAGTGCCTTGACAAGCAGAAGTGTAGCGGGGCGATCGCCAGATCATAAACGCTTCTTTCGATACCTCAAAAGGAGCGTGAATATTGTACTCAGCGGCAATTTCAAAGCCAAAGCGGGGGTAATAGTCTGAGTGGCCTAGAACGGTTACGAGAAGTTCGGAACGCTGGGTCGCGATCGCCAAGCCTGCTTGAATTAAAGCACTGCCAATCCCTTGTCGTTGGTAACGGGGATGAACTGCCAGCGGGGCCAACGTCAGAATTGGGTGAGAGGCTGAGCCGATTAACTGGGCAGTAGTAAACAGAATGTGACCCACGATCGTCTGCTCCACCGTCGCTACCAGGGCCAACTCCGGAATGAACTCGTTAGACTGACGCAGACACTCGACCAACCGGGCTTCATTGTTTTGCCCAAAGGCCAGAGTGAGAACCTGAGCGATCGCTGCCATGTCAGTTGTTTGCTCAGGGCGAATATTCATGGCTGCGATCGCGGTTGGTTTTTCCGGTTTAGCCAATTGGGCGACACCAACCCTTTGGGAAAAAAGATTGTCCCAATCACAATCAGCAGCCCAAAGATGATCAGGCGACCATCCCGCAAAAACTGCGCTAACCACAGCGGCAATCCCGGTACATCGGCAGCAGCACGGAGAACTTCAGGCAACGCCGTAAAGACCATCCCGCCTAACACCGGGCCAAGAAACGTCCTGGAGCCGCCAATTAACACGAACGTCAAAATAATGATGCTGGAATCAAAGGTGCCTTGCCGGGTATTCCAGGTGTTAAGAAAATGAGCACTGATCGCGCCAACCATGCCCGCTAAAATCGCGCCCAGCACAAATGCCAGGACTTTAAAATATGTCGGGTTGATGCCCATCGCATCAGCAGCCAGTTCATCTTCGCGAATGGCAATGAAGGCGCGGCCCACTCGAATTTGCTCCAACCGATACAGAAATCCCATGCTGAGCAGTAACAATGGCAATGCAATCCATAGGTATTCGATCGGCTGGTTGAAGGGTTGGGGAATGCCAAAAATCCCGACAGCGCCTCCAGTAATATCCAGGTTCAGGCAAAGGATGCGCAGAATTTCGACAAACGCGATCGTTGCGATCGCCAGATAGATCCCCCGCAGTCGTAAGGCTGGAACACCTACTGCTAGCCCCAGTAGCCCAGAGACGATCGCTGCAATCAACATCTCCAGCAACACCAATGGCACTGGATATAGTTGTCCTGCCGGACTTGGAAAGACCTGGGTCGAGAGAATGGCGGCGATATATCCGCCTAAGGCGTAAAACCCCGGACTGGCCAGCGATAACTGGCCTGCCATCAGTGGCAAGTAAAGGGACAACCCCAACATCGCCCCCAACAACATTTGGATGATTAGCGAACCATACGTTGTCAAAAAGTCAGTCATGAACCATCCGCAGAGTTAGGCTCCAACTAGCTTACCAACTCATCTGGCTGAGTAAAATCTAACTATGCTTTTTACTCGTTGATTTGACAAGATTTTGATGGGCGCAGCAATTTCAGCCGAAGTTTCAACTGTTGTGTTTGTGATAAGCCTTCTGCACTCTGCCTTTTGCCTTTGGCAACAGGAACAATCTCAGTCGCTAACGGTAGGATCGAGAAGGTTAAGGGAGAGCGGATCAAGATGGCGTTAACCGATGCTCAAATGCAGATTTATCGGGCGGCGGCTCAGCAGCGGCAGCAGCAAAAGCGCGATCGCCTGCAGCAGCGGCAACAACTCGGTTTAGGTGTCGCCCAGCAAGCCAGTGAGTTGTTGAAACGAGAGTTTGGAGCTGAAAAGGTGGTGTTATTTGGGTCAATGTGCTCGCTGGCTCAAATTCACGATCGCTCCGATGTCGATTTGGCTGTATGGGGCTTAAATCCCCGAGATTACTTTCGTGCAGTTGGGCAACTTTTGGCACTCCATCCCGATATTCTGGTTGATCTGGTCGAAGCTGAAACTGCTCCATCCCGACTACTGCACGAAATCGAAACTACCGGAGTCATTTTGTGAATCAATTTGCCATCTTAGCCGTTCGGATTCGAGCAGAGTTGGTTGATGTTGCCTCTGTGGTAGAACGCACTCAGCGGCTGCTCACTAAAGCGATTCAGCAGCATGATGATGATTACTATGATGGCGTAGCTCTAAATCTACACAGCTTTTACACAGCGATTGAACGCATTTTATACGTTTAACTTAAAACCGTCTCGCCTCCAAGAGTTAGTGACGCTGTTACCTTCATGCCACGACGCATTGGTCCACGATTTGGAAGCATTTTGTCAATTTTTAGAGGCACTTACCTAGCTGCGACAATAACCCCAAGCGAAGGATGAAGAGTGAAGCAAAATGACGATCGCAATCTCACACCACTTTGGTTGGCTGGGTACACTAGGGTATAGAGCTTACAGAGGACAAATCAATGCCGTCTAAGAGTGAGTTGCAAACCCTGCTCAAGGAGCAATACGGTATTAACAAGAATGTTACCCAAACTCTTAGCTTAGAGGACTGTGAAAATCTATTAATCTTTCTCAGTAATAAACCAAGTGTCGGCAGATTAATTGCGTCTTTTGTCGAGAAGAATAATGAACTATCACAAAATAATCGGTACTACGGTCAGCGGCGAAGTCAAGCGGAGAAAAAACTAGAGCAGCTTCAGGCAGAGTATCAACTGTTAGAGGAATCAGTTACGAAGCAAGAAAAAGTGAATGCAGCATTAGACCAACGCAAAAATGCTTTATCTGAAGAACAACAGACACTGGAAGAAGAAATTAAACGGCTTGCTGTAGAAAATAAAACTTTAGACTCTAAAATTCAGTCTCTGATTACTTATAATGACGAACTGATTGAAGCAAACGATAGACTTAAGAAAGATAATAAAGAACTCAAAAACGTCGTTGACCAGATTCGTTTGCGTTTAGCCAGAGATACCAGAATGCTTCTGCAATATGAGGATAGTGAGATTCGCAAAGCGCTGATCCGCTTATTTCGCTGGACATTAGGATAGGAGCAGATGTCATGACAAGTAAAAAGAGTAAGAAGCGTTTGTTCTGTGGTATGAGTTATCGTGAAGTTCAGCGCTCAAACTCAATCCGTAAAAGTCATCTACCCAAACAAAATCAGCAGTGGCTTAAAGAGAATGGCTATCGAAATGTTGGCTGGGATAGCATTATTAGACTTTATCAAAAAATCAATGAGCTTTTATCATCTACCTCAGATGAGCTAACGCTTGAAGAGCTGTTTTTGAAGGCAGAGCAGATCGGTAACAAATATCAAGCCTTTGAAGAGATAGAAGCATTTAATCAAGCATTAAAAGCCGAAGTTGAAGCGATTTCAAATGAGATTGACAAGCGATTTCCAGATGAGGAGTTTGAATTCACTGATTATGGCAAAAAATCCTATAGTTCTGGTAAAAGAAAAGTTACACAAAACCGCCAAAAATAGTTCTTTTATGAGCACTCATGATTGTGATGTCTAACGAACAAAATCGAACTCTCCAAGAATTATTCAAACTAGCAGATAGGGTTGGCAATAGACGCTATCACAAGCTAACTCAGCAAGACTTTGAAGACTATCGAAAATTTGACTACTGGCGATACATAAATGGGGACTGCGAATGCGGCACCACCCAGGAAAGTCAACAATGGGTTAAAGACAACTCGGACAAACACTGCCCCGTATGTGGCGAAAAGTTTAGTCCTATAAATGGCAGAAGTATTGACCACAAATTACCCCGCGCTCAATACCCCTGGTTATCGTTTGATCTCCAAAATCTGTGGGTTATTTGTTATCGATGTAACCAGGAAAAAGGGGAAATGCACTGGTATGAATACGAACACTACATTTTTAAGCGGTATCCAAATCGCTATCAGGATGTCGTTTTTGCGCGTCCCAAGGCGTTGCTGCTGTCCTTGAAGCTGAAATAGTCATCCTTTCGGGCACAACCGATGAACAGGTTGACGACGTTGAAAATTGTGATTTCCGGGGGGGCACTTTTGCGTGAGTGATTAGCTCTTGCCAAATTTAGTAAATGCAGAATTGAGCATATCTGTTAAAACAGGATAGAGATTGAACCCGAGTAGGAAACCGCGATCGCAATGCTTTCACCGCTTGAACCGCTATTTTGTCCTTGTTGCACCCCTGCGCTGCTGCATGCCCTGGCTCAATCTGGCTACCAATCCTTCACCCAGCCCCTCAATTTGCTTGGCACAGGGGCATTCTCCCAAGTTTTGAAGTTATCCGCTGCTCGTGCTAAAACGGTTCGGTTTCCGGAACAAGACGCTGAAGCCGATCGCTGTGCGGATGTCGCCTAGGGGCGGTTGGGTGGTGTGAACTTTTGCAGAAAATATGGGCGATTTGGCAACCCTCTGATAAATTAGAGCATCCTGCACTGCATCAGCCATTTTGCATCTACGCAGTCGGCTTCTATCTCAACATTCTGCCGACAAATTGTTCCCAACTTGAATTCATTGTCTATACTGCTGTCGTGCTATTGATCATTTGCCACTACGTTGCCTTATGCTCCAGGACATCCGTGCTAATTCAGCCCTCTCTGATCCTGAAACTCCTCACTCCCGCCGATCGCCTGAGGCAAATCAGTTTTCAGCCGATACTTACGCCGATCGCTTAATGAATGATTTGTTCCAGGACGTTGAACAACTCTTGGAACTGGAGCCACCTCAGTCCACGGGGCCGCTCGAATCCACCAGTTCAGACCCTGCCGAACTCCCGCTCCCAGTTTTGGAGGACATGCAGGAACTGCCCCAGCGAGCTATGCCGTTAGCTCCTCGCCCAGAAGCATTAGTGGCATTGCAAGCGACTGACTTGGTAGAGAATCAGAGTTTGGCCGAGCTGAATGCTGTCGCGATCGCCCCCGAAGTTGCAACTCCTCCCCCCCCTGCCCAAACCCAAAATCGCTGGTTACCATTTTTATTCACGGCAGGATGCGTGTCTGTGGCGCTGGCTGTGATGGGGTGGTGGCTCTATGTGGATGGCAAGTATCGGCAGCAAGTAGCAGTGGCCCCCAACCCAGAAACTAATTCTCCCGGTGCGGCGAACACTCAACAGTTTGCAGAATATTTGCAGAAATCATTGCGAAATATCGAGCAACAACCCTCTCCGACTGCTGGCGTGGCCTTGACCCCAGAACGGAATCCTGCGGCCCCAGGGCTGCCGACGGTCGTCATTCCGCGATCGACCCTGCCTGCCCCTGGCGTGAATTCTGCCGTCCCAGGCTCAGAACGAGTCTATGTGCCGGTGTATCAACTGCCAACAAATCTTTACCCACCCGGAACACCTGTCGCGCCACTACCAAACTTGCCCCAGCAAACGAAGCCCAAGCCTGGGGCGGCATCTAAAACGGCAACGTCGAGTCCTGCTGTAGCTCGTAAATTGGTTGGCGTGCTGGAACAGGGCAATAATTCCGTCGCTTTGTTTGAGATTAATGGCGTCACCCAGCGATACGAATTGGGTGAAAGTATTGGTTCCTCTGGCTGGACTCTAGTTGAGGTGAGCAAGAACCAGGCGATCGTCCGTCGCAATGGAGAGGTGCGATCGCTATTTGTTGGTCACAGTTTTTAGCTCCAGCCGAATTTGATTAGAGCGATTCAACTTCGTGAGACTGAGTTCGGCTCCAGAAGAATAGGCGAGAATGGAAGCAACATTCTTGTCAAAATGTGTAGCGTATTGCCACTGGAGCCTGATTTATGGGGATTTTTGATGATTTCAGCAAGTTTCTAGAAGATCGGCTGGATGAGTACTTGAGTGCCAACCCCCATCTAGAACTGATGGCGATGGAAGAAAAACTGCGAGAGCAGGAAGAAGAAACCCTGAAACTGATGACTGATTTGAAATTAAAAGAGCGACAGTTGCAGGACGAAATTCTCGCGATCGCGCAGGATATTCAAGTTTGGCACGCCCGCGTTGAAAAGGCCCAGGCAAAGGGGCGGCTGGATTTGGCTCAACCAGCGCAGGAACACGAAGCCTCTCTCCTGCGGCAAGGCAACCAAACATGGGGCCAGATGGAAATGTTGAAAGACCGCATCCAGCAAACGCAAGAGTTGCAACAAAAAATTCAACAGCGCCGCAAAGAAGTTCAAGCTCAAGTGACCCAGGCTCAAACCGCACGCACCGTTTCCCCGGCTCAACCTGGCAGTCCCTGGAGTGAGCCATCCTCAACGGATGGTTCTCCTTCCGCAGCTCAACTCGAAAAACAATTTCAGCGGTGGGAAGCGGAAGAAGAACTGGAACAGTTGAAGCGCAATCTGGGCAAATAGGTGAAATCGGTTAAGCTCACGCATCACTTGTATTGCACTCGTGGATCAATCAACCCATAGGATAGATCTACCAGGAGATTGATCAAAACGAAGGCGATCGCCACAAACACAACTCCACCTTGCACAACCGGATAATCGCGTTCCAAAATGCCTTGATAAATCCAGGAACCCAACCCCGGCCACGCAAAAATCGTTTCAGTCAGAATGGCCCCCCCCAGCAACGTCCCAAATTGCAAACCTGTGATTGTGCTAATGGGCAGAAGGGCATTTTTGAACGCATGTTGGCAAATCACCCAGAATTCTGGCAACCCTTTCGCCCTCGCCGTACGAATGTAATCTTGAGCCAAAGCATCCAACATGGCACTGCGGGTGATTCTGGCGATAATGGCCAGCGGGATGGTGCCCAGGGTCAAGGCTGGCAAAATCAAGTGGGCTAGCACATCCACTAACGCTCTACCGTTTAGTTGCAACATCGCATCCAAAACATAAAACCCCGTTAGGGAACGAAACGTCAGTCCGGCATCGACGCTGATTCGCCCACTCGCCGGGAGCCATTGAAGATTGACCGCGAAGAGATAAATCAACATCAATCCCAGCCAGTAGACCGGCAGCGATACCCCCAAGAGGGAACCCGTCATTGTGAGATGATCCAGCCAGCGGTTTTTATTGATCGCGGCGATGATCCCAGCCGGAATTCCCAGGATGAGGGCAACTAGCATGGCTGCGATCGCCAGTTCAAAGGTGGCAGGAACCCGAACTTGGAGTTCATCGGCGATCGGAATGCCGCTGATAATGCTCGTGCCCAGATTGAACTGCACTAAATTTCCCAAAAAGATCAGATACTGCACTGGCAGCGGTCGATCCAACCCCAACGCTGTTCGTAACGCGGCCACCTGATCCGGTGTGGCCCGTTCTCCCAGCAACACCACAGCTGGATCACCTGGAATTAGATGCAAAAAGCCAAATACAAGTAGGGTAATTCCCAGCAGTACGGGCAATAGGCTCAGTAATCGTTTAACGATGTATAACCCCATTCACCCGTGCCCCGTCTTCAAATCATGATCAGGCTCATCTGGTAGGGCAAGGATTTCATCTTCAATCAATTCTGGTAACTGCTCAGTATGGACATGGAGATGGCAGATAGAACCTGTAAGTTCAGCCAGAATATCGCCCTTTTGATCATCTGTTAAGTTCGCCAGTTTTAGTTGGCTAAGTAGAAACACAACTTTCTCGCATTCTTCGCCCAACTCAGTTAAGAGGGTTGATAGAGTTGGATTCACTTTTAGGGGTTGCTGAATGCTGGAGATCATTGTCCTCGCCTCAATCGTTTCATTGCTCTCGCCAAACTTTTTTCTAATCCTGCAATTTCCTTTTGCCAATAAACGATCAGATGGGCATCGCCATTTAGAAAGGCATCGTGGCGACGAATCTCATTGCTGCGATTAGACTGAATCATCGGCGACCGGGGAAACGTCCGCAACTTTCGCCAGCACTGCTTCATAGGTTGCGCGATCGCCCCGTTGTGCCCTTTTCTTCAGATAATCTTCGGTCGTTAAAGCAGAGATCTTTTCTGCGATCGCTAGTGCCACAAACTGATCCAGCGAAACACCATCCTGTTCTGCCAGTTTTTGCAGGCTTTTGTATAGTGAGTCGGGTAACTGAATACTTAAAGTACTCATGACAGTACTCCAATAGACTGCAAGAATTGTGCGGGTGTAACAGCACAAATCCCAAATTGTTCAACACCAGCAAAATCGCGGATGTTATATGTCACTACGCTATCACACCCCGCTTTGACTGCCAGTTCCAAAACCATATCGTCTTTCGGATCAGGCAAGTAAGGTCGCCATAGAAAGAAAATTTGGTGATGTGTTGCAACTGCACAATGAAAATCAATGAAATTCTGTATATCTAACGCATCAAGAGTCAAGTTCGGCAGTTCTCGAACTAAGACCTCTTCGTACTCTAAAACGAGCGGAACAGACAGATGAATTTGAAATTGCTCCATTCCAACCAGTTTTAATAGTCGAAAGGCACTGCCTTTTTTAGAGCGCAGCCCTGCAACAATGACGTTTGTGTCAATCACAATTTGGGGAATGGGCATTATCAAGCTTTGTGAGAACAGGTTGGCAACTTCTTACTTGCTCCAAACTAGCGTGAGGATGATGAAAACTCTGGATGCAGCAATAATAGACGCAACAGCGACTCATCCATCCCATCCCCCCCACTCCCCTACTCCTCCCATGCCCCGCCTCACCCCCCTCTTCCCCCTCACCCTCCTCCCCCCATCACCCTCCTGCCCTCCCCGACCCAGGCACAGTCAAGCTGGTGTCAAAACACGGCAGAAGTCAGAAAGCGGCTGGAACGCTTCATTGCTGAAGTGCCGTCTAAGTTTTTTAGCCCTCATACCTCAGAAGATAAGATCTTCAAAGAAATCGTTGCTTGCGAATTAAAAAGTAAAAACATACTCGCAACTCTTTTATCAAACGACTTAGTACCAGGTGTCCGCAGTCGAGCAGCATATGCTTTGGGCAGAATTGGGGCACAGGCAGAAACAGATACAGTAGTTCCTTTCTTAGCAACGGCTCTTATAGAAGATGTGGATACATCTGTTCGACTCAGTGCAGCAGATGCCTTAACTGTAATGAAAGAAAAGGCAAAAGCTGCAACACCTAACCTAGTGTATGTACTGCTTAATGATCAAGAACCACAAGTTCGTATTAATGCTGCAATGGCGCTAGGTAATATGGGAAGAGAAGCAAAAAACGCAGTACCCAATCTTACGAAAGCACTTCTCAATGAAAAAGATTCAGCGGTGCAATGGCATATCACATATGCTTTTTCATCTATTGGAGCAGAAGCAAAAGAGGCAGTACCTGCCCTAACAGAGGTACTTCTTAGTAACATAAAACCAGAGGTTCGTTCCAGGGCTATTGATGCTCTTAACAGTATTGGAGCAGAAGCAAAGAACGCAGAACCTAACTTGAGGGAAGTACTTATTAATGATGTGGACTCGGGCGTGCGTCGATCTTCTGCTTATGCTTTGAGCAGCATAAAAGCTAACCCTAGAATTACACTGTCTACGCTATCCAATGCGCTTTTCAAAGAAGAAGACCCTATAGTTCGAATGGCAATTGCTGATGCTATGGTTGCAGTTGGAGTTGAGTTTCAAAAGCGTAAGAGTAATTTGTCTGATGTTGACTTGAAACAAAGTATTCAGGAACTTCGAAAAAGTTTAGATTCGACTAGGAAAGATAGGGTTAATAGTGTTTCAGATCAGCAAATTAGCACTATTCAAGTTCTTATAACGACACTTCAGGAAGAACTGGATTCGCGGTGGGTGAATCAATGGACAAAATATTTTTCCCTCACCTGGTTGGCTCATGCGGCGTTTTGGCTGGCGCTGATCGTTGCCTATCCCAAATCGCCTCAGGTGCAGGCAATCTTTTTCTGGAATCCCAAAATGCGGAAGTACTTGGGGCTATTCTATGTGTCGTTGTTGCTGGCGTGGGTGCCGTGGCTGCGACAGAAATTATTTGAGCCGTTTCGGGTGTCGTTGTTGGCAGATGCGGGACTGGATAGGTTTAAGCCCGATCGCTACTTTCCCGACTCGGAAGTGTGCCTGAAAGGGACTGAAGACCGTCGAGCGCTGACGGCGGTTTGCCCCAACCTACAAGGACAACGGATTTTGGAAGGGGATTCTGGCTTAGGCAAAACTATGTTTCTCCGCTACCTGTTGCAACAATCCCAACGTATCGCGGTGTATTTGCCTGCCACCAAATGTGCGGAAGGTGTGATTGAAGCGATTCAAAAGAAACTGCACGGCGATGAGATTAAAGACACCCAGTTTTTGCAAAGCCTGATTTATAGCGGAGCGATGGATATTTGCATTGATGGGCTGAATGAGGTCAACCCCGATACGCGGGCAAAAATTACCCAATTTGTGGAGAGTCACTTTAAGGGCAACATTTTGATGACGACCCAACCTCTGGAATGGACTCCGCCTGCCACTGCCAAAACGTATGTCATGCAACCACTGCGACCGGATCAAATGGCAGCCTATTTGCTCTCGCGGCAACCCGTTTTATCCCAGTCTTACCCCGTACAGGGGGAGGCTTATGCTCACGCTTGCCGCACCTTCTTAACCCAAACCCTGGGCGACCAAACGACGCTCTCGGCTGAAGAACTCAAGATTGCCCGATCGATTTTGTCGAACCCGATGGAGTTGACCTTAGCGGCTGCCATGATCGCTGGGGGACAACATCCCGACCTGTTCAACTTGCGCGAGCAACAGTACAAGCTGATGGCAGCGGAGTATCAACAGACCTGGAATCGACCCTTTCCGCTCAAAAAGTTTGCTCATGCCATCTACCAGCAATGGTTAGAAGATGAAAAAGCCCTCCCTGCTGACACCTTTTACAACGAACTGCTGGGCATGGAAGATGAGAAGTTTCGTATGGTGATCAGTCGCCAATGGCAAGATGCCAAAGGGGATGCCCAGAAAGAATGGTACTTTCGCCATGACAAGATCGCGGAGTTCTTTTTGGTGCAAACCTTTTTGGGCGATGAACCTGATGCAGAGGCAAAGTTAGTGGATCACATGGGCGACCCGCGCTTCCGGGGTGTTTACTTTTTGCTGGCAACCTTGCTACCGCTGGATGCCGCGCAACGCCTGCGAGAAGACTTGATCCAGTATGCGGCAGACACGAAGGATCACACGGTCAGCGATACGTTTGTGCAATTGTTGCGATCGCGCTAATTCCAACCCAGCCACAGACAACTTGGTTTACGGGGAAAGTGGTCAGAACCCGAAAGATTACCTGTAAAATCAGAAAAGCGGTCATGAATAGACCCCGAATTAACGGTCAAGAAACCAGATCAGGCGTGATTGATTGCCCCTGAAATGGTATTCTCAAACATCTGGAGAGGTGGCAGAGTGGTCGAATGCACTCGACTTGAAATCGAGCAGGTGATGAGCCTCGCGGGTTCGAATCCCGCCCTCTCCGTTTATTGATTGATCAATTCGACTTGACTAATACGGCTGAGTGGCCTTCAGCATGTGGTAGGTAATCAAGAGTTGGGTGATGGCTAACGGGTAGCTTTGTAATGACTCACCAGTCGTCCCAACCACTCTGCCGAGTTCTGGATTCATTTCGCGACTACACATGGCCATCAAGTGGGGAATATCTCCACAAATGAAGTGTTCCAACACCACTACCTGATCTTCCGTCGCGTGACCATCCACTTCCAAAACATCCACAGGTTTGCTCATATCGCGCCCAAGTGCTAGTCGAATGGCGGCCTCCGAGTAAGAGTCTGCGTCACTGGTAACGACTTGAGACAAGTCGGGGTGGGGAATGTTGGGCCGTAAGATTAACCGCACATTCAAGTGTTCATTTTTTTCGTCGGGGGTTTCGGTCGGTGGGTAAAAGGTGACAACCATATCGGCCCACTGCCGTTGGGGACGAATAAAACTTTCGGAATCAGGTTCTCGTTTTTGCATTTCGGCCAATACTTGCGCTTCGGTGTAACCGCGCTTTTGCGTATCTCGCTTCACTTTCCACCGGGTTCGCAGGTCTTCCGGTGGGGCGAGGTAAACTTTGACATCGTAGCTGTCGCGAGCGCCACGGGTAGAGTAACCAAGCAGTCCTTCAACAATGACAAACTTGTTGGGTTTGATGTATTCTGGCGCTTCAAAAGTGCCAGTTTTGTGGCTATAAATTGGCTTCAGAATAGGTTGTCCAGTTCTTAGCAGGGCCAGATGCTGCTGCATGATGTCTAGATAGTTGCAGTCAGGATGCAGGGCGGTAATGCCGATTTCGGCGCGTTGTTTGCGATCGTACCGATGGTAGTCATCAGTGCAAATCACGGTTACATTCTCCGGCCCTAATACCTGGGCGATCCCTTTGGTAAGGGTTGTTTTTCCTGCCGCACTATCTCCCACGATGCCAAGAATGATTGGACGAACCGACATAGCGCCTCCCTGCAGGAATTGTGGTCTGTGATTGGTTCAAGATTGGTTTATTGTAGGAAGGAATAGGAAGGGAAGCAATGATGACGAATGGGTTTATCGGAAAAAACTTATAAAGATTCATACAAATCCTTATAGGTGAACAGTACCCATTCGCCCCGTTACAACATAAGACTATTGAAGGGGGAATTTTTAAAATCGCCGGAGGCTTTCAATTATCATCGGAAATGTTGGTGTTTTGGTGGCATTGTCGCGCTGCTGACTTTCTATGCATTCCGGTGTTCTCATCCGGCACCGTTGATTGAACACACGTCGCGTATTGCTACCTTTTCCTTAATTTATGAAGCTATCAATCTTTCATACGCCTGAACTGGCACCGGAATCTTCTATTCCTGATTGTGCGATCGCCGTTGATGTTCTCCGAGCAACCAGCACAATGGTGACTGCACTAGCCGCAGGCGCAGAAGCGGTTCAGGTTTTCAGCGATCTTGACCAACTCATCCAGGTGAGTGAACATTGGAATCCCCATAAGCGAATTCGGGCTGGAGAGCGAGGTGGTTCCCAGGTGGATGGATTCGATTTTGGCAACTCCCCGCTTGCGTGTACTCCCGATTTAGTGAAGGGGCGACGGTTGTTTATTAGCACTACCAACGGCACCCGAGCATTGCAACGCGTGCAAGCGGCCCGAATTGTTCTTGCCGCCGCTTTAATCAATCGTCAAGCTGTGGTTGATTATGTCTTGAAGCAGAATCCTGAAACGGTTTGGATTGTTGGATCTGGTTGGGAAGGTAGTTTTGCCCTCGAAGATACCGTGTGCGCTGGGGCGATCGCCCACACGCTGCAAACTCAGCTTGGTTGTTCCCTGACAGATTTAGCCGGGAATGATGAGGTCGTTGGAGCCGTCAGTCTATATCAACAGTGGAAGCAGGACCTCCTCGGATTATTTCACCATGCCAGTCATGGCAAGCGTTTGCTGCGACTTGAATGTTACGACGATCTGAAGTATTGCTCCCAAATTGACCTACTCAATGTTGTCCCAGTGCAGCAGGAACCTGGAGTGCTGGTGAGTGAGCGCCAACCTGCGATCGTGGGATAGAGAAAAACTGGGCAAAAACAGGTAGAGACGTAGCATGCTACGTCTCTACCTGTTTTTGCCGATACAGATCAAGGCTTAGTAAGTTTCAACGTGCCAGCGTCCGGCTTTCTTCATCGCTCGTTGGAATTCCTTCCAATCCACGCCATTCTTAGAGGCCACTGCCGACAGCGCTTCATCGATCCCATCTTCCATCCCCTTGAGGCCGCACATGTAGGTATGAGTGTTGGGCTTTTGCATCATCTCCCACATCTCCTCGGCATGCTCAGCCACCCGATGCTGGATGTACATCCGGCCTCCTTCAGGGTTCTTCTGTTCACGGCTGATCGCATAGGTGAGACGGAAATTATCGGGATACTTTTCCTGAATCTCTTCTAACTCTTGCTTGTACAGCACGTTAGGAGTCGTAGCAACGCCAAACACCAACCAGGCCAGCCCTTTGAACTGGTAATCGGAGTTTAAGGATCGCTCTCCATCTTTGAACATTCGCCACAGAAAGGCGCGGAAGGGGGCAATGCCGGTACCCGTCGCCAACATAATGATGGTGGCATCTGGATCGTCCGGCAATAGCATTTCCTTGCCGGTGGGGCCAGTGACTTTGACTTCATCACCGGGCTGCAAATTGCAAATGTGAGTGGAGCAAACCCCATAGACAGTTTCACCTGTTTCGGGGTGCTTGTATTCAAGCTGACGGACACACAAGGAAACAGTCGTATCGTTCAAATCGTCGCCATGCCGGGTGGAGGCGATCGAGTAGAGGCGGAGCTTTTCCGGCTTACCGTTTTTGTCAGTTCCGGGCGGAATTACCCCGATACTTTGACCTTCCAGATAGCGCAAATCGCCACCGGCCAGATCAAACTTGACATGCTGACAAATGCCGATGCCGCCTTCTTGAACCAATGGCTCATTCGAAATGACTTTGGCAATAAACGGAGCGTTCGGGCGATAGATATTAACGGGAATATCAGCTTTCGCTTCTTTCGCTTGAGTCATGGGTTTACTCTCTTTTCCTGGATTAGTAGCGCTCTGTCCAGTTTCCAGGGTAGCGGAAGAACTTTTCTGTTCTGTAGAAACGTTTCCATTTCTTCCGTTTAAAGCATCAATGGGTTGAATGCTGACAATTTTGCCCCCCAAGCGGGTGATTCGCTGCATCGCTTCATTCATGCGATCGTAAGGTACGGTGATAAACGTACTGCCGCTCCGACGAATCGGATAGCTGGCCTTGTCGGCTTCAGCGTTTTGCCGCAAACCCACGACTTCATACCGAAACAAGCGGCTTCCAGACTCGGTATTGGCCGCTGCGCCTAATGCGCTTTGATTCAACATGCCTGATTCTCCGTTCCAAACCTTTATTTAATACTCCATTTTGCGGTAAGCTGCCGTTTTTACCAAATCAGAAATTTCCTGTTTGGTCTGGGTTGTAGCAGTGATCCCCTTTTGGTAAGATCACCATAACGGTAGTATTAATACCTAATCCGTCAAGAGTTTCGCTTCTAGCAGGATCTGGTTCTCCCAAAGCTTGTGTGAAGTGTCAACCGATGTTCGGATACTGCGTGAAAGCTGAGGGTGATGAACGGGCGTATTAAGCTGTGAAAAGCGGGTGCGCTCAAGCCAACACGATGCCCGTAGGTCGCAGATATTGAACCATTCAAACTATTTAGTAAGCAACCCAGTCGTTAGAGGACACTATGACCAATCAGCCAGACCGCGTGGTTCTAATTGGCGTTGCCGGAGACTCCGGATGCGGCAAATCCACCTTCTTGCGTCGTTTAGAAGATTTATTTGGAAAGGAATTTATCACAGTTATCTGTTTAGATGATTACCACAGCCTCGATCGCAAACAGCGCAAAGAGGTTGGTGTTACTGCCCTCAACCCGAAAGCGAATAACTTTGATCTGATGTACGAGCAGATCAAAGCCCTCAAGAGCGGTCAAACCATCAATAAGCCTATCTACAACCATGAGACCGGCATGATTGATCCGCCGGAGGTGGTAGAGCCGAATCATATTGTCGTCATTGAAGGGTTGCATCCTTTGTATGATGCCCGTGTTCGTGAACTGCTTGACTTCAGCGTTTATCTTGACATCAGCGACGAAGTGAAGATTGCTTGGAAAATCCAACGCGACATGGCAGAGCGCGGTCACACCTACGAAGATGTGCTGGCAGCCATTAACTCCCGTCGGCCTGACTTTGCCGCCTACATCGATCCGCAGAAAGAATTCGCAGATGTCGTTATTCGTGTTCTACCCACCCAACTTATTAAAGATGATACCGAACGTAAGGTGCTGCGCGTCCAGATGATTCAGCGGGATGGCGTGGAAGGCTTTGAACCAGTCTACTTGTTTGACGAGGGATCGACGATCGACTGGATTCCCTGTGGCCGCAAGCTGACCTGTTCCTATCCCGGCATCAAAATGCACTACGGCCCTGACTCCTACTACGGCCATAATGTTTCCATCCTGGAAGTTGATGGTCAGTTCGACAAGTTGGAAGAGGTCATCTATCTGGAACAGCACTTAAGTAATCTCTCCTCCAAGTACAACGGTGAGATGACTGAGTTGCTGCTGAAGCACCGTGACTACCCAGGTTCAACGAATGGCACTGGGCTATTTCAAGTGCTGACTGGCTTGAAGATGCGAGCAACTTACGAACGGTTGACGGCACCTGAAAAGGTTGCTGCTGGGGTTTAGCTTACAGTTTGAATGAGGGGGGAAATGGCGATCGCCATTTCCCTTTTCTCATGACTAAAGCGATTGATTAGAGAACCCAATCACACCCAACAGCTTTCCTGGTGAATCTACGTTGGGGGTTGCGATCGCTTTCTCTTATAATGTTTGCTTAAGATTGACAAGTGATATAACGCTTTTTGAATTGCGTGTTACACCAAATCAAGTTTCTTTAACTAAGGCATTCGCTAGGAGTTACGGGCATGACTGTTGACAATACGGCAAAGTCGAACGGTCGTGGAGGTAAGGCGACCAGTTCTCGATCTCGCGCCTCCCGCTCAACCAAGGCAGAGATGCCTGAGGTTGCTCCGAAAGATACTCCGGCGGAGCTTGCTAAAGATGCGGATAACGGTGTGACAGCAACTGTAGCCAATGTTAATGAAGACGTTATGAGTGAACCAGCTATGAGTACCGATAGTGTGACCAAGATTGATGTTCGTCCAGCGCAATCGGATAGCAAGGACGGAGCGATCGCGCTCAGTCAGCCTGTTTCGATGATTTGGAATCGTCCCGTCATGCCGAGTGAAATTGAAGTTGCCGAAACCATGTCTGTTGCCGGAATCCGCCCCATTGCGGCCAGCCATTTGGAATTAGCTGGCTCTTTTCTGAACGGTCGCCCCATTGAAGCTAGCGGTTTGAAGGTAAGCGATATGTTACCTGGCGATCGCCCCATCTTTATTAGCGAATTCAAAATGATGGAAGGTGCCATGCTTCCTGGGAATCGTCCCATTCTGGCCAGCAGTCCTGAGTTGATGGAAGGTTCTGTTTTACCAGGCAATCGCCCGATCGCCTCCAACGAGATTATTGACCCCGAACCCCCTGTTTTGATGGGCTACCTTGACTAGCGATAGAAATACAGCAATCAAAGGGGAGCATGTAAAAACTCCTAATTGATTCAACCTCTGCACAATACAAAACCCCCTGTTTAGTTGACTAAGCAGAGGGTTTTGGCTTTTTGATTGGGTTTTATTTCAATACCTTGGTAACGCGGATGTCGTATTCAGCCCCTTTGGGATAGTCATGTAACGCTTGACTGCGTGCCATGTAATCAGCTTGTTTAATGGTTTCAGCGTCAATCTCGTAACGGGCAGTGCCATTATGAAAAACATTCGTTGCCTCAAAGAACTCTTTAATATCAACGAATACTTCAAACGTATGAGTCATTGTCGGAGCCTCCTCGTTTATTTGCAAACGATCGGAACACCCCAAGTATAAAAAGCGAGCGGCAACCCCTGATTCAGTCGCATACAATTCTTGAGTTATCGTTATCAAATGTTTAAGTTTTTGTTATCAGTCTTAGGGATTGGCATGGAATTAGAGACAACATCGGTGGCAAGGATTGGACGTTTGAGGTGAAGCAGCGTATGCATGGAGTACTAAAGTTACTGTTCATTCGCCATGCTCAATCAACGGGTAATGTCGAGAAGCGGATGCAGGGGCATGGCGAGTTTGAACTCTCGACAGCAGGCCGACAACAAGCCGAAAAGTTGGCTCGGCGGTTGTTGGAAGAAGCCTGGTTGCCCACTCATGTTTACAGCAGTCCACTCAAGCGGGCATCCCAGACGACTCAGATTTTAGTGGAGTCTTTTCAAACTGCGCCCCTTCCGGCAGCAGTGAGCGATTTGATTGACGCAACCGTACCAACCTCAGATGAACTAGAGCCGAAACAACGAGAAATTGCGATCGAACTTTCCGATGAATTGAAGGAATTTCAGAATGGCATTTTTCAAGGCTTGACCTGGGCAGAAGCGATCGCTCAATATCCAGAACTGTGTCAGGCGTTAGAATCGTCGCCCGATTGGATTCCCATTCCCCAGGCTGAGACGCTGGAAGAGGCGCGATCGCGGGCACGCCAATTTATGCAAGCGCTCCTGCAACGACATCGCAACGGCGATCGTATCTGGATTGTGACTCATAGCTGGATTATGCAACACCTGATTGCAGAACTGATGGAGTGCGATCGCTCCTGGCGACTGCGAGCTACAAATACTGCCCTGTTTGAATTTTGGATTGACCGCGATCGGTGGGATCGATCTGACCAAAATCGCTTCAATACCGATCTTTGGCAAGTGAGGCGCTTTAACGACAGCCAGCATTTGCATTAGCTTGTTCCGGAATCGGATTTCTACAGAACATCTGCGATCGATAGCGCCAGTTGATAGATGTGTCGTCGTGGCAGGGAGGTTTGTTGAGCCAGTTGGCGGCTGGCTTGGGAACGAGATAAGCCCTGCTTGAGGAGGTCTTGCAGTTCGGCAATGAGGGCTGCTTCGGACAAGAGTGGTTGGCTGAGTTCGGCTCCGGCAACCACTAGAGTGAATTCGCCGGTGGGTTCGCGAGTGGCGTAGTGGGCGATCGCTGCTTCTAATGTTCCGCGCCACAGTTCTTCATGCAATTTCGTGAGTTCTCGCGCGGTTACAATCTGGCGATCGCGGCCAAACACCTCTGCCATTTCCTGTAAAGTCTGCCGCAAGCGATGGGGAGCTTCGTAAAAAATCAGGGTGCGAGTTTCAGCTTGGAGGGCGGTTAAGCGTTCTCGCCGTTTGCTGGAGCTGCTGTTGGCTAAAAAGCCTTCAAACACGAAACGATCGCTGGGAAGCCCAGACGCAACCAGGGCTGAAATTGCCGCTGTTGAACCGGGGATGGGGACGACGGGAATCATTTCCGCAACACACGCTTGCACCAATTCATAGCCCGGATCGGAAATTCCCGGCATTCCGGCATCCGTGACGAGAGCGATCGCTTGCCCCTGTTGTAGTCGGCGGACAATTTCTGGAATGCGCGATTTTTGATTATGTTCGTGATAGCTAATTTGCGGCGTGGTGATTTGAAAGTGGTGCAGGAGTTTGCCCGTGTGGCGTGTATCCTCAGCCGCGATCGCGTCCACCGCTTGCAAAATCCGCACTGCCCGAAATGTCATATCCTCCAAATTCCCGATCGGTGTGCCGACGAGGTAAAGAGTTCCAGGCTTAGGTTCCGAAGACATAGGGCGATTTCCAGAAAAGAATTTACCTGCAAGAGCCGGTTTCTGCGAGTTATTGATTCGGGTTAAAGGGTTGATTCTTAACGAGATCACCTAAGGGGTGATCGAGGCCATCTAGTTTATGGTAAAACCTACGCTAAGTTTCTCTTCCAGTTTCTTCAAATGCGTGGTTTGTTTGTCGGCTTAACCACTTTAGACCTGATTTATCGCGCTGCCCAGCCACCGGCAAAGAACCAAAAATTGGTGGCATCGGATTATCTGGTTTCAGCGGGAGGTCCAGCGACGAATGCCGCGATCGCTTTTGCGTCATTCCGTCATGCTGCCACGGTTCTCAGCAGTCTAGGTTGTCATCCCCTGACCCATCTGATTCAAGCCGATTTACAAGTATGTCATGTCACCCTGCATGACCTAAGTCCGACCAAAACCGAGCCGCCGCCAGTTTCGTCGATCGTCGTCACAGAAGCCACTGGAGAACGAGCAGTCATTTCCATCAATGCGGTGAAGACGGCAATTCCCGCCGCTCAAGTTTCGCCTGAGCTGCTCGATGATGTCAGGATTGTGCTGATCGACGGGCATCAGATGGCAGTGGGTGAAAAACTGGCGAAACATGCCAGAGCGTCTGGTATTCCTGTTGTGATTGATGGGGGGAGTTGGAAGCCTGGATTTGAGTCTGTCTTACCCCTTGCCGATTACGCTATTTGTTCTGCCAACTTCCAGCCGCCCCATTGCCAAACTGCTGCAGACACGATCGCCTATCTGCAAGCGCTCAACATTCCTCACATCGCCATCACGCATGGAGATCAGCCAATTCAATACTGCGATCGTGGCATTTCAGGCTGTCTATCTGTTCCAGCGATTCAACCTGTAGATACGCTGGGAGCAGGCGATATCTTTCATGGCGCTTTTTGCCATGCCATTCTGGAAATAGACTTTGTGGAGGCGTTGAGCGCAGCCGCTAAAGTAGCCGCTCATTCTTGCCAGTATTTTGGTACTCGTGAGTGGATGAAGACAACAAAGCCATGAAGCAGCATAAGGACAAACTGCAACAGATTCCAGATATTATTACGCTTCTACCTCGAATCCGGATCCCAATGTATTGAAGTGGTGGAATTGGAAAGACTAAACCAGGACAGGCGAATGAAATCAACGCAACAAGAGAACTTTCAAGAGTGGTTGGCGATCGCCCGTGAGGCGGGTTGGGGTGCGGCAGAGATCTTAGTCCAAGCGGAACATTCCGATCTGGAGATTCAAGACGCAGAGGGTGAACCCGTGACTGCCGCCGATGTGGCTGCTAACACCTACATTGTGGAAACCCTGAAAGCTCGGTTAAGCGATCAGAATTTTGCCTACTTAACCGAGGAAACGTTCAAACTTGAACAAGATAACTCCCGTCTCGGTGCCGCTTATGTTTGGGTGATCGATCCGCTGGATGGCACTAAAGATTTCATTCAAAAAAATGGCGAGTATGCCGTTCATATTGCTTTAGTGCATAATCATCGTCCCGTGTTAGCGGTGGTTGTGCGGCCAGCCGTGGGACGGTTGTATTTTGCCACGGTTGGCAGTGGCGCGTTTGTGGAGGAAAAAGGTGGCACGATCGCCCCCCTCCAAGTTTCCCAACGCCATCAACTGGATGAATTGATTGTCGTCACCAGTCGCAGCCACCGGGGCGATCGCTTCAATCAGTTGATGCAACAGTTTCCTTGTCAAACACAAAAGCCAGTAGGTAGTTTGGGCGGCAAGTTTGCAGCGATCGCCGAGCAAACCGCCGATGTTTACATATCTTTGTCTGGTAAGTCGGCCCCTAAGGATTGGGATCTGGCCGCTCCAGAGCTAATCTTGACAGAAGCAGGCGGCAAACTCACCCACTTCGACGGGACACCCTTGCGCTATAACCAGCCAGATGTCACCCAATGGGGCGGTTTACTAGCCAGCAACAATCAACGCCACGAAGAGCTATGTACTGAAGCCACGCGGATTCTATCAATCGTAGACTCGTAACTGTCGAAATATTCGTCAAAACTCACTGCCGTTGCGCAATGACAGCATAGAATGGGTCGCCGCCCCCCAATCCAAACAGTTGGAACATCGGGGGCGTTTGGGCCCGACGAGCGATCGCTGTTGGTTCGGTAAAGCCCGGAACAGACCGGAAATACTGTTTCACCAACGCGACGCGACTCGCTTCGGAACCATCTCGCCACGCCGCGATCGCTTTTTGGAAAAACATCCGGTTAGAAAAGCTCACGATCGCTACCCCGCCCGGTTTCAGGACACGATGGATTTCGGAAAAAATGGCCTCAGGGTACTGAACATACTGCACCGACACCGTATTCAACACCGCATCAAAGGATTCATCTTCCAAGGGTAATTTGGGGTTTTCGTTGAGATTTTGCACAAAGTAGTGGTGCAATCGCGGATTCCGCGCTAACTCTTCTCCATTTAAGCCATGCCCTTCCACATGGGCGAACTCCATCTCGTCCGGCAAATGAGACACCCAACTGCTCATCAGATCAAGCATGCGGGTGTTGGGCTGTAACCGCTCACGGTATAGGTCAGTAAGTTGTTGAATAAACCCCTCATCCACGTGGGTCACAAACCGGGGGTACTCGTAAAACAGGGAATCACTGGAAGTATCGAGCTTTTCACGCTGAGATGGTTCAAGAATAATCATGATGGTTAAAGGCAGGGGCGATCGCAGTATTAATATTATGAATTTATGTTAACAACTCTTTCTCGTTACGCGAATCCGTCCCTGAAACTCATCCCGACAGCCCTCAAATGAATGAAGAATGAGGTGCCAAGCCATTTCAAAAGTTTGATCCCCCAACTTTAATTCTTGTGTCTTCAGACCCTTGTCAAGAGTGCCATACAGCCTCACACTATTGGTGGGAGCAAGGCAAGGGGAGGATGATTTGTGAAGCGTGTATTATCGATTATTTTGGGTGGCGGAGCTGGAACTCGGTTATACCCATTAACCAAGCTTCGAGCGAAGCCTGCCGTGCCGCTGGCCAGTAAATATCGCCTTATTGATATTCCAGTTAGTAATTGCATTAATTCTGAACTGTTCAAGATTTATGTGTTGACTCAGTTCAACTCCGCATCGTTGAACCGCCACTTGTCTCGAAGCTATAGCTTTTCCGGTTTCAGTGAGGGGTTTGTCGAAGTGTTGGCCGCTCAACAAACTCCCGAAAACCCAAACTGGTTCCAGGGTACCGCCGACGCTGTACGTCAATACAACTGGTTATTCAGCGAATGGGATATAGATGAGTTCTTGATTCTCTCTGGTGACCACCTCTACCGCATGGACTATCGCGAGTTCATCAATCGGCATCGAGAAACGAACGCCGATATTACAATTTCTGTCGTGCCTATGGACGATCGCCGGGCTTCAGATTTTGGCTTGATGAAAATTGATGAATCAGGGCGAGTCATTAGTTTTAGCGAAAAACCCAAGGGCGACGCGCTAAAAGCAATGGCCGTAGACACAACTGTGCTGGGATTGACACCCGAAGAAGCCAAACAGTCACCTTACATTGCTTCCATGGGGATTTATGTCTTCAAGCGCGATGTGTTGCTGAAGCTGTTGCGGGAGTCACCTGAGCGTACTGATTTTGGGAAAGAAATTATTCCGGCCTCATCGGTCGATTACAACGTTCAGGCTTACTTATTTAAGGGCTACTGGGAAGATATTGGGACGATCGAAGCATTTTATGAAGCTAATATGGCGCTCACCCAACAGCCCCACCCGCCCTTCAGCTTCTATGACGAACAGGCCCCCATCTACACGCGTCCGCGTTACCTCCCCCCCACCAAAATGTTGGATTGTGTGGTGAAGGAATCGATCATTGCCGAAGGTTGCATTTTGAAAGAATGTTCGATCGTGCATTCTCTGCTAGGGGTGCGAACTCGGATTGAAGCAGGCTGCGTCATCGAAGATACGATGATTATGGGCGCAGACTATTTTCAACCACTGGCGGAACGCGGCTCTGGCGCGGGATGTATTGACAACACCCCCGCATTAGGGATCGGGCAAGATACAACCATCCGCCGTGCCATCATCGACAAAAATGCTCGCATTGGTTGCAACGTCCAAATTATCAACAAAGACAACGTGCAAGAAGCTGAGCGGGAAAACCTTGGATTTTATATTCGCAGTGGCATTGTTGTCGTCCTCAAGGGCGCTGTGATTCCCGATGGAACCGTTATCTAGAGACAAATTCTGCCAAAGTACTAAGGCCGGGGGATTGAATCACTGGTAATCTTCGTGGGATGGGTCTCTTGCCCGTCCGGGCGGGTGAGACACCCACCCCACAGGTGATTTAATCCATAATCCTTAGGTTTTGGCAGTTGATGATTTAGGGAAAGATGCGTCGTTCCAGGGAATAAGTTTGCTTCAATCGGCGATCGCGCTTGATAGATTGAGCTAGGTCCGAAACCGGCATTTCCACATCTAGGGGTTGTGCTTGATCAGGTTTAACCGCAGATCGGGGCTGCGATCGCCAGAACTGAAGCACCTTTGGAAATGAATTAAACAGCAGAGCAAATTGGGCAGACATGGGAACATCTCCTTGACCTGTACGTTGTATTACGTAGCAACACAAAATACTACAAGTCAAGAAAGGTCTTTCCTGATGGGGAGAGGGGCAACCTCGAATTAACTGCGAAGATCGACTCGGAATTTCTCGATCAGTGCTTCACGGACTTTTTGATGAACAGGTTCAATATCCTCGTCCGTCAGGGTGCGATCGCTGGCTCGATACACGAGCCGAAAAGCCAAGCTGCGTTGCCCTTCCGGGACATTTTGGCCGCGATATTCATCAAACAACCCCACCGATTCCAAAAGTGAACCAGCGACTTTCCGAATGGCGCGCTCGATTTCCGCCACAGAAACTTGAGTGGAAATAAAGAAGGCAATATCTCGATCAGACGCGGGATAGGCTGAATAAGGTGTGTATGTAGGCACTAACGTCGCATCTTCATCCAGACTGCCCAATAGCACATCCATGTCCAATTCAAAGGCGTAGACCTCGTCTGGGAAGCCGCGCACGAACCGTAACTCGGGATGGAGTTGCCCAAATGTGCCGAGCCGACTGCCTTTGACCCAAAGAGACGCGGTACGGCCCGGATGGAGACGGTCATCCCGCCGATCGGGCTGGTATTCCACGACTAAGCCGAGGCGCTGAAAAACACTTTCTACAACCCCCTTGGCTTCATACCAGGTCATGGGTTGATCGTGCCCACTTTGCGCCCATTTACCCTGTGTTGGATCGCCACCAAAAATACCAGCGATCGCTTCGGCTTCGTTCAGCCCTTCTTCTTCTGACCAGAAGATCCGCCCAATTTCAAAGCCGCAAAGTGCCCCATTTCCCTGCTCCAGGTTGTACTGAAATGCGTCAATTAAACCCGTCAATAAGTCAGTTCGCAGGGCAGAGTAGTCTGGAAACATTGGGTTGCGCAAGACGATTTGGCGTTCCTGGCCAGGCTTGGTTAACGAGTAATGCTCTACCTCTGTGAGGCCAGCCGCCCGAAACACTTCCCGTAGTTTGCGCGTGAGGGATTGTTCGATCGACAGATAGCCGGGTTCCGTTTTATCCGGTAACGTTTCACAGAAATTGTTATACCCGTAGAGACGCGCAATTTCTTCAATCAAATCGATTTCTCGTTCTAGATCCCGGTAGCGATAAGGGGGAACGGTCACTTTCCAGACACTGTGTTCATCCAGCGCCGAGACTTCGCAACCCAGTGCTTTAAGGATGCGCTCAATCTCAGCGGGTTGCAAATCACCCACCTCATCCCCAACTGTCACAGGCCCCAGAATTTGATTGACGCGATCGAGTCGTAGTTCAATCGAGCGAGTGAGAATCTTGCCGCTGCGGGCATCTGCGGTTTCCTGAGCGGTAATTGTGCCCCCGGCTAGTTCCGTAATTAGCCCTAAAGCTCGCCGACATGCCAATTGAAGTTCGGTTTCGTTAATGCCCCGTTCATAGCGGGCTGAGGCTTCGGTGCGGAGTCCTTGCGATCGCGCCGATCGCCGAATTGCAGCCGAGTCAAACAGCGCCGCTTCCAACAGCAAGTTTTGCGTTGCCGCGTGAACTTCGGTTTCTTCGCCGCCCATGACTCCCGCCAGGGTCACAGGTTTGTCGTTGGCTGTGATCAGCAATGCCTGTTCACCCAACTTCCGCTCTTGCCCATCCAGGGTTTGAAAGGTTTCGCCACCGTTGGCAAAACGCACTCCAATTTGAAGCGTATCACTGCCACCAATCAGTTGCAGGCGATCGCGATCGAAGGCATGCAGAGGTTGCCCCCACTCCAACAAAATATAGTTAGTGATATCTACGACATTGTTAATGGGCCGAATGCCGCTAGATTGCAGCCGTTGCTGCAACCAGGTGGGCGAAGGGGCGATCGTCACCTGTTCGATGACCGTGCCAATATACGTTGGGCAAGCTTGGGGTTCTGAAATCTTGAGGGCTAATGCCTTTGCCTTTGAAGGGATAGTTTGCTCCGGTGGTTCCGGCAGTCGTAGATTTGCCCCGGTCAATGCCACAATTTCGCGGGCAATTCCCACCATGCTCAAAGCATCGGCTCGGTTTGCAGTAGAAGTCAAATCGAGAATAACATCGTCTAACCCCAGCAAAGGCCGGACATCCATGCCCGGTTGCAAGCCATCGTTGGGTTCAAAACTATGAATCCCCGCCGATTCTTTCGCTAATCCTAGTTCGGCGAGCGAGCAAATCATCCCTGCGGAAGCCACCCCACGCAACTTAGCCGGTTTAATTTTGAGTCCAGCCTCTCCGGCTTTAGGCAGAAACGCCCCCAGCGTTGCCACCGGGACAAACAATCCAGCTTTAACGTTGGCGGCCCCACAGACGATCGTCGAAGGTTCCGCGGCTCCAATATCCACCTGACACACACTCAATCTATCAGCGTTGGGGTGTGGCTCTCGCTCTAACACCTGCCCCACCACCACGCCATCTGCCCAGGTACGCCGATCTTCAATGTCTTCGACTTCAAACCCTGCCATGGTTAGCGTCTCTGCCAACTCTTCCGCAGACATATTGATGTCAACCAGTTCTCGCAACCAGTTCAAAGAAATACGCATGAAAGCCTTCAATCCATCGACGACAGCCCAACTATTCTATCTCTGGGCGGGCAGGGGAGCTAGAGGGGCAGCGGAAAGGGGCCGATGCCGATTTTTCTCTCCGAGATTATGCCTTCAGCTCAAACACCATAAAAATCAATTTCTGTTAGGGAGTCGCGACTTTAGGGCAAGTTAAGAGCATAGCGGTGTATTCTGACGATTAGCTGTGATCCGTGAATGTATGGGCACTCATTGTTTCTTGACTCCAATTCGGTTACAGCTTTAGCAATTCTTCAAACGATTTCCCGGAGGACTAACACCCTGACTCGGCGATTCTATTTAGATAATAGAAATAGAATGTCCGTCATTCCCAGCAACCCAACAAGAGCGAGTGAAGCTGAATGAGCTACTGCTTAAATCCAGCCTGTCCCAATCCACAAAATTCCGCCCAAACTGAAGTGTGTCAGGCTTGCGGTTCTAAGCTCCTGTTGCGCGATCGCTATCGCATCATTCAAGCCCTGGGGCAGGGGGGCTTTGGGGCAACGTTTCTGGCCGCAAATGTCAGTCTTCCAGGTCAACCTAACTGTGTGATTAAGCAACTGCGGCCCAATGCCAACGCTCCTCACATCATGGATATGGCCCGCGAATTATTTCGGCGAGAAGCCGAAACGTTGGGGCGGATTGGTACACATCCTCAGATTCCCTCGTTGCTGGACTATTTTGAAGATAACGAAATATTTTATCTGGTGCAGGAATATATCAGTGGCTCCACGTTGCAACAAGAAGTGAAGCGCGATGGGCCGTTGAGTGAATTTCAAGTCAAAAAGTTTTTGCGCGAAATTCTTCTTGTCCTGGAGTACGTGCATGCAAATAAGGTAATTCATCGAGATATTAAGCCAGCCAACCTGATTCGCCGCAACCAGGATCAAAAGCTGGTGCTGATTGATTTTGGGGCCGTCAAATATCAAAATGCCCAACAATCGACCGCAGCCTCTGACCAAACCGCCCTGACCTCCTATGCGATCGGTACCCCCGGATTTGCCCCCCCCGAGCAAATGAACATGCGCCCCGTCCCGGCTAGCGATGTGTATGCCTTAGGGGTTAGTTGTGTGTATCTGCTGACTGGGAAGTCTCCCAAGGAACTGGACTACGACCCAAACACCAGTGAACTGATCTGGGAGAAGCACGTTCATGCCAGCCCCGAATTTATTCAAGTGCTGTCCAAAATGTTGGAGATCTCCGTCAAACAGCGCTACAAATCAGCAGATGAGGTTCGTCGCGCCTTAGATCTCGTTGAACATGGAAAAACTTTAGCCGATGGCCTGAACAATGTGGGCTCCAGAAATAACTCAAGTTCGCGGCGTGACAGTGATTTTGGCCAAGGCCAAGACTCCGGTGGTGCCCCCTCCTCGCCCCATGCGCGCGAAGCGATGCAAATCCGCAATCGCCAAACTCGTTTAGATGGAATGGGGCTACAATCGAGCTTCAACCGGTTACGCAGTGGAGATTCTAGCCGTTTGGGCACTGGAATTGCGTCGCGAGGGGGGCGCAATTCGGCAGGCCGACCGAAGGAGACAGCGGGCGATACTAAGAAGAAACCGCCTGCGCGGCTGGATGCGGAAGGATTACAAAACTATTACATCAAGGGGAAACGAGATTTTCCCAGCCATGATTTGCGATCGCTGTCCTTGCCCAAAGCGAACTTGGCTGGAGCCAGTTTCCATCAATCCAATATGGGCAAAATCAATCTCCAAGGCGCAAATTTGCACAAAGCAGATTTTGGGCGGGCCAGCTTGACCAACGCAATTTTGAAAGATGCAGATCTGCGGAATGCCTATCTTGGCAATGCTGATCTGGAAAATGCTGATTTGCGTGGCGCAAACCTGAGTGGGGCTTATCTGCTGAATGCCAACTTGCGGGGCACTAACCTCTGCGGGGCAAACTTGACCGGTGCCCGGATGACAGAAGACCAACTGGCTATGGCTCGCACTAATTGGTTAACCGTGCGACCAAGCGGCAAGCGTGGTATCTGGTAAGCTCAGGCTGACATGCGAGCGGGAGAGCCGGAAATGGGGGCAACTGAATTCACCTCTGAACCCCAGCCCAGTTTTGCGATCGCCGCGGAATGTGACTTGGCCGAGATCATGCAAGTCGTGCTGCGGGTTGGCGTATTGATGCTCCAGGCCGGCACTGTTAGCTTTCGCGTGGAACAAGCAATGCAGCGAATTGCTGTTGGTTTGGGAGCCGATCGCCTGGATGCTTATGTGACGTTGACGGGGATTACCGCTTCGGTGCATCGATCGCGCCAACACTACACACAAATTGTGCGTGTTGTGGGCCTTGGCGTCGATATGAATCGGCTTGCGGCGGTTGAGTTCTTGTCCATGCATTTGCCAGAAAATTCCACCCCGCACCAGGTGATGGTGCTCCTGGACAAAATTGAGAAAATTCCACCCGTGTATCCATTGCATCTGGTGCTGGTTGCGGTGGCGATCAGTTGTGGTGCTTTTGCGCTCCTGCAAGGTGGCGGTTGGATTGAGTTTGCTGCGGCAGCCGTTGGGGCAGGCGGTGGACAGGCAACTCGGATTTATCTCCGTTCGCTCAAACTTAACCCCATTCCAACTACCGTCGTTTGTAGCGCGATCGCGATTTTGATTTGTTTTTCACTTGTTCAGACCTTCGATCGCTTCGGCTACGACACCCTCAACGCTCAATACGGTTATCTGTCCTCTGTTTTGTTTTTAGTGCCCGGTGCGCCTTTGATCACGGCAGCGCTGGATTTAATCCGGTTCGATCTCGTGTCGGGGCTGTCGCGCATTGCTTATGTGCTGATTCTTATCTTCAGCCTCGCCGCTGGAATTTTGACAGCTGGGGTGTTTGTCAATTTTTCGATTTTGTGACTTGCCATCATGCTCTTTTGGACAACCTTGCTCTCTCAATCGGTCATTAGCTTTGGGGCGACGGTGGGTTTCGCCGTTTTATACAATGCGCCCCGGCGAGCTTTAATTTACTGCGGCGCGATCGGGGTAGGTGGGCACCTCCTGCGGCTCAGTTTACAGCAGTTCGGCATGGCAGACGGCGGCGCAACTTTTGTTGCAGCCTCCTTTGTGGGTTTGGTGGGAGCTTACCCAGCGCGACGATTGCAATTACCCATGATTTTGTTTGCCATCACCGGAATCTTGCCCATGATTCCTGGCATTCCAGCCTATAAGGTGTTGGTCTATTTTAGCGATCGTGATCTCCTAAATGGCATGAGGAGCGGCGTGGAGGCATTGTTTCGCGTGGGAGCGATCGCGATCGGCATTGGCACAGCGCGCCTCTTGACTGATGCCGAATGGTGGTTTGAACGCAATTAGCGAAGACACTTTCTCAACGGTGTCGCATCCCCAGGTGGGACTAAGGCTGCGGTAGAAGTGTTTCGCTGATGTAACTGATTTGTCTCAAAACTTAATAGGGAAATGCCGGTGGAGTTTGCATACTGGGCATCAGTAGGGTGGACTTTCCTGATAACTAGGTGATTGATGGGCAAGCCTCGTAAAGATATTCAACCGGGTCGCAGTTTCCCATTAGGGGCAACCGTTTATCCGGATGGGGTAAATTTTTGCATCTATTCCAAAAGTGGGGAGGCGATCGAACTACTCCTGTTTGATGCTCCCGATGATCCCAAGCCTGCCCGCGTCATTCCCCTCGATCCCAAACAGAACCGCACCTTTTACTACTGGCATATCTTCGTCTCTGGGTTGCAAGCTGGACAAGTCTATGCATATCGGGTATACGGTCCCTTCGCACCAGAAAAAGGGCATCGGTTTGATGGAAAGAAAGTCTTGCTCGACCCTTACGCGCGATCAGTCGTTGGCTGGGAACATTACAGCCGCGAAGCTGCTATCCGTCCTGGGGACAATTGCGCCCAAGCGTTGCGGAGTGTGGTATTCGACCCCAGTACTTATGACTGGGAAGGGGATGTGCCGCTGTGCATTCCCTACTCCAAAACGGTGATTTATGAGATGCATGTCGCTGGCTTCACGCGCCATCCTAACTCCGGCGTAGAGGAATCGAAACGGGGCACTTATGCTGGCCTGATTGAGAAAATTCCCTACTTGAAGCAATTAGGAATTACCGCCGTTGAACTCATGCCCATTCACGAGTTTGATGAACAGGATGCCCGTCCTGGTTTGCGTAACTATTGGGGTTACAGCACCCTCGCCTTTTTTGCCCCCCACCGCGCCTACAGTTCGTCCAAATGTCCTTTGGGGGCAGTAAACGAATTTCGCGACATGGTGAAGGCGTTCCATCAAGCCGGAATTGAGGTGATTCTGGATGTGGTGTTTAACCATACAGCGGAGGGCAATCATGAAGGGCCGACCCTGGCTTTCAAAGGATTGGAGAATCGCGCCTATTACATCTTGGAGAAGAATCCAGCGTATTACAGCAACTACAGCGGGTGCGGCAATACTGTGAAGGCCAACCATGAAGTGGTAACTCGCTTAATTCTCGATTGTTTGCGTTACTGGGTGGATGTGATGCATGTGGATGGCTTCCGGTTTGACCTGGCTTCTTGTCTGTCGCGGGGCAAAACTGGACACCCACTGGAAGATCCGCCACTACTCTGGTCGATCGAGTCTGATCCAGTACTGGCGGGGATCAAAATCATTGCCGAAGCCTGGGATGCAGGCGGACTATACCAGGTGGGGTCGTTTGTGGGCGATCGGTTTGCCGAGTGGAATGGCCCCTTTCGGGATGATATTCGGCGCTTCGCCAAGGGAGATCCGGGCCTGGTGGATGAGTTGGCCTCGCGGATTCTGGGTAGTCCGGATATCTATCAGCAACCCGACTGGGAACCCAACTTCAGCATCAATTTTGTCACCTGTCATGATGGCTTTACGTTGAATGATTTGGTGTCTTACAACGAAAAGCACAATGAGGACAATGGTGAGCAAAGTCGGGATGGTTCTAACGATAATCAAAGTTGGAATTGCGGCATTGAAGGGGAGACAGATGATCCAGCGATCGAAGCACTCCGCCAAAAGCAAATCAAAAACCTCTTAACGACCTTACTTCTATCTCAGGGCACACCGATGTTGCTGATGGGGGATGAAGTACGGCGATCGCAACGCGGTAACAACAATGCTTATTGTCAAAACAATGAAATTAGCTGGTTCGATTGGAGTTTAGTGGAGAAACATCAAGACTTGCAGCGGTTTGTCACGGGGATGATTCACTTCATTCAGTCGCTCGAACTGTTTCAACATGAATCCTTGCTGGATGTGCGGGCTACCAGTCCAACTCGACCCTATAGTGCCCATCAACCTTACGTCGTATGGCACGGTGTGAAGCTAAACCAGCCCGACTGGAGTTACCATTCCCACAGCCTCGCCTTTAGTCTCTACCATCCTGATGCGAAAGAACATTTGCACATCATCTTGAACGCTTATTGGGAACCCCTGACCTTTGAGCTACCGAGTCTCAAACGGGGCTTGGCATGGCATCGCATTGTCGATACTAGCCTGTCTGCGCCGGATGACTGGCAACCCACCGAAGCCGCCGCCCGCATCAAGGGATCAACCTACAATGTTAGCGATCGCGCCTCGATCGTCCTCATGGCCCTCCCACCCCGCAAGCCGTGAATCCTTCAGTTTCGGCAAGATTTTTTGAGGAGAAACTCACTTTTTGAGATCCAGCTTTGATCAGCACCCTTAGGACGAAGTGAGCGTTGATAAGTCAAGACTGGGTAGGTGTTCTGACTCGCTTTCGCCATGTGTAATGTGGCGAAAACTATAGAATAAATCTGATGTTCTTACTAGCAAGAATTGTATCTGCCTTATCGACTTTTTTGTACCGATCGCTGTGTAGGATAGGGTATCGAGCGAATTCGCCCTTTCATCGTTGCACCAGGTATCTCAAGCATGACGGCAGTTACACCCAATCCCAAGTCCGCTCCCGCCTTTTGTGAAGGGATTCAGTATTTTGCGGATTCCTACCCTGAGTTCGATCGCTACGGCATTATGCCCAGCATTCTCGAAGGCAAAACGGCGATTACGGCTCCCAACGACCCCTGTGCTGTATATCAAACCCTCTTGTATGCCGATGCCCTCCGTTACCTGACACTTCAGATCACAGGTAGCAAAGCATCAGGACATCCGGGCGGGTTTGCCAGTCAAGCAGAAGCCTACGCCGCCTTCGTCATGCTCGGCCATAAGAATTTCATCACGGAAGTCGGGCACCACGCGCCGGGGTTCTACAGCGCCATGTTCCTCGATCGCTCCCTGGAAGACATGGGCATTGAAACGGTACAGCAAATGCGCGATCGCTTCCGCGAACGGCATGGCTTGTTAGGCCACCTGTCGGGACAAATTCCCGGCTTACTCGCCCCCGCCGGTCCCCTTGGACAGGGACAACACTTTGCCATGGCGGCAGCCCGGCTCCATCCCGACAAACTCTTCCCCTTCACGGTGGGCGATGGCGGCTTGGGCGAACCCTACATCATGAGTTCCTTTGGGCACTTCCACACTGCTTACCCGGCAGCCACCAATTTCCTGCCCATCCTGGTGTGGAACGGTTACTCGCAGGAACACCACAGCATGGTGTCTACCCTGTCTAACAAACAAATGGTGGCGTACTGGGAAGGCAACGGGTTTGAGGAAGTTGTCTTAGTTGATGCCAAGGAGTTTGACGACCAGGAGCAGCCAGGAGATTTTGTGGACAGTACGGCTTTTGCTTTCAAGCAGCGACTGCAATTTGCTGAGGCAGTGCTGAAAGGAGCAGACAAGGCGGCGCGATCGGCGTTGGGCGGCAAACTTACGGTGTTCATCATTAAGCAACTCAAAGGAGCTGGGGTTCACGCTCGCGGTGCCAAGTCCCATAATCTGTACGGACATCACACATTGGACAATCCTGATATTGTCAGTGCGCTGAAAACCCGCGCCTTGCCGCCCGAAGCTTGGGAACTGGTGCGAACAAATTGTGCCCGTGCTGGTGGTGGTCCTGCCAGTAAGACGGTAGTAACGGAATTTACCTTACCCCTAACCGATTTGGGCACGTTGCCCCTCGAAGAATATCCTGTGGGTGGCGATCCAAAAGTATCCACCACGTCGATGGGGCGACTCGTGGCGTATGTGGGCCAAGCAGATGCAGGCTACACCGTCACCAATGCAGATGGGAACGAGGCTTCTGGCATTGCCAACATTAATCAGGCGTTGAAAATCATTCACCCCGTCGAAGATCCGCTCTACAACCAAAAACCCGGCGGGCAGGTGTATGAACCGCTCAGCGAAGACGCCTGTGCTGGACTGGCTGCGGGGTCAGCCTTGATGGGTGCCCGTACCCTTTGGTGTTCCTACGAGTCCTTTGCCATCAACGGCTTACCCATTTGGCAAACCGTGACGCAAGCAATGGCCGAACTACGTCGTCTCACGCCTTCCACCATCACGCTGTTTACGGCAGGTGCCCTAGAGCAGGGACGCAATGGCTGGACGCACCAACGTCCGGAGATTGAAGCTTACTTTGCAGCAATGATGCGCAACGGGAATGTGTTTCCGCTGTTCCCACCTGATGCCAATAGTATTCAGGTTTGCTACGAGTGGGGGCTGGGAACCTTCAACAAAGGTGTAGTGATCACTGCCAGCAAATCACCATTGCCCATCTACACAACATTTGCCCAAACGCGCCAAGCACTTCAAGAGGGCGCGATCGCACTTCACGACAGTCAAGGTAGCCAAAAAGTTGTACTGGCAGCGATCGGCGACATGATCCTCAAGCCGGTGTTTGAAGCCACCACCCAACTGGAAGCCCAGGGTTATGGTGTGCGCGTTGTCTCCATTGTCAATCCGCGTCGTCTCTATCGTCCTAGCGATGTAGCTTGGGAAATTTGCAGCGAAGCCGATGGTTACTTTTTGGATGATGCGGGATTCGATCGCCTGTTCGGCGGTGATGTATTGCTTGGGATCACTGGTGGAGCCAGTGGGATGCTAGAACCGATTATGCTCCGCAGCCCGGCTAAACGGGATACGTTTGCCTGGAAGCGGGGTGAAACGACGGCTAGCCCTACCGAACTGATGGCGCTCAACGGCATCACCGCTGAAGGCATGGCAAAGCGCGCCGTGGAATTGCTGGGCTAGTTTCTCTAGCTTGCCTAACCTGCCGCCCTCCCCGCTCAAGCAATGTCTGGCGGAACGGAGGGTGGCATGATTTGCTGAATTTGGGTTTGAATCAGGGCTTGGATGTCCTCCCGACGGATTTGGGTTCCAGCTAAGGTATTGCCGGGAACTTCAAAAAAGATAACGCTGTCAATTCCTTCCATTGCCACCATTTGAAACAAAATGTGGACAACAGGCACAGGGAGCGCGATTAACTGCGGGTCTTTGACAGGGTTTGGCCCTGACGCAACATCCTTCAAGCTGGGAAACGCATAAATTACCTGGGTTTCTCGTTCTGGTTGGTCTTGGTGACTTATGATATTGATAACCCAGTTCTGATCTAACGACTGCACAATGTAGTATTGCAAGTGGCGGAGCTGGGTCGCAATTTGCTTAAGTATGGGTGCGATCGCTTCAACCAGGGCAGGAGTGACCCCATCCTGGGGGGCATGTTCAACCAGCTCGTGGAGTTGTTCATCTAAGTTCATTGAATTTTTCTCTTCTAAATGGTCGGGAGTGACGCTAATTCTTTTATCCATCTATAGCGTTTTGTCTTTGGCTGCGAGATTTCTCATGTGTTTGACTTAAGAGTTTTGCAGCGATACGTGAATCTTACCGATTCGAAATGGCAACACAGCATTTTTCACTTTGTGTATGCGTCTCAGGTGCTTACTTGGTAAAGTTTTAACTCAAAAAGCCTGCCATACTGGTTTGAAAAATGCTCTAACTTGATTTGGGATCTGGACGGTGGCAAGTAATCTTGCCAGAATTGAAAGAAGTTTTGTAACCATTGGAACTCTTGACGTTGAACACCTTAGGGGAAATCTGCCACCGCGTGGAGTCAACTTTTCAACTACTGTTGAACGAACTCAAGCTCTCAACTAGCGCTTCTGAGCAGAACTGTCGTGCTGTCGCAGAGCGAATTTCAAAAGAAGTCGATCGCATTTGCACCGAAAGTAAACGGATTCAGGCATCGGGTGACATTGAATCGTGGGCGCTAACTCTGGCAAAGCACCGCCAACAGCAATGTCTGCACTACTACAAACTGGGTTCTGAGCGAGGACGGGTTGAGCTTTCTAGTACGTTGAGTGCGATCGTCTATCGCTACATCACCCCACCCCAATCCCAATCCACTTATCAGGCCCGCTTACCCCTGATTGAAGACTTCTTGCAAGTTTTTTGGATTGAAGCCAGCAACGCTTTTCGGCGTGAAAATCAGTTGTCTGAAGCATATAAGCCGCGAACCATGCTAGAGCTAGCCGAATGGATGGCTTTCACCGAACGCTATGCAAAACGCCGGATTCCGTTGCCTGGGCGACGCACACAACAGTTGATTATTCTACGCGCCCAAACATTTTCGCAACAACAACCCGTAGAAACTCCCGTTGACATTGAGCAGGCTGCCGAGGGGATGTCAGGCGATGGGGAAGACTCCTGGAGTGCCGCTTCGATGCAGCAAGTGCGGGAACAAATGATGGCCCAGGAACCCGAACCGGCTGAAGATACTCTCCGCCAAACAATCATCTCGGAACTGATTGCTTATTTAGACGAGCGTGGAAAAAGCGATTGTGCCGATTATTTTATTCTGCGATTGCAAGATCTCCCTGCCAGTGAAATTGAAGCCATCATGGGGATTACATCCCGCCAGCGCGATTACTTACAGCAAAAATTTAAGTACCACCTAATTCGGTTTGCTCTATCCCATCGCTGGGAATTAGTGCATCAATGGCTAGAAGCCGATTTAGATAAGAATTTGGGCCTAACATTGCAAGAGTGGCAGGTTTTTGTGGCGCATCTAGACGATACGCAAAAGAAACTCCTGCACCTTAAGCAACAAAAACGGCCTGATGCAGAAATCGCGCAATCGCTAGGATACAGCACGAACCAACTCCAAAAGCAATGGTTCAAACTCTTAGAGCATGCCTGGGAAATTCGCAATTATCTGTCCTCTGATGAGGCGGAACCGACTGAACAACTCGGAGGGCAGAAGTTTACTGATGAATCCGGAGAAAGTGGGTCGAGCGATGAATAGGGATTTGTATCATGAATCGTGACTCAGGGGATATTCAGCGGCGTATACTGATGCTGTTGCAGGGGTTTCCTTCTATGAACTCATCAACACCTGATTTCTCTGAGTCCAACCACTCTTTCCCAAAAGAGCCTTCTTTTGAACTTGGAGATGTACCAGTTGTGCAAGAACGTTTTCAAGCTTTGTTAAAACATCGGTTACAAAGCGAAATCCAAAAAAATCCTCCGCTCTTCCCATGGGAGACGGAATTGCTTGATTATAGTTCCGAGCCAGAAACAGCGATCGCCGCGGCAGGCTCTGCCCCACCCGTTCGCTCTCCCAATCTGGCTGCGGGTTTAGGCTGGCTCAGGCAGGTCAAGAATCTCCCGTTACCAGTCCCGGCCCAGATTCCCGAACCCATTCTGAGTACGCTTCTGCAACGATGCCAGGATGCGGTGCAATTGTCTCTGCAGGAAGGGGCAAAACTTGTTAAAGCCGTGGAGGATCTGTTTCCTGGGCAAGACGAAGCCCTCAACTATTTGGCGGGTAACGTCATGATGGCTCCCGCTCGATCGCCCAAAGCGGCCACTGTTGAAGCTCCTATCCAGTACGAAGATGTGGTGCCCGATCAGCAAATGGTGTTGTCTTTGCTGGCTGCCCGCGAAATTATCAGTGCCCTTTCGCTCAAAGTGTCTGCGGCTGAACCGGTGATCGATCGCCAGTGGCAAACCGATGTCGGGCTGCTTTCACTGCACATTGAATATATTCAAGCTCCTGTGCCCAGCATTCGCCTACATGCGATTTTCCCTGCGGCTGGGTTGTTGGCAGTTCGGAATGGAGAGCTGCGAACCACCGCTCAACGCACTACGGCTGGTCGTTTGAGTGCTGAATTGTTTGAACCTCAACCCAATCACACCTACTCTGTAGAAGTTTGTCTGTCTGGGATTGAAAATCCGTTGACTTTTGCATTGCAGCTAGATGGAGTCGGTGTTTAGTCTGTCTACTGCCAATTCTCATTTCGCACGGTTGATTGAGTCAGGGCGGGTGGGTGGTCGAATGGGTGCGAATAAGCGATAACGGATAAAGATTAGTTCTTGATCCTCCTCCCATCCTGACTTTATGACGAACTCACACGTTGACAACTGGGTGCGATCGCTTCCTGGCATCGGAAACATGCGCCATCGCCTCGCTCAACAACGCCCGGTGGAAGTCGAAGACTCCCTGCTGTTACGGGTGTTGACTCAGGCAATGGTGATTGTCGGCATCTTCGCCACCGACATTGCCGCGGAAACGCAGATGAGCGTTTGGGCGATTCCTCTCACCGTGTTGGGAGGGTATTGGAGTTGGTCACATCGACGTAAACGCAATATCATCACCAAGTTTTGCATCGCGATTGGCATGCTGCTGGCCCTGGCCGCATTCTTTTTGAACTTGCGTGATAGTCTCAACGACACCCGCATCATTCTGGCCGAACTCCTGATTCAACTCCAGGTGTTGCATAGCTTCCACATGCCGCGCCGTCAGGATTTAGGCTATTCCATGATGATTGGCTTAATTCTGATTGGGGTGGCCAGTACCCTCAGCCAAACGATGGTATTTGGCTTGCTGCTGCTGGCTTTTCTGGCGATCGCGTTGCCGGTGCTGGTATTGGATTATCGCTCGCGCTTAGATTTGCACACAAGTCCCGATCGGTCTCCCTTTAAGCGGGTGGGTTTATCTTTGCGGCGGTTGGGGCTATTTCTCATCGTCATTCTGGGTCTGGGGCTGAGCTTATTTCTGATGATGCCCCGCCTGCCTGGCTATCAACTCCGCACCTTTCCCGTCAGTGGGCAGATCAATCAAGATTTCCAAGACAACCAGCAGATTGTCAATCCGGGCTATGTGCGGCAGGGGAACCTGGCTGGCGGTACGGGCACAGGGGCAGGGCAGGGGCAACAAACTGGCCCCGGCGAAATGGATGAAAACTTCTACTACGGGTTTGGCAATCGGATTAACCAGAACTTGCGCGGCATTATGAAGCCGAGAGTGGTGATGCGGGTGCGATCGCAGGCCAGGAGTTTTTGGCGGGTGATGGCCTTCGATCGTTACCTGGGGCAGGGCTGGGAAATTTCTCGCAACGACAAAACGGAAACGATTAAACGGCCCTTTTGGTCGTACCAGTTTTATCTGGATGTGCCAGTGACGCTGACGGAAAAGCGCGAAGTGGTGCAGACGTACACGATCGTCTCGGATTTGCCCAATGTTATTCCGGCGATGACCCATCCCAAAGAGCTTTACTTTCCTACGCCGGAAGTGGCGATGGATATTGAGGGCGGCCTCCGATCGCCGGTTGGTTTGCCGGAAGGCTTAACTTACACAGTCGTTTCCCAGGTGCCCATCCGCGATCGGAGTCGTATTCGGGAAGCGCCCACGGAGTACACTGACACGCTGCGGCGCGTGTATATGGAGGTGCCCGATCGCATTCGGAACCAAGTGCGATCGCAGACGGAAGCACTGCTTGCCACTTCCGAAACTCCGATCACCAGTCCTTACGAAAAGGCTCTGTTTTTGGCCCAGGCGTTGAAGCAGCGTTACTCCTTGCAACCAGAACTGCCTTACCTCAACTCGAATGAGGATTTGGTCGAAGCCTTTTTGTTCAAATACAAAGGCGGCTACCCCGATCATTTCTCGACCGCGTTGACCATCATGTTGCGCTCGATCGGAATTCCGGCGCGGTTAGTCGTCGGGTTTGGGCCGGGTGAATTTAATCCCTTCACGGGCTTGTACGAAGTGCGTAACACCGATGCCCACGCCATGACGGAAGTGTATTTCCCGAAATTTGGCTGGTTTGCGTTTGACCCCATTCCCGGCCATGAACTGCTGCCACCCTCGATCGAGGACGACCAAACCTTCAGCGCGTTGCAACAATTTTGGAAATGGGTGGCCGGTTGGCTGCCTTCCCCTGTCAGCAATTTCTTTGGCCGCATCTTTGGCACCGCGATCGGCTGGATTGTGGGCGCGATCGCCTGGATTGTCAGCCTGTTTCAGCAGGGTTGGCTGGGCTTGTTTACCCTATTGCTGTTGGGCATTGGGCTGGCCTTTATCGGCTGGCTCCTCTGGCAGGGCTGGCGCAATTGGCGCTATCGCCGCTGGCTGGCCAAACAACCCCCGATGGAATCACTCTATCAGCAGATGCAGGATTGGCTCACGGCGCAGGGGAAAGGGAAGCCAGCCGCCCAAACCCCATTCGAGTACGTGCAACAAGCCCACGCGACTCAATCTGCGCACCACGCTGCCATCATTGAGCAAATCTCCCATGCTTATGTACAGTGGCGCTACGGCGGTCGATCGCCCAACATTGATCAACTACGCCAATCTTTTAGGGAGTTGAGAACGAGATCGTCCCGCCCAAAGTAGACTCACTTTTCATCTATGTGTAGCCGTAGACATGTGTAACGTGGCGCAGGTGAGTCAGAACGCCTATCCAGTACTGGCTTTTCAACTTTCTCCTAGTCCTAAGCGTTCTAATAAGTCATGGACGCTGGCAGCTCAAGACGCAAGGGAATCTATTACAAGACAAAAGCATCATTCTGACTGACCCAATGCACACCCAGAGATAGGCAATGAAAGAAATTCGGTTCAGCAATCATGCCTTGTTGAAATTGGAGGTTTTAGCTACTCACGAAATCCTAATAGATTCAGACTTTGTTCTAGAAACGGTACGATCACCAGACAAGCTAGAAATTGGTGAGGGAGACAAATTTACCGCTCAGAAGAGGTTGAATGATGATTTAGTACTTCGGATTGTTTACCGAGAGTTCAATGCTTTTATTCTGATCATTACGCTTTATCCCGGTAGGAGATCGAGATATGAAAAAGATTCTTTATAGCGAAGATGTTGATGCCTTGTTGATTGAGCTTTCTGATGAATCGATCGCCTACGCTGAAGACGAGGGACAAATCATCTTGCATTATTCTGATGAAGCAAAACTCGTCCTAGTCGAAATTTTGGATTTTCGACGGTCAATGTCAGATGAAACTGTCACCACGTTACTCGCATCTTGAGTACACAATCAGCTATCCCTTAAGCCCTGATGGTACTCGCATCCAGCTTTCATTTTGCAAGAGTAATTGTGCCAGAATGAAGACGTAGCTCGTCATTTCAAACGTCACCACCCATGACATCCAATTCCAATGTCCAACTGACGATCGACTTTCAAGACCCAACCGCCAGTAGCGACAAGCAAGCAAAACTCACCCAATCCCTCTGGGAGCAACTCCAAAAGATGGATGGAGTCAAGGTCGATCGCGTCCCTGACCCCAATCCCCCCGAAGGTAGCAAAGCCATGTTTTCCTTCCTGTGGGGATTGCTGCAAGCGGAGGTGAGTGTTGCCAGTATCAAAAACTTGTTTGGCTTTTTGGGCGATCGCATCGGGAACAAACCCATCAAAATCAAAGCAAAATTTGGTGATGGCCGAGAATTTGAAGTGGAGGCAAGCAGCCGAGAGGAATTGTTAGCCGCCGAGGAAACGATTAAGCGCTTGGCAGATAGTTAGGGGGCTGGGGGGATGGCCAAAATCGCGCTACTGATTGGCGTTAGCCAATACGATTCCGGCGACCTCAAACCCCTCCCCGCCGCTGCCAAAGACATTGCCGCGATCGCTGCCGTCTTGCAAAATTCCAATCTGGGCGACTTCGATCGCGTCGATGTCCTGCCCGATCCAGATTTGGGGCAACTTCAGGATGCCATCAACATCCTGTTTGATGATTGCCAGACCGATGATTTAGTTCTGCTCTACTTTTCCGGGCACGGCATCACCGACGAATCTGGCAACTTCTACTTCACCAACCGCACCACCCGCAAAAACTCTCAAGGTCGATTGCACAAAGGGTCTGCCACCCCGGCCAGCTTTGTGCATGATCTGATGGAGGATTGCAATAGCGATCGCCAGGTGATCATCCTCGACTGTTGCCACAGTGGCGCGTTTCCGACGGGGATGACAGCGCGAGATGCAGGCACGATCGACTTTCCACGGCAACTGGGTGGCAAAGGCCGCATCATTCTCACCTCCTCAGCCGCTACTGAATATTCCTTTGAACGGCAGGGAGAGGAACTTGCCGTCTACACCCGCTACCTGGTGGAAGGCATCCAAACCGGAGCGGCGGATTTAGATGGCGATGGGGCAATCTCCGTGAACGAGTTGCATGACTACGTGCGATCGCAAGTCCACAAAGCCGCCCCGGCCATGAAACCAGAACGGTATGTGTTTCAGGAAGGCGAAAAAATTCTGCTGGCCAAAGCACCCGTGGGCGACCCCAAACAGCAGTTTCGCAAACTGGTACAGCAATACAGCCAGGATGGCATCATTCGTCCGGCGGGGCAGAGTTTTCTGGAACGGCGACGCAAATCTTTAGGCTTAACGTCAGAGGCCGCCGCCACGATCATTGCCGAAGTCTTGCGCCCCTACGCAGAACATCGGGAAAATCGGCAAGAGTACGAGCAGGTGTTACAGGCAGAAATGGAAATCGAGTTTCCCCTCAGCGATCGTGCCCTCCAGGAACTCAAAGCCCTCCAGCAAGAACTCAAACTCACCGACGAAAACATCGCCGAAATCACCGATCGCCTCACTCCCCCATCCTCTCCACCTCCCTCACCTCCCCCATCACCTTCCCTCCCCACCTTTACCTTCGACATCATCACCCTGAACGATCGCGGCCAGGAAACCGATCGCCAACCCGGACAAGCCGAATATTTCACCGAAGACCTGGGCAATGGCATCACCCTGGACATGGTTAAAATTCCCGGTGGAACGTTTCTGATGGGAGCAGCAAAAAATGAAGCTGAAGCATCTACTGACGAATATCCCCAACATAAAGTTACGGTGCAGCCTTTTTGCATAGGCAAATATCCCGTGACGCAAGCTCAGTACCAAGCGATTATGGCGACCAATCCTGCTAAGTTCAAAGGGAAGAAGCGTCCAGTTGAGCAGGTGTCCTGGGATGAAGCCGTGGAGTTTTGCGATCGGCTCTCCCAAAAAACGGGTAACTCTTACCGCCTCCCCAGCGAGGCCGAATGGGAATATGCTTGTCGTGCTGGAACTACGACCCCATTCCACTTTGGTGCAACAATTACGTCCGACTTAGTGAATTACGATGGCAACTATCCTTATGCCAACGCCCCTAAAGGCACCCATCGCAAACAAACGACTGATGTGGGGAGCTTCCCCGCAAATGCTTTTGGTTTGTACGATCTGCACGGCAACGTCTGGGAATGGTGTGCCGATCCCTGGCACGACAGTTACGATCGCGCTCCTAACGACGGCAGCATCTGGGAATTAGACAGCGATCGCGAAAACCAGTTCCGGCTCCTGCGTGGTGGTTCCTGGTACGACGTTGCTAGGCTCTGTCGCTCTGCCGTTCGCAACTGGAACAGGCGCGTCAATCGCCTCTACAGCATCGGTTTTCGTGTGGTCTGCTTCCTTCCGAGGGCTCTCCTTTGAGAAATCGGAGTTCTCGCAACAGGCAGGAGCGATCGCCACGAACCCCGGCAGAACTCCGATTTCTGAAGGGCGATCGTCACTGGTAAGAGATAGATTAGAAGGTAAAGCTATGACCAACTCGCAATGTGGGCATTAGCAGCAGCAAGGAAAAGCCAAAAATTGCCGAACGGGAGATGATGTAAAGGAATCCTATGAGCCAGCCCTCAGTTGAAAAAGTGCGTTGGACGACTGCTGACCTTGAGCTACTGGCGGCAGACGAATTGAAGCGCTATGAAATCATTGATGGAGAACTGTTTGTGACCAGGGCCCCGCATCTCAGACACCAATCGGTCATTCGTAATATTTGCACTGAGTTGGGCAACTGGTCAGATGAAACCCAATTAGGAGAAGTGTTTCCCAATCCAGGCATCATCTTTAGCGAGGCTGATAGTGTCATTCCAGATGTGGTGTGGGTGAGTCTGGCGCGGATGGAACGGATTGTTGATGCCGCAGGGCATTTGATCGGGGCACCAGAACTCGTTGTGGAAGTGCTCTCTCCAGGCACAACGAATGAGCGGCGCGATCGTGAGGCTAAACTCAAACTTTACTCGTCTCAGGGAGTCGAGGAATACTGGATTGTGAACCGCGAACTGCAACAAGTCGAAGTGTACTGCCGTGAAAATGCTGTTCTGAAACGGTCAGCCACTTACAATCCCCAAGACTTTATAACCTCATCTCTGTTGCCAGGGTTCCAATGCCTTACCCAGCGCTTCTTTAAGCAAATTAGCTCAATCGCATAAACTCAATCCATTTTGGACAGCTTAACGGCCTCGAAAAATGCTGGCAACGGCAGCAGCAATGCGATCGAGGTCTTCCTTGAGTAACGGTGCCCACTCCACTCCCGCTCGATCGCCCTGCTCAAAATACTCGCGGCTTTGAGTTGCCAGCAAAAAGAGGGAATAGGCCAGGTCGCGATCAATCGTCGTGGCATCACGAGACGCATCAAACATCACCTTCAACGCCAGCAGAATTTGCGTCACTTGCCCTGGAACTGGCGATCGGCCCTGTTGCAAGTGGTTCAGCAGACTTTCGGGATGTTGGCTGGCATCCATCCCTTGAGTCATTAACAGGTGATAAGCAGTTTGGTAGTCCACAGGTCGTCTACTCGATCGAGTGCTTCAACTACAAAATCAGGGCGTCGCAAGTGCGAGTCACCCCATTGTAGATGGAAGACGCTGATGTACCTGAGCTTATTGCAAGGAATTATAAGTGTCTTGAGCCGGGTTGCGATCGGCAAATAGCCCCAACAGTGGCCCTAAAATCGCCCCAAACACAAATCCGCCTGCGTGTGCCCAATAGGCGATGCCCCCACTTTGCATCCCAATATTCATCGGCGCATTGAGACTAATCAACCCATACAGCGCTTGTTGCACAAACCAAAACCCAAGGAAGAATACCGCTGGAACTCGGATGGGCGTCAGAATAATCCCCAGCGGAATTAAGGTGATGATCTTGGCGTTGGGATACTTCAGGATATAAGCACCCATGACTCCGGCGATCGCGCCACTGGCCCCCAGAGATGGAATCGGCGAGTAGGCGGAGAAGAACCATTGGGTGAGGGCGGCCAAGGCTCCACAGGCAAGATAAAAGAGCAAAAACCTGAGCCGCCCCAAAGATTCCTCCACGTTGTTGCCGAAGATCCAGAGAAACAGCATGTTACCACCCAAGTGTAAGAACCCGCCATGCAAAAATTGGGAGCTAAAGAGGGTTAACCATTCCGGTACTAGGTGCGGGGATGCGGCTCCCGACCAACTCGCTGTTAATTCCCGTGGCACAACGGCCCAAACGCGCAGGAATTGTTCAAGTTGTGCCGGTGCGAGAGTCAACTCGTAAAGGAAAACAAGGACATTGGCAATCATCAGGCCATAGGTCACGTAAGGCGTAATTTTGACCGGATTTTCATCTCTGAGTGGAACCACGGCGGCCATCCTTAAAATTTCTGACTTTACAGAGACGATACCCGGAGGAATCTAATTTTTCTACCCTTCCCAGGAATGATTTACTACAAAAATCCCCCTGAGCTAACCTCAGAGGGAGTGGGAAATTATTGAAAATAGCCCGAGATTTACCAACCTTCAGCGGCCTGGTTCAACACGAAAGCGGCTACTGCCTCGATTTGGGTTGCATTCAGCCGACTTTTGAACGCTGGCATTGCATTTTTGCCATTTGTTACCTGGGCTTTAATCGCGTCTAGGGAGTACATGTTGTATCGCTCTAGAGCTTCCTTCTTCAAAGTCTTGCTGTTCACAATAATGTTGTTGCCTGCAACGTGGCAGGCGGAACAATTAGCATTGAAGATTTTTGCCCCATCGCTAATTGCTGCTGCTTGAACGATCGCAATCGGTTGGAGTAACAGAATTGCGATCGTCAAACTCAAAACAATGACCACTTTGTTCAATACAGTCTCCCAGCAGGAATCGGCTTAACTGTCAAATTAACCAGCAACAGTGATCTTGCCGACCATGCCTGCACCACGGTGAGGCTCACAGTAGTAAGAGTAGTCGCCAGCGGGGGCATCAGCCGGAATGCTTACTTCAAAGCTAGAACCGGGAGCCATTTCCAACTTTTTGTGAGACAAAGAGGTTGCTAACGCCTTATCACCACCGGGAACGGAGGCGACATCAAAGACAACGTTGTGAGGGGGGACTTTGTTAATCACCCATTTCACTGTGTCGCCTGGTTTGACAGTGATTTTTGCCGGTTCAAAAGCCAGCATGCCATTGTCTGCTCCCATTTTGACAGTAACGGTGTCAGCCGAAGCAGGTGCAGGAGAAAGGAACAAGCTGCCAACAACGAGCAGAGCGGCAGCAACGACTAAACAAAAGCTTTTTGCAATCGAAAGGATTGATTTCATAATTTGCCTACAGTCTACAGCTTGCGTACAGTTCAAATTTTAAGCCAATTGTGAAGAAGACGGGTAAGTGAAACCGAATTAATTGCTTGCAGAAATCCCCATTGACTTAATGAGTTAGTTTGCAAAGGTTTCTGTGCCCCAACCTGGAGCCTTTTGGGCGGCTCGTAACACAAACCCAGCGATCGCTTCCACTTCACGGGCAGAAAGCCAGGATGCGGGGATTCGCTGACATAAAATTGCCTCCTCCGAGCCATCGTAGGTCATGGGTTGCCGCATAAATTCAACCAGACTGGCGATCGTATCGCGGGGTGGTGTTGCGCCTTGCAGCGCCGTCAAAGACAAAGGCACCGTTGGGTCGGGGAGCGTTGTCCCCCCAACATGACAGCTCAAACAGTTTTTCTCAAACAGAGTTTTACCTTGGGATAATTCTGCCGCCGTGAAAAGGCGAGTATTTCCCTGATGGTCAAGGTCTAACGAGATGGGATCAGTCACCCGCAGGTAACGAGTTACATAGGGGTCGATCGCTGCATTCGCTGGCAGTATGCCCAAACTGATGGAGAGGCCAATGGCCCAAATCAAAATCAGTGCATGACGACCTAATATTCGATTCAGCATAACTGACCCCATACAGACCTAAACCGTCGCTCCGACTGGTAGCAAGATTTAGTAGTAAATCTTACCGCCGCCCCACTTCTCGCCAACCACTTTCGGTTGCAACAAGATGTGACCCGCGATCGCCACGAGATCATCTTGAGTCAGGTTGCGCATTTCGGGGAAGGTATCTTTACTCTTGAGGCTAGGGTGGATCTCCGCGATCGATTGTTCGCCATCGTAACTGGTGGGGTCTACCATATAATCCACCAGCGCGTCAATGTTGTTACGGGGCGGAGTTGCGAGTGATAGGGCCTCTGGGTCTAACCCAACGTTGGGGTCAGTTTTGGTAATTCCCCCCACATGACATTGGGCACAAGCATATTGAAACAGGCGCTTGCCTTCCTTAACTTGTTTCAGGCTCAAAGTGGTTGTGTCACCGTCACCATTGAGGGGGACAGTGCGGGTTGCCGCATCCAATTCAGTCGCCATCGCAGGGCCAACGAGTAGCTGAAAGGCGAAGAATACAGTGGCTACAGCAAGCCAAATGTATCTCTTGAACATGGTTCTCCTTAAGTGTGGCTTGGGTAAGTAAAACTATCATGCCACTGAGTGTGCCCTTTCCCAAGCGTGGTCGGAGATTCCCCTAATCAGGAGTTGTGATTGAAACGGGGCGCGCGTCCGCCAGGTGAATGGGGAGCGCGGGGGGCACAGCAACCGGTTGGTGCAGCCGGATCAGCCGCGCTAAGGTGGATTTGAGTTGAGTGCGGGGAACGATCGCATCCACAAATCCGTGTTGTAATAAATACTCAGCCGTTTGAAAATCATCGGGTAGTTTTTCCCGCAGAGTTTGTTCAACGACCCGTCGCCCTGCAAACCCGATCGTGGCTTTCGGTTCTGCCAGAATAACATCCCCCAACATGGCAAAACTGGCTGTTACACCGCCTGTTGTGGGATGGGTTAGCACCGGAACATACAGCAACCGAGCCGATTGATGACGTTGCAGTGCGCCAGAGATTTTGGCCATCTGCATCAAACTGAGCATGCCTTCTTGCATCCGGGCACCGCCAGAGGCACAAACGATCACGACAGGGAGGCGTTCGCGGGTGGCCCGTTCAATCAGGCGGGTGAGCTTTTCGCCTACCACTGATCCCATGCTGCCGCCCATGAAGCGGAAGTCCATCACACCAAAGGCGATCGGTAATCCATCTAACCGCCCGATGCCCGTTTGCACAGAATCTAGCAGTTTGGTTTTTTCCTGCATATCCCGCAATCGATCGCTGTAGGTTTTGCGATCGCGAAACTTCAACGGGTCAGTCGCCTGTAGCCCAGTATCAGTCGGCATCCAGGTATTTGCATCGATGAGTTGCCGGATCCGTTCATCGCTATAGATGCGGGGATGATGTCCACATTCTGGACACACCATCTGATTGGCTTGCAAGTCCTTCGTGTAGGTCAGCACTCCACAGGATTCACACTTAGACCAGAGACCATCAGCAATTTCCCGTTCTTGCCGCTCTTTGCTAATTGGGCCTGACTTCTGGCGATTTGCAAACCAATCGAATAAAGACATGAACTTACGGATCCCTCGCGAATTCGTTAGGGTTGTGCGAACGCTGTAAAAGGGTGACTTTCACTCGGTTCAAACCCAAAATCAAGGTGCGGAATGATTATACCAAGTCAACCTTGCCCCTTCCGGGTAAAGTTTTCCGAACAAACAGCAGATAACGCTCCCAGCTTTACGGTTCCAATTGAAAGTCAATCTGCATAAGTAAAACTTAATCTCTCCTTGATATAAAAGAGTTTCTCGTTTGCTTTCCAAAATGCCTGGGCACTCTATCAACTAGCTGGGGCAACTTGGAATAACGCACATCAATCACCTAATTATGCTGTCGCTTATCGAGCTGAAGGTTCAGTCTGAGGAAACAACTACAGTTAAGTTTGAGCCATTTGAGCCGTCACAAACGATCGCCACCTTGATTGGCTCGTCGGATTACCAGGCCATTTCGGATGACGCATTAAAAGACGAAGATAATGCTGGTTGGGTTCTCCAGTTAGAGGGGGGATCTCGGCAAGAATGGATTGAACGAATTCGCTGGATTCGTTTAGTGGATCGGTTAGCTGAATGCGAGTTGGTTTGTTCTAGAAGGTCAGAGTTTCAAGCATTTCTGGCTGGTTGGCAAAAACTAGTTCGGACTGGAAACGTTGAAACGTTGTCTCCTTACAGTGCAGTTTTGCAGGAAATTCGCGATCGCTGGTTTGATGCTAAAGGGCAACCCGTTCAACATTCAACAATTCTGGCGTGGCATCAGTATCTATTAGCGATCGATCAATACCACATGCCCAATCTTGTGATTGAGACCTGTCAGGATTATGAACAAATGCTGATGCAACTAGCCGGGTCATTCTTCCAAATCTTGCCCGCCCTGCCCGCCCATCACCGCCAAGCAGCCTGTTATTTCGGCGTGGTTGATCAGTTTTTCAACCATCTGCGGGACTTGCAGGAAGACACCAGCCAGGGGTTATGTTATCTGCCAACTGAATTGCTCGATCGCTTTGGGGTGACTCGCTCAGAGCTAATTCAGCAAATTGCGCCCAGTAATCCCAATTACGGCAAAATGATGCAGTTTTGGTTAAATGACTTTCTCCCCAAGCTGCGCTACAAAGTGTGGCAGCTTCGCACGGCTGACGATTTACCGCTCTGTTGGCAGGTGTTGAGTGAGTGGTCTTTGCAACGATACCGCCGAATTGAACAGGTGTTTCGGGATTGTCAATTTGACTACAGGCGATTTCCAGATATTTATTGGCAACGGGTGCGCGATGAATTGCCAGCGATGCTTAAACGAGTGCAGGCAGTGAAGACCCAGACGCGATCATCCGCCCCATTCAACACGGACTACGCTTACTGGCGCGGTTGGCAAAAAGAGCTGAGTTTTGATGTGTCTCTTTCACAACCGGGGCGATCGACGGCTCCGAACCAGCGTTTTGATTTCTCGCCATAGGGGAGAGCCAGACGAGTGGTGCTGCCGTTGGGTGAATAGCCCATGTTGCGGACTAAATAGAAACGCAAGGGTAAAAAAACTGGCGGAAACTAGCACCACCGCAGGCCCAGAAGGCAAGTTAAAGAAGTAGCTGAGATACATGCCGCTGACACTGGAGATCACACTAATTACTGCGCCCAAAAGCATCATTTGATGCAGTCGTGTGACCAGCAGATAGGCTGTTGCACCCGGTGTGACTAACAAGGCCAGCACCAAAATCACGCCCACAACCTTAAGGCTGGCAACAATGGTCAGCGCGATCAAAATCATCAACCCAAAATTAAGCAGATTGACAGGTAATCCTGCGGCCTGCGCTCCCACTGGATCAAAGGTGTAAAACTGAAGTTCTTTGAATAGCATCAGAATGACGACGACGACGATCGCCGCGATCACCACGGTACTAAGGACATCAGTCCAACTAACGCCCAAAATGTTGCCAAACAAAAAATGATTCAGATCAACTTTGTTATCTTTCTGAATCGTTGTGATGAGTGTGATCCCCAATGCAAAAAAGGCCGAAAATACGATTCCCATCGCGGTGTCTTCTTTAATGGGCGATCGGGTGTGAATGAGCGCAATCAGCAACGTACTAATGACTCCGGCAATGAAGGCTCCCAGAAAAATATTTGCTTCCAGCGCAAAAGCTAACGCTAATCCCGGCATGACTGAATGGCTAATGGCATCACCCAGTAAGGCCAATCGTTGCACCATCAAGTAACTACCCACGATGGCGCAAAGGATTCCAACCAACACAGCCACGATCAGCGATCGTTGCATAAAGTCATATTGCAGCGGTTCAAGCAGGAATTGGAGCATGGGGAATCGGGAATAGGGAGTAGAGAAGTCAGTAAGTTAAGGATAGGGGATGAACGACGACGAATTCCGCTAGGATCGACATGTACAAATTGCAGACCGTTGATTGATGTTGTAATGGGCACGAAATTCTTAAGTGTACTTTGCCACTGCGACCTGACGAATTGGTCTTTCATCCGCCGCCTCGGCAATTTGAGCTTTCGTTGGGGGTGGGCGATCGTGGTGGTGGGAATGGTGGGTTGGCTAACACTCACCACGCCGGCCTTAGCAGAAGATTACACCAAACAGTTTTTGGTTGGGGCCGACTTTTCGGGGCGAGTGCTAACTGATTCGAGTTTCACGAAGGCAAATCTGCGCGAGATCAACCTGAGTCGTACCGACCTGCGAGGAGTCAGCTTTTTTGGAGCGAATCTTGAGGGTGCCAATTTGGAAGGGGCCGACTTACGGAATGCAACATTGGATACGGCGCGCCTGAGTCGGGCGAATTTGGCGAATGCCAATTTAGAAGGGGCCTTTGCCTTTAATGCCAAGTTTGATGGGGCAATGATTGACGGGGCGGATTTTACTGGGGTGGATATGCGGCAGGATGTTTTAGATGCGTTGTGCGATCGAGCGACGGGCCAAAACACCACAACTGGCCGCATGACTCGCGATACATTGAACTGTTACTAGCGATGAATGCGCAACATCTGATTGCCTCTGCGCTAAACGTGCCTGACGACTGGCTAACGTTTCGGTAAGCAAGCTTCACAAATCGCTACAACATGACGATGGTCAGTGCCACAGCACCCCCCTAACACTGTGAAGTGAGACCAGCGATCGCGCAATTCGTGATACTGCTGACCTAACTCAACCGGATTGCCATCATCCAACTCAGTTGACTCATTCAGCTCGGCATGGCTCTGGGTGGAAGCATTGGCACGAATCCCGCGAATGCGTTTGACCCAAGTAGCGTCCTCCCTCAACGCTTGTTCAAAATGGGTGGGATGGGCACAGTTGATCATGTAGTAGGCGGGGGCGTTGTGGGTTGCGGCATCCACCTGCGCGATCGCCTCTCCTAAGGCTTGCCCTGTGGGGAGTTTGCCATCGGTTTCCACAGTAAAGGAAATCACCACTGGGATGCCCACCGCCTGAGCGGCTAGCCCAATCCCGATCGCTTCTTCTACGTAGTTCATTGTGATTGCTGTAACTAAATCTGCCTCCGCATCTCGGAAGATTTGAATTTGAGGCTGATGATAGGCTTTGGCGGCGGCGATCGTCATCATTGCTTCGGGAATGTATCCATCTCCTCGCGGTCCAATACAGCCACTAATCACCATTGGGGATTGTGCTGTTTCGTATTCCTGACGAATGGTATGGAGCATGGCGATCGCGTGCTGATTTGCCTCTTTCAATGCATCCTCGGTGTAGCCTAGTCGAGTGCCCCAATCCGGATTGGAACGCCAGGTGGCACTTTCTAGAATGAATCCTACTTGATGTTCTTTGGCGATGCTGGCGTAGGTGCGATAATAGGTTTCGAGTGCTTTGTAACCCGAATCTGATTTGAGTAAATCAAAGGCGGCAAAATCAGGCAGATCTAAGCCTTCTCGGAAGATGAGAGTGGTTTCGAGTCCGCCATCGGTGAGGAAGAGCGTGTTCGATAGTTGTGGGAGTTGGTCTCTGTAGCGTGCCATTTTGGTTCTCCTGGTGAATAGGTGTAGCGAAATATTGGAGTTCCAGACGACGAGCCGTTGCCTACTCAAATCATAATCTGAAACTCCAACAGTTACAGCAGCGCGTTATCTAAATTTGGATTGTGGCGGGTGGCGCGTCAGGCTGATCCATTCACTTGCAACTCAGGCTTGATCGGAACTGGATAAGCCAGGTTCCAGAAGTTGGGCGATGCAGCGATCGTTGCCTCATACATTTGCTGAAATTGCTCAGGAGTCGCATTGCCTTTCACCTGCAAAACCCAATGCAGAGCTTGATAACCGGTTGGAACAGTATTGTCTAGTTGCAAGAAGCCCCGCAAATCCAATTTGCCAACACTGGTAATTTCCACTTTCTCCAACTGAATCCCGTGGCTAGAACAGATGCTCACAAATGTAGCAATCAAACAGGCGTTCAGTGCAGAGAGTAGTACTTCCTGGGGATTCGGCCCCATGTTGGTGCCGCCTAACTCCTCTGGTTCGTCGATCGTCAAGGTAAAGTCGCGACTGTAGGAATGTCCCGCCCATTCAAAGGACTTTACTTGGGAGACCGATCGCGCCCCATCGATCCAGGATGTGGTTGCCTGAAATGCGAGTTGTGCTTGCGAAACATCTTGGGAGATGGCAGCGACTAGTTCTGGTACTTCATTTGGATTCATACCGTTGATGATTTGTACTTGTTGTGTAGTCATGATTAAAACTCCTTGGTTGTGATTCGGTATGTTGTTTTAGGCAAAGGTTTGAGCCAGACTGGAAATTTTGCTGTATCCAGTTGGGCTTAATTCCTGTAAGCTTTGGACAACGTTGGGATGGGTCATTCCAGCGTGAATGAAGACTTTTTGGTAAGACTTTTCTTGAACCTGGCGAATCTCGTCCTGTTCGGTTGCGCTAAATTTCCGCTGCAACGCTCGCTCAAGGCTGGCAAGGTCTAGCTGCACTTGTGCTTTTAACCCAGCGTCCAAGTAATGCATGATGGCGATGTAGTCATCAATTGCAGCATCGATCGCCAGCGTATCCATTGTTTTGGCTAATTCCTGCACCATGAGCGCATCCAGGCGGGCGTGTTGGGCTTCTTCCTGCCAGTGGTGTTTAAGCAGGCTGCAAAACTGAGGATCAAGTAAATTACTTTGCTGCCTGTGTACGCTATCCAGAAAATGGCGTTGGGTCATCCATTCAATGTGCAGCGTGACCAGGGCGACCCCCAGTGGACGGTGTTGCAGGACAAAATCCGCGATCGCTTTCGGCGGTCCAATCACCTCACAATGAGAGCCAAACCTAGTTTCAAATGCCTTAGCAAATTGACGGAATAGGTGGATGTGTTTGCTCTCTTCTGCCGCAAACGTGAGGTAGGCTTGGGTTGCGACAATATCGTCGCAGCCGATCGCTTGCACATGATTCATCACCAGCGGCAGAATGAACTCTTCCACCAATCCAAACAGATGCAGGTAACTATTTCCGCGAATATGATTCAGGGTTAACTGTTCCTTTGGGCTGAAGCAGGCGATCGCTTGAGTGTGAGAAAGTGCCTCTGGCAAGAATGGTTGGGTGAAGTTGAGCGGTTTGTCTGTACCGATCAAATCCTCAACTCGCCACTTCGATCGTGTCGCAGCAGACAAAATCGAGGCATAGCTGTATTTGGGATGGAGGATAGTTGTCATCGTGCTTACCAGATTTAAGGTATTTGGGGTGCTTCCAGAATTTGAGCGGCAAAATTGTTCAGGGGTTGCAGCAGTTCGCGAATGGTGCGATCGCCGGAAATCAAGTAGCCACGCTCACTAACGCAACAGAGTAGCCACCAATTGGAATGACGTTCTAATAGCTTTTTGATCAATGTCAGGTAAGGTGTCTTCGAGTCGAGAATCGGTGTTGAATTGAGTCCTAATCGTTGGTAGGTTTGCATGGCAGTACAGCAAATTCGCAAGTAAGATAAGGCAGCGAGTTGAAATGGCACATGGCGATCTTGCAATCGTTGCTGAGCAAAGATCAGATGTTGGCGAATCGGTTGTAGAACAATGATTTTTTGTAGTTCGGGGATTTGGGTGGAAATGGTCATAACTGTGCTCTCAGAAGTAGATAGGATTGATCGTGACTATGCATTACCCCCGGCTATCGCCGTCCCCCTTGACAAGGGGGACTACAGGGGGTGGCTGTTGAATTGCAGCACATTACTTATTGCCGATAGTGACGGGTATCCAGCCATTCCATGACTTCAAATTCGGTCATGCAATAGACGATTTTTCCGGTTCTCGTGTCGTGAATTTCCCAAAACACTTCTCCATCTCGTCCTTGTAATGGAGTGATTTTGGGTTCAGTGTTGGGTTCGGCTAGAAGTAAGTCAAATAAAGTTTCAATTGCTGATGCGAATGCTTCTCTAATCCGGTGCAGAGAAGATTGAACAAATGATGAATTGATTTTAGATTTGGGGTAACTATGGGCAGTCATGATTAGTGCTCCAAGAAATGATGAGAAGGAACGCGATCGACTCGCAGCAAAGCCAGCAAACCTCATCCCTGAAGAGTGGAGGTTGCAACTTGTGAAGTCTGAACGCTGCGAACTAGAAACCGTTGAAAACTCAGTGTGTTGTCGTTTTGTGGGGCTTGCTTAACCCTCACATTTACAAGATACAGAGAGTGTTGTTGGTTGTCCTTACAGGAAAGTATGCAGTTGGAGTATGGAAAGACTTGTGAAAAAGTATGGTGCTGCCCGAAAAAGTATGGTTTGATTTTTGTTAAATCCTCTTGATGTAGCTAAAGTAATGGAGTTTGAGCAGGCAAAAGCGATCGCCAATGATGCCATCACTACCAACGCTGGCAGACCCATGAGTGAGGCTGAAATCGCGATTCTGTCTGCTGCCTGGAATAATCAAACCTATGAAGAGATTGCCGATCGCTCCGGTTATTCTCTCAACTATTTGCAGCGAGATGTGGGACCCAAATTTTGGAAACTGTTGAGTACTGCCCTCGATCGTAAGTTGAGCAAAACCAATGTGCGGGGCATTTTGACGCAGCAGTTTGGGGCACACGAGGCTGGGGATTTAGCTCTCCGAGTTTTTCAAAAACTCGGAGAGCTAAATCCCAAAATCGATTGGGGCGAGTCTCCCGATGTCTCTATCTTCTACGGGCGAGAGCCAGAACTAGCCACATTAACTCAGTGGATTGACCGCAATCCCAACGGGAGCAGCGAAGTCCCACGGTGTCATCTGGTTGCTATTTTGGGGATGGGCGGCATGGGCAAGAGTTCCTTGGCGGCCAGGATTACCTACCAGCTCCAAAACCAGTTTGAATTTATCATCTGGCGATCGCTCCGTAATGCTCCCCTGTTGGAAACGCTTTTGGCGGACTTGGTTGCCTTTCTGTCTAATCAACAGGATACACAGGCAAAACCAGAACGGCTATTGCATTGGTTGCGATCGCATCGCTGCCTGGTGATTCTGGATAATGTGGAAACCATTATGCAACCGGGCGATCGAGCTGGACATTACCAACCGAATTACGAGAATTATGGGGATCTGTTGCGGTTGCTGGGCGAATCATTTCATCAAAGTTGCGTCATTCTCACCAGTCGCGAAAAACCTGCGGAAGTGGGAATGTTGGAGAGTGAGGACGGTTGGGTGCGATCGCTGCCTCTCAGCGGCTCCCAGGAGGCATCCTTGGCGTTGATTGACTCCAAAGGGTTAGTGGGAACGGCTGCGGAAAAACATCAACTGTGTGAGTTTTATAATTGCAGTCCCCTGGCATTGAAGATTGTTGCTTCTTCGATTCAAAGCTTGTTTGCTGGTGATATTGCCACTTTTTTGGCAGAAGAAACAATGATCTTCAACGGTCTACGCCGGTTACTAGAACAACAGTTTGAGCGGTTGTCTGACTTGGAACAAACTATCATGTATTGGTTAGCGATTAACCGCGAATGGACGGCGATCGCTGAACTGCTCGCAGATATTGTCCCGCCGGTTGCCAAAGCTCGCGTCATGGAGTCGTTAGAGTCTTTGGTTTGGCGGAGTATGGTTGAACGGCGTGTTCCCCAAGGGGAGGCAAGACCAGCCAGTCAGTATACTCAACAGCCTGTGGTGATGGAGTATGTGTTGGAGCATTTGACCCAACAACTGACAACCGAGTTGATGACTCTCAATTTGTCGCTATTTCGTCGCTTTGCTCTGATTAAAACTACAGTTTCAGAGCACATTTATCAAAGTTAAAACCGGCTAATCTTGCAGCCTGTTGCAGCTCAATTAATGGGTGCTTTTCGGAATCAAGCTTCACTGCAACAGCATTTGCACAGCGTGTTACAAGCAGTGCGTCATCTACAAACTCCGTTCTTTGGTTATGGGGTTGGGAATATCCTTAACTTGGGTTTGCATTTGAACCTGAACTTAGCTGCTTTTGACTGTTCCCATTTCAAAATTCGGCAAGTTGATTTTCAGTCTAATCACTTTTCCTATCTCAATTTGGCTGGCTCCGAGCTAAAAGATTGCCGCTTTACCCAAACCTTTGGCGGCATCCTGGCGATCGCCTTTAGCCCGGACGATCGCTGGCTAGCATTGGGCGACAGTAACGGGATAGTCCGTCTGTGGCAAACGTCTTCCAGTCTCGATCGTGGCGTGATCCTGGAACAACCCCTGCTCGACTTAGTTGGACACACAAGCTGGATCTTTTCGCTCGCTTGGCATCCTCACGGGCAACAGTTGATGAGTAGCAGCGACGACCAAACGATTAAAATCTGGGATGTCAACACGGGTCACTGTTTAACTACTTTGAAAGGACATCAGCGATCGGTGTGGTGGGCAGCCTGGAGTCCCGATGGCACTCAGATCGCCAGTGGCGGCGGCGATCACACACTCAAACTGTGGGATGCGGCAACGGGCGTTTGCGTCAACACCTTGGAAGGGCATCAAAGTCTGGTGTACTGCGTAGATTGGAGTCCTGATGGCACCAGGCTTGTGAGTGGCAGTGAAGATCAAACCGTTCGCCTTTGGAACGTGGCAACGGGGGACTGCCTCAAAACCATGCCAGTGACGGTAGGCTGGGTACGACGGGTAAAGTGGAGTCCCGACGGCAAGCTTGTTGCTAGTGCCAGCACGACGTTGCAAGTGTGGGATGGGCAAACGGGGCAACTCATTTGCACTCTAACCGGTCATTCCATGTGGATTGATTCCCTTGCCTGGAGTCCCGATGGGCAAACCCTCGCCAGCGGCAGCAGCGATCGCACGATCAAACTGTGGAATGTTGCTACTGGAGCTTGTTTGCAGACACTCCAGGGGCACAGCGATCTGATTTGGGCATTGCATTGGAGCGCCGATGGCAGCACCCTGGCCAGTGGTAGCCATGACCAAACTGTGCGGTTATGGAATTCCGCATCGGGCCAATGTCAACGGGTTTTGCAAGGCTATACCAATTCAATTAGAGGGATTTCCTGGAGTCCGGATGGGCGCGCGTTGGCCAGCAGCAGTTCTGATAAAACCATCAAAATTTGGGAGAGCGCCACTGGACGCTGCGAACAGGTCTTAACTGGACATCAATCCTGGATTTATGCAGTCTCCTGGAGTCCAATGGTTGTTTCCTCCAGTGCAGGCGGGACTGAATGGCTTGCCAGCAGTAGCGCCGATGCGACGATCAAGCTGTGGGATCGGCGTACTGGGCAGTGTATCCGCACGTTATATGGCCACACCAGTTGGGTCTTCTGCGTGAACTGGAGTCCGGACGGGCGACGGCTTGCCAGTGGGAGCAGCTTAAATGATTTGACTGCCCGGATTTGGGATCCATTTACAGGTGAGTGTTTGCAGATATTAACGGGACATCAAAGCTGGATCTGGTGGGTCAAGTGGAGTCCGGATGGCAAATTCCTGGCGACCGCAGCAGATGATTGCTTGATTAAAGTTTGGGATGTAGATACGGGTGAGTGTTTGCAAACATGGCATGACGATCGCCAGTTGGGAGTCGCCCTAGCCTGGAGTCCCGATAGTCAACGTCTAGCCACCAGTAGCACGGATCACACCGTCCGGATTTGGCGAGTTGCAAGTGGAGAGTGTGAACGAGAATTGACTGGGCATCAAGCGGGTGTGTGGGCGATCGCCTGGAGTCCCGATGGGGAGTGGATCGCCAGTGCCAGCGATGACCTCACAATCAAGTTTTGGCAGGTGACAACGAATGAATGCCACCATACCAGCGTGGGGCATGAGAGCCGAATCTGGGATCTCGCCTGGAGTCCCGATGGCACGCTGCTTGCCAGCAGCAGCCTGGATGCCACCATTCGGTTGTGGAATGGACAAACGGGCGAATGTGTGAGGGTACTCAGGAGCGATCGCCCCTACGAAGGCATGAACATCACCGGCGTGCAAGGCATTACAGACGCACAAAAAGCCACACTCAAGGCTTTAGGAGCCTTTGAGACCTCAACCATCACGATATAATCGGACTACTTCCTGTTGCCAAACCCTTGTCGCCGATGGTTGCCCTCGAACTCCCGCTCAAAGTCGATGTCAAACAGGTTCACCTCACGGATGAACAGTTTTACCAACTCTGTATCAATAATCCTGACCTCACGATCGAACGCAGCAAGGAAGGAGTTCTCATCTTTATGCCCCCCGTGGGCGGTGACAGTGGCAGTTGGGAAGCCGACTACATTACCGATTTAAATATTTGGAATCGGGCAACGAAGAAAGGCAAGGTTTTTAGTTCGTCTACCTTGTTCCGACTGCCGGGTGGCGGCGACCCTTGCGGTATCTGCGAAGCAGCGCGCTCGCCGGATGCTGCCTGGGTAGAACTGTCACGCTGGTTAGACTTAACGCCAGAACAACGGGCAAAATTCCCGCTGATCGCCCCCGATTTCATGATTGAGTTACGTTCTCGCACCGATGACCTGCTGACCCTACAGGAAAAAATGCAGGAATACCTGGATAGCGGTGTGCGCTTGGGTTGGATGTTTAATCCGCAAGATCAGCAAGTGGAAATTTATCGCCAAGGACAACTGAAAGAAGTACGATCGCTGCCTACCCAACTCTCTGGCGAGTCTGTTTTACCTGGGTTTGTCTTGAACGCCGATCAGTTTTAGCCTTTTTCATAGTGATAACGGCAAGCCAAAAAATCAATTTGGGTTTCGCTGATCCGGTAGATTAATCGATGCTCCAAATCAATTCGCCGCGACCAGGTGTTTGGTTCCACATACTTTAAAGGTTCTGGCTTGCCAACTCCATGAAATGGATCTTGCATAACGACAGTAACTAAATCCAGGATCTTTGCTGCTTTCTTGAAATCAGTCTTAAACCACCAAGCCAAATCTGCTTTGAATTGAGTTGTAAAACCAGGACTGCGTTGACTAGAGGCTGGCAGGGCATCAGATGGCTCAGATTTCGGCGGTTTCTGCTTGCTCAATTCCTAACTCCTGGCGTAGTTCAGAAATTGTTTGAGGTTTCACCTGTCCAGTTTGTGATTCTTCCATCGCCTCAAATAAGCGATTTGCATTCGTAGGAGATCGTAATAGATAAACGGTTTCCACCAGGCTTCGCAACTCTGACTCGGCAATCAGTGCGACATTTTCCCCATCCCGCCGGTTCACAATAAACACTTGATGACTGTTAACGACTTGCTCCAACAGCTTGAAAAATTGATTTCTGGCTGCGGTGGGCGAGGTCACTTCGTAAGAAAACATAAATTATGTATGGCCTAATATACATCCCAATTCTATCAAGCGGTTTCGACAAAAAAATATCTCTGGATGGGTGGGGCGGGTTTTGCTAAGGTCTTAGCTATCAGCCGATCGTCCTGGACTAAACCTGTCGAGCCCAGATTGTTTGGATTGCTAGAAATTTGATTGGCGCTAGAGTTCTAGCAGGGGCACTTTTACCAGGTCTTCAAAGATGACTTGGCGTTCCTGATCCAGTTGTTTGATGCGTTGATCTTCGGCGTAGATTTTCTTTTGATAGAGTTGCCCCAAATCAGCCGCCACCGCCCAATCCAGGCTTTGCAGTAAATCCAGCAAATGACGACGGCGTTTTTCGCACATGATTTTTTCCATTGAAGCGATCGCCGTTCGCACCACCAACATGGCTCGCCGCGTGTCTACTTCGCGGGTTTCGTCTAATTGAAACAGGGCATACATCCGCGACAAGTCATGTGCCGTATCCCCTTCCAGTTCTTCCAGCAAAGTAAGAAGGTCGATCGAGGCATCGCTAAAATCAATTCCTTCTTCCTGCAAGTGCAAAATGTGTCGCCAGAGGTGCCGATGGTGGGACAGGCTAAATTCCAGATCCCGTTCCTCTAGCGCGTCCTCAATCATGGAGCGGTAAGACGGTTTGTGAATATAGAGCCGCAACAATTGTTCTTCCGCTTCCTCTAGCAGGTTGCGATCGCTGCGCGTCTGCCATTTTTGTGAGCGACCATGCCAGCGTTCGCCCCGTACCTGTTGCCGCAAATCCTCTTCCAGTTGCAACATGAGGCGGGAGTCGCCCTGACTCAACCGCTCCGCACAGCGATGGATGTAATGGGTGCGGAGTGTGGCGTTGGGTAGGTTTCCTAGCAGTTTGACGATCGCCTGCACGCCAGCCTGAAACTGATCAGCTTGTTTGAGATCTTTGCCGCTGAGCGATCGATCAATTTGCCAATCTAGCCATAGCGCCGCCGTATCCAGCAAGGTTTGATAGGCAGCGGCGGGGTGGTGGCGCAAAAACTCATCCGGATCTTTGCCCTCTGGGATATTCAACACCCGCAACTGAATATCGCCCCGGTACGCCAGAGATTCCACCTCCCCGACTGCCCGTTCTGCCGCCTGATTGCCCGCCTTGTCCGCATCAAAGTTCAGCACAATCCGCTTCGATTCGGTGTAGCGCAGCAGTTGCCGCACCTGGGCTGAACTCAGGGCTGTCCCCATCGACGCGACCACATTCGTAATGCCAGCATTGTGCAACGCAATCACATCAAAATAGCCTTCTACGATCACTGCTTGATCCTGCTTGGCGATCGCCGCCCGCGCCTTGTCCAACGCAAACAGCAATTTGCCTTTGTCAAATAACTCCGTTTCGGGCGAGTTGAGATACTTGGGTTGCTCATCCGTCAGCGTCCGCCCCCCAAAGCCGACGACTCGCCCCTGCAAATCGTGAATCGGAATCATCAGCCGATCGCGGAACCGATCGTAAAACCCGCCTCCCGTCTTGCGTGGCACCAGCAGCCCCGCCTGTTCCACCAACTCCACCGGGTAATGCTTCTGCTCCACCAGATAACCGTAGAGCGTCTCCCAACCAGCGGGCGCATAGCCCAACTGAAACTGCTGCATCGTCGCGCGATTCAATTGCCGTTGGGTTTCTAGATACGCCAACGCTGCCTGCCCCTGGGGTTGATACAGGGCGTGTTCAAAAAACTTGGCCGTGACTGCCAGAATCTCGTAGAGCTGATCTCGCAACGATACCTGCCGCTGAAACTCCTGCCGCTCCTCCGGTTTCAACGTCTGCATCGGCACCTGATAGCGCCGCGCCAGATCCAACACCACTTCGCTAAAGGGACGCTTGCCCAACTCCATCAAAAACTTAATCGCATTTCCCCCCGCCCCACAGCTAAAGCAGTAGTAGAACTGCTTGCCCGGACTCACCGTAAAGCTGGGCGACTTGTCATCATGAAACGGACATAGCCCAACAAAATCTTTGCCCTGCTTGCGTAGAACGACGTGTTCCGACACGACATCCACAATATCAGCCCGTTGCTTGACTTGTTCGATCGTGTCTGGGTGGAGGGAAGGGATTTGGAGCATGGGAGGGGAGGCGCTAGGGACCGAGAGTGGGAGGGGGCGTAAGTGGGTGGGTGAGTCGGCGAGTGGGTAAGTTGCCTTCTGCCTTTTGCCCGCTGCTTTCTGCCTTCTACTTTTTGTCTCCTGATTGTAGCGAAGGAACTTGCGGATGAATCGCACTGTTGTCTTTTTTCGTCGCCGCATCACTGTCCCTGCAGTCATCGCCGAGTGCTCAGCGGGAAGCCGGTTCTCGGTCAGAAAACAAGCCCAGTAAGGGACCGAGAATGACACCAAAAACAAACCCACCCGCATGTGCCCAATAGGCTACACCGCCCTCTTCCATGCCGATCGTCGTGCGGACTTGCAAGCTAGCCACACTGTAAAGCGCCTGCTGCAAAAACCAAAATCCGAGAAAAAAGATGGCTGGAATCCGAATGGGGATAATGAAAAATCCCAACGGGATCAGAGTCAAGACTCTGGCTTTGGGAAAGCGGATAATGTAAGCGCCCAGCACCCCCGCGATCGCCCCACTGGCACCCAGCATGGGGATCGGTGATGACATCGAGAAAAACCATTGGGTTAACGCGGCCAAGGCTCCACAAAGCAGGTAAAAGATGATGAACCGCACGTGGCCTAATTGGTCTTCAATGTTGTTGCCAAATATCCACAGAAACAGCATATTGCCGCCCAGATGCAAAAAGCCGCCATGCAGAAACTGTGAGGTAAATAGGGTCATGACTTGCGGCCCAATCTGCGCCCAATCTCCACTTTGAAAACTGGTTGTTAATTGTTTAGGAATTACCGCATACGCCTCAACAAACTGTTGCAATTCGGGAATTGGGAGACTGACCTGATACAAAAAGATGAAAATGTTGAGGCCAATGAACCCATAGGTCACGAACGGTGTAATCCGGGTTGGATTATTGTCATGCAGGGGAACCACGGCAGTTTTTCCTCACGGGTTGTCGAAACAGCATTATATCTGCGCTGAGTCTGAGATTACCCCAAAGCCAAACAATCTGAAAAATGAACCCTGGTTGAAGCGATCGCCAATCTGGCACAGTGAATCAATCCACCAGCCATTGCATCAGCAAGTAACTCAGAAACAGCACCCACAGTGCCCCAAAAATGACTACTCCCACCCCCAAGAACGCGATCACCAGCAATATGAATCGACTCTGTGGGCTGCGTCGTGGCGCTCCCTGGGCCATGAATAACCGCCGCCCCTGGCTATACTGCCACAACAACACATTAATATTGGTCGCCAGTAAAGCCGCTAGAACTGTAGCAGCGCGAATCCAGTCTCGCTCTTTCACCCCTTGTAACCAGGGAATTAAGGTCCCACCGTTCGCACTATTTGGTTGAAATGCGGGGTCTCTTAACGGTGAAACCTGGTAAACAAAAATCGCGCTGGCGATCGTCAGCAGCAGCAACACCACCAAACTGATCCACAAATTTCGCCATGTCTTCGTCATCGCCCAATCCAAGCATACGTTACTGCCAACGTCATTAACGTTAGAGGGACACCGAAGCGCAAATGTTCCCCAAACGACAGCGATTGCCCTTGAGCGCCAACGGCTTCAACCATGATGAGATTGGCAACAGACCCAAACAGCGTAAGATTGCCTGCCAGAGTAGCGCTAGCGGCTAGTAATAACCAACTTTGAGTCGCATTCGGCGGAATAAAAGACTGAAGTAGCAACACCGTCGGCACATTTGAAATCAGATTGGACAAACCTGTTGTGACAACAATCAATCCAACTGGGTTCGCTACCCAGTTTGCAAAGTAGTTTAGCAACTGCAAGGACTGGACGCAGTAGGTTAATATGAATAACCCTGAAAATAAAACTAACAACGACCAGTCTACTTCTTGTAGTACTCGTTGAGGCTTAATGCGGCGCGTAATGAGTAGCGCTGCTGCCGCTAAAAATGCAGATTCGGTGAGGGGCAGGCCAACTACAAACGCAACTAACAACACGCTGGTAACGCCGATCGTCTTCCGTAACAGTGGACGATTCAGTCGGAGGCGCGGCAGTTCTGGCCAGGGGCAGGACTGTCGCGATCGCACCTCTGGATAAAGCAGCCATAGTAGTCCAATTTGTAGCCCCAACCCGATGATTGCAACTGGTGCCAAGGCTTGTAAAAAAGCGAGGTAAGTGATGCCCGAATAGGAGCCAACCAAAATATTTTGCGGATTGCCGCTGATGGTGGCCAATGAGCCTATATTCGTGGCCCCCGCGATCGCCAGTAGATAGGGAACTGGGTTGAGCTTTAGCGATCGAGTCAGTTGGAGGGTGAGCGGCGTACTCACGATGGCTAAAGTGTCATTCAAAAAGACCGCTGATAATGCGCCAGTGCCAAAAGTCAACAGCAACAGCAACCCCAATGGACTGCGGGTAAGTTGCAGTAAGCGCATTAGCGCCAGCTTGAAGAAGCCGGCATAGGCCAAGTACGCATTAATCACCATCATGCTGAGCAAAAAGATAATGGTGGCCGCATCAATTGCCATCCATGCCGCTTTCAGGCTCACCGTTCCCAGGGCGATCAAAATAGCAGAACCAACCAGCGCGATCGTCGCCCGATTCATGCGCAACCCTGGAACCGAGCCGATGCCCAACCCGACATAACTCAGACCCAACACCAATATCTGCATCGTTTCTAGCATGCCGTTCAGTCCTGCATGATGAATTTATAGGACTGATTATGGTTCAAGTTTCAGGGTTAACGCTGCACCACTAAACATTCAGGATTTATGCGCTCCAGCATGTCTTTGTGCGCAGGCGTGTAGCAGCCTTCCACATCCACCACGCGCCGCAAAATGTACTCACCCACGCGCGGCAAGCCGCCAAACCAAACATTTTTGCGATACCACAAATCTCCATTTGTGCCCGGTTCCCGAAACAGAGTGGGATCAACAATCCAACGGGGGACTCGAATGCCAAAGGTGTAGGGCGTAATTTGGGCCCACTCTAAGGCATCATCGCGGAATTGAATTTTGTAGGTGAAGCGAGAGAGGCGCGCCCCCTGGAGCAGGAGCCACCCCGACACGGAGTTATGAAACGTCCATTGCAGTGGGGCTGTGACGGGGATGAACAGGGTGCGGGTAGCGGTATCCCAAGCCAGGTTATAAAAGGTGAGGCAATCATCGGGCAGGGGATTGCCATCCATGAAAAAGATTCCCTTCAAGCTGAGGGGCAAGTCGGTTGGCTCGATCGGCGTCATCCAATCGGCAATCGTATCGAGTCGTTTTACAGCGATCGTGGTGGGCATAATGATAATTCTCCAGATTAGAATTGGCGGAGTTTTCTGTGTCCTCCAGCCACAGGCATAGAATGGTTTGAATGACAGGGAAGATCGCCGCTCAACCGAAGGGCTGAACTTCACTTTATTTCGGTTGGAATCCTTGCAGGATGAGATTATTTGGTGTGACAGCCGTCACTTTCTCAAAGTCCCACTTTACTTCTGTGATTGAACTCCATTGGTAGTGCTTGAGTAGATGCAAACAAAAGATTTTTATGACTTCAATGGATAATTCTCTGCCGGGGCAGGCACGCTCGTGGCGATCGCCATTCCATGACAACAGATCACTGTAATCTCGCGTCGGATCAAACTCATCGGGCTGCTGATACCGTTGCCCATCGCGATTTGCTGTGAAGATTGAGCCTAATAAGCGTGTGCCCTTTTGGAATGGACATTTGGATGCCCCAATTTGAATTTCCCCTGATGTTTGAGCCAACTGACTCACAAACCGCACTGGGGGATACAGGCGAGCCGTTTCTAAGATAATGTCGTGCAGTCGTGTGGCCTGCGCCAGCTTATCGCCTGCGATCGCATCGTTCTCAGGCCAAATTGCTTCAACCTCTGCCATAACTGCTTCTCTTAAGTCCTGCTGCTGGCATAGCACTCCCACCACGGATCCCAACAAAGCGCTGGTGCCCGCCGTTCCTGCAATGTGAATCATGTCGAACAGGCTATTTGCCACCTGATGCGCATTGAGGTGATACTGTTCACCTGTGGCCAGATAGGCCGCCCACTGGGGGGACTGGCGATACTTGGCGGTGAGCTGAGTGCGATGACGAATGTGGGGTGCTGTTTTAAAAGACAGCAGATACTTGCTGATGAAATTTGGCAGCGAGGCTAGGGGTAAGCCACTGATATAGGCCCGAGATGCGGTAATTTCAGATTCAGATAAGTTGAGTTGAAAGACCAATTGGTGCAGCAGCCACACCATCAGGCGGGGCAGATCATTGCCAATGTGCAACTGGTTTTGTTGGGTGGCTTGAGCCAAAAATTGGTGAATCAGTTGAGCGATCGTTGTGGCGTGTTGTCCGGGTTGGCCCAACGCTTGCTCAAAGACAGCGCGTGCCCCCGTATGCTCAGGGCCGTTCATGCCCAAACTGAGGGGGTTATTGAGCAAAAAACTGGGAGCCAAAATCCGAATAATGCCTAAGTCATTGCCCCGCACTTGCGGCTCTACTTGCATTAACTGTTTTACAGCGGCGTGCTCAGTATGCATAATGGCCTGATCCACGGCAAAGTAGCGATCGCCCAAGTGCCGTTTGCGTATGTAGAGAAACTCTCTCCATTGCTTGAGCAGAATGAATCCATCTCGGTAGTAAGCTTGCAGGCGTAAAACCTTGCCCAGGGCGCTGTCATAACCAACTTTAGCCAGTCGGTAGGAAAGTTTGATCTGGCGATCGTGCGCTTTGAGAACTTTTTCGGTAAGAGTCATGGGTCGGGGGGATAGGTTAAATGTTGATGCTTTGGGGGATGCGGGAGGGTAAGAGATATTCGTAAGCGGGACGCTCCTGATTGCGTTGCTGAATCGTCGCTTCAATCTGGTTGAGCTTGGCTTGAAACGATCGCAGCAGGGGCCTCACCCGCGCATCGGTGAAGTGATTTTGGGGATAGGTGCCCAGCGTGTTGTAATACATCGAACCTAAGAGGTACAGCAAATTCAACTGTCGCTGCGCCTGATCCAGCGGTGGCAATAACTGCAAATAGTCCTGCTCACTCACCTCACCCTGCAACGTCGAAGCGGGCATGTATCCAGCCAGGGGTAAAGCCGGAGCGTACATCATCAAATCCTTTTGCGGAAAGTTCACCGCCGCATGTTGGGCACTGGCTGTGAAAATGATCAGGGTAATCGCATCCACCAAGTAGTCGCAAGTTTGAATTCCCCCCGCCTGCCCAAACCCAATTACCCGCCCACCATCGTAGGCTTGGGCTTCAGCGGCCCAGCCTTGTAACGCAGCATCGGCTTGCACAGCGGCATCATCGGGATAATAGAGGCGCAAGTAGTCGGAGACCCAATCTTGAATTGCGTCCCACACCAGCAGAGCATCATCTCGGTAGGGATACACAGGTAGCAAATTTGGGTCATCAACGCCCCGCTGCTTAAGCTGGATGGGTAGCATGGCTGCGTCAAAACGGTAGGATTGCAATCCTTTGACGGCCAACACTCGCGAATTATCGATCGTCGCTCCCGTTAAGCGATCAACCCCGCCCCCGCGCGCAATCAGCACCCGTTGCGCCGCATCATTAATGGCTAAAGTTCCTTCAAAGTGGGGCCGCAAGAGCAGGCTGAGTGGATGGGATGGGAGCAACTGGCGATGGGTGGGCAGGATAAACGACCCCACAAACAAATGGGTGCGAGCGAGATGCGCCACGGGTTCGTGCAGGGTCGCATCGGCAATTTGCACGATCGTTTTGGCGAACAACCAGGCATAGTGGCCCGATCGCGGTGTGATGAGGGGATGCACTTGCGGATTTTGCCCCGCCTGAATGGCGATCGGGCGCAACATCCGGTTTGGCTCAGTGCCGCGGGGGACGGCAAACAAGGCTAGCGGCGCGTATACATACTTCTGCGCGTGGGGAAAGGTGCCGGAAATGGCCCCATCTAGTAGGGCGTAGTCAGCCAGGTAAAGCCGCCCCTCCTGACCGGCTGCGCTCAAGGAATCCTCGCTGCCCATGACGGCCTGATACTGGTCATTGGTCACGGGGAAGCGATCGCCAGGACTGGCTATCCGCTCAATTACTAAGGGATTGAAGCCCGCGACGCGCATGTAGGCAAACACATCATCTGACTCATAGGTTTGCGCGATCGGCGGCAGTGTCATTTTGGGAACAAGCCGTTCGTACTCTTTGATATGGCTGACGTGTCCCGTGGGTTGCCCTTCATATAACAGGGTTTGAATACCGTCCAGCGTATCTCGAAAAATCGATAATCCACTTTCTCGAAGTAAGGAAAACAACAAGTCATCCAACTCATGAAAATCGGTTGAAACACCTTTTAATAAAAGTTGCGGTAAGACTTGTAGCAGTCGATTTAGAACACTAGCTTGCAGTGGCACTGCACCTTTGAGGATTGCTTCGTAGATGAAGAACTTGACATCATCTCGAACTGATTGAGTGCCGCGATTGCCGCGATTCGTAATCAGGGTGTTGATAAACACAACGCGAATCTGTTCGACTAAAAGCCGATACCAATCTTTGGCAAACTCTTCGGCATCGGGGAGATCCTCTGCCATCGCGATCGGTGGAATGCGCGTGTAGTTATATTGATAGTGGCGCTTGGCGACATCTAAAGGGTTAGAGGTGGCGGAACGGGCCGGTGAATTCTGAAATGGGGCAGGCATAGACCCTCGTCGGGTAAATGAAATCAGCTGAGAGACTAAAGCTCATCAATCACAGCTTCACTCTACAACTTGCCCAATCCGAAAAAGGGTTCTTTAATTTTTGTTGATTGGGTGATTGCGCAGGCGGTCGATCGCTCGGTCGCAAATGGCGGGCTGCTGATCGGCCTAACCTGGTGACGTTATCTAAGCTGCCGTTCTAGCCGTTGATACACAGTCGCTAATCCCGTTGCATCACCCACATTGCCCGGAAACAGCACAACGGGCAAATTTGGAAATTGGGGATGAGCGGCGGGCGTGCGCACCATGGAAACCCCTGGGATAACCTGACCGAGCAACCGCGCCGTTCTCAAGGCTAACCCATCGCTGAGCGTATCGTTGGACGTGATGCCGCCTTTGCTGATGAGATAGCCAATATCCGCTGGCAAATGTCGCAAAATATCCATCAATAAACCTGAAACGGCTTCGCCAAAATCTAACCGAGTTTGCACATCGGCAAAGGTGAGTTCTTGCCGACTGGTGTACACAACCGGGGTTTTACCCTCTGCATGAACAGCGGCGACAGTCGCGGTTACTTCGGCTAACAGCGCTGCCCGTGGGTTTGTGGCTGAATCAAGCAACCGCGCCACCTCGACTTCCACGCCCACTACATTAGGTTGGGTTAGCAGATGGTGTAACTGCTCTGTCGTTTTTTTGACGTGAGACCCCACAATCACAGCCCCTGGCTTGCCCTCACGAACGTATTGCGCCATGTCTGCGGGGGCGATCGCTTGGGGCGGGAGATTGGCTAACGCTGTCAACAAGCTGGCGGCACTGCGAAACAAAAAGCGTTTGCCCACGGCTGCTGCTGCTAAAACATCTTGAGCGAAGCGATTCAGATCAGCTTGGGTTTCGGCATCCACCACACAACAGTGATTATCGTGCAGTTGCAGCAGGCGATCGCGCACACCTTGCCGAATGTCACTTAAGCGAAAGCGCTCGACCTGCTCAGCTTTGATCCGGCCTTTTGTCTTCTCTTCCACATAATCTGGAAGATAACCTGTGCTGTAGCCAAACACCGAATCCCGCGCAAACTCAGTTTCATGCACAGGGGTGTCTACGCCATTCACCTTCAGATAATGGATACTGTCACGAGTTGTGCGCCCGCCTTCAAAAAATGCCGGTGTCAGGAAATGAGCATCGAACGGGCCTAACTCCGCGGCAATCACATCAGTTTCGATCGGGTAGTGGCCTCGCAGGGTTGAGTCCGAGCGGCTCACAACCAGGAAGTCGTGAATGTTTTCCAGCGCGATCGCGGCCTTCAAGTTCTGACACACCTCCCGCGTCACAGTCACCGCTTTTTCCGGCGTTAAAGCGCGAGTATTGGTCAACACAAAGAAAATCGGTGCTTCATCCCGTAAGCCCAACCTCAGCGTTTCCACGTCCCACTGCATCAGCAGTAAACAGCTATGTACAGTTTGAGAACCCGTCGGGTCATCATCAAGCACAATAATTTGGGGCTGACTCATGGGATCAACTATCGACACTACTTTGCATGCCTATTATCCCGTTTGATGGGACAAGGACGAGATAAAAGAGGATTTGAAAATTTCCCGCTAGCGGGATAAACCCTTTGCCTGCTGGCCAGAAAACGGCAGGCAGCAGAGGGCATAGCCATGTTCATCGGTGACGGCCAACTCAATTCATGACCGACGACCTTCTACCTTGGCTGCGTAGCTAATTCCAACACATCCAGTAACAAAAGGTTAAGATAGGATTTAAACATTAAAGGTTGTGACCAGTTTGGGCATGCCCGGTTGACCCTCTTGAGGTACTTATGGTTGTGAATCTGATTGGAGTTTCGGCTGCTTCAATTCATGCGGCGCGCGATGTGACCGCATTGAGGCGGGTGTTTGAAACGATCCATGCTGATAGCTGTCCGTTGTCCTACAACTTCCATATGCATACAGTTTGCTCAGATGGTCAGTTGCAGCCGGAAGAATTGATGCGGCAAGCGATCGCGATTGGGTTACGCGGCTTGGCTATCACCGATCACCATTCCACTGAAGGATATCGGCGGGCGCACTGCTGGCTGGAAACCTACCGGGAAGATACGGCATGGCGCGGTGAACCAGTGTCCTCGCTGCATCTGTGGACGGGGATCGAGATTACCTCCACGTTGCTGGATACCGAAGTTCATATTCTGGGCTATGCCTTCAATCCCGACAGTCCCACGTTGCAGTCGTATATCCACCGGGAATCGCCCAAAGGCGCAGCGGCTCGAGCTGAGCAGGTGATTCACAGCATTCATCTGGCCGGTGGCTTGGCGGTGTTGGCGCATCCGGCCCGCTATCGGCGATCGCCAGAAGAGTTGATTCCAGCCGCCGCTCAAGCGGGAATCGATGGGGTGGAAACTTACTACGCTTACAACAACCCCACTCCCTGGTGCCCCAGTCCGCGGCAAACCGAGCAGGTGCAACGGCTCAGTTCTACCTATGGGTTACTCAATACCTGTGGCACTGATACTCACGGGCCAAATCTGCTGCAACGTCTGTAAGTTGTAATGGTTGTCTGCAAGTGATTTTTCTTTAGGCACTCTTTTTCAAGGCACTTCCACCAGCACGGTGACGGAAGCAACGGCAATCAGCATTTCATCATTTTTGTCATTCAGCCCGGCGATCGCGCGTCCCTGCACAACCATCCCCCCAGCCTGAACAGTCAGGCTTTTTTGGCCGAAGGGCAGCATGGCCAGCACCTCCGCGGCGTTGACTTGATCGGGGTAGGGCACTGCTACCTGCACTTCCACCACCATTTCATCGGGATGACTCAGGCCAGCCACTTCCCAAATTCCAGGCAGCGCATTGTGGGCGATCGCATTCCTCACAGCGCGGGCGGCGGCTACGGTTGGTTCTTGCCCATGTTGGTCAACGCCCATCCCCATTTCAATCACAAATCGTTTGAGTGGCAACGGTTTACCTCTTGGTTAGGAAAAGTGGATGCCTTCTTTGGCCAGCAACTGTTTAAGTTGGGCCAAATTTTGGCGGACGGAGTTGGCAGACGTATGTAAATCAGCCAATTCGGCCTCAGTCAGATCAAGTTCCAGGATGCTTTCTACTCCCTGGCAACCCAGGCGGCAGGGCACTCCCATGAAAATATCATCCAGTTGGTATTCTCCTTGCAGGTAAGCGGCAACGGGCAAGATGCGGGGCTGATTATAAAGAATCGCTTCCACCATGACGCAGACCGCCGACGCCGGAGCATAGTAAGCTCCCCCCGTTTTCAACAGTTCAACCACTTCGGCCCCACCATTGCGAGTGCGATCGACTAAGCGAGCGATCGTTGCTGCATCTAAAAACTTACTGATGGGAATGCCATTGACGGTGGAGTATCGTGGCAGGGGCACCATCAAATCCCCATGGCTTCCTAACACGGTGGCGTTGATATCATGAATCGACACGCCCAATTCGATCGCCAGAAAGGTTTGAAATCGAGCCGAATCCAGGACGCCCGCCATGCCCATCACCTGGGTCGGGGGTAAGCCGCTGGCCTTCCAACCTATATAGGTCATCACATCTAAAGGATTCGTGACAACGATGAGGATGGCATTGGGGCAATGGGCGATCGTTTTTTGCGTCACTTCCAGCACAATCTTGCCGTTCGTCAAGAGCAAATCATCCCGACTCATCCCCGGTCGCCGGGGTAACCCAGCCGTAACCACAACCACGTCCGCTCCAGTGGTTTCAGCAAAATCGTTAGTGCCGACAATGATGCGATCGTGCCGCTCCACGCCTCTCGCCTGCATTAAATCCAAGGCGACGCCTTGAGGTCTACCTTCAACTACATCCAGCAGCACCACATCAGCAATATTTTTTTCAGCCAATCGTTGGGCCAGAGTTGCGCCAACATTGCCAGCCCCAATCACCGCAACTTTCGCCGTTGTGCAGGCGATTTCAGCAGGACGCAGAACCATAAGCGGAAACCCTCTTCGTTCTCAGGGGCAAATACTCCGCTAATGGTATCAGGATTTCGCTCGGTGCCCTACAACTGATTACTTCTGTTTAATGACCCAATCTGCTTGGTTCCCATCTACTTTATCAACCGCTTCCAGTTGATCCTGGCGCAACCAAACATTAGGTGTTGGGGTAATGCCGAACTTGACCAGGGCGTAGTCTCCACTTAAATCGACGACTTCCCCTTTAGTTTCAAAAATGTAGGACGGAAACCGCGTATCGCTGGCTTTGGCTTCCAGGCTATTTTCTAGATTTTCTCGAACTGCACGCACAAAATCACCACGTTTGATAGGCATAGCTTCACTTGTCGACATCTGCATCATCTGCATTCTAAGTTGTTTTGCGCGCCTGAACTATCAAAACCAGGCATCATACCAATAAGGGAAAAGAAATCGTTAGCGCAGGTTGGCCGCCTGGACGCGAATTAAGTTTTTGCCGCTTCGCACCAGATTCAGCATAGATTGCGCGATCGGCAACGTTTCGTACCAGGAGTTGGGGTAGATGTCACTGCGGGACGATCGCTGCGCCACCAGACCGCCATTCGTTTTTAAGGTAATAATGTCTGGGTTTTGCTGCCGGAATAGATTGTAAGCTCCGTCTAAGTGCATGGGGCCGCCGTCTGGATGACCACTAGGACGCTGGAGTAGGGTTTCCAGAAAGTTGATTAGGCGATCGAAAATGCTGGCATGAACGCCATAGAAGGTGGCCGTCAGAATTGACTCTTGCAAGGGTTCAAATTGCACTGGCAAGACAGCGGGGCGATCAGTGGAATCGCCAAAGTAGGCCAGGTGCCAGTCTTGTTGCTGGAGTTGCTGCATGAGCGTTGCTTCTGCCGGTTTGAATTTGGGCGAGATCAACAGATCATCTTCGATAACCAAAACGTTGGCTAGGCCAGCATTGCGAGCCAGTTTAAGAACTTGCAAATGGCTCAAAAAACAACCTCTCGCGCCGATACTAGCAAAACCCGCGGGTTCGGTAGGGCGAGTTCCGGCAAACAGTTCGAGCCGATCGGGGGTAAACTGCAATCCGATTTTTTGCAGTTCTTTCGCTGCACCCCGTCGTCGATCGATGCGCTCCGGTAGGTTAATGACATAAGCCCGTTGAAAAACATCTAGGATTTGCATGGGCGTCCTGGGGGTTAGAAGAACTTTAGCAGCAATGCTTCAGCCGATTTATTTGTCACTTCCAGCCGCATGATAACAAGTGTTTCAAGATCTTTACAGAGTTAAACATGAAATTTTTAGGGATCGATCTGGGCTGGAGTACGGGGGCCAGCGGTTTATGCTGTTTGGCCTGGACCGACGGCAACCTGGAACTGCTTGATCTGCAACGCAGAGAGGCGATCGCTGAGATTCTGGACTGGGTTGATGGCTGGTTGCCGCCTGACTGTCCGGGTATGGTAGCCGTCGATGCCCCCACCTTGATTCCCAATGCCAGCGGCATGAGACTTCCCGATCGCCTGGCTCATCAGTACTTTGGTCGGTATCACGCGGGTTGCTATCCGGCCAATTTGGGATCTGTGTTTGCGACCCGCACGGTTGCCTTTGGCCTCAGTTTAGAGGCGCGCGGCTTCCAACATGCCCCCAGCCTGACACCACAACAACCGGGGCGCTATCAAATTGAAGCCTTTCCGCACCCGGCGATCGTGCATCTGTTTGAGCTGCCCCAAATTCTGAAATACAAAAAAGGTCTCCTGGCGCAACGGCGGGCTGAACTCAGCCGCTTGCATCATCTCATTCATGAACGGTTACCAGTCTGTGAACCGTCGCTTGATGTGACTTTGGGGCGGGTTGCGGTGCCTCCTATTCCACAGACTGGCGCGGCTTTAAAAGCGGTTGAAGATCAACTCGATAGTCTGATGTGTGCCTATATTGCTGCTCATTGGTGGTGTTGGGGGACGAGCCGGAACCTTGTGCTGGGCGATCGTGCGGAAGGCTACATTGTCGTGCCCATGCCCCAGCTTCAAAGTGAACAGCTTCACTCAGCTGATTTCCCCAAATGAAGTGCTGTCAGTCTGCCATCCTAGGCTAATTTGGGGTGGCTGCTCAGGGCGCTTCATTTTCTGAAACACAGATGCCATTTCGGGTAGCAAGAGGCTAGGCTATCGGTTAATTTCGTTCGTTCCACTACTTTTTAATCTTTTTATGGCGAAAGAACTGGCAATTCGCACCCATGATCTGACCAAGCAATTCGATCGCCATGTTGCGGTGCATGAGATTGATTTGCAGATTGAAACGGGTGAAGTGTACGGTCTCATTGGTCCAAATGGTGCTGGCAAAACAACCCTGATCCGCATGCTGGCAGCGGCTGAAGACCCATCTCTGGGCGAAATTTACATTCACGGTGAGCAGTTGTTTCGCGATCAGGAAAACCCCAATCTGAAGCGGCAACTGGGCTATCTTCCCGACGACTTCCCTCTATACGACGACCTCACCGTTTGGGATTACCTGGATTACTTTGCCCGCTTGTATAAACTCCAGGAGCCACGTCGCAGTCGGCGGTTGCGCGAAGTTCTGGAATTAGTGCAACTCAGTCACAAACGACAGAGCCAAATTTCCACGCTGTCTCGCGGGATGAAGCAACGCCTCAGTTTGGCCCGCACGATTATTCACGAACCGCTGGTGTTGCTATTGGATGAGCCGGTTTCTGGGCTAGACCCGATCGCCCGCTTGCAGTTCCGCGAAATTATCAAAGTGCTGCAAGAAGCAGGCATGACGATTCTGATTTCGTCCCATGTGCTGAGTGATCTGGCTGAACTCTGTACTTCGATCGGCATCATGGAACTGGGGTATCTGGTTGAAAGCACGTCCTTGCAACAGCTCTATCAGCGGCTCAGTCGGCAGCAACTCATTCTCTCGACTCTGGGAGAACTGGATGAACTAAAAACAGAGTTGCAACAGCATGCACATATAGATGGCATGGAAGTGATCCCCGGAACGCAACGATTGAAGGTCTACTTTTCGGGTGACACCAGCGCCAGTGTGACATTGCTGCGATCGTTGATTGAAGCCGGAATTCCCCTAACTGAATTTCATCCGACTCAAGAAGACTTAGAATCCATTTTTCTCAAACTGGGGCATCAACAAGCATCATAACGCCGATAAATTAGTGCATTCCTGGGTTCATCTTGTGTCCGTTTTCCATTTCCTTGCTGGAGTTCTTCCATGATTTCCAACTTGTTACTACGTTTTTCCGATTGGAACCCGCAATTCTTTCGTGAAGTGAAGGGGCGGCTGAAACCCCGTAATGTCTGGCTAACTGCCGCTGCCTCCCTGTTCATTCAAGCCCTCATTATGTTGTATCTGTGGGTGGCGTTGCCTGGTCAGCATTCGCCCTACAGCCGCTACTGCACCGGCAAGCAAGAAGAGTATTCAACTTGGCGCACCTGTGTTCTGGACTCGGCCAAGTTTCCGCAAATTGATTGGCAAGCCTGGTGGTTTGATGTCTTCCAGACGCTCAGTTGGCTCCTGCCCTTCGTCGTGCTGGTTGCTGGGGTCTACATGCTGATTACAGATTTGGGTAAGGAGGAGCGTCGGGGCACGCTGAACTTTATTCGGCTCAGCCCTCAAACCAGTCGGAGTGTGCTGCTGGGTAAATTGGTGGGAGTTCCTCTAATTCCCTGGGTGGCTGTGCTGTTGGCACTACCGCTGCATTTGCTGGCAGCCGTGCATGCGGGCGTATCATTCGCGGAAGTGGGCAGCATCTATCTAATTACGATCGCTGCCTGTGCCTTCTTCTACACCGCATCCGTCTTCTATGCCTTCATGGGCGCTGCTCACGGTTGGTTAGGCGCAGTCTCGATCTGGTTTAGTTACTCAGTTGCCTTCCAGATTTGGCAAGCCAGCCTATATGCCGAACCAAGACGCTATTTGTTTTTGGGGCAGTGGTTCCATTTTGAAATTGGGAAAACCCTGGTCATGTTTGTCACGTTTACTGTGGTGACATTAGCGATCGCGACGGGTTGGAATTGGCTCGCGATTAATCGGCGTTTCCGCAACCCCAATCAGGTTCTGCTCAGTAAACGGCAAAGCTACTGGATGACGCTTTCCTTCGAGTTATTCATCTTTGGCTTTGTCTTTCGCACTTACCCTGAGTGGGGCACGCGCAATGCATTCACGGACTTAATTGGCCTACTGGTCGTCAATCTGCTGTGGTACCTCTTGCTCATCGCGGCCCTCACTCCCCATCGCCAAACGCTGCTGGATTGGGCTCGCTACCGTAAAGCTGGTGTGACTAAAAATCACCGTCAGCAATGGCGGCGCAGCCTGGTAAGAGAACTGCTTTGGAGCGATAAAAGTCCGGCGACTCTGGCGATCGCACTCAATTTGGCGATGCCGATCGCCCTCTTCACCCCCTGGATTGCGACCTGGAACGATGGGAGTTCCCCCACCGAGGGGTTCTTTAGTCTGGTGTTTAGCACCGCATTTCTCTTAATCTGCGCCGTCATGGCTCAAGCAATTTTGTTTGGTAAATCTCGTAGACGCACAATTGTAGCTGCTGCTGTAATTGGCGCAATCATTGCCCTGCCGCCGCTGGGGATGCTGATGGTTGGAGCCTATCCCAAGGCAGAATCTTCGCTATTGTGGTTGTTCTCGGCATTCCCCTTTGCTGGCATGGAATACGCCTCACTAACGACGATCGGCTTTAGTTTGCTGGCTTACTTGTCAGTATTTACACTCTTGCTAGCACGCCAAACGCGTCAACTCAAAAAAGCTGGAGAATCGGAATTGAAAGCACTCATGGCCCATCGATCGCAGACCTAAAACAGAAGCGATCGCCAAAACAATCATTTTCACGTAAGGGTAATCGGTACGGGAAGGGTGGATGGAAACTACTCCTGTTGCTGATTACCTTTTGCATAGCCGTCGCCAAATGGGGCAAGGCGAGTCAGAAAGTTTACCCAGAACTGGCACTTCAAGCATGCTTGATCTTAAGCTTTCTGACCAAAGCGATAACCTATGCGGCGTTTAACTCGTCAAAGCGAGCGATCGACAGCACATTGTCAAATGCCAGGGATGGATAACCACTTGAACTCAAAGCCTGACTCTCTGGAAAATAAGTCTTGAGAAATGTGCGTAATGTCTTGAGGGTGGCAAAATCCCACTGGGCACGATATTGCAGATGACCGTTAACACCAACCTCTAGAATTTGAAGTTGGTAACGACCTTGGGGATGGCTACTTCCACGGAACCGAATTGTATGACAGTACTGTTGGGGCTTCATTGCGTTACAACCTGGATTGTTGATAAACCTTACATCTTCATCTTCGAACAGGAACCCAAATTGCGAAGTGAGGTGAGCCGGGGGAAACGGTTGATGTAAAACGCTTAATGAAGTGAGTTTGGCAACGCTGAAAATTGATTGAAATCACAAAAAAAATCCTTCCTACTCAGCACTGCGAGATTGGAAGGATTGGGTACCGTGGGAAAAATTAAACTTTTGAGTTTATCGAGACTTTTACGCCTCAGGCAGCAAGGTGCTGGAGTAAGCATCTAGAGCAGTTAGAGCGGCGGGTGTCCGGGTGGAATAGTCGATCTGCGCACCAGTAATCGACTCAGCTAATTTTTCAAACGATTCAGAGCGCCAATTACGATCGTGAATGGGCTTGGATTGCTCACCCAAGAAGTAAGCCATTGTCCCCAAAGCTGCAACAGCAATCCAACCGACAACGAATAGCACAGTTAATATAAACATCTCGCTCTCCTGTTAACTTCTGTATCAATCTGTAAATAAATGTAACGCATTCTTGTCAAAAAAATCAACTTGATCATTCTTCGAGAGAACCGACCCTAGAAGTACGGTGATTACGCAGTTAATTTAGTTAAAACCGCGGCCTCAATTTTGCTTGTGCCGTTAGGGATTTGCGAGTTAATCGTGTCCCAACCAGACGAGTTGAACGAAGTCGAAACTCTCGACACCTGAGGGTTGAGCGAAGTCGAAACCCGATTCACTAAGTACTTTATTTTTATGCAAATTCCTTACTGCTAGTCCCAGCCTGAAACTCATTGAGTGAATGGAAAATACAGGATTGGATGCCAGCTATGACGCAGTAAATCCTGGGCGAAACTGGGGACGGAGAGTTGCAAAAAGCCGCCGCGGGGGTTGTGGCTAACGGCGATCGCGCTAATATCTGGCTCCAAGGCTGCCTCAATTACTTCTGTGACAGGATTGCCAGCACGGACTTCAGTCACTACCGTTAACTTGAGTGCTTCCAGTTGTGCTTTGACGTTCGCCAACTCTGTCTTAGCTTGCTCAAAGAATGGTGCTTGAGGAATATCACGCCGATCGCAGTCATCCACAATCCAGCACACATGGCAGGCTTCCAGGACAGATAGTGCGATGTTGTGCCGTTGTTTAACTTGTTCAACCAAGTACTTAGCCGCATTCGTACCGTCGTAAGGGATTAAGAAATGCCGGAATAGATGGCGACATCTCAAATCCAATTCCTCGGTCGTATAAGTTGAAATGAGTTGGGGGCGTACAGACAGAATGGGGATCGTTGTCTTGCCATAAAGCTCGATCGTCGTACTGCCAAATAACTTCTCTGCTAAAACATTACGCAGAGAATAACCCATTAATAACAAGTCAGATTGCTGCTCTGCCGCCACCCGAAAGACAACATCAACCGGGCGACCTGTTTCTACCCTTGTTTCAACCGAGACATGCTCAGGTATCTTGTGCTGCTCAACAGCCAGTAACTTTTGCGCTTCCTCGACTTTCTCCGTATCCACCCGAGGAATTGCCCCAGATTCGTTGAGTGGTACGCAATGGAGAAATGTTATGTGCTGGATATTCGCGGCTGCCAAACTCGGCACAAAATCGACCAAACGCTGAAGCCCATCCGACAGGGTTGTGCAAACAAGCAAACGCTGAAACATAAGAAGAGAAAATAAGTGACAGGCAAACTGCCCTTACAGTAACATCCCAGTCGCGATCGCGCTCAACCTTCTAAGAGAAAAAAACTATCGAAGAAAAATAAGAAACTTTGAACGAGTTAAATTGAATATAAAAAGAAAAATAAGCAATCTTGCGATCTTCACCCATCATGCATCACACGCTAGTTTTAGTCCTCTGATGAACGCCCCTTCACCCCCAGCTTGCTCCTCTTGGAGAAGCGATGCGAGAGATAGAGGTCGCTCGTAAGGAGCTATGGCATTTGAGGCCCAGGTTCTAACCCCCATTGATGCTTGAGAAACTGTTTGTACATGTTCTCACGCACGATCATTTGCTCATACAGCTTGATCAAAAAGTCCTGAGCCTGCTCTCGGCTCATCTGGTTCACCTGTGTTTCAAACGATCGAATACTGAACTGTTGTTCGAGGGAAAGGTTAACAGGTTGGTTCATAATTCACTCCGATTTTGAGAGAGTAGGCATTCAGGACGCTCGTGCTAGAGAATTAACCGTGGCCTCCTGGAACAGCGATCGCCGTATGTTTAGGAATACCCAAACCGCCTGAGCAATTTCGCTGGTATTACAAAAGATAACAAGTGTTTGACAAATTGCACATACCCCCTGCTGGGTAATTCCCAGGATAGAGGGATAGATTAATCTAAATTTCATAAAAAAATAAATCTGTTTGCTAAGTACATTTTGTTAAACCATAGGAGCTGAGTACACCGCACCGTAGACAGGGAGCGGAATGGCTCTGCTTGGTCACAAAGCCACAAAGCCACGAAGCTTAAACCTTCTTAGGAATGAGGATTAAATAACTTGCAATTTCTGTGGGATGGGCATCGTTCGACTGAGGTCTCGACAGAGAGGCTCGACCGAACTGCTCACGAACGTCTTGCCCGTTCGGGCGGGTGAGATACCCACCCCACAGGTTATTTAATCCATGCTCCTTAGTGGCTTTAGGGTTCATGTCATTCAATTTCGGCTCTGAGCAGTGATCCTGTGGACTAAGCGGCTTTAAGCCATCTGGACTTTTTGACTCACATGAGTGATAAATCCATAATTGGGGCACTCTAGAGCCAAGCGAGAAAGATTGGTGTGTTGACGCTGTGGGTCAGAATCAGAAAATGACCGGGTGCAGGCCGCAAAAACCTACATCTGGAGGAACGCGAATCAACCTGCAAACTGTTGGCTTGACAGGCTCCTGGGATACTGGCTGTCATTCCTTGCCTCACGTCAAAGGAGTTGAATCGGTGCGAAATACCTCTGCCCTAGCTATGAACGCTCAAGTTGATGGAAGTGAACTGTGGTTCAAACTCTCTCAAGTTGCTGCAAAAAGTGAAAATTTGCAGCAACTGGGTGTTCAGCTGGCGAAAGCTTTAGGAGAAGCATTTGACGCAGACTTTTGTATTGTCATGACTTTTCCCTATCCAGTGACCGCTCCAGAGGTTGGTGGTTGGCGATCTCAGGCTGAGTCAATGACAGTTAACTGCTTGCCAAGTGCATCCAGTTATGTGATGCAACGTTCCTTACATGTTCAGCCGGACGCAATCGATCGAATTTCGCTCACCCACCCAGCTGCGAACCTCGTCCATTATGCTGAATCTATTTGGCCGCATCTCCAATTGCCGGTACCCATTTCAAGCTCGGTGATGGGATTAGAAATCTTGACTCAGTATCATGGGATTCCCAATGGTTTGATTAGCCTCGTGCGATCGTCTGCTCGTTCCTGGACTGCTGCAGAGACAAGCACATTAGAAGCGGTAAGCCAGCAGATTGCAGCGACATTCTCACACTTACGGTTACAACAGCAAATGGAGCGGCAACTGCAATATCAGGGAGTGATTAATCAACTAACACTAGCAATTCGCAATGCTGCTGAACTTGTTGATGTATTCAGACTAGCAACTGAAGGAATTAGTCAGGTTTTGTCGGGTAAGCGGGGTTTGCTGCTTCGTATCAAATACGCTGATCCATTGTTTCGTAGCCATTCCACGGCAGAAGTTCCTAAAGCACGGGTTACGGTTGTCTATGAGTGGATGGAGTCTGGCAACGCAGGGGATGAGCATACTATGGGTGGCTGCAATCATTCAGAATCTTTTTCACCAGCTTTGAACCAGTCTTTTTGGTTGGCCACCTGTCAGTTGTGTCAGCAAGCCTTTGAAACTCCAACTGTGCTGGCAATTGACAACACGCAAGAATTACTGGCCCGTGGGGTGCTAGGTCGCTATAGTGCGCTATTTGATTTGACTAGGTTTGAATCGTTGCTGCTAGCACCATTGGAGAGCCAGGGAATGGTGCTTGGGTTTCTCCTTGTACAGGACACCCAGCGTCGATCGTGGCAGCAAGCAGACATTGAATTAATTAATCTGGTGGGTGTCCATGTCAGCAATGCCATTATCCAAACAGAAACGCTGCGTCAGGTGCAGTCTTTAGTTGAAAAACGCACAGCCGAGTTGCAACATAGCCTTTCGATTCAAGCAAAATTGTACGAACGGACTCGCCAACAGGTTGAGCAGCTCCGACATCTCAATCAGCTTAAGGATGAGTTTTTAGATACAGTCAGCCATGAACTCAGGACTCCCCTAACTAGCATGGCCTTGGCGATTCGGATGTTGCGGCAGGTGGGGTTAAACAGCGATCGCAGCAGTCGTTATCTGGATATTCTGGAGCAACAATGTGCCCAGGAGACAAGTTTGGTTAATGACCTATTAGCTCTACGTGAACTGGAATCAAAGCAAGTGGCCATCCAGCTTGAAGAAATTGATTTGACAGAGTTTATTGAATCAGTTACACAAGGCTTCCACCAACAGTGGGTGAATGAGGGCTTGAATCTGGTTGTTGAGATGCCATCCCATCCTGTTAAGCTGCAAAGCGATCGAGATAGCCTGAATCGCATTCTCCTGGAACTTCTCACGAATGCGGGCAAATACTCAACACCTCGAAGCACCATTTATTTGGAGTTGACCTATCGCCCGGAAGTCCCAATGAACCAAGTGATTTTATCCATCACCAACATCGGGTCTGGCATTTCTTCGGAGGAGTTGCCATACATTTTTGATAAATTTAGACGCTGTCAAGGCGCAACCCAAAATGCAATTCAGGGAACTGGGTTAGGGTTAGCCCTGGTTAAGAGCTTGGTGCAACACCTGAACGGTACCATTTCTGCCGCGAGTGCCCCTCTAGAAAACGCTCAAGATTGGGAAACCTCCTTCAGCCTGATTCTCCCTCAGTCGTTTGATTCATCCAAAATGCTGTAAAACCTGGGTGGAAGGGAGCGGTCAACTTATATGCGATCGACGTACTCAATTTTCGTGACGCGATACCAACTTTAAGGAAAAATGGTAGTCGGCGGTTAAACTAGAAGCGAATAGTGCAAGGTTATGCTCAAATCCGCCAATCCTAAGCCTCTCCGCTGGCAACGCCATCGATATTCACCATTGTCTAGAAAGGTGGATATTGTTGTTTCGTCTGCTCAGTTAATGTTTTATCTTTGGTGGGATAGCCGCATTCCGGGGCAGTTAGCGCGTTATCGTCATCGTCGGGCACAGTGGTTAGTAGGAACGCTGCTCGACTTGGGGCCAACCTTCATCAAATTAGGGCAAGCCTTATCAACCCGGGCCGATTTGTTGCCTTTAGAGTACGTTCAAGCTCTAGGGCAGCTTCAAGATAAGGTGCCGCCGTTTAATTCAGACATTGCGATCGCCACCATCGAAACAGAGCTTGGTGCTTCTGTTTATCATCTGTATCGCGAGTTTGATTCTATTCCGCTCGCAGCTGCAAGTTTGGGTCAGGTTCACAGAGCTAAACTTCAGACGGGCGAAGAGGTTGTGGTCAAAGTGCAACGGCCAGGCTTGGAGAAGCTGTTCCAGATGGATTTTAAGATCCTGCGCCAGATGATTCGGTTTTGCGATCGATTTCTACCTTGGACACGGCAGTACAATCTGGAAGAAATTTACCTGGAATTTGCCCAAATTTTGCAAAATGAAATCGACTATATTCAGGAAGCCTTAAATGCTGATCGATTTCGTTACAACTTTCGCGACCATTCCCGTATTTTAGTGCCAAGAGTTTATCCCAAACATACAACGAGACGGGTGATGACGATGGATTATCTCCCAGGGATAAAGATCAGCGATCGTCAGAGTCTAGAAGCTTGCGGGATTGATGTTAGAGAAGTAAATCAACTAGGTATTTGCTGTTATTTAAAGCAATTATTGCAGGATGGGTTCTTTCAAGCGGATCCGCATCCTGGCAACATGGCAGTTAGCCCCGATGGCGGTTTGATTTTTTACGACTTTGGCATGATGGCAGAAGTTTCGCCAATCAACAAAGATCAAATGGTGAAAACGTTCTTCGCTGTACTCCGAAAAGATACCGACCAAGTGGTTGAAACATTGATTGATATGGAGTTGATCGAGCCTTTAGCCGATATGACTCCTGTTCGTCGAGTGACTCAATTTTTGTTGGAAAAATTCACTGAAAAGCCTGTAGAACTGCAAGAATTTGGCGAGATGCGAAGTGAACTCTATGCCCTTTACGAACAACAACCGTTTCGTCTACCGGCAAAAATGACGTTTGTCTTGAAAGCTCTGACGACGCTTGATGGGGTCGCGCGATCGCTGGACCCACAGTACAATCTGCTTGCCTGTGCCAAACCCTTTGTGCGTAATCTGGCCGTTGAGCAGGGCCAAGGTCGGGCTATGGGAGAACTAGCGCGTCAAGCGAGAGATTATTTGATGTACAAAATTCGCCAGCCTAGCGGTGCTGAACTGTTTATGCGCCAACTGGACGATCGACTAGAGCAAAGAGACGCGAACCTGCGGACTCAGTATCTGGACAATGCACGCAAAATTGAAGCTTTGCAGCTTACTATCAGAACTCTTACTTACGTCTGCTTGACGGGGTTCACACTGCTGATTGGCGCTGTTCTGTTGATTGGAACTTACACCACTTGGGCCGTCGGGGTGTTTGTGCTGGCTGGAGTAGGCGCGATCGCGTTGCTCCGTTCATTGTGGAAACTGTCAGTTCATACCCGTCTTAGCCGCCTTGCTCGTTGACGTGGAACCAGTTTTAGAAGTTTTCAATACTCAACTACTCAAATTTTGCTACTAAAAAAGCCGAGCCTGCTTAGATCAGGTCGGCTTTTCATCTGAAGATACCCCCAGGGGAATTCGAATCCCCGTCGCCTCCGTGAAAGGGAGGTGTCCTAGGCCTCTAGACGATGGGGGCGAGGCTTCAGACCTTTTCTACTGTAACGAACACGCTCTTAAACGTCAAGCAAAATCCTCTGAGTCAGAGGGGAAGCTCTTTCGCTTCGTATTCTTTGATTATTTTAGCGTACCTTGTGCCCAAACAACACAAGTTGCAAAGCATTAGGCCAACTCGGTGGAGTTGCGAAGCCGAATGAGCTGGCGACGCATCTGAGGAGATGCGTGCAGTTCAGACACTTCCTGCGCTTTGGCAATGGCCTGGATGGATTCCATGTATTCATCTGCACCGTAAGCAAAGGCATCAATCAAGGCTTCTAATAAGCGACTACGTTCGGTTAAAGCACCTTTTTCCTCGATCAATCTAAACTTAAGATGCACTTCGCACTCATAGACTCCAACTTCTGAGTTTGAAATTTTTTGATGTTCTAACGAATCGTAATGCATAGAAGAAAGATTCCTTAATAATTAAAAACAAGCGCTCAATTATTACCTATTCGACGATTTTATAAAGGTATTGGAAACTTATTTCTGGATATTTGGCGGTGTTTAGTTAGCAGGAAGAAAACTACCTTAATCGTGAATGAGGATGAAATCTTGCGATGCTTTAAACTTAGCATTTCCCTATGGATAGCTATGCTCAGCTAATTAGCTGAATTTCAGAAGATGCAAAGCTGAGATTGTTTAAGTGTAGATTAACGAATGTCAACAAAATTCTTGTATGCAATAAAACTGATATAAGCATCAGAGAAATGGTTTGCTCCCATTAGTTATTATCAGGATTAGAAACCTCTTTTTTATAAAGCTTTGATGAGGTAATGTTCGGTCTGTTTGAAGAAGAAAACTTTTTTAGAGACATGAATGAGATAAGTTAGACCCCATTTATGGCCTTCTTTTTAATTCTGTAGCAAAGCATTGGGGCGTGAATAGCCGATTATTTCAAGCTTATTGTCTAATGTGATGAAAGTGTTTTTAGTTAAGAACGTCCGTAGATATACGACAAGCAATCGGTATATTTTCTCGTGCAGTACGGAACCCTAGCAAGGCGTGTTGGCTTTTATCGCATTGGTTGGGACACTCAGGACGAGTCGAATTGCTGAAAAGTCGATTCTGAGTAGGCATTCTGACGCGCCTCGTTCGACTGAGGGTTCGACGATGAGCAATTCGGCAGACTCACCGAAAGCCTCAGCCGAGTCGCGCTCACGCCAAAGTCTGACATGTTCATAGCGACGGCTACAGATGGCTAACCAAGAGTTTTGGCCTGACAATCGATCGCAACGAATATCAGGCTGATAACTCCCGATCCAAAGTCAAGATTTTTTTACAGTTTTGCTTAAAGTCGAAGTTAGAGATTCATGCTGGTTGTGCTGAGCGGGATAAGTGCCCCGGTTGTGGTGAGTCCCAGTAGCATCGGTTGATTGGGCAAGATAATTGTTCCAGTTAAAGCGCATTGTTCTTCTTTTTGAGCGACCGCTGCCAGGGTCGCACGAATTTCTGTTTTGGCGATCGGGCTGGGATACTCGAGCGATCGCTGCTGCACATAATTCCAGAGAATATCTCGAATCAATGCCTGATATCCCTGGCTGCCGGACAGTTCTTTCAGTTTCTCTTTTAGCTCTCGTTCTAGCCGGATGCTGGTAACTTCCATGTCAGTTGTCGGAGTGCGTGTCAATGTATGCATTTAAGGAACCTCCAAAGAAAATAAATGAGCTGTAATACAAGTGTAGTATTTGGGTTGGGAAATGTAGCAGAGTATTCTCAGATTCCTACCAACTGCTAGCATAAGGACGGTTCAGATCCTTTGCTCGTCGGCTGGATAATTTAGGTCGATTCGCTTTGTTCTCGCTGTATATCTGAGTTTTGTTTCCATTCATGACTTCATTTCCCTCTAAGCGTTTTTCGAGTGTGTTGGTGACGACGGCGGCGATCGGGGCGTCGATTGGTATTGGAAGTGGTTTGGCGCTTCGTCTGGCCGCGACAACGACCGGCCCCGGAGCTTCATTTTTTCATTCTGAGCAGTCGTTCCCAACTCTCAATGGTTGGCCGGGGGAAGTGACTCCCACGCAGTCGCCACCGATCTTGCCTCCATTGCTCGATTCAGGCTCGAAGATGATCTCACCTGAGCCGATTCAAATTGAGCAACCTCAGGTGACACCGATCAAGCCGCCTGAGCCAGAGGCTACTGAATCCGTGCTAGAGGTCACTCCGGCTTCTCCTGCTGCCGTTCCGCCCCCGGTTCCAGTTGTTGAGCCGGTGCCGGTGGTGCCATCGCCACCACCGACTGTGATTGCCCCAGAACCTGTTGCGCCGCCCCTGCCAACTGCGCCAGAACCACTACCTCCGCCTGTTCCTACCCAACCTGTTGTGCCTCCCCCGGCTAACTAAGCGCTGGAAGTCGCCTCTCAGGTTTCATCATTTCCTGTATCCGCCCTGAGGGAGCCGCATTTGAACGGGATAGCACGTTATAATTCAGGCGGAACGCAACGGAGTTTTCTATGAGTAATCCGATCGTGCATGCTTTTTTTGTCGGCAGGGCACTCGCTGAAACCGTCTACGAACAAGCTGAGGCGTCGCTGACTGATGCCTTGAGTGAGCTTGGTAAATTAGATGCTGAGTTGCGTGAGAATCTGCGCGATTTCACTGAGCGGGTTATGGAACGTGCCCAGCAGGAAGAGCAAGTTGCGATGGAAGGTCGCGCTACCATCGCTTCTCCGCCTGGAGCCGTCTCAGAGGATTTGCAAACCGTGATTGATGAGTTAAGAGCAGAAATCGCTCGACTCCGTTCTGAACTCAAGCAGTATCGCAGTCGGGCATTGTAGCCGTCACTTTACATCTTTATGATCGCTGCCAATGCCGTTAGTTGTGTAGGAAACGAGGAATCGAGTGTCTGTTTTGCCGCCTGACTCTGATACAACAAGTTTATTAGCGGAACCCAATCAGAGCGGTGGGCAAGCTCCGGTTGCAGGGCGATCGTTGCCAGGAGCATATGAGCATCCACCTGCAATGGTTGCAAACCGCCGAGTCAAAGTGAATTCCTACGGGGACAAAGCGTACCGCTGGAATCGCGAGAACTATTCCCGGCAGCGGCGATTTATTGACATCTGGACTTTTGTACTCGCCTTATTATTTGCTCAGTGGCTTTACAACAAGCCCTGGAGCTACAAAGGGGGGATGACTGAAGCCAAACGGGCTATAAGACGTAAATCCCAAGCGATTTGGATTCGCGATACCTTGTTGGATTTAGGCCCGACTTTCATTAAAGTCGGACAGCTATTTTCAACTCGATCTGATTTATTTCCTACCGAATATGTTGAGGAATTATCGAAACTGCAAGACAGGGTTCCGGCCTTCAGTTATGAACAGGCTAGAGCGATTATTGAACAGGATCTAGGTAAACCAGTTCAAGCGCTTTATCAAAGTTTCGATCCGATCCCGATCGCGGCTGCGAGTTTGGGCCAAGTTCACCGCGCGCAGCTTCACTCCGGTGAAGAAGTGGTGGTGAAAGTGCAGCGTCCGGGGTTGGTCAAGTTATTCGAAATTGACCTGCAAATTCTTAAAGGCATTACCCGCTACTTCCAAAACCATCCAGATTGGGGCCGCGGGCGTGATTGGTTAGGCATTTACGACGAGTGCTGCAAAATCCTCTATGAAGAGATTGATTATCTGAATGAAGGCCGCAATGCGGACACCTTTCGGCGCAATTTTCGCGGGGAAGATTGGGTTATGGTGCCCCGAGTTTATTGGCGCTATGCCTCACCCCGAGTGTTGACGCTGGAGTATCTCCCTGGAATTAAGATCAGCCATTATGAAGCACTGGAGGCGGCTGGTCTCGATCGTCGCCGGCTTGCTCAACTTGGCGCTGAAGCCTACTTGCATCAGTTGCTCAACAATGGATTTTTTCACGCCGATCCTCACCCTGGTAACATTGCCGTCAATCCGGATGGATCGCTCATTTTTTATGATTTTGGCATGATGGGGCAGGTGAAGCCTGTAACCCGCGAGAAGTTGATGCAAACCTTTTTTGGGATTGCCCAAAAGGATGCAGATCAGGTTGTGACCTCGCTGATTGAGCTGGGTGCCCTTGCGCCAACGGATGATATGGGGCCAGTCCGCCGCTCGATCCAGTTCATGTTGGACAATTTCATGGATAAGCCGTTTGAGAACCAGTCTGTGACTGAGATTAGCGACGATTTATATGAAATTGCATATGGTCAACCCTTCCGGTTTCCAGCGACCTTTACGTTTGTGATGCGAGCTTTTTCAACGTTGGAAGGGGTTGGCAAAGGCTTAGATCCTGAATTTAACTTTATGGAGGTTGCAAAACCATTTGCAATGCAGCTTATGACGAACGGAAATCCAGCATCTGATGCAAACAGCCTCTTAGGTGAACTGAGTCGGCAGGCGGCCCAGGTTAGCACTACGGCCTTGGGTTTACCTCGCCGCATTGAAGACACCTTAGATAAGCTAGAACGCGGAGACATTCGAGTACGAGTGCGATCAACCGAAACCGATCGCATTCTCCGCCGGATGAATGGCGTCAATATGGGTACTAACTATACCCTGTTGCTCTGCACGTTTACCCTGTCGGCGACGATTCTGCTAGTCAATGGGTATGTCTGGATTGCTGCATTGGCTGGGTTAGCGGCGCTGGGCTTGGGAATTATGTTAGTTCGACTGATGATGCGAATTGACCGAGCTGATCGTATGCCATAATCCTTCTACTTGAGACAAATGCTTTGACCTGCTAGCTATGAAACGTGTGTTCACGGGGTTAACTGACGTTGGTTTGCTACGGACTGTTAACCAGGATGATTATTATCTCGATCCAGACGGGCGATTCTTCATCGTTGCCGATGGAATGGGTGGTCACGCGGGGGGGCAGGAAGCGAGTCGCATTGCAACGGAGGCGATTCGGGATTATCTAGAGACTCACTGGGAATTTGATGAACCGTCTAGTGTGATTCTGGAGCAAGCATTTTTAGCTGCGAATCGATCGATCTTGGTTGATCAGCGCACCCACCCAGAACGATCGGATATGGGCACGACCGCAGTTGTTGTGATCTTTCGGGATGCTGATCCGTTGTGCGCTCACATTGGAGATTCCCGACTGTATCGATTGCGTGGTGCGAAGTTGGAGCAAATTACTGAAGACCACACCTGGGTTGCGCTGGCGATGCGGATGGGAGAAATCACTCCCGATCAAGCCCGCAGCCATCCCTGGCGGCATGTGTTGGCCCAATGCCTGGGGCGAGAAGAATTGCGCCAAATCGATATGCAGTCGTTTCAGGTGCAGTCGGGCGATCGGCTGCTCTTGTGCAGTGATGGTCTGACTGAAGAACTATCCGATCAAATCATTGCATCTCATTTGAAATCAATTCGAGCGTGTGAAAAGGCCGCAGAATCGTTAGTGGGCGCTGCGAAAGACCACGGCGGACGCGACAACATTACGGTGGTGGTGGTGATGGTAGCTTAGATACACCAAAATCAGCTTTCAGGATCGGCGACTAATAAACTCAGCGCCTTTTTCTGCATCGTATTGAAAATGTTATAGAACCCATTTGCACGAGATGGGGTCAAACTGACCCCTAAGCCTGTTTCTTGAATGAATTCGGGCGTTAATTTCACAATTTCGGCAGGAGCCAGTCCATTTAAGCCTTCTACCAAGACAGCAACCAGTCCTTTCGTCAACTGAGAATCAGAATCTGCCTGATACTGCACCTGGCTATCCACAAGTTCGGCGGTCACAAAGACTTGCGAGACACATCCGGGAACTTTGTTTTCAGCGACTTTGGCGGTCTCCGGCAACTCTCCCAGCCGTTTTGCAAACCAGAGCAGCAACTCATACTTCTGTTTGGGTTCAGTGGTTCGGCGAAATCGTTGAACCACTTTTTCGAGTGATGGGGGTAGGGCTGCAGACTGGAGCGTCATAACACGATAGCAGGGTGGTAAGAACGAGGACGGACGATCGAATCTTATAAATTCGTTACTTTCTCCTATTCTACCAGTTTCGTCTCTAGCGTTATGCCTGACTCACCGGACTAGACGTGCGGTTGTAGAGCCACAATAAGATTCCACCCACAGTGAGCTTTGTCAGGTCGAGAAACCAATAGCTGAGATGCAATTGATCCATCCCAGACGGAACTTCTGCTGTGGGGGTGAACCAGTTTAAGTTCAAACCCAGGGCACTCATGGAAGGCGTGAGGGTGTAGGTGTCAATCAGGGCGATCGCCAGTAATAAACCCGCTAACCACAACGAAACCAGACCCGGACGATGCCAGGGATGACGAGTGTACCGCAATACCAGAACGCCAGTCAGAACTGCCGCCGCGCACAACAATTCCACCCGATTGAATAGCCAGAACAGTGAATAACCAGCAGAGGCAAACCCCGGCTCGGCCATCATGCCAGATAGGTACAAAGATGGCATCACCAAGCCATCCAGCAATACACTGCCACTTAACCAAAATGCCAGGACTAAAACTAAAATTGTTTGCCAATTCGATCGCTGAGAAGGAGGATGAATTGCAGTCATAAATGCCTCTATGATGAGCTACCTTTCAGCTTAGTAACTATCTTCAATCGCAGGGGCGAATCCCAGAAAAATTTAACTTAAGCGGCGAGCAAATCGCTATAAAACTTAAAAGCCTGACGGAACGATGTCAGGCTTTTAAAGCTTAGTGAAATCAAATAAGTTGATAGCTAAATAAGGTGGACGAAGAACATGACCTGCGCTTGCTCAGTGAGGAGACAACGTCTCTTTTCCCTCCTTTATAGAAACTGATGGGTCTACGATAGAAATCAGTTGCAGATTTGCTTGAGAGTCAACCAGTCAAAACTGGCTCAAATGCGTCATGCTTGAATGACGTAAATAGAACATGATGAAGAAAGTCCTGAACAACTCGTCTTCTGTTCTCACTGTCATTTGCAGGGGCTTTTGGAAGGAGATACAGAGTCCAAAAGCGGGGGTTGAAGAGGCTTTCTTCGCTCTTTCTGTATCTATTCACAGAGTAGCATTCCCCTTAAAAAGATCGAGTCCCTTTAACTGTATTTAATGTCTGGTTAAATATGGATAGTACTTCGTAATAAATAGAAATAATCTAGATTGCAATCAAGTTTCTGGTTTTTTAAGAAAGCCTTTGGCGGTTGAATCGTTGATCAACGCTTGCACAAACTCCCACAAATGGGGAACACCTGTAGCGATCGGTGCCGCTCGCAGCAAAACGCGATCGCGGGTGATGTGGTGTTGTTTCCAAGTGCCGCCCTGGGTGTGGTAGTTGTTTAGCATGGGCTGGAGGCGATCAAGGGAGGCCGCAAATTGGGCTTCTGGGGTTTGTTGGGCTTCAAACTCATCCCACAGGGAGCGCAATTCCTGGGCCTGATCGGCGGGGAGCAGCCCAAACAAGCGATCGGCAGCCTGGAGTTCGCGCTCGACTTTGCTTTGATTGTGTTGCACGTCATAGCAAAACGTATCACCTGCATCGATTTCCACTAGGTCATGCACAAGTAGCATCTTAATGACCCGTAAGACATCGATAGGTTCCGGCGCATATTCCATCAACAGAACAGCCATCAAGGCGATGTGCCAGGAATGTTCGGCACTGTTTTCTCGGCGGGAACAGTCGGTTAATAGGGTCTGGCGGAGGATGCCTTTCAGCCGATCGATTTCGACGATGAATTGCATCTGCTGGGTTAAGCGCGTTTGAGGGCAATCTGTCATCTAAAGTTTGACGGTGAGGCGATTTCTAGAAAAGAATATCCCCTTATGGTTGGGGCAGATTCTACCAAAGTCCTTGTTGTCAGCCAAGGAGCCGTTGCTAAACCTGCCCGTACAGGTAGGTAATTGGATCTCTAAAAATCTCATTAGTTAGCTGGCCTTCTTGGTTGAACTCAATTCAATATCTTCGCCGGGGTAGGGCGTCAGAATTTCGTAACCCTCTTTGGTGACGGCGATCGTGTGTTCGCACTGAGCGGAAAGTTTGCGATCCAGGGTGAGGGCTGTCCAGCCATCGCTCATGAGTTCAGCTTCGTAGGTGCCTTCATTAATCATGGGTTCGATCGTGAAAACCATGCCTGCGCGAAGTTTTTTGCCTGTTCCCCGCTTTCCATAATGGGGAATTTGCGGTGCGGTATGAAAGACGTTGCTAATCCCATGCCCCACAAAGTCGCGGACTACAGAAAACCCTTGAGATTCGGCATATTCCTGAATCGCTGCCCCAATGTCTCCAATTCGGGCACCTTCTCTAACCACGGCGATGCCTCTACGACGGCATTCATGCGTCACTTCTACCAACTTTTTAGCCGTCGGTGAGGGTTCTCCGACAAAAAACATTTTGGACGTGTCGCCATGATACCCATCCACGATTAATGTCACATCGATGTTGAGAATGTCCCCATCCTGCAAGACCTGCTTAGCATTGGGAATGCCGTGGCAAATCACTTCGTTAACACTGGTGCAAATTGACTTCGGAAACGCCTTGCGGTTGCCGTCTGCGCCATAACCGAGGGGGGCACTCTTGGCCCCACGGGCTTGAGTCCAGCGTTCGGCTTCATCATTTAATTCCAGGGTGGTCACGCCGGGTTTAACGAGGGTGCCCAGGTAATACAGCAGCTCTGCTGCTAACTGCCCTGCTCGCCGCATTTTTTCCAGTTCACGGCTGGATAGTAAGGTGATACGTTCTAGTTCCATAGCTTCCTATTCTAGCTGGAGGGTTGGGTCTGGTGACAGGTTTTCTTGACGAAGCAGACAGTTTCAGTCAAACCCCTAGTCCCATTTAGTAGAATATTTCAAGCAGATTGTTTGTGGGAGGCGAGGCGTTGAAGTGGATGAGCTAAGGACTGCGCTGGAACTGGCAACAGACGATGAATTGCACGATTTAACTGAAATCCTATTTCGGCGTAAATTTAACCCGATCGACTATTTGCGAACGCCTCACCCGATCGATGTGCAAAGTCAAGACCGTGAGCAGTGGCTAGATGCCCTAGAAGATCGCTTTCGATTTTTGGCGGCGGATGGAATGACTGTTCTCAGTGGCAAAACGGATCAATTAAGTTACCGTCAAGTATTAATTCAAGTGTGCCGTTACCTGAAGCTGCCGTACAAAAAATCCATGACGACAGTGGAGTTGGAGGCGGAAGTATTTTTGGAATTGGTGGGACGCACCTGGCAGCAGTTACCAGAAGCTGCCCAAAAAGATTTCTCAGTGGAGTTGACTTACTCGTTGACCCGATCGCAACTGCTGCCACAATTGCCGCTTTCAGTGCAACAAGATCCGATGCGATTAATGTTGAAAGGCGGGACGGCGCTGGCGATCTCATCTGTGCTTCGTCCGGCTGTATTGCAGTTAGTGGCACGCCAGTTTGCGGTGCAGCTGGCACGTTATCAATTAGCCCAACAGGCCGCTGCACTCGGTGGAGCCATTGCGACGCAGTTGCAGCATTATGTCGTGATGCAAACCGCGAGACAGGGGATGGCGATGTCGGCGGCTCGATATGCTGCCGTCCGTACGGTGTTTGCTTGCATTGGGCCAATGATGTGGGGCTGGTTTTTTGCTGATTTGGGTTGGCGATCGATTTCAACGAATTATGCTCGCATTATTCCCATCATCTACGCCCTGGCGCAAATTCGCTTGACTCGCTCAGAATGTTTTGAATTTGCCTAACGTCCAACCGTTTGATGCGCTCAAGCATTTTGTTATGCTGCTTCGTTCCTGTGTTGGGGCAGTACGCCAAAATAGTTGTGACTTCGTACACCATGATCAGTAGCATCAGTTCTTTAAATGAAGAAGAGACATCAAGCAAAGAGTAATCGGGATAAGTTTGATGTCCTCTCAGCGTTATGGGTTCTAGCTTGTAACGACCCTATTTCCATCATGAGTTACAACGGAATTAGGTACAGGCTGAAATTACCTGATCATTGGAATGTCAAAGTCAGGGCAATTATTGGTTGTCTCCCATACTGACTGCGAAAACCGCACTCGAATAATCAGTGCCCGAAAAGCTACTCGCCAGGAAAGGAGATTTTATGAAGAAGGAAGTTGACGAACTAGAAGATGAACTGCGCCCTGAGTACGACTTTTCTAAGATGGCGGGAGGGGTCAGAGGCAAGTATGTTGAAAGATATCGAGCTGGAACAAATTTGGTTCTGTTAGACCCTGATATTGCCCAAGCTTTTCCGACTGATGCATCTGTAAATGAAGCACTACGATTATTGCTCCAGATCGCTCAGCGCCACCAGCATAACAACCCGGTTGGAGTGGACTGAAAGGAGATCTTGGTGGTGATGCAAAGGTTGCTTACAGCCGCTCAAGCATTTTGTTAGGCTGAAATTCGTTTTACATCCAGTTGGGGGCATGGAGTCGGTCTTGAGGGATTACAAAATGCAAAATCAGAGTGTCGATTTAATCCGAACCCTCTTCCAAAACCGCTTAGCGACTCTTGAGCATCTCTTGAAGTCAGCTCAGACTTATTTCCGTGATGATGAGTCGTTTCTTCAGAGGCGCATTGCGGCTGATATGTTTCCCTTCGGCACCCAGATTGTGTTCACTTGTAATCAACCACGCAACTTTGCGCTCTGGTGCGATGGCAAACCTGCGCATAATCTAGATCCAGATGTCACATCGCTCGCGCAGGCATACGAGCACATCGCAAACACTGAGAAACTGCTTTTGGGTATTAACGTTGAAGATGCAAAGCTAGCTGAGGTAACGCGCATTGATTTGGGGCAGAGCCTCTACATCGAGTTGTCTGGTAATGCCTATGTCAATGACTTTCTAATTCCAAACTTTTACTTCCATATGGTTACGGCCTACGACATCCTTCGCATGGCTGGCGTGCCAATTGGAAAACGAGATTACATGATGCATTTGGTACCATTAATACGAAAAGAATGAAGCCTAATAATCGTGATGCAGTAGGCATGATAGAGATCTTGCTGGCGATGCAAAGGTGCTCTGTCGCTGCTGAACACGATCGATTCACAGCTTTTTTCGCAACTGCTCAACCACTTTAATTTGTGATCTCTGCACCGCAACGTCATCCTGATCCCCACCTGCGATTCGCCTGGAATCTCACACAGCTCTCGGTTGTGCTGCTTCCCTTTAGCACCCTGTTGGGGATTGTGGGAAGCTTGATTGCCGTCACTGTCGTCTGGCGATCGCGGGTTTGGCAATTTCTAAAGCAGCCAATATATTGGGGCTTTGGACTGTTAACTGGACTCATGATTTTGAGTTCGATTGGGGCTGCTTCGCCACCCGATGCATACCTGGGCTTGTTTAACTTCCTGTTGTTTTTCTTTGGGTTTGCTGGACTGAGTGAATTGCTGCAAACGCCTGCTCAACTGCGCCGATTAGCCTGGTTGATTGTGGTGCCGTCGGGCTTGGTGTGCTTGCTTGGGATTGGCCAAATGCTGCTGGGGTGGCTGGGCTATCGCCAGATGCTCAATCTGCAAATCTTGTGGGTGGTGATGCATTGGATGATCGATCCGAATGGCACTCCGCCAGGGCGTATGTCTGCCAATTTCTTTTATGCCAATGTGCTGGCCAATTACCTGGTGATTGCGTTTGTGCTGGCTCTAGGTTTGGCGATCGCCGCTGTCAAAGAAAAACAAAACCGAGAACAGGCTATTTTAGGCTCGATTCTGTTGTTGCATGGCATTGCCCTGATTTTGACGAATTCTCGCAATGGCTGGGCGATCGCCGCCGGAGCTTGCTTTGTGTTTGCGGTGTATCTGGGGTGGCGCTGGTTGGTGGCAACTGTGGGCGTCATCGTTGGTTTAGTCTTGGGGGCGGCCTTTGCCCCGCCGCCGTTGCAGGGGATTTTGCGGGCGATCGTCCCCAGTTTCTTTTGGCTGCGCTTAACAGATCAAATGTTTCCCGATCGACCCATTCCCACGCTGCGAACGACTCAATGGCAGTTTGCCTGGAATCTTGCGCTAGAACGTCCCTGGCTGGGCTGGGGGTTGCGCAACTTTAAGCCGCTGTATCTCCAGGCAACAGGTTTTACGCTCGGGCATCCTCATAATTTTCCGTTGATGCTGTTATGCGAAACGGGTTTTCCGGCAACCTTGTTGTTGTTTGGCCTGGTCGGTTGGATGCTGGCCCAAGGCGGCCAATTGTTGCTGCAACAAAAGCTGGTTGACCCCAGAGATCGCTTGCTGCTGTTTAGCTTCATCACGGCTTTCATGAGTCACACGGCGTTTCATCTGTTTGATGTCACGTTTTTTGATGCGCGCCTGAATCTACTTGGTTGGTTGCTATTGGCCAGCGTTTGGGGGCCGAGTCTCAAGGGGTTGCGGGCTAGCAGCACAAACACCTAATTGGGCTGGTGTCAAACTGACATTAGCCGTCACAAACGGCGCGATCGCGGCTTCCTGCATCCATCCCAACGCACCCGGTTGAACTTCCGACGGATTTTTACCGGTAGTTGAACAAACTTTGACTCCAAGCCAACGTTGATTGGCTTCATCCGAGCGATGGCTAATCACTTCCAGCACACTGCCAACAAACACGGGAGGACGGGCAAGTTGGGGATCGGGCGCGGGCAGGGGGCGGGGGAACAACGCCAGGGGCGCGCTAGTGTCACCGGCTGGGGTCGCCCGATTCACCAGAATTCGCGTGCCAACGGCAAACAGGGGAGGGCTGGAATTTGGCAGGGGGGCGGGTGGTGGTGGAATGGATGGCGAGTCAACTGGCGGCGAAACAACGATCGGCGTTTGCCCTTGCTCAAACCAGCGAATGCCTTGAATGAGGCCATAGGTCGCCAGCCCACCCAGCCCGATCGCAATCAAGAAGCCCGTTAAGGGGGAAAGGCGACGTGCCGGTTTGGGAGTTGTTAGGTTTTTCGTTTTCAGGGCAGTCGAATGTAGGGGTGCCGTGGGCACAATCGGCGCGGATTGAGTGGCCAGGGCGGGTGGCACCCCATTGGCTCCAGTTGGGTTTGCCGTCACGCGACAGTGCAGCAACGCAACGGTCACATTATCATGGCCATTCTGCTGGTTCGCGATCGCTACCAGCCGTTGCGCTACTGTCGCCAGGTCGAGAGACCCATTCAGCAGTGGGAGAATTTGCGCTTGCCAGTTTTCCTCAACTCGATCGTGATCACTTAAGCCATCAGAACAGAGTAAAAATACACAATCCTCATCCACCCAAAATCGCTGAACCGTTGGCCGTAACAGGCTAGAAGCACCCATGCCTAATGCCTGCACTAACGATCCTGCGCTGGGTTGCTGCACGGCATCGCGATACAGGCTATATCCCAACCGCACTTCGCGTCCGGCTAAATCATCATCCACTGTAATTTGGTGGCACCCGGAGGGCGTGATGCGGTAAGCTCGACTATCGCCCACATGAGTTAAGTAAACAGCGTGCCCCTGATTCAACGCCATGACTAAGGTGGTTCCCATGCGCTGACGTTCCTGCCGCTGCTCATCATCGTTCCGCTGAAAAATGGCATCATTAGCGGTGAGCGTTGCTTCCTCTAAGACCTGAGTCAGGCTGTCAGTGTCAGTGGCGCTGGCAGAAACATGCTGGAGTTGTTGTTGCAGAGTGACGATCGCTAAATTTGAGGCCACCTCACCGCCTTCATGGCCGCCGATGCCATCACACACGATCGCCACGGGCAGGTTAGCTAGGCTGACAGGTGTCTGGGAAGTGGGTGAAAACTTGGATACACTACCACTCTCTGGGAAACACGCATCTTCGTTCAGTTGCCGGGTTGGCCCTTGATCCGTCAACGTTGCAACGTGCATTTGATACTGCTGCGTTTGGCTGCACGCCGCGATCGCCTGCTCCAACACTGCGAGCAAGTGATCAGCGGTGGCAATGTGCCCCAGAATCAGCTGCTCACACAATTTTTCTAGAAAGTCAGCAATGTCTGGATGTGCTTGCACTGCCCAGCTTTGCCACACGTCTCCCAATGCTTCCAGGCTCACAGGGGTGGCATCAGGACAAAGTTCCAGTAGGCGCACCAACCCACCTTCAACCCGGATCAGGGTTGGGGTTAATAAACTTTGGGTAACGGCCTCTTGCTGTAGGGGCAGCCAGAGTTGCGCCAATTGCCAGAGCCAGTTGAGTTGACGCAACCCGTTACTTTGAGGCCAGAGGGTCGCAAGGGCTGGCATCAACTCGCCTTCTGATCCCGCTCTCCCGGCCAGTTGCACGTCAACCGTGTGAATTGGCGCTTGTTCCAAGAGAATCAATTCAGCTCGATCGTCTGTGGGGTGGGGCAAAACGGCATAAACTTGGGGGATTTGCGGCTTGTGCGCAATTAGCCGGAGATATGGCTCAACCGCCGCGCTAATGTCGTTCGGAACTTCCGGGAGTAACCCTGGCTTGGTGTCTAGAAAGATGCGATCGCCCATGCACCAATAGCGATCAACAAGTAAAGTCCCTGGCTCACAGGGGACAGAGGCTTGACTTTCTAGCCAGAGATAACGCTTGACCAGCCACGATCGACAATTTTGGCAGAAGCGGTGACTTACAGGATTGGCAGCCTGACACAGCGGGTTGGAGCAGTGTAGCGTTAGCTCTGGACGATGCATTAAGGGGTTAGCCGCTTCCACGAGAGTCGTTTTTGCCAATAACAGGGCACAAGGACGAACAGGTCTTGCACTTCCTATGTTAAACCCACTCCAGCGATCGCGATCGCCAAGCGAAGGCTGCTAAGCGCGGCTTGATAGGTCATGAACCGCAAGAATGGCCCTAGAATTTGCTTCCTGCCGCAGACTTTTATCCTCTTCAGGAAGCTTATACTTCTTAACCTTTAACTAAGGTTTTAATGGCATTTTGCTCGAAAAACTTTAACTCAACTTTAACCCTTGCATAATCTTTCATCATTGGCTCTTAACGATGAACCAGTATTCTGAATCCTGAATGTTTAATCAAACACTTAGCCTTCTGGAGCAAAACTATGGTGGTCAACAAAGCGAAGCTTTTGCCAAGCCGCTTCACAGCCCTTTTCAGTGTCGCCGCAGCAACCGTTGCCGTCGCTGGTTTATCGATTTCTGCTGTCAACTCGCAAGGTTCTATCGTGAGAATCGATGGTTCCAGCACCGTTTACCCCATCACAGAGAAAGCCGCAGAGGGATTCCAAAAGGCGGGCGGGGCTAAAGTGACCGTTGGGATCTCCGGCACGGGTGGTGGCTTTAAGAAGTTTTGCAACGGTGAAATTGATATTTCCAACGCTTCTCGCCCCATTTTGAAAAAAGAAATGGATGCTTGCCGTGCTAAGGGCGTTAGCTATATCGAACTGCCCGTGGCCTACGATGCGTTGACGGTGGTGGTCAACAAAGGCAACACCTGGGCCGATAACATGACTCCCGCTGAACTGAAGAAAATCTGGGAACCCAACAGCAAGATCAACAACTGGCGCGATGTGCGCTCTGGCTTCCCCAACCTGCCGCTGAAACTCTACGGTCCCGGTGCCGACTCTGGTACATTCGACTACTTCACTGAGGCCATTAACGGCAAATCCAAGGCGAGCCGCAAAGACTTCACCGCCAGCGAAGATGACAACGTGTTGGTGCAAGGGGTCGCTCGCGATCGCGGGGCCTTGGGCTACTTTGGTTATGCTTACTACGAAGCGAATAAGGGTCGAATCAAATCGGTCAAAATCAACGGTGTTGCCCCCAGCCGCCAAACGGTGGAAAGCGGTCAGTACACGCCGCTGTCTCGGCCTATCTTCATCTACGTGAACGCCAATGCGGCGAAGCGGCCCGAAGTGAGACGGTTCATCGAGTACTACATGAAGAATGCTCGCAACATCGTATCCGCCGTGAAATACGTCCCCTTCCCTCAGCCCGCTTACAACGGCATTTTGGCTCGTTTCACCGCAGCTAAAACCGGAACAGTGTTCGGGGGCGAAGAGGCCGTTGGTCTGAAGATTCAAGACCTGTTGACTCGCGAATTGAAGAACTAGGGCTAGAAGCTTGAGGTTGTTAGAGGGGGACTCGACATCCCCCTTTAATTTGTCGATAAACTTCTAGAGAATGAGAATTCAATAACCTGCAACTTTTGCCCCAACTCATGACAGACCAGTCTTTAACGCCATCAGCGAAAGCGGCTCAATTTACTCGAAACAAACAGAAGCGCGAATTCAAAGAACGAATTATTCAAACCGTTCTGTTTCTGGCAGCCTTCTCCTGTGTTCTGGCGACCCTCGCCATTATGGAAATTTTGATTGCTGAGTCCTGGCAATTTTTCCAAAAAGTGTCTCTAAAAGAATTCCTAACCAGTACAGATTGGTCGCCGTTATTCGAGCCACCCGGTTATGGAATCTTGCCCCTGGTGTCGGGAACGCTCACCACCTCTGCGGTAGCGCTATCTGTGGCCATTCCATTTGGATTAATTACGGCAATTTATCTGAGTGAATTTGCGTCTGCTCGATTGCGCGAAGTTGCAAAGCCAGTGCTGGAATTGCTGGCTGGGATTCCAACCGTGGTGTATGGATACTTTGCCCTGCTGGGGGTGATTCCCTTGTTGCAATTGCTCTACAATCCGATCGGCCCCACGCTGTCGAATATTGCTCCAGCAATTTTCCCGATCGAGTTATCGGGTTTCAACATGTTGGGGGCGGGGATTGTGATGGGGTTGATGATTACACCCTTGATTAGCTCGATTAGTGAAGATGCGATGCGAGCCGTGCCGGTGGGGTTGCGAGAAGGTTCTTACGCAACCGGTGCCACAAAATTACAAACTGCATTAAAGGTTGTGATGCCTGCTGCAACATCTGGGATTGTGGCCGCTTTTATCCTGGGGATCTCGCGGGCGGTGGGAGAAACCATGATTGTGGCGATCGCCGCGGGTTTGCAACCTGTGGTTTCGTTTAACCCGTTAGAACAAGCGGCTACGATTACGGCTTACATTGTGCAGGTGAGTTTAGGCGACTTGCCCCACGGCAGTATTCAGTATCAAACGATTTTTGCGGCGGGTCTAACGTTGGTCCTCATTACCCTCACATTCAATGTCATTGGGTACTTTCTGAGTAAGCGGTTGCGGGAGAAGTACTAACATGGCCCAACTTGAAATGACGACTGGTGAACGCCAGGAAAGGCGATCGACCCTCTCCCGGCGACAATTGCTCAGTAGTGCGTTTGCGATTCTCGGATTGCTCGTTTTCTTCGCCGCCACCTTAATTTTGGTGGCGTTGATTACGCAAATGACCATTCAGGGGGCACCCCGCCTAAACTGGAAATTTCTGACTTCTTTCCCTAGCAGTGACCCTTTACAAGCGGGAATCTTAGCCGCCTGGGTGGGATCACTGTTGGTGATCGTCACCACGATGTTTGTGGCGGTACCGTTGGGGGTGGCCGCTGGAATTTACCTGGAAGAATACGGGGGCACCAACTGGCTGGCTGGTTTGATCGAAATTAATGTGACAAACCTGGCTGGTGTCCCGTCGATTGTTTATGGGTTGTTGGCGTTGGGCTTCTTCAACCAGCAACTGGGCTTAGGCGAGAGTGTATTGACAGCAGGGTTAACGTTGGCGCTTTTGATTTTGCCGATCGTCATCGTGACCACCCGTGAAGCCTTACGTGCTATCCCCAGTAGTTTGCGAGAGGCCGCTTATGCGTTGGGATCAAGTAAGTGGCAGATGATTTGGGATCATGTGTTGCCGTACTCCTTTGGCAGTATTTTGACGGGGATTATTATCGGCTTATCGCGGGCGATCGGCGAAACGGCTCCGCTGATTACGATCGGTGCCTTGACATTCATTGCCTTTCTGCCGCCTTTGCCGATTCAACCGCAGTTTCCGTTCATCTCATTTGAATGGCTCAAAGCGCCGTTTACAGTCATGCCGATCCAGATGTTTAACTGGGTTTCGCGGCCTGACCCGGAATTTCAGGCCAATGCGGCAGCTGCTGGTGTTGTCCTGATTTTCATGACTCTCACGCTTAATGGTTTTGCTATTTTTCTTCGTTATCGTTTCCGGAAGGGCATCAAATGGTAGAAGAATTGTCTTCCCCTAAACTCAATTTTCCGACAACTGATCTCAAGGCTGAGGTTAAAGACCTCGACTTCTACTATGGCGCTTCGAAAGCAATCAAGAACGTGAATATGAGCGTTCCGGCGCGTAAAGTGACGGCCTTGATTGGGCCTTCTGGCTGTGGCAAAACTACACTGTTGCGCTGTTTCAATCGGATGCACGACTTGTATCCCGGCAATCGTTACGATGGGCAAATTGTGCTAGATGGGATCAATATTTTGGATCGCAAAGTTGACCCGATCGAAGTACGGATGCGCATCAGTATGGTGTTTCAGCGCCCAAATCCCTTCCCGAAGTCGATTTATGAAAATGTTGCCTATGGCCTGCGGGTGCAAGGCTTGACTAAGCGCAATGCTGTAGATGAAAAAGTCGAGCAAGCGTTGAAAGGGGCCGCTCTGTGGAATGAAGTGAAAGACCGATTGGCCGAATCGGCGTATGCCCTTTCGGGTGGGCAACAGCAGCGGTTGTGTATCGCCCGGGCGATCGCGACTAATCCTGATATTGTGCTGTTTGATGAACCCACTTCGGCCCTCGACCCGATCGCCACAGCTAGCATTGAAGATCTCGTCAACGAACTAAAGCAACAAGTCACAATCTTGATCGTGACCCACAGTATGCAACAGGCTGCCCGCTTGTCTGACTACACCGCTTTTATGTATCTGGGTGAGTTGCTGGAGTTTAACCAAACTACTGTATTGTTCAACCAACCTGCCCATAAGCGGACCCAGGACTATGTGAGTGGTCGATTTGGTTAGTTGCAAGTTATAGAACAGCTTTGGTTGAGGCGTCTTCACCGAGTCTCCATGTGTGCCGCTGCTAGTCCATGTGATTTGAATAACATTAGCTGCGAGTAGAAGCGCGATCGAGTGCTTCCACTCGCTTTGCTTATTGCGCAATGTTCTTTAACGGCTTTAACTGATTGTTGCGATCGGTTACACTGGCAGTGATAACACTTGTCTGTCGTTGGATTTGTTGTGTATTTTTGATCACTTTTTAACCATGCCTCAAATCCCGACCGCTGATAAAAAATCGCTTCCTCCCTGGCGTGTACTCTGGCGACCGCTCCTGCTAGTAGCCCTGGGTTTTCATGCGCTGTTGTTATTCTTCCCCTGGCAGTCTCTGCAATTAGATTCGTCAAACCAAGAAGCGGGCGAATCGGTCAAACTCAGTAGATTAACAACATTGAAGCCGGGAGAGTCTGAGGCCGACAAAGCGAAGGCCGAAGCCGAGGCCCTGCGCCGAGCTAGACAATCCGATCTGAAGGTGAAAGCCTCGCCGTCGCCGTCGCCTTCTCCCTCCCCGAAAGCGGTGCAACCGTCGCCTTCCCCTGTCGCGGTTCGTCCGGCGAAGCCCTCCCCCTCTCCCCAGGCAAAAGCCGCTCCGGCTAAAACGACCGAACCAACGGCGACATTGACTCAACAAGAGCAAGTGTTTGTGAGTCGATTGCAAAAACTGGAGGGGCGAGAAGTGACTGAACCTGTCTCCTCAACTCTGTTTCCCAATCCTGATGATTTCTACAAAGATCCGGTTAAGGAAATCGGCAAGCCGGGAATTGTTGGGATTGAGTACATCTCAATGCAACGTCCGGAGGAAGTTTACCAGCAATTGAAAAAGTTATATCCAGACTACGCGATCGCCCCCAAACCCGATTATGGCGAGGGCCTGGTCTACGAATTCAAGAAAGGTGACTTTGTGCGCTACATGAACTTAGTGCGAGCCAAATTGGGGGCTGGTACGCTCGTTATTTTGTGGAGTCGCCAACCCACCTCGTAGAAACTTTAGCCCAATTAATTCACTTTTTTATCTCTACACCTCATCCACTCGCTATAAATCTCAAACAAAAAGGGGCATTCTGCCATGAGTGCCCCTTAAATGTTGATTATGTCGGTGTAATTTGATTCGTAGTGGGTTGGGTAGAAACATTCAATTGAACGCTTCCACCCTGGTGAAAACCTAGAACGTGAAGGTCGTCCGAATTACGCCCACAAATTGCGTGTCGTTCCGACGGTTACCTTCGGCATTAAAGATCACAAACGCACCGGGCGTGATGGCAATGTTGTCATTGATCCGGAAACGGTAGAAGGCTTCCAGGTGGTATGGGGGAGCGCCATCCAACCGACGACGAATGTTGGGGTTGGGCTGACCAGCCAAGGCACCTGTGGTAAAGCGGGCACGGAAGTCGTTATCCGTGACGCGAGGTTGCATTCCAAACAAGATACCGCCCAAGTTTCCTCTGCCACCCAAATCGGGGAAGCCCAAGAACGCGGCCCAGTTTTGAATCTGCGCTTCTTCGTTGGTGCGCTTGTTGTAAGCCCAGGTGAAGCCATACCAGCCACCCACTGTGAGTCGGGGCGCAACCCGCCACTGCACTTGGACTGAACCAGTATCCGCCGAGGTTGCTTCTCCGGCGAAGGGGTTAGAGGCGTAGCCTGTTCCGTTGCTAGCAGTTACGTTGGGAGCTGGTTGGTTGAAGGCCGCGGCAGGCGATGCTCCGGGGTAGTAGGAGCGGACATAGTTCAAACCGATATCAAAGGTGCGACTGGGGCGGAAGACCAATTGGCCGATCGCCGAGTAACCACCGTTGAACAAGCCATTTTTCTGGCCGGGGTCGTTGCTTTGGGTATCGGAGATGAAGCCACCTTGTAAGCTGAACTGCGGACTGAGGGCTAAGTCGAAGGTCGCACCCGCACCAGAGTTACCACTCCGAATGAAGGGGTTAAAGCGACCGAAGCGAGAAACCGCACCGGCACCGCTACTCTCGAACGGGCTGAGGCTGCTGACCAAGCCGTCGTAAAACTCGTTGTTAGTGGCATCTACCTGAATCCGCAGGTTCCGACCCACTGGGAAGCGGTAGTACAATTCGTCGATGGTGACTTGGTTATTGTCGTTGCCATCAAAGGATAGGCGAGTGCTGTTAGTACCGGTGAATGCACCACTGAATGGGGTGATGTTTTGGGCTTGCAGCCGGGTGCGTAAACGATCGCGTCCGGTGAAGCTGGTGTCAAAGTTCAAGCGAACCCGATTAGCAAAGATCGTTTCGGTGCGGTTTTCTTCCAACCGGGCACGGTTAGCAGCGTTAACGCCACCCAGGAAGAGACCGTTACCAGTGAAGATGGCCCGATCGCCGAAGGTATCAGCAACGCCAAAAATCACTTCCCCGTTGAGCTTGGTGGTAGTAGAGAATTGCTGTTTCTCCAGCGTTGCCGTGCGAACTTCGAGTGCTTCAACGCGACCACGCAGCGAAGCCAGTTCAGCCGCAAACTCTTCTTGCAAGCGCTTGACCACTTCCAGGTCTTCTTTACGGACGAAATCAGCCGTGGCCGCTGCAATCAGTTCTTGAATTTTGTCTAAACAAGCGTTGAGACCCGCCGCAAATTCCCACCGAGTGAGGGCGCGGTTGCCACGGAAGGTGAGATCGGGATAGCCCACGATACAACCGTAACGTTCGACCAGGGATTGCAATGCCTGGAAGGCCCAGTGGCTGGGGTCTACATCGGTGAACTGCGAGACGGAAGTCACTTGACTTAGACTACTATTCCGGCCTTCGGCACCGTAGTTGGCAATCTGGTCGAGGGTAGAAGGCTGAACAGGCGCAGATTGAGCGCTAACCTGCATCGCTGATGAAAACGCAGCTGCTCCGAGTGCGATCGGAGTCAACCACAAGGAATTCCAAACGAGTCGAGACATTTTTTGAATCCTCACATCCAGTTGGTTTGTCACGGTTTGCGTTAAATAATGTCTGTTAAGCGGGGTCTTACACAGAAGCCGTATCAAGTGGCCTTAGACAGACACAAATTAAGGAGCCTAACAAAGAACCTAACCCTGCCCTAACATTAACGTTGCGGGGGTTAAGTAGAAACAAATGCATCATTAACAATAAGTTAAAACGCTATTTTGACTCGATAATCTATGGCTGAAGTTACGATGATTAGCTAATTTCAGCAGTTTAAAAGATTCTTGTATCACGGGATATTGCCAGGAGCAGGGGCCACCGTTAAGATCTGCCGTGGATGAATGATTGCTATCCATAAGAGTCAATCTATGAATACTGATAGATTTAATAACTTAAGAAAACGCTTGTTGACACCTGGGCGATCGCTGCTGTTGCCGATGCTGATTCTGGCTGCGGGGATTCATGTTGCCTTGCTAGCGATGCCACTGCCCTCCACCGAAGCCATCAAAGAGGCAGAAGATAAGAAAAATCCGATTACAGTCAATCAGATTCCGACAGCGCAACCAGACAAAGCTACATCATCGCCCCCCGGAACCGTTGATGTCCCTGATTTGGCTACTAATCCGCCCAGTGCAAGTGCAACCGCAGCGGATGAGGGGGCGACGGCAGGCGATCCAGCAGTTGATACGGGTGCCGCTGAGAGTGCTTCCAGTCGTGGCACAACTGCTGAGCCAACCGCAAGCAGTGCGACGACCGCTGCCACGAAACCAACAACTTCCAACGCCGCAACTGCAACAAATACCGCTTCTAGTTCCGATTCGACAACTGGGGCAACGGGTGCGATCGAGTCAGAGAATGCGGCTGACTCAGAAGTAATGCAAAACACCACTCCAGAAGCCACAGCCTCTGCTGTTGCAACCGCTCCAACTGCGGCCAATCTAGCTGCCAGTGCATTTGCCGATTTTCCTCACTTTCAACCTTCTGAGGCCGATTGCTACGGATTAGGGTTTGGTGAAAATTGCCGCATCGTCGAGGGCCAAGATTTGCCTCAAGTGGCTGAGTTTTTTAAGCGGGAACTGGCTGCCAAGGAGTTCACAACAACAGTGGTTGCGGATACTGCCGATCGCAAAGTGTTTAAGGTGGCGAAAGGCGACCAAACCATGTTCTTGAACATTTGGAAAGGGAAGAATAACATCTCCTATTTACTGGCTAAAGTCATCCTGAAACAATCGCCAGAAGACATTAAGGTGGAAACCAAGCCGTAGTTGCCAGTGCCGCTGGGCAGAAGTGAAAAGGCAGAAGGTAAAACCCTTACAGTTTCTGGTGGCGAACGGTAGTAACCTGAAGCGTTAGCCGTCACACACCAATAGCGGCACCGGTTGACCTGGCTAAATTGGTTCTACGTTGGCAGGGGCTGCTGCGCTGGGATACCGATCGCCCGCGGATATTGCGCGGGGGTTGAATGCACCTTGCGTAGAGAAATGCAGTGGCGTTCTCCGTGAGTGATGGGGGTTTGAAAATGGTCGATCGCCGCAATCTGGCCACCCAACAGCGAAACAGCTGCCTCCAACGCGATCGTTTCAGCCTCCGTCCATTGCCCCCGATAGAGGACTGCCAGCCCCCCCGCTTTGAGTAAGGGCAGACAATATTCAGCGCAAACCGAGGCAGAGGCCACCGCGCGAATCAAGGCTAAGTCATACTGTGCTCGATGGTGGCGTTGTTGCCCAATGGCTTCGACTCGCCCCACGAGCGGCTTGACATTGGTCAGTTGTAGAGCGGGCAGCAGTTGCTCGATAAACATCATCTTCTTGCGGGTCGAGTCTAACAGCGTCACAGTCCAGTGGGGTTGCGCGATCGCAACAGGAAGCCCCGGAAACCCTGCGCCAGTGCCAATATCGATCACGGCGAAAGAGGTCGGCGGCGATTGCTCGGTGGCGATGGCAGCGGGTGCGAGCAAAGCCTGAATGCCGCGCAGAGAATCCCAAAGGTGCTTTTCGGCAAAGTCGATCGGGGTCGTGATGCGCGTCAGGTTAAGGGCTTGATTGCCTGCCAAAATCTGCGTGTAGAGAGTTTGAAATTGTTGAACTTGCTCAGCTGTGGGACTCCAGCCCAATGTGCCCGCCCAGAGTGCAGTCCAATCTGGCAGAGTTGGCGGTAGCGGTGGCTCAGTCGAATTCATCTCAAACCCCTCCATCAGACTGGGGCTGAGGGAAGCAGCGATGGACTGGCTCCAGTTCTGAGACTATCTGGCGTTACCTGGGTCAGTTCTCCGTGTCGCAATGTCCAGCACTGATCGGCAATATCCAACAGTTCGCTGGCATCGTGGGACACCACCAACAGACTCCAGTGCGTTTTCAGTTTGGCGAGCAGGGCTGCTAGTTGCCGCCGCATCGACCAATCCAGGCCAGCGGTTGGTTCATCGAGCAGCAACAGGTGGGGCTGCCGGATGAGTTGTACGGCCAGAGCCAGTCGCCGCTGCTGCCCACCGCTTAATGCCTGCGGTGGTGTACTCAAGGGCAAATGCTCTAAGCCGACTTCTGCCAGAGCCTGCTGGATGCGATCGCTCGTCAGTTCCGGATGCCCCAGGCGCAGTTCTTCTAAAATTGTGCCCCCACAAAAATGGCGCTCTGGAAACTGAAAAACCAGCCCACTGAGCTGTTGCAGATGAAGCGGGGTCAGTTCTTGCTCTCGCCAGCGAATACCGCCTTGCGTTTTCTCGGCTAATCCGGCCAAAATTTCGAGGAGGGTGCTTTTACCAGACCCACTTGGCCCCACGATCAAAGTCAACTGCTCAGTTGCGATGTGCAGATTGATGTTTTTGAGAATTGGCGTGTGGCAAGCCGTGGGGTGATAACTCAAGTTTTGCAGGTACAGCATTGAAGCACGGTGAAAGGGCGATCGCAGGAGTCGGCCTCGGAACCCAACCACGACAGTCTACGTCCTGGTTGGGGGAGATGAATCTGCGTCTACCATTATGCCCAACCCATGCCACCAACGCCATGAACTTGAAGCTAGGATAGAAACCGAATTCTCCCAACTATACCCATCAGCAGATTGAGACCAATGTCTAAGATTGTTTCAGCTTCCACCGTGCAGAAAGTGGCTCAATTCACGAGCGCCGCGATCGTTGCCATCAGCCTGTGGGCCGGGTCGGTTGTCGCTAAAGATCCATTTCGCACCACCAACCCCCGCCCGATCAATGCCAACACCCAAGCTGCGTTTGAGGCTTTTTTCAAAAAAGGGGATTACAAGGCAACCGCGAACTACCTGAAGCAACTTGATCCAAACGATCCGTTGTCGTTGTCGATGAAAGCTTCGCTGACCTATAGCGATATGCTGGGTGAGCGCGACCAGGGCAAAAAAGCGGCCATGCTGGAAGAGTTTCAAGCCTACGCTGTGCAAACTCGTCAAGCGGCAGAACGGTTGGTGGGTAGTGATCCATTACGCGGCAATCTGTATCTGGCAGTTAGTCACTTTTTTGATGGCGTGTATGCGTTCACCAAGGAAGGCACGGTGAAAGGCACCGCCAAAGTTTTGGGCGAATTGCAACAAATCATTAAATATTTGAACGAGGCGGAAGCAAAATCTCCCGATGACCCCGAATTGAACTTACTGCGGGGTTATATCGATGTTTATTCTGGCATTTACCTGCCCTTCTCCAGCCCTAACAAAGGCATTGAGCGCTTACAAAAGTTTGCCAGTCCGCGTTATGTTGCCGATCGCGGTTTGGCCATGGGCTATTTGGAAATGAAGGAATACGATAAGGCGATGGTCGCTGTGGATAGCGCGATCGCTGCCGCTCCCGAAAATCCCGAACTCTGGTATCTCAAATCTCGAATTCTAGCTAAACAGGGTAAAGATCAAGACAGCATTCCTTACCTGGAACGGGCGATCGCTAAAAAAGATCAGTTGCCTACTGGACTCGTGCGCGAAATGGAACGAGCATTAAGAAAAACACGAGAACGGCTCGGCCAAGCAGGCAAATAGTGTATGAATGTTTCCTTTCGCGAATTTGACCCATTCAACGTCTGGATCTGGATTGAATTTATTACGGTTCCTTCAGAAATGGAGAAGCAGTATTTAGAAGAAGTCTTTAGTTCCTGGTTTTTCCTGGGTAAACTGGGTGGCTTTAATGCTGAGAATCTTCAGGTGCAAGATGTGGGGCTAGACATTAGCTACATGGACTACGACTCTGATGTGGCCGGTGACAGCATGTTGGCGCTGATGCATAACATGGGCGATGTGGAGTATGAAGGCACATGGGCGCGTTGCTGGTTTGATTTAGGCACCAGCGACGCGATCGCCCTAGATATACTCATCAATGCCCTCAAACAATTTAGCGAAGACTATGTGACGCTGGAACAAGTGATCATTGGTGGCGAAAACGAAGACTGGCGGACAGGGGATAGTCGGGTGCGATCGGATGTCGTCGCCGATAGTCAATACAACTAGTGCAGCCAGGTAGAAAAAGTCTCTGGCTTTCCCGTCTTGCCTAAGTGGCTGCCGTCACGGGTAAGCAGTTGCTGGGCACAAAAAAGATTTGGTTCTCAGAGTGGATATAAGTCTCTGGATTGAACTTGTTGACGATCGCCTGTTGTTGGAGGCTTTTTGCTTCAGCCTGGGAGAGTTTGGAGCCAAGCACCAAATAAAATGTCTCCGGGTCTACCTTGGAAGGACAAATTTTGATGTTGGGAAACGATCGTGCAAAATCTAACCCAGCAGCCTGAGTCGGAACTTTACGCAAAGACTCCGGATATTGTGACTCAGCCGCAATCACATAATATTTCAGCGGATCTATCTTAGCTGGGGGTGAATCGAGGGGTGCTGGCAGTGGGGAACCGATCGGCTCTGAAGATGAAAACAGAGCTGCTATTTTATCGAGGTTCGTGAACATTGCAGGCACAATGGCTGTGGCTAAAGAGACACAAATCGCGACTTTCCAGGGAATTTGAGATGAATCTTTTGCTGTCGTCATAATGGGGGCTTTAGCAAGTAGAAGTACACGAAGCAATTCCGGAGAACGGCTCATCCTGTCATCACTGTCTACATGCAAAAAACTGGATTTTCCAGATTGCGGTTTTTTGTTTTGAACTGGATTCCCAAAACCTATCCATATTGCAAGTGATTTATAGCCGTCGCCATGTGAAACGTGGCAGACTTCGGCGTGAGCGCGATTCGGCTGAGCTCATCGTCGAAGCCTCAGTCGAACGAGGCGCGTCAGAACACCTACCCAGACTCGGCGGTTCAGCCATTTGATCTGTCCTAAGTGTTCTGACCATAGTTATAATTCTCATTCCTTAAGTGTTCTGACCAAAGCTATAAAAATGCTGCGATTGAATGTGACGAGCAAAACTTCATAAACTCCTCATGGTTTTCTACAATCATCCCCCGGATGGTGTAAAAGTGAACGAGTAACATTTAATCGAACATCCTTATCTCATCCCCTCAACGTTTGCAGCGGCGATCGCCCCAAACGTTGTTTCAGCCCGCATTGTGTCAGGAGGTTTCCGTTGTTTACCGAGCAACCCGCTCCACCCCCCTCAGTTGCTGATGTCCAGGTTCAACAAGCTGATGCCACGGTTGCCCAGTCACCCGACTCAGCACCTGCAACTCCCGCTCGATCGGCAGCACCAGAAGTCATCGTCGTGCCCGCACTGGCTTCGCCTGCCGCTCCCGCAACGCCCGCTCCTGCTCCAGCACCCACTCCAGCGGCTGTCGTGCAACCGATCACGCTCAGTACTAATGAGACGGCCAAAGCTCAGCGGCGGCAGGAAGTCGAGCAAGCACTACTGGAACTTACGAGCAAGGCGAGGGCAAAGCAGCGAGAACAACAGGAACAGCAAGCCGCCGCTGAGACAGCGAAATATGCTGAGGCGGATGAAGTCGAGGAAGCTCAAAAAATCATCAATAACCCGGCGTTGCCAGCCAATGTGCGGGCGGCGCTCCTGAAGCAACTCCAGGCGAAACAAGCGAAGCAGGGCAAGAAAACCCTGATTACGAAGAAAGCCACTCTGACTAACACCCAGGCGGTAAAACCTACATCGGGCAATATTACGCTGAACCCTGGATTCTCTGCTTCTGCTAGAGATTATTCATCCGCGCCGATCGTTCCCCTCAGTCAGGCGCAGATGCGACTCCGGTTGGGGCAACTATTTGGCCGCAACTTAAACTTTGTCTTTCCCTTATCGATTCCGGCTCCTATTACTTCAATGTTTGGCTGGCGCATTCATCCCATTAGTGGCTCGCCACGATTTCACCGGGGGATTGATTTTGGGGCACCGATTGGGACTCCGATCGTGGCCGCCAAAGCCGGGCGGGTGCAAACGGCTGAGTCGATGGATGGCTACGGGTTAACGGTCATTGTGCAACATGGCGCGGCTTATCAAACCCTCTATGCCCACATGTCACAGATTTTTGTGCAGCCAGGGGAGACGGTGAAAAAGGGGCAGTTACTCGGTTTAGTGGGCAGCACGGGCAACTCCACTGGGCCGCATTTGCATTTTGAAGTGCATGAGATGACGACGGAGGGCTGGGTTGCACTCGATCCGGCGATCGCGTTGAATGGGGCGATCGCGCTGGCGCAAACCGCTCCAACTCTAAACCCTGCCAGCAAACCCAGAACCTTCAACCTGGCCATGTCGGGGTTACTGGACATCAATCCACCGCCCCAGACGCTGACCACAGCCAATTTTGGCAGTACAGTTTTGTCCAGTTTGATGCCTGAAACCACTGCTACAGCTAGCCTCGCAAATGGGGTGCCTCCAAGTGAAATGCAATTACCGTTGACGCTGCTGCCTCCAGCCATTCCCGAACTGGATTGGCTGATCTCACCCTTTTTGGCCAACCTGGCGGCGGAGTTGACGATACCCCTGCCAAGCTTGGATCCCTGGAAGCCAACAGCGTTTTTCAGTGCGGTGCCGGCCCTCGCAGAACAGCCCAAACCTGGCATGGTTTCGTCGCAACCAGGAGTCTTCAAGCCAACGGCGCAACTTTCTGCGAATGCTCCCTGGCGGGTAGCGGCATCCACGCCCCTGGCTGGGTTGACGATCGCCGCTTCGCCAACCGTTACCGCCCAATTTCCACCGTCACCAAAACGCCCTGCGGTTCCAACTTCGCCCGTTGCACCAGCGCTAACCAGCTCGCAACGTCTAGCCTTATCAGGATTGGCCACCCAACGCTTGCAACTCAGTACCAAACGCATTCAACCATTAGCGGGTGAGAGCAATCCATAGGGCAGCCCCCGCCTGCGCAACCTTTTCTTTGCAACTGATGCTATCAAGCGCTTGCTCAAACAGTGGGAAAATCGCCTCTTGCCTGAAATTCCCCATCCTCATACGGGCTAGGAGATGAAGTTGCAAAGTCAATACTGGGTAGGCGCTCTGACTCGCTTTCGCCGCGTTACTCATGACTACAGATATGCTGTTGCAATCCTCGTTTCAAAGGTTGGGCAGTCGAAGTTTGTTGAGACTGTACCGCTGATGTGCGACTGTTTGATGCCAGCAGCGGTAAAGACGCTGAATTCAAGTAATTTTTTGTCAATGCTCCTGCTGACTCGGAGCAAATGATCGGCAGCAAGCCAACTAGAAAAGCCTGCGATCGCGAATTGCAGAAACGATGGTGAAACGTAAAGCAATTAGATGAGTTAGCAAAGCACTGCAGCGCAGATCAAGCAATTCCCTACCACCGCCTATTATTGTCCACCCTTTCCCGCTGGGCAACTGCCGTTACCGTTTGGGGAACCAGCGTGGTGAGTAGGATTCATTGGCAACGTAATTCCTCACCGGTTTATGCCTCACCCAACGATGTTAGAGTGAATCTAGCTGTCATCCTCCGTTGCTGTCATGACCAAACGGCTCATAATCGCCCAAGCTCAACAACAACGACCTCACATCTCCAACGCGGGGTTTCCAACCTGGACAATTCTCTCGATCTGAATGACGGGTAAACTCGAACTCGCGGTAGAATAAGAAACCTGGATCGGTAACAATTCTCCTTCTATTCCTGGGCGGCGGCATCCATGAAGCATACACTATCTGTATTGGTCGAAGATGAGGCGGGCGTGTTAACGCGGATTGCCGGACTGTTTGCGCGGCGCGGCTTTAACATCGAAAGTTTAGCAGTGGGACCGGCTGAGCAAATTGGTGTGTCTCGGATAACGATGGTGGTTCCTGGCGACGATCGCATCATTGAGCAGTTAACCAAGCAACTCTATAAACTGATCAATGTCATTAAGGTTCTGGATATTACGGAAGTGCCTTGTGTGGAACGGGAATTGATGTTGATGAAGGTGAATGCCAACAGCACCAATCGATCGGAAATCATTGAACTGGCACAAATCTTTCGAGCGCGCGTGGTGGATGTGGCAGAAGACTCTTTGACGTTAGAAGTGGTGGGCGATCCGGGCAAGATGGTGGCGATCGTGCAAGTCTTAAACAAATTTGGCATTCGCGAAATCGCCCGCACGGGTAAAGTTGCCCTAACCCGCGAATCGGGCGTGAATACTGAGTTTCTCAAGTCGTTGGAATCGAAAATTGAAGGAATTGTGCGATAGCGTTGGGGCGATCGGCATCATTCAAATATTAGGGAAGTCCTAACAAACAGCGAAGATTTTCCAAACTTCAGATATTCTGAGGGGAATTGGACTTCCTCAAATGGTGTTTATGCTGTCTCAAATTGTCCGCCCGATGGTGCAAACCCAAACGCGGCTCCTGGCAAACAGTCGGGCTACTCGATCGACCTTAGTGTCAACTGTTTCTCAGTGGCTGGGTTTTTTGGGTGTTCAGGCTCAAGTGACTCAACTAGAAGCCGACTCTGGCAAAATTCGCATTGCGCTGACGGTCAATAAGCCAGACGCCTGTGACAGGCACGACTGGGAGCAAATTATCCATAATCTCACCACCAGCCAACCTGTGAATGGCGGTAGGGTACTACCAGTCGAGGCGCAATTTACAAGCAAGCAACAAACTTGTCTGCAACGTCTGCTGGCTTATCTGATTCAGGTTGGGAATCCAAATGAGCGACCCGAATGGGAACGATTGCAGCCTCAGCTCCAGTCGATGGGCTTTGATGAAGACACGTTGCTAGGAGTGCGATCGGCCTTGAAGGTGCCTCAATGCTTAGACGATCTAATGGATAGCCTGGATCCGGATGTGGCCGCGATCGCCTTACCCAAAGCAGTGAGTTTAGCCATGATGGATCGGCAGGTAAATCCATCTGAAGATCAAGCATTAATGGCGCTGCTGCAAGCAATGAAAAAATAAGTCCTGGCAGAACTACCCTTTCATAAACTCAAGTCGGTAGCGATACAATGCCACCGGTCGATCGCCGGCCAAAAAGGCTTTGGGATGGGGTGGGTTCAAATACACAGCGGTCATCTGGTCTGCCGCGACCATGCCATTAGGTTTGAGAATATATTCGGTTGTCGTCTCTACTTGATTTTTGTAGGGCTTTTCCGGTGATTGAAAGAACTGTTGAAATAATTCTGTGGCGATGAAATGGGTTGCATCGGGTTGCTCGACCGCTCGCCCGATCGCCGTCGAGAAAAGTTTGCGATTGTCCCGAAATTTGGTGATTAAGCGAGTGCCATCGCGGGAGTCGGCCCAGACGCGAAACACGCGATCGCCCAGATATGCTTTGGCCAGACTCAACCCATTGAACGCCCGATCAGACACAATTTCTGCCTTCATTAAGGATTGGGTGGGCAAAGACAGCAACGGTAAGGAAAACCCATTTCCCTTCACCGCTGTATTTGGCACAAAACGAACCTGGCAGCGCACGGGTTGGTTTAAAAACTGGCGGTTGCCCTCAAACCCAGGAGTTGTCACGTCCGGAGCCAGCGGAGCGACCAGATCAACTAGCGTGCTGGTCATCGTCCAGGTGCCCGCCATCCAATCGGGGTAAATCAAATCTCCCTGAACAGCACTTACGGTTGGTTTCCCAGTCCAATCAGGGAATGAAGCTATCCGTTCAGTTAAACCACTCGCAACAGCAGGACTAGCCATGGCAAACGAGACGATCGCCACGAGTAAGAGGACGAAACCTTGATAACTAATTCGACTCAGCCAAAACAAATAAGACATTCAGAACTCAGGATTAAGCGACCGTAACCATCCCAATCCTAGTACGGGCAGGAGGCCAAAATCCAAAATGCAATTACTTCGTGCCAAACAGTCGATCGCCGGCATCGCCCAAGCCTGGAATGATGTACCCATGTTCGTCTAGCTTGGTATCGATCGCTGCCGTGTAGATGGGCACATCTGGATGGTGATGGTGAAAATTCGCAATTCCCTCAGGGGCCGCCAGCAAACACACTAACTTGAGGGTTTTGGGCAGCGTTTCTTTGAGGCGATCGACCGCCGCTACCGCTGAGTTTCCGGTGGCAATCATCGGATCGACCACAATCATGTCTCGCTCTTCAATGTCGTGCGGCACCTTAAAGTAGTACTCCACTGGGATCAGGGTCGCTGGATCACGATACAACCCAATGTGACCAACTCGAGCGGACGGGATCAACTGCAACATTCCATCTAAAATGCCCTGACCTGCCCGCATAATCGACACGATCACCAGTTTTTTCTCTGGGGCCAAGATGGGCGCATTCATTTCCGCCAAAGGTGTTTTGATTGGTTCATGCTTAAGGGGCAGATCCCGTGTAACTTCGTAAGCCAGTAACATGCTGATTTCTGTGAGCAGAGATCGAAACTTTGCTGTACTGGTTTCTACCCGTCGCATCAGCGTTAGTTTGTGTTGAACTAGTGGATGAGCAATAACAATAACGTCAGGCATGGACCCCAGGAACACGTAGATACACCAAGATAACGCTCATCATACAAGGAGTTGTCGGAGAAACTGCTGTTTCACACCGCATTTCTCATCTGTGCGTGTGCTCAAGTGTCTGGTCAGTCAAAGTTTTAAGCCGAAACGGTAGCCCAATCGTCTGAAAACTGCTAAAAAAAGCTCTGAAAAAATTCAGAGCCATTTATTACACACAGCGATTAGTGGAACTTAAGTCAGAATCGTAAACCTGCGCCCGCCTGAATGGATGCAGCAGTGCCGTTATTTGAACGGTAGCCATCAAAGGCGATGATCGCATTTGTAAATAAGGATAAGCTGGTATTAGGCAGGGCATAGTCAATACCAGGCTGAATCACAAAACTGCCCTTGTTGCCGATCGGTGACTTATCCCCTCGAACGATCGAAGCTCCTGCGCCAATATAAGCATCGGCCTGCCAGTTGATGGGGATGTCATAGGAAACGGTGGGCACCACGGCGACACCATTTCCTCCGACTAACACCTGCGTCCGCAGGGAAACAGGCGCTCTCAAAAACTTGTAGCGAACGGAGAAGAATCCAGAACTATTGCGATCTTCATTCGGAACCGCATTTTGATTCGTCACGCCAAACGCAAACCCAGCCCCAAGATAGCTACCGTAAGCGGCTTGAGCATTGGCAATGGCTGGGGTCAACAGAGTGAAACCAGTTGCCAGCGCAACACTGCCAAGTGCAAAGATTTCACAACCCCAGAAATATGATTTGCATTCTTTCATACGAAACCCTTGAAATGGTTTATGTTTCACTCAATCGTTTCCGCCTGGCAGCGGTCTTTATCATTTAAGCCCAATTCCCCAAAACTGAACCAACTTTTTTTGAACAACGCCAGAAAGGGACACTTCCTGAACAGGATTAAATGTCCTGATAATAAATCAAGGGGCTGGGATACTGAAGTTAGAGAAGTTAAATCCCCGTTTTACTGTGGTGGAGGTTGATTTTATGATTACTTTTATGCGGTGTTTGGCGATTCCAATTGCAACCGCGATCGCAACAGCAAATGTCAGCCCAGCGTTGAGTCAAATGATTACGATTTCTCCTACATCTGCGCCGGTTCAAGTGAATGGCAAGTCTGGAGGAACTCAACAGGATGCAAGTTGTGCTGGGTTTATCGCATCTGCGCCCAACCATACGGTGCAGGTTGTCGAGGATGGTGATTTTCGCTTTTCGGTGCAGGGAACAGGGCAAATTGCGCTTTTAATCCGAAGTTCTACTGGCCAGCGTTTTTGTGTTCCAGCAGATAGTTTTTCCCAGGGCAAAGTAGAGATTCCAGGCCGTTGGCGCAGGGGACTTTATTCGGTATTTGTTGGCGATCGAGCCAATGAAAGTCATGCCTATACGTTGACCATTTCGCGCAACTAAATCGGCTTCACTCAGTCAATCCTCAATTTTTTGAACGGTGACTTCTACTGCGCTTACGTCGATCGTTCCAGGTGGCACTAAGCGGGTAAAACGACCCTGTTCAGCTTTTAACGGCTCACTACAATTGGGGCAGCGAAATTCTGACTGATTCAAACTAACAAACTCATACTGGCAAACAGGGCATTCTGCTTGAATTAAATTGCGTTTAAGCCACCAGCGAAAGCCAATAAAGACGATAACGGGTGCGACTAATAACAACGCAACTAAAATTAGTAGGGATTTCACCAGCCAACCTAAGCCGATCGCCCCAAGTAGCCAGATTAACAAAAAGGGAAATAGCAATCGGGAAACTTCCGTCATGCCAGTCTGTAGGGTTCTTAAATTCTCTTGATTCACCGCAATCTCCTGTATGCAGTGTTTCTAACTCTTCTATCCTAATCAGCGATTAGGCGAATGAGTTGAATTGTGGACAAAAAACAACACCTGTCAACTTCCAGGGCTACAAAAATCGCAACCGAAGAAGATTAACAGGTGTGAGTTGCCAACAGGCTGGAACAGCTTAAAACAAGCCGAGGGTCAAAGCCTTGTCGATGGGGAAGGCAGCACCAATTCCCAGGTACAAAGTAACTAGTGTCCCAAACAGGAACACTGTAGTTGCAACCGGGCGACGGAAGGGGTTTTGAAATTTGTTCACATTTTCAATAAAAGGGACAATAATCAAACCCAGGGGGACTGAGGCCATCAAAACAACACCCAGCAGCTTGTTCGGCACAAGGCGCAGAATGTTAAATACAGGGTACAAGTACCACTCAGGCAAAATTTCTAAGGGAGTTGCAAATGGATTCGCAGGTTCGCCCACCATCGCGGGGTCAAGCACTGCAAGCCCAACACACAGCGCGATCGTCCCCAAAATAACGATCGGGAAGGTGTAAAGCAAATCATTTGGCCAAGCAGGTTCACCATAATAGTTGTGACCCATGCCCTTGGCAAGCTTGGCACGGAGTTGTGGATCAGCCAAATCTGGCTTCTTAAGAGTTGCCATAGTCAGGAAAGTATCCTTAATCTACGAGGGTCGGCAGAGTGAAATTGGTCAGAATCATCTCAGTGTAGCGATCGTGCGAAGTATAATCAAGCTCCGCACTGCACCAGCCTAGAGCGGACCAGAGATTCCTTGCTTACGGATCATCAAGAAGTGCAACAACATGAAGACCGCAATCAGCCAGGGCAGCACAAATGTGTGCGCACTGTAGTAACGGGTTAAAGTGGCTTGCCCAACACTAGAGCCACCCCGCAACAGATCAGCAATTAAAGTGCCTACAACGGGAATTGCCTCCGGCACACCGGACACAATCTTGACGGCCCAATAACCCACCTGATCCCACGGCAGAGAATAGCCAGTAACACCGAAAGAAACGGTGATCACAGCCAAAACAACACCAGTTACCCAGGTCAATTCACGGGGCTTTTTGAAGCCACCAGTTAAATACACGCGGAAGACGTGGAGAATCATCATCAACACCATCATGCTGGCAGACCAGCGGTGGATGGAACGAATCAGCCAACCAAAGTTGACTTCATTCATGATGTATTGAACAGACTCAAACGCTTCGGCAACAGTAGGTCTGTAATAAAAAGTCATTGCAAATCCAGTGGCAAACTGGATCAGGAAGCAAACGAGTGTGATTCCACCCAGGCAATAAAAAATGTTGACATGGGGGGGAACGTACTTGCTGCTGATATCATCAGCGAGTGCCTGAACTTCCAGCCTCTCGTCGAACCACTGGTAAGCCTTTGAATCGGTTACCTGTTTAGTGAACATGAAGGGATAATTCCTAAAATGTGTTTCTGTTCATTAAGACTGTAACACAGACACCACCTGCTTTTCATAAAAAGCCATCGGGGCTTGGATTGAAAAGAGGGGATTGCCTAACTCTCTGGGACGGTTGCAGGATCAGGTGAAAGTTCTTTAATCTAAGAAAATGTATTTTTTTATGTATCTTTCTCGATCGGTTATGCCAATTGTACCCGGCGAGAAATTGTCACCCCGGTTTTGATATGAGAAGAAAGTTGTCTTGGTTCGGGCGAGTGCTGCTGTCGTTGTTGGTCATCGCTACAGTATTTGGCCACGCAGCACCTTCGATCGCCCTCACCGAAGAACAGCGGCTGGTTGCAGAAGTGTGGCGGTTGGTCGATCGGGCCTATGTAGATGACACGTTTAATCATCAAAACTGGTGGTTGGTGCGGCAAAAAGCCTTGAAGCAACCGCTGAATACTAAAGAGCAAGCCTATGACGCGATTCAGCAAATGCTGGCAAGTCTGGATGATCCGTTTACCCGTTTACTCAAACCAGAACAGTATCGCAGCTTACAAACCAACACTTCGGGTGAATTGACGGGCGTTGGCTTACAAATCGCTCTGGACACCGACACGGGTGAGTTAAAGGTGATTGCCCCGATCGTCGGTTCTCCTGCGGAGCAAGCCGGGATTCACCCTGCTGATACCATTTTGAAGATTGATGGGATGTCCACTTCCGGTTTGAGTTTAGATGAGGCTGCCGAACGAATGCGAGGCCCCATTGGTAGTCGGGTTGTTTTAACGATTCGGCGGGATGGGCAGGAGTTGGCTGATCTCAGTGTGCAACGCGATCGCATTGAATTGAATCCGGTCTATGCCGATTTGCGCCTACAAGCAGTGCCCAATTCTGCCAACAAGCAACAAAAGATTGGCTACATCCGATTAAGTCAATTTAATGCCAACGCTGCCGCTGAAGTTGCCCATGCCATTCAACGCTTGGAACAGCAGGGGGCAGAGGCTTATGTGCTGGATCTTCGCAGTAATCCAGGGGGGTTGCTTCAGTCTGGTATTGAGGTTGCTCGCTATTGGCTAGATACGGGCACGATCGTCTACACCGTCAATCGCCAGGGGATTGAGGGCAGTTTTGAAGCGGCGGGGCAAGCACTCACCCACGACCCTCTGGTTGTTCTGGTGAATCAGGGTACGGCTAGTGCCAGTGAGATTTTGGCCGGAGCCTTAAAGGATAGTGGCCGTGCCATTATCGTTGGAGAGCGCACTTTTGGCAAAGGCTTGATTCAGTCGTTGTTTGATTTGTCGGATGGCTCTGGTTTGGCGGTCACGGTTGCCAAGTATGAGACCCCAAACCATATTGATATTAATAAGCAAGGAATTCAACCAGATGTAACTGTGCCGCTTGATCCGATCGCGATGGCGCAACTGGGAACGCCAGCCGATCGACAGTATGAAACGGCGATTGAATTTTTGACCACTCACACAATGGTTGCTGGTGCTGCCTAATTCCGCCCGAACGTATCACGATCCACTGCATGGCGCGATCGCGCTGGATTGGACTGATCCCGTTGAAAATCTGCTGATTCAGCTGATTGATACGCCAGCGTTTCAACGGTTGCGGCGAATTCGGCAGTTAGGGCCTGCCAGCATGACGTTTCATGGCGCAGAATCGTCTCGCTTCACTCATTCCCTGGGCGTGATGGCGGTTGCCCGCCGCGCGTTCGATCGCATTTGCAAGTTTTACCCACAACTAAAGCCTTACCGTGTGGTTGTGCTTTGTGCCGCACTGTTGCACGACGTTGGGCATGGGCCATTTAGTCACACGGCAGAAGAAATTTTTGGTTGCCACCACGAACACTGGACAACTCGGATTTTGCAGGAATCGGCCTCGATTCGGCAACGACTGGATCGTTTCAGCCCCGAGTTGTTGGACCAGATGCTTCAGGTTTATCATCACAAACACCCAGTCCCGTTGGTGTGGCAATTGGTCTCCAGTCAACTCGACTGCGATCGACTGGATTACCTGATGCGAGATAGCTACTTTACGGGCGCATCCTACGGCAAGATCGATCTCGATCGCATCTTGATGGCCTTGGGCTACGATCCAGTGTCGCAGCAGCTCGTGGTGGCGCGGAAAGGCATGGCCGCAGTAGAACACTATTTGATCGTTCGCTACTTCATGTATGCCCAGGTTTATAACCATCCCAAAAATATTGCCGCCACCTGGATTTTGGAGCAAGCTTTCAACCGAGCGCGGAAATTACTGGAGACTAACCAACTGGTTGCAGATGAAACGGTGCAAGCTTGGTTGACGGGCGATTGCGATCGCATGCCCTTGGCCGATTACCTGGCCGCAGATGATGGCGTGTTTACCTACCACTTGCAACGCTGGCAGCAGCACACCGATCCTGTGTTGGCGGATTTGTGCCGCAGATACTGCGATCGTGATCTGTTCAAATGTCTCGACATTAGCCACCTGGACAAAGGCACTCGCCTCACCCTCCTCAGCAAAACCCAGCACGGGCTGGCTGCGGCAGGGTTTGACGCGCCCTACTACAGCGGCATTCGCATTTCCTGCAGTCGTGGCTACACCCTCTATCAAAAAGGCATCAAAATCCAATCGCCCCACGGCCTAGAACAAATCAGTGACTTGTCGCCCCTGGTGCAAACCCTCGCCCAACCCTACGAACGCGTCTGGCTCATCTACCCCCGCGAAATTGAACCCAATTTGTTAGTAATTCAATCAACGGTGTGAATCTGGAATGATTTTGGTCGCGATCGCCATTTGTTTGCGTTAAGACTATTTTGGCAGGAACAAACCATCGCGCTACTATCTTAGTTAAGATTGCTGAAGAGTTTGTTAGAGGTTATCTATGGCAAATCCTCAACCCGCAGCGGGCTTGCGGCGCAAAGATCTGGCAACCGCCTATGTGTTACTGCGAATTTTATTTGGAATGGCTTTTTTCATCATCGGGTTTGGTAAGCTCGGCGGCATGGGCGGTTTTGCAAATGCCATGGTGGATCAGTTCAAAGAGACCTTTTTACCGGCGGAACTGGTGCGCATCACGGCCCTACTGGTGCCACCATTGGAAGTGGTAGTCGGCTTGTTGTTGCTGATTGGCTTGTTCACGCGGGGCGCACTGATTGCTGGGTTTATCTTGATGATGATTCTGCATGCTGGAGTCACCCTGCTTCAAAACTGGAGTACGGCTTCCAACCAGTTGATTTATTGCATCATTTTCTTTTTGCTGCTGGCAGGTGCTGGGTTTAATGCCTTTTCTGTGGACGAGTGGCTGGCGAAGCGCCGGGGGGAAGCACCACTGACTGACGATTCTCCTTCAGATGTGATTGGGTTTACACAACACGTTTTTGATGTCTGGCGGGGTAAAAAGCGCCCACGGCGAAGACTTTCCTAACTTAGAACGCATCCGAACTTAGAGGATTATCCAGATGGTGAAGCAACAATATTCTGCTTGGTGGCAACGTGGACTGTTGCAGAAAGATATAGAACTGGCATACCTGTTTCTGCGACTCATCTTTGGCATTAATTTCTTCAATCATGGATTTACCCGTATTGGCAATATTGGGGGATTTGCAAATGGCATGGTGGAGCAGTTCAAGGACACTGCGGTGCCAGCGGAGTTGGTGCGTGTCGTCGGGGCGATTGTCCCACCCGTCGAGTTGGGCATTGGCATTTTATTGATTTTGGGATTTGCTACCCGTGGCGCGCTGATGGCGGGTTTCATTCTCATGATGGTGTTGCAAGGGGGTGTCGTGATTCTGCGTCAGTTTGATACAGCCGCGAGCCAACTGATTTACTGCATCATCTTTTTTATGTTGCTGGCCACGCTTGGGTTTAATACCTATTCGCTGGATACAAAGTTTCGCCGCTCACGGAATACGACTTCGGACTCAGTTTAATGAAACGTCCTCATATTGTGGTTATTGGGGCTGGATTTGGTGGTATGCAGGCGGCAGTATCATTGGCTAACTCTAATGCAAATGTGCTGCTAATTGATCGCAATAATTACAACACATTCGTGCCGCTCTTATACCAAGTTGCGTTTGCTCAACTGGAGCCTGGACTGATTGCCTATCCAGTGCGGACATTGTTTCGACGACGTAGGAATGTGCGATTCTTGATGGCATCTGTGGAACAGGTTGATTTAGGGCAGAAGCAAGTTAAAGTTGCCGATGATGTCGTTTTTTATGATTATCTAGTGCTGGCAACGGGAAGCCAGACTCGTGCCCCCAAATTGCCGGGAGTGGCTGAGTATAGCTGGATGATGCGCACATTGGCGGAGTCGATCGCTTTACGAGATCACATCCTCCAATGTTTTGAACAGGCAGCTCACGAACCGGATACGTTCAAGCGACAACAACTCCTTTCCTTTGTGATTGTGGGGGGTGGGGCCACGGGGGTTGAGGTGGCTGGAGCTTTAGTCGAATTGGTGCGCTGTTTAGTTCGCCGCGATTATCCCATGTTGCATCGTTCGGATGTGCAAGTTGTAATGTTGCAAGGGGGCGATCGCTTATTGCCTGATCTCCCTCCAACCTTGGGACATTACACGCTACGAAAACTTCGCAAACTGGGTGTGGATGTGCAAGTGGGTGCAAAAGTGAGCCAGGTAGAGCCGCATGCCGTTTATCTGGAAAATGGCCAATCGCTCGCAACGGACACGGTCATTTGGACGGCAGGTTTGGAAGCTACTTTGCCGGAAGTTGTCGGGGCGATCGAGCAAGGTTCCCGCCGCAGAGTCGCTGTTTTGCCAACGCTACAATTGGTTGATTATCCAGAGGTTTATGCGATCGGCGACGTGGCAGAGGTGAGAGCAACCCAACTCACCGGTGTTGCACCCGAAGCCTTACAGGAAGGGGTGGTCGTGGCCAGGAATATTAAGCGTCAACTGAAGGGGCGATCGCCCAAACCTTTTCGCTATCTCAACAAAGGTCGGTTAGCCATCATTGGGTGTTATGCGGGGGTTGGTCAAATCGCTGGGATTCCCTTTGGGGGCTTTCTGGCCTGGTTTATGTGGTTAGCCGTGCATCTGGTTTACTTACCGGGTTTTCGGAACCGGTTTTTTGTGTTGCTCAGTTGGTTGCAAGCCTTTATTCTGGGCGATCGCGCCGCCCGCTCGATCGGTACTTGGCAGTCTGCTCCTGTCTCAGCGGTGACAACCGGTAAACTTTCTACGTGAACCACAGAGACACGAAGGCCCGAAGCAGGTTGCAATGTCGTCACTTTGGCTTGAGGCCGACTTTAACCACCGAGACCCGTCAAATTTGGCAAACGCGCAAGTCTGATCCAAAATGAGGGATCACACTGCGTTAGATTTTTCCCGTTGGCATGCTGAACATTCCTCAATACCTGGCAGATGAGCTTTCGCTCAAGCCGTTTCAAGTCTCGAATGCCCTGGAACTCTTCGCCGAAGGCGCGACGATCCCCTTCATTGCGCGTTATCGCAAAGAGCGGACTGGCGAAATGACCGAAACTCAGTTACGAGAGTTATCCGATCGCTTTACCTATCTCACCGAGTTGGAGGAGCGGAAGCAATCTATCCTGGAATCGATCGCCCAGCAAGGCAAACTTACCGATGATTTGAAAACCAGCATCGAAGCCTGTCTGCAAAAGAATGAACTAGAAGATTTATACCTGCCCTACCGGCCCAAGCGTCGTACTCGGGCCACGATCGCCAAGGAAAAAGGGTTAGAACCGCTGGCCAAATTCATTCAAACCCTCAACACGCCCAATGCTCAACCTCAATCATTGACAATCGAAGCGGCCAAATATATCTCGGCAGAAACCGGCGTGCAAACTGTAGAAGCTGCTTTAGCAGGAGCCTCTGATATCTTGGCGGAAATTGTGGCCGAAACTGCTGAACATCGCACTTATGTCCGGGAGTATTTGCTGGCATCCGGCATTTTGGCCTCGCGGATCAAAGCTGACCACCCCGAAGGCTCAACCAAGTTTGAAATGTACCGCAATTATCAAAATCGGGTGAAGATGATTGCCCCCCATAATTTGCTGGCACTCTACCGGGGCGAAGCAGAAGGTATTTTGACTGTCGACCTGGAATTTGATGAAGGCGCGGTGCTGGACTATCTGGAGTCACGGGAAATGCGGACCAAAAATCGGGAGGTGCGGGAGTTTTACCGCGCTATGTTGAAGGATGCATTTCAGCGTTTGATGAAAAACTCCTTAATTGGAGAAGTTCGCACTGCGAAAAAGCAGGAAGCGGATATTGAGTCGATCAAAACCTTTGAGGCCAATCTGCGGGAACTCTTGCTAGCCGCGCCTGCCGGACTGAAACCAACTCTAGCGATCGATCCTGGCTTCCGCACGGGTTGTAAAGTTTCTGCCCTCGATCAAACAGGCAAGTTTTTGGAATATCAAACGATTTTTCCGCACCAATCGGCGCATCAACGATCGCAAGCGGCGCAAACCCTCAAAACCTTGATGGCAAAATACCAGATTGAGTTAATTGCGATCGGCAATGGCACCGCTGGCCGAGAGACCGATGAATTTGTGCGTGAAGTGCTGGCCGATATAGAATCGAAACCGATCGCTGTGATGGTGAATGAAGCGGGAGCCTCGGTTTACTCGGCCAGTCCTGTTGCGATCGCTGAATTTCCCGACCAAGATGTGACTGTGAGAGGCGCAATTAGTATCGGACGACGCTTACAAGACCCACTGGCGGAGTTAGTTAAGATTGATCCAAAATCCATTGGCGTTGGACAATATCAACATGATGTTGATCAAAAACTATTAAAGAAAAAATTGGATGAAACTGTTGAAAGTTGCGTTAACTATGTCGGTGTGGACTTAAATACAGCCTCAAAAGAGTTGCTGACTTTTGTCTCTGGAATTACCTCCGCGATCGCCAACAATATTATCGCGTTTCGCAACGAACATGGAGCCTTCAACGATCGTCGCCAGTTGCTCAAAGTACCCAAACTAGGACCCAAAGCGTTTGAGCAGGCAGCGGGATTTCTCCGCATTCGCAATGGCTCAAATCCGCTGGATAATACTGCCGTTCACCCAGAAAGTTATGGAGTCGTAGAAGCGATCGCCAAAGACTTGAATTACTCGCTTGACCAGACCACTCAATTAGCCGCCAAGCTTCAGTCTATTGGATTGAAAAAGTACGTGACTGAGGCGATCGGTGAACCAACCCTGCGAGACATCTTGGCAGAGTTGGAAAAACCAGGTCGCGATCCACGCGCCGAATTCAAGTACGCCACGTTCAAAGAAGGCATTAAGGAAATGAGTGATTTGCAAGTCGGCATGGTGCTAGAAGGCGTTGTCACAAATGTGGCCAACTTTGGTGCCTTTGTTGATATTGGAGTCCATCAAGATGGATTGGTTCACGTTTCGCAACTGGCCGATCGCTTTGTCAGTGACCCGAAACAAATTGTCAAAGTGGGGCAAGTTGTCACCGTTCGCGTGCTGGAAGTGAACTCTGCCTTGAAACGGATTAGTCTCTCCTTGCGATCGGAAGCGGCTGGCGAAACCACAAAAGCGGCAACAGCACCGACATCCAGACCTCAAAAAACAAATTCATCCAAAGAATCCGCCAAAGCACCCACCAAAGCACCCACATTGGAAGACTTACAAGCCAAGTTCAAAAAACGCCGCTAAGTTTCGCCAAAATTACCTTGAAGCACCATCGTTTTCTCTAGGGAGCCGGGGAATAATACGGAGTATCTACCCTGCTCCTACTTGGCTGCGCTATGAACCTAACGCTCTCTCCTGCAAACTCTCAAGATGGTGTGTCAACTGGTTCGGTGCCACAACTCACCGTGCTACTCATTGATGATCAAACGACTGTGAATCAAGCTGTTTGGGACATGTTAGCTCCAGAAGCGGATATTCAATATCACTATTGTGCAGATGCAGATGCCGCGCTCCAACGAGCGATCGCCCTGTCGCCCACGGTGATCTTACAAGACTTAATTATGCCCGATGTGGACGGCATGAGCTTGGTCAAGCAGTTTCGTGCCCAACCGGAAACTTGCGATGTCCCGATTATTATGTTGTCAATTAACGATGATCCGGCAACAAAAGCGGAAGCATTTGCGATCGGCGTTAATGATTATCTTGTGAAACTACCCGATCAAATTGAACTTATTGCCCGGGTTCGTTATCACTCGCGAGCCTACTTGAATCGACAAGCTCACACGATGGCTCTCGTTGCCCAGGCCCATGCGCAAGAGTTAGAACAAACCCTGGAAGAATTACACCGGACGCAAACCCAACTGATTCAAACCGAAAAGCTTTCTAGTTTAGGCCAAATGCTAGCGGGCATTGCCCACGAAATCAACAATCCGGTCGGCTTTATTTTTGGCAATCTCACTTATATTGACAGTTACTTTGAAGATATATTAAATCTTGTAAAGCTCTACCAGGAAATCTATCCTGAACCGAATCACACGATTCAAACTTATTTAGAAAAAGTTGACTTTGAATTCATCAAAGAAGATTTAGCTAATACATTACAATCAACTCACATTGGGGTAGAACGAATTGTTCAAATTGTTCTATCTTTGCGTAATTTCTCACGCCATGATCACACTGAAATGAAACCTTCAAATATTCACGAAGGCATCGACAGCACATTACTAATTTTAGGCCATCGTCTCAAACAAGGAATTGAAGTTACAAAAGACTACGGTGAACTACCGCTTCTTAATTGCTATCAAGCTCAATTGAATCAAGTATTCATGAATATCTTAAACAATGCGATCGATGCCTTGTTAGAGCAAGCACAGCTTGATAAGCGCATTGCGATTCAAACCGCCTTTATTCCAGCTAAACTCAACCCAGATCAAGCGACTGATCACGTTGAAATTCGAATTCGGGATAACGGTCCAGGCATGCCACAAGAGGTTCAGGCCAAGCTGTTTAACGCTTTTTTTACAACAAAGCCTGTAGGGCAAGGAACCGGTTTGGGGCTATCAATTTGCCAACAAATTATCAAAAATCACCAAGGTAATCTACATGCAGTCTCGGCTCCAGGTCAAGGAACAGAATTTGTTATTCAATTACCAATAATTGAGTAAACTCCAAAATTTCTATCGCTCAAATTGTAGAGTTGTATTGCCATTGCAAACTTGCATCAAACAATGGAGTGGTGCTTTTCCTGGTCTCTCTTTAGATAGAGAAGCACTATCTGCCTTTAGAGGCTCCGCGTTTTAAAAGCGCTCTGTTAGTGTAGCGCTATACAAAATGTTTTACAGGAGATTCTTATGGCAGATTTCAAAGCAAACGCCCAACCAGATTGGGAAAATACTGAAAATTTTGATGCAGAAGTCGTCAAAGAAGCCGTTGCTGAGGGAGACGAAAAAGCCCCGGAGGTTGATGTTGAGTCTGACTATGCTGCGGCTCAACGGATGAGTGGCGGAATTGTAGACGCCGAAACCGCAGAAGAATTGGTGAAGCCACAATTCGAGGTAAGTCAACCGGAAAGCGTTGTGACTGGAGCGGAACCCACAAGCGAGTCTGCTGATTACCTGGAGATGGCCAAAGATGTCAACCCCACGGCGGTCGGAGCAGGAAATGTGACTGATGATTTGGTGGAAAAAGCGATCGCCAAAGGACAACCCGGCAGCTAAAAATCAACTCAATAGTTGCAGACGCTGTTACATACAACGGCTTCTGCAACTATAGCCTCTGCCATGTGGAACGTGGCAGACTTCGGCGTGAGCGCTCAGTCGAACGAGGCGCGTCAGAACACCTACCTAGAATCGGCAGTAGCCATTTGATATGTCCTAAGTGTTCTGACCATAGCTATATATTTATGCAAATGCAGGTTGATCAGCTTCCTCAGCGATCGGTTCTGGTTCGAAGGGCGATCGTTCGATGTGGAAATATTCCCCACTACGGCAAACTCCACACACCTTCAGCCTCTGGCTAGCTGACCCGTTGGCCAGTTTAGACGGTTGCTCATCTGACCATTTGAAGATCGTGAAATCTGCCAGTTGTCCAGGTTTGAAGCCTCCCAAAAAGTCAGATTTGCCGATCGCCGCCGCCGCGCAAGTTGTCACCCGTTCCACCACATCGGCTAAGGGCATGCCGAGGTTGACGAAGTGCGTCATCATGGTGGCTAGACTTCCGGCTGCGCTGACATTAGAACGATTCAAATTGGTGGAGAGAATGTTTGGCAAAACCCCTTGAGCGATCGCCGCTTTCGCTGTTTCCGTGGAAAAGTCGCTACCACTCAGGCTCATGTTGAGCAACACCCCGCGATCCATTGCTTCGCGTGCCGCTTGGACTAAATTACCACTTCCATCAAATAAGCCTACGTGAGGTTGAAAGGTGTAGGTCACAATGTCACCTGGGCGCAGTTGTGGCAGCAGTTCAGCAGTAGAGACCACAGCTTCTTGCGCTCGTTGTTCCAAATGCACTAGGAGTGGTAAGTTAAACCGTTCGGCTAGAGTGCGGGCTGTATTTAATGCGGGGGAATAGCCCTCACCAGAACGCTGGACTGGACGGACGTTTAAGCCAACGACCACCTCTCGATTGGCCTCGATCACGGCTGCGGCTCGTTCCACATCCTGGTTGCGAGGATTGGCCACAATATCGAGTTGATGAGCGATCGCATCAGACGTGGCAATGTAAAGCAACGACGGATCCATGAAGGCAAAGACTCGGGTTTTGGAGGCATCGATCGCGGTGTGGCGAAAGGCATCGAATGTCAAAATACCGGAACTGCCAGCATCGGCGATCGTCGTTACGCCGGAGCGAATTCCCACATCGTCAGCGGGCAGGCAATAATCACCAATGGTATGAAAGACGTGCGTGTTGAGATCGATCCAGCCAGGCGACAGGAAAGCGCCCACTAAATCAATAATTTGGGTATCCCACTGCGGCACAAGAATCGGCACGATTTTGCCAATCGCCAGATCGTCTTGCAAAATCCCGACGATCTTACCGTGTTCAATCAATACATCACCCCGTCCTTCAACCCCTTGCATTGGGTCAAGCAGGTGGGCATTCTTAAAGATCGTTGCCATACCCAATTCACCATTCTTTACACGCCTTCCAGAATACCGTTTTTGTGACACAAGAAAAGGTATGACCTGGAATGCAATCCTGAAAGCGCATTGCTGCGAGAAAAACGGGATTTGGGCATTTTCTTCACTTCACAGAAATACACCATTGAAGCTGGAGTTCTGGCTTTATATTTGGTTTAGATTTGCGCGATCGCCTCATTCCGCCAATTGTCTACCCACCAGGAGACCCTGCATGAACCCAGAATTTGATGACCAGTTGCCGCCTCAATCGTCCAAAACCTTATTGATCGGAGCGGCTGTACCCACAACCAATCTTCCCGGCGTGAACCACACCCTCCTGCAAAATGACACTCTTTCCGCCGATCATCCCCCTGCTAGCCAAACCCTTTTAATCGGGTCAGCCGTGCCCACCGATCCGCCCCCCGTCAATGTGTATTCTGTTCTGGCTCAGGCGGTTCCCGTGGAGACGCCCCCGGTCAGCCAAACATTACTGATTCTGGATGCTATTCCAACAGACCCACCTTACGCATACACCACCTTATTAAAGGATGATTAGGGGCGCGGAGTAGTGGAGGGGCGGTGGAACGAGGTGCATCCACTTCTCCACTCCGGCTCCTACCCACGGACTCCCCTCCTTCAAAACTGATAGCCCACGCTGAAGTAGAAGCCATAGTCTTGGGCATCATCGCCTCGATCGCGGAGCCGCAGAAAAGCTTGTCCGTAGTCTAGACGCACATTGAAACCGGGGTAGGGTTGCCAGAGAATGCCTAACCCGGCCCCGGCTAAAAAGCGTTGCGCCGCTTCAAAGTTGGGGTTCCCGCGGGTATTCCAAACTTTGCCAAAGTCAATAAATGGCGCAATTTGCAGGATGGGCAAACCGGCTTCATCCCGAACCAACGCGATGCGATCTTCTGCAGAGATGCGAAAGCCGTTGTCCCCAGAACGGGCATTTTGCCGAAACCCGCGAATTGACTGGCCGCCGCCAATGACAAATTGTTGGGAGGGGAGCAGCGTATCGGGTGTAAGTTGCAAATCGCCTTGCAAAATCAACAAATGATTATTCCCCAAGCGCTGGACTCGCTGCACCTGGCCCAACCAGCTAAAGAAGCGCCCGTCTGGAATCGGCGATTCGTTAACTGTGGCATCAAACACATCAATGCCAAAGTTGAACTGCGATCGCAGCGCCCAGGCCCCAAAGGGATCGCGTTTAACGTAATCTTGCCCAAACTTAAGGACGCGCGTTCGGCTGTTGCCCTCTTCGTCGGGCCCAATGCCAAACGGAAAGGGGAGATTCTCAAACAGAAACGTTTGCCCATTTTGGGCCGCAAAGCCTAAACTGAGGGCAAATTCTCGCCGGGGATTGCGAAACAGCGGTTGCCGGAAGCTGAAATCGTAGAGTTGCGATCGCCCTCGGATGTCCAGGTCCGCAAACGCTGGATCGATAACACGATTCCAGTTGGGGCTGAACCGAAACTGCACGGTGCCATTCATTGGGTTTACCGGAATGCGGTAAAACAAGTCTAAATTGTCGGCTCCCGATGCGGTGGTGTGGTAAAACGACAGCCCAATTTCATCGCCAAAGCCAGTCAGGTTCCGATACAGCACGCTGCCACCCAGACGGACCGCACCCACCGAGGGCGGCGAGTAATTATCCACGCCCACCAGTCCACTGAGTTGCTTGGCTTCCGTGACGCGCACAATCAGCAAACTTTTGCCCAATTGCGTGCCCGGACGCAAACTGGCCTCGACATTGGTGAACAGTGGGTCTGCTTTCAAAAGTCTTAAGCTATCTTCTAAATCATCTCGACTAAGCGGTGCTTGGGCACCCAACCCAATTCGACTCCGGATGTATGACTCTCGTACATTGAGGTTGCCTTCTACCACGATGTCTTCGATCGAGCCTTCAATTACCTGAATTTGCACAACCCCGTTTTGAATCGTTTGATCCACCAACACGGCGCGCGAGGTAATGTAACCGCGATCGAGATAAAGCTGGGTGATGGCATCGGCGGCTTGTCGCAATTCCTCCAGGGTGTTATCGCGGCCTTCCAGCGGTTTGGTGATGGGCTGAAAATCGGCTGGACTAAAGATAGTGCTGCCTTTGACTTCAATTCTGGTCACCGGAACTTTGATCCCAGGGTCGGGGGGGGAGGGCGTTGGCTGCGGGGTGGGTGGCGTGGGAATGACGGGGGCCGTTGGTGGCAACGGTTGCGGTGGTGGCGCAGGCTGAATCAGTCGATCGCGGTTGGGGTCGGGGGAACCCGTTTGGGCTGGGTCAGGTACCTGTGCTACTTGCAGCGGCCTGGCAGCCAGCGCTGGCGCATCCAGATTGACTGCAATCATGCGTTTTTCTGAGGGGGCGGCAACTGCGGCAGGAACTAGAACCCACGTGCCGATTGCGATCGTCGCGCTGGACAAAGATATCCCACACCAGACTTTTGTTTTCATAACCGTGGCCAATCACGATAAACAGTTGTTTGATTTCGAAATTAAACTGGAACTTTGATAACCGCGAAACGACATAAAACCTATTCATTCTCTAAGAGTTTATGCGGATTTGGTTGAAACGATTCATAATCCTTTTTTGTTGAGGACCCGTGATGTTTTGTAAAAGCCAGTTAAAAGTATTCAAACTCGCGCTTGGTCTAGCGTTTGGCGTGTGGTTTGGAAGCTTGCCCTTAGCCGCGATCGCGGTTGAATTTAGACCTCCCCGACGCAGTATTCCTGCCCGCCGTGAAGGGGCCGGCACAAGGGGGCCAGCTTGTGTTCAAGGCGAACCAAACTTAACGGTGCTGCTACCATCAACGAACTTAGGCTTGACCACGGCAGACTATCCCCAATTTTTCTGGTTCGTGCCTCAAACTCGGGCCAAATTCATGAAGTTTAGTCTGTTTCAGGGAGATGCCCAAGACCCCATGCAACAGTTAGTCTACGAACAGGCATTGGATACACCGACTGCACCAGGAGTTGTTCGCTTTGCATTGCCACAAGCAGAAAATACGTCCCCCCTCCAGCCTGATCGCGATTATTTTTGGACAGTAACGCTGGTGTGCCAACTGGATGATCCCTCCAAAAATATCCACGCCGAAGGTTGGGTGCAGCGAGTATCAATGCCGCCAGACATGGCCAAAGCGCTGACAGCCGCCGCACCTGGCGATCGTCCTCGAATTTATGCTGAAAACGGTTATTGGTTTGAGACGTTAGCAAGTCTAGCCAACCTGCGTTGCGAGAATGCTGGGAATGTTGCCCTGGCTAAAAGTTGGGCAGAGTTGCTGACTTCCGTTAAACTCAGTCGTTTGGCGAATCAACCTCTGCGTCAGGTTTGCCCAGTGAAGTAGCCTTTGAAGTGGCTCATGACAAGTTTTGCTTAGTGGGGCTTAAGCTTTCAGTTTGGCATCTAAGTGTTCGATCGCCATCCAGGCGCGCAGCACTTCGGCAACCGTCCAGGCTTGAGCAAAACATCCCCGAGGGATAAATGGCGCATCCCCGTCAAAAATCTCGCTGAGGCTGCCCAACCCATGAGCGGCAAGATGATTCATCATGGGTTCGAGAAAACCCCGGGCAACCTGGGGATTGCCATAAACGCGCAAATGGGCCTGCACAAACGGCCCTAGCAGCCATCCCCAAACCGTGCCTTGATGATAAGCTCCATCCCGTTGTAGCGGCGAACCGATGTATTTGCCTTGATACTGGGGGTGCCCCACAGCCAACGATCGCAATCCATGAGAGGTCAGGAGGGCGCGGCCACAAGTATCGACAACGGCTTTTTGTTGAACCGGAGCAAGCGGGCTATCAGGCAGGGAAACCGCAAAAATCTGATTAGGGCGCAATGCGGCGTCATCCCCTTCGACCCCATCCAACACGTCATAGCAATAGCCCAAGTCGTCATTCCAGAACCGACTAAACCGAGCCAGGGCACGATCAGCGATCGCTTCGTATTCCTGGTGGGGTTTACCGATGCGACGGGCAAGTTTGGCGATCGTCCGTAAGGCGTTATACCAAAGCGCGTTCACTTCTACCGGTTTACCAATGCGAGGCGTCACTACCCAATTCCCCACTTTGGCATCCATCCAGGTAAGTTGCACACCCGCTTCGCCCGCATAGAGTAGGCCGTCTGCCGAATCCAGGTGAATATTAAAACGGGTACCACGACAATGCCAGTCAATAATGTCTGCCAGGACGGGAAACAGTTCGTGGATCAGGTCATTGTCTTCAGTAGCATCGTAGTAAACGCTGAGGGCGTTGAAGTACCACAACGTGGCGTCTACCGTGTTGTATTCTGGCGTTTCGCCTGCGTCTGGAAAACGGTTGGGAATCATGCCCTGATCGACATGCCGCGCGAAAGTCCGCAGAATGGAACGAGCAATTTCAGGTCGACCGGTTTCAAGGGTTAATCCAGGCAGACTAATCATTGTGTCCCGACCCCAATCGCTAAACCAGGGATAACCCGCAATGATGGTTTTGCCGCTGGGGTCTTCAGGGGAGGCGCGATTAACGATAAATTGGTCTGCCGCGATCGCCAAGCGACACGGGAATTCCGAATTTTCGCGAGGTTCCACTGGCCGATTCGATCGCCATAACCCAATCAGTTTCTGATCATAGGTGCGTCTTACTTTCAGCGCTGCATCTCCTTGCAGCAGCGGTTTTGGGTCAGTACTGGCGACGATCGTTAATGTTTCGCCGATATTTAAGCTGGCTTGGATGGTCGCCGCATGGAGATGATCATCTCGATCGCTTAAGCCTCGTTCCCGTTCGGCAGCCAGGTCAAAGCCGTAATACCAGTCATGATTTGGCGTTAATTCTGCTTGCTCACTCATTAGAATCAACGGGACGGCTTCCGGATAGGCTGAAATCAATACGCCCTGATCAACTGGGGCGATCGTCATTTGCCAGCCCTGGCCTTGAGTGCGGCTGTGATAGTCGCGGTAATTTACTAAAGCTTTCATGGACAGGCTAAACGGCTGTGTCGCCCGCAGCAATTGGTAGTGAATGTAGGTTGTGTTAGCGCCTGGCTGCATCCAGATTCGTTTTTCCAGCAAAGCATCGGCACAGGCATACTGCCACACGGGAACAGCCCCATCCAGTTCAAAATATTCAAGCTGTCGATAGCCATGCGGGCCAATTGCCCCGTCGGCCCAGCGGTTTGTGTGTAAGGGGTAATAACGATCGCCGTACAGCACCACATCATCCAGTTTCGCCAGCAGTAACGTTCGCCCCAATGGCGGATCAAGAGCCGCAACGAGTAACCCGTGATAGCACCGAGTCAACAGGCCAGCGATCGTGCCTGCGGCATACCCGCCAATGCCATTCGTCACCAGCCACTCCCGCCCCTCCGCCAACTCTAACTGCCCGCAAATCTCCCGCCCAAAGTTGATACTCATCGGCTACTCGCTAGTCTCTCAATGCCCTAACCGCTCATCCTAAACGATGCACGCCTTTTGATTGTCTCGCCGTTGCAGAATTTCAGAATGAATTTTGAATTAGAGGAGGGTGAATTGATCGATCGCCGAAACCAACAGATGCATCATCGCCTTAACTTAAGCGCAGGAGGCTGTGGGTACTGATGAACCATTTCTGGCTTGACTCTAAACTAAGGCAAAATGCGAGGATACCTCAGCTCCAGATAGCGTATTCGCCTCAGACAGCAACTTGCCGATCCTTTAAAGCTTGGTTGATATAAACCTCTGGCGCACCCTTGGTGATCCAGAAGCAAAATGCGGATGGCGAGACTCGAACTCGCAAGGCAAAGCCACACGCCCCTCAAACGT